>ENA-OUOG01000268-OUOG01000268.1-marine-metagenome-genome-assembly--contig:-NODE-268-length-69326-cov-8.004895_pt1 | contig 69326 bp, 57 predicted proteins | sample MGYA00248635_ERZ508505 | MGnify/ENA primary metagenome ERZ508505 (study PRJEB26176, sample SAMN06267871) | marine metagenome | isolation source: Saanich Inlet, British Columbia, Canada | place: Pacific... | reverse complement strand
AATCCACCTCTTTTTAGTAGTGCGTGTACTGCGTCTTTTATCGCTGGGTTTTTGAGTACGGATACGATGTATTTGGCAGAACCATCTGGCTCATCTCCTGCCGAGAATCCGCCAGGTATCATTACAATATTAGCAGCGTTTATCTCCTCCACAAAAGCTGAAATAGACTCACTGATAGCGTCTTCACTGTAGTTAGTAAATAATCGTGTATGCACATCTGCTCCTGCATCTACAAATACGTGCTCCGTCTCATACTCGCAGTTAGTTCCTGGGAATATGGGGATGAATACACGTGGAGTTGATTGTTTTGAGTTATTCGCTTTGAGTGGTGTATCAGCTAATGCCAATCCCTTTACTATGGTTTTGTTCGTGTCTCCACGAACAACCTTCGACGCAAATATCGGTTCTAGCGTTCCTTCCCACGCAGCAGTAAGTTCGGCTACATTAAATGTCTCTCCATTTATCGTTAGGTCTTCACTACCCGTTTTCCCAAGTAGCTCGTAGCCTTCTAGTTTCGTGGTAGATTCTACTATCAAGCTACCAATTTGTGGCTTGAAGCAGTCTTTACCGTAATTGATGTCTGCGCCTATTCCGTTGCCTACTACCATCTTAAATACCGCACTTGCTAGTCCTCCGTCCTTTATCGTTTGAGCAGAAATGATAGTGCCGTTTTTGATGTGACTGTGGATATCTACATACGTTTTATTGAGCTGAACATAGTTCGGTACTCCACTAGCATCTGCTTGATGCTCTGCAAGATAAAGATAGTTTCCTTCTCCTTTTATCTCTGGAGAAATGATATTTTTCAACTCTCCTACTGCACAAGCAAAAGATATCAGTGTAGGTGGTACATGTATGTTATCAAAGGTTCCACTCATAGAATCTTTACCGCCTATAGCAGCAGTTTCAAACTCCAGCTGAGCTTCTAATGCCCCAAGCAATGCCTGCAATGGCTTGCCCCATTTCTCAGCATCTTCTCCTAATTTTTCAAAATATTCTTGAAAACTAAGGCGAGCATCTTTGTGGTTACCCCCTGCCGCTACCAGTTTAGCAAGTGACTCTACCACCGCGTATGCACCCATTAAGAGTGGATTTTTATTCGCTAATTCTACCGAAAATCCCCACGTAGATATAGCCACCGTATCTGTTGATTTATTCAGCACAGGAATAGTATTCACACTTGCAAGCGCAGGTGTTTTTAGGTGCTTTCCGCCGAGAGGCATGAGCACGGTAGTACGTCCTACGTGCGAGTCAAAGTTTTCTATTAGTCCTTTTTGCGAAGCTACATTGAGCTGCGCAAGTTCTTTTTTGAATTGTTCATTCGTCAATGGAGCAATGACTTGCGTCTCCACATAACTATCACTCACTGCTTTAGCGTGCATTGTTTTCTCAGTACCCGCAGTATCTAAGAATTCACGATCTAAGTCGACAATCATCTCTCCTCTCCAAAAAATCTGCATTCTACCGCTATCGGTAACCTCTGCTACTTCTACAGCGAGTAAGTTTTCTTGCGAAGCATATTCTATGAATGCAGCTACATCTTTAGCTTCTACCACCACAGCCATTCGCTCTTGCGACTCCGATATGGCCAGCTCTGTTCCGTTGAGTCCGGCATACTTCGTAGGTAGTTTATCTAGGTCTATATTCAGACTATCCGCTATTTCTCCAATCGCAACTGAAACTCCTCCTGCACCGAAATCGTTGCATTTTTTGATGAGCTTTGTTACTTCTGGTTTGCGGAAAAGTCGTTGTATTTTTCGTTCTTCTACAGCGTCCCCCTTTTGCACTTCTGCACTTAGCGTGTTGATGGAAGTCTCATCCTGCACCTTACTAGATCCTGATGCTCCGCCTACACCGTCACGGCCTGTTTTGCCACCTACCATGATTACTCGGTCACCCTTTTCAGGCGCTTCTCTGCGTACCCAGTCCTTGGGCACTGCACCTGCTACGTAACCCACTTCCATACGCTTGGCTTTGTATCCTGGGTCGTACACTTCTGCTATTTGCGAGGTTGCGAGTCCTATCTGGTTACCGTAAGAGGCGAATCCTTTGGCAGCCGTTTTGGTTATTTTTTTCTGTGGAAGTTTACCTTCTAAGGTATCTTCTATTCGCTCGCGCGGATCAGCACTGCCCGTTACACGCATCGCCTGATATACGAATGCTCTACCACTCAATGGATCTCTGATAGCACCTCCCACGCAAGTAGAGGCTCCACCAAATGGCTCTATCTCCGTAGGGTGATTGTGCGTCTCGTTTTTAAAGAGCAAGTACCACGCTTGTTTCTCCCCTTCTACATCTACTTCTATTTCTATGGTACAGGCATTTATCTCATCAGTAATTACTAAGTCGTCTAACTTGCCATTAGCCCTTAGATATTTCGCTGCTATGGTTCCTATATCCATCAGCGAAATTGGCTTATGTTCTCTGCCTAGTTCTTTTCTAAGAGCTAAGTAGCGGTTAAATATTTCTTCTAGTTTGTAGGCTAAATCTCCTGCAAACTGCACATCTTTTAACTCCGTAAAAAAGGTAGTATGTCTACAGTGATCACTCCAGTAGGTATCCAACACCTTGAGTTCAGTCTCCGTAGGATTTCTATTCTCATTCTGAAAATAGGTTTGAATAAACTTCAAATCTGCCAGATCAAACGAGAAACTCCATGCTTTATGAAAGGCTTGAAGTGCATGTTCATCAAACCCAGTAAACCCATCTATAATTGGCACTTCTGTAGGCTTAGGAATTGGCGGATTCACCAAAACACTTAAGTCCTTTTCCTGTGAGTCTACACTATTGATAACGTATTCTTTTACCTGACCTAAAACAGCATCACTCACTTTGTCAAACACAAAAAGCTTCCCAGTGCGTATCGTAGGCTTATGTCCCACTACCAGCTGTATTGCTTGCGCAGCTGAGTCTGCACGCTGATCATACTGACCAGGAAGATACTCCGTAGCGAATGAAGAAGTGCTACTCGCCGCAGGATTATCTGTATGAGCACTATCTGCTACTGCGTCTAAAAGTACAGTTTTTAGCTTGTCCCAAGACTCCTCTTGAGCATCAAAAACATCATAAATTACATATTGCTTTAAGTGTGTTAATGGAGCGAATTCTTGGAGTTCGGCAAGTACTTTGTGTGACTCGACATCAAACGCGGATTTCTTTTCTACGAAAATTCTTTGGTTCATGCGTGAAGATATATGTCCCGCAAAGGTAAACGCTCTGTATTAGCCACTGCCCTTATTGAGTGGAATGTTGAGAAAAAGGTTTAAACATTAAGTTAATTCCAGGTGCTTGGATGATGTTGTCATTTTAAAGGACGGCGCTCGCAGACAACTCCTAGATTATTTGGGTAAGGTCATTAAGCTTTCTCTCGCGAACTGAAAAACGATTCAGAGTGAAGCGTAGAATCTGATTTCGATTAGTTTCAAGTAGTTTCATTCCGAGCATAGCGAAAAATCCAATATTACTGAGATTGTCAACTCTAGAAAAAGTTAAACGCCTGTCACACATCAAAGTCCCAGCAATAATCTTAATTTTGGAACAGGCCAATGATTAATTTTATGAATAAAGCAGCAGTTCATCTGCACAAGTTCTCTTTAGTTATTGGCATTATTTATTCTTCATTTTTCATCTCACAAGCTCAGTGCCTTACTTATGATTCTATAACAAATTACGAAGTCCATGAAATATATGACAACCTATTATTCAACTCCTACCCAGTGAGTGAGGTTATGTGCTTTGGTTCAAAAATGGCAGAATATGATAAAAATAAGGGTATCAAAAGAGTACTTGTTAACTTTGGGCCATTTACAGATGAATGCTCAGAATGCTTTTACTATAAACATGGGTTTGAATCCTATAATATTCGGGGCGCTGACATCTTTAGCGAAGCAAGTGATGCATTTGTGAGTGCCTATAATAAGTCAATGGAGTCACTCCTTGTAGTCCACAACAAAGATACAATCCCTAAATACAGGAATCCAGATCAACCCACATTCGACTTTTGGTTACCTTCTAAAAGCGATATTGCTGTAGAGTATTTAGACGATTCAACACTGACCTTCAAAATCCATTCTGACACCTTAGAAAATTTGTTTCAAGAAGACATTACAAACCTAGCTATCTGTTTCAGAGACTCTATCACTGACCCAAATTTCGGTAGTTATGATTATTTCACGGTCAAAACACTAGGGGTAGATATTGCAATAGAAGATAGGTCTTCATTTGAACTACATGTTTTTTATGACTTCCAAAATGTGCCTAATAAGTATGAAATCTGCTGGTGTAAGGCACTGGAATAGAAATTCCTACTCTCTATTCCTATTGAGTTAGATTAGTTAACTCAAATATCACAGCACTGTGTTATTTAGATTTGAAACAGAACGCTTGTCTACATTACCTTCGTACCAAATGGGACCAAATCCAGAAAATCACTATGTCAACAGAAGCAACTGGCTACGGGCAGCCATTCTTGGGGCAAATGACGGCATACTATCTACAGCGAGTATCGTAATAGGTGTAGCAGCAGCAAGCTCTACTAGAGAGCCTATTATACTTGCCGGTGTTGCTGGCTTGGTAGCCGGAGCTCTATCGATGGCCGCTGGTGAATACGTCTCTGTTAGCTCACAGAGCGATTTAGAAACTGCTGACCTGAAGCGTGAAGAACAAGAACTGATAGATTTCCCTGAACAAGAAGAGAAAGAATTAGCTAAAATATATGTAAACAGAGGTCTTTCTGCAGACCTTGCTGCTAAAGTAGCTCGCGAGCTGACACAGCACGATGCACTCGGTGCACACGCCAGAGACGAACTCGGTATCAACGAAATAACACAAGCCAATCCTTTTCAAGCAGCCTTTGCGTCAGGAGCTGCTTTCATTTTTGGTGGAGCACTTCCAGTTATTGTGGCTTTATTCGGCAATTTAGGTGCTATGATCTACTTACAGTACGGATTTGCCATCGTATTCTTAGTCTTATTAGGCTCAGTAGCCGCCAAAGCCGGTGGATCTAATGTGCTCCGAGCGATTATCCGTATCACTTTTTGGGGGACCGCTGCTATGGGACTTACCGCACTTATCGGTTACCTATTTGGTGTGAATATGGCATAATTTATTGGCTATTAATTACATCTTTGCACCCTGAATTTATTAGACACCATAGACTATCCTTCTGATCTCAAGAAACTGGAAGTAAAACAGCTACCACAGTTGTGTCAAGACATTCGTGATTTTTTTATTGAAAAAATTCTTAAAAATGGAGGTCACTTCAGTGCTAATCTAGGAGTAGTAGAACTTACGGTAGCGTTGCATTATGTGTATGACCTGCCTTCTGATAAGCTTGTTTGGGATGTGGGACATCAAGCATACATTCACAAGTTACTGACTGGGCGTAAATCAGCGTTTGATACGATTCGGAAATTTGGAGGTCTTAGTGGATTCCCTAAGGTAGATGAGAGTGCATTTGACCATTTCGGTACTGGACACTCAAGCACTTCCATATCTGCTGTGATGGGCATGGCTGAAGCAGCTCTGCTAAATAATAAAACGAATACGCACATAGCTGTAATAGGTGATGGTTCGCTCACAGGCGGAATGGCCTTTGAAGCACTCAATAATCTGGGTGTAAGCAAGGCAAACGTTCTGGTAGTAGTAAACGACAACCAAATGGGCATAGACCCAAATCTAGGGGCAATTAATACCCACCTGAATGAAATAGATGGAATTACTCCAAACCTATTTGAGAACTTAGGCTTGAACTATCACGGTCCTGTAGATGGACACAATGTCTTGGAATTAGTTGCTATTTTCGAAAATCAAAGACAAGAAAACGGGCCACAAGTACTGCATATTAAAACGCTAAAAGGAAAAGGATACGAACCTGCCGAAAAAGCACAAACCGACTGGCACAGTGTTAGTTATGTAAAAATAGACCCGAACGGACAGAAAAATAGGAGTCCTGAGTCTTCAGGAAAACCATTGAAGTTTCAAGAGGTTTTTGGGCATACATTACTAGAACTCGCAGAGAAAGATGAGCGCATAGTGGGCATCACTCCTGCCATGCCGAGCGGCAGTTCTATGAAAATCATGATGGAGGCCATGCCGCATCGCGTTTTTGATGTGGGAATAGCAGAGCAGCACGCAGTTACTTTTGCTGCAGGACTAGCTTTAGAAGGCAAACGCCCTTTTTGCAATATCTACTCTTCGTTTGCTCAGCGTGCGTATGATCAAATCATACACGACGTAGCCTTACAAAACATTCCCGTCATCTTTTGCCTAGACCGTGCAGGACTAGTCGGCGCAGATGGACCTACTCACCATGGTACGTTTGATTTAGCTTTTCTAAATACGATTCCGAATCTTACCATCTTATCCCCTATGGACGAGCACGAACTCCGCAATATGATGTTTTGGGCGGCAGACCACACTGAGAGTCCTGTGGTGATTCGCTACCCACGTGGTAGAGGAAGTCAGATAGAGTACAAAAATGAGATTCAATCACTAGAAATTGGAACCTCTCGTACATTGACTTCAGGCAATAAACTAGCTATCCTATCCATAGGGCAAATAGGCACAGAAGTTCAAAAGGCAATCCGCACAAACGATTTAGCATCTAATGTAACTCACGTGGATGCTCGTTTTATGAAACCTCTGGATTTGAGCAGAATCGGTGAGTTATTCCGTTCGTTTGATACGATAATCACTGTAGAAGAATCATGCCTACTCGGCGGTTTCGGACAGCAAATAAAAGCACTGGCTCAAGATAGTTTATACAAAGGCACTATTACCTCGTTAGGCTTACCGGATGTGTTTGTACAACATGGAGAAATCGATGAGCTTAGAGCTAAGTATGGTATTGATGCTGAAGGGATAGGGAAGGTGATTATAGAGCTTAAAGGTAATTAGCCGTTCTGTTTATCAATACTATACGCATCTTATTTCATTTGATAATTGACGCAGAAATTCCTGTTTCCCTATGTATTATACACACCCGAAAAACTACAGAATTGAAAATTCTTGTTTTTCTCCCCTCTGCTAGAGGGGAGAAAAACGTCTCTGCGAGAATAGTGTTAGAGGATTTTCCTTCGCAAAATCCTTATAGTCCCGAACGAGTCAGCTCTGGAGAGTGGATTGATTTTCTAAATCTAGGATTCAAATAGAATCAAGTGGAATGTTTCTTCCTCAGACAACCAAATCGTTGTTTTGATTAAATCAAGGGTGTGATTTCTGCTCAAACGAACAACTCTGCTAGTTATGTTCCTCCACATTATTACTCTCAAAATCGTCAACAAACTGCTCTACCTCAAGTATGACACTATTCATATGGTGATAAACCTCCTCATCTCTAAAACGCAAAACCGTAATTCCCAAATCATTCATACGCTGTTCTTTGATTTTATCTTTGGCTATTACGGCATCTTCGTGATGGGTAATGCCATCTAGCTCTATGCCAAGCATAAGCCGAGGACAAAAAAAATCTAGTATAAACCAATCTACCGGTTTTTGTCTGTGAAAATCATACCCTCTAAGTTGCTTATTTCGCACTTGCATCCAAAATAGTATTTCACTTTTAGTACTCTTATTCCGGTGTTGTCGAGCATATTCTTTTAGTCTAGGGTGATACCAAAGAAATTTCTTTTTGGTCATTTAACGAAATTAGTAGTTTTCTGTTTATACACACCACTATTCTTATGTCAAATCACAGATTTGAAGGAATTGCCGCTTCTCAGAAAGCGGATTATTTGTCGCTAGTAGATTTTGCGGAACAAAATCTTTTTAGACCCGAAAAATCCCCGCGTGAGAGGGGATTTTAGTCCCAAATCTCTGATTTGGCAAGACTAAAAGGGGTGTGTTTATACCCCAATTAATCCTTAGAGTTGTATTTCTAAACCCGAAGAAACTTAATCACCCAAAAGTACACCCTTAGACTCCACTTACGACCTATTCTATCACCGCTATCACTCTAAACCCAATCGTAGACTTGGGCTCTGCAGCAGGCTGCTCGCTCTCTACTCGCACATCATATCCTGTATCATTCCAAGAGCCGCCCATCGCCACGGCATCATCAGATACAAGCTCGGCTACATTGCCCGACATATTGTATACCCCAAATTGATTTGGAAAGTAAGACTTCCCTGGTGCGGTGATTATGGCATCATCTATAAATCCATCTGGTGTTATAATCTCATATTTTTTAGATTCATCATTGTAATGAATAGTCGAAGCATCATAACTTTTAAAATTAGCTAAGTAAAGTCCCTTAGAATTTCTAAGATAAGGTCCACCCCATGGGTACCTCATTGTTTCATCGCCTCTGGCTGCTCGAATCCACTGTTTCTTGGTAGGGACTGAAAATGTAATTTTTACTCCTTGATTTTTTAAGCTATAAATCTCAGTCAACCAATGGGCATACGCTTTTGCTTGTTTCAGTGTCATGCCTACTGCTGGATATTCTGAATATGCTTGATGTTGGTAGTAATAATTTACAAAGGGTTCTGTGTCACCTAGTCCCTGTCGCCAAACAGTAGTGTCTAAGATATTGGCTTTATATTCCTCTGTTTCCCCTTCTTGTTTGAGATACATTAGAAACTCTCTCCATTGGATATTGGTAACTTCTGTGCTAGCCATATAAAACTCTAAACAAGAATCTAGTCCTCTTATATATTTGCTTTTAGCTATAGAATCTAACCCCAATTCATTGGCCTGGGTTAGAAGGTGTGTATCTCCTTGTTCATTCATGTACACCTTCCCTGCTGGCACCTTCACATAGTGCTTAGTTAAATACTTAGAATGTTGCGGCTTTCTATTTTTGCCAAAGGCGAATAGTAAAGGCAATAGCAGTAAGAAGTATCCCAGTTTTTTCATGAATAGAAAACGAAGGTAAGAAATGAATATTACATTGCTTGTTCAGTTCTCGATACGATTTTGTCATCTCGAGTGTTCTGCGAATCGCAGAATGTATCGAGAGTTGAACAAAATCACTCGAACTGACAAGCAATACAATAATGGTCTACCTTTGCCCCACAAAAAGAACGAGATGCGATTTAACCATAAGACCATAAACCTACAGCGCTATCCCAATACAGCAAACCGCTCCTTACGAGCTTGGAGTGCTGCAGATGAATTAATTTTAGAGACGGCTCTAGGACTTGGTTTAGAAAAAAAGAGCATTGTTCTGGTACACGATACTTTTGGCGCCATGGCGGTAGCTCTGAGTGCTCACAATCCTCACTCCGTAATTACAAACGCTTCTCAACTAAAGGCTACTAAACTTAACCTAGCCAATAATGGATTGGATAAAAAAGACTGGGAGCACAGTAATCCCTTGAATATTCAATCCAAGTATATTGACATCGCTCTACTTAAGATACCCAAGTCTGCAGACTTATTTCAGTTATATATCCAACAGCTTCATGCCTCATGCAAATCTGAAAGCATCCTACTCTGTGGCTTTATGACCCGTAACTTTACTGCTCGCTGGAAGGAGATCGCAGAGCTTTACTTTGAGGATGTGTCGCAATCTATGGCGGTAAAAAAAGCACGCGTACTTATCCTTAAATCGCCTAAAGACACCATAGAAAAAATTCCCCTATTTCATACGGTAAAAAATGATTTAGACCTTAATCTAAAGCAATACTCTGGTGTATTTTCTTCTGAAAAGGTAGACCCAGCTACGCAAGTACTTCTAGAGCATGTACCTGCTACATCTGACAGCGACAATGTGCTAGATTTAGCTTGTGGGAATGGTGTGATAGCCGCGTATATTCAGAAACAGAATCCAAAAACACAGCTCGCTGTATTGGATGATAACTTCCTAGCCATAGCCTCTGCCAAGCTAAACCTCGGAAAAGAAAACATCAACTACCATTGGTCTGACACTGTAACGGCATGCAGAGATCAAAAATTTGATTTAATTCTTTGTAATCCTCCCTTTCACTTTGAGTACGAAAACACGATAGATATTTCCCTTCAGCTTTTTAAAGAAGCTAAAAATGCCTTGAAGCAAAATGGAGCGTTCTATATCGTGGCAAATACCCATCTAAACTACCGCACTCATCTGACTAAGCTCTTTAAGGAAGTGTCTCAAGTCACTGAAAGTGGCAAGTTTGAGGTGATACTTTGTAAGTAAAACAAGTAGTTTAGCGCACTACCTTTCAAACTCAAAGATCTCAATAATCTCTGGGAATAGATACTTCTTCTTCAGGTTGAAATTTGACTGAAATTCAGAGACCAATTGCTCCTTCGGACCGCCATCCGTCATCATAAAAATGACCTTGTTTACCGTACTGTCTATCCGTGCTTCTGAGTACTGATTTATGCCATAGAAATTTTCTTCTTTGAACCCTTCTAACACATTATAGTAGCCGTATTCCAAATCATAATTTATAAATCGATCTCTATTGAAATAGTATGCATAGCCAAAGATCCTATACTTCGGATACATCACCACCCGCGTGTTCTCATCGCGTAACTCTTGAACTTTCTCTACTGCTTCTTTCGTATGACGTCCATTGTCTATGTTCCGATCACTAGTAGACATAAAAAATAGTATTAAAAGCGAAGGGACCAACCATTTCACAACAGGTAACTTAATCATTGAAACTGAAGAAATAGCTACCAAAAGTATAAAACCTCCTACCGTATGCATAAGATACCTATCGTGAAACATAGGCACCCAATACGACAGTACAAACATTCCTGCGAAAGGCACACTAAACCATCCTGCAATTACCCACGTGTTACGACCTATTCCACGCCATTTTCGGACGTTAGCTAAAAGTGTAACCGCGACTATCAGTATAGTCAACTTTACGATGTCCTTAGAATTGGCAAACTGAGACAGAACATACTCCACAGTACTCCATCCAGAAGGAGTAGTGAGCCAAGTTCCTTTTTCTTTGGTTACTGAAAACTGCTCTATAACCACAGGTATATAAGGCCCAAAAAGAACAAAGGAAGCAGCTAAACTTAGCGCTACCGCTTTGAGTTTTTTACTTTCTTTATAACTAAAAAGCAGTGCATAAAAGACTTGCAGGCCAATAACCATTGCCCCAAAATAGTGGGTGTAGAGTAGCAATGCATTTACTACCGTAAATAGCACCAACACCTTGGTAGAGTACTGATTATTCAAACATCTCAGAAAGAAATAGAAACTGATAGCAGTAAACATCCCAAAGAGTGCATAAGCTCTAGCCTCGTGTGAAAAGTAAGTGGCATAATTCGAAAAGCTAAACAGCAATCCTGCCACTACGCCGACTTCTTTGGTAAAAAACTCATTGCCTATTTTGTATATAAAAGCAGCAGTGATACTCACAAAAATGAGCGAAGGGATTCTTACAGCAACTTCGCTGATACCAAAAATGTTTATCCAATAATGAAGAAATAGCTCGTACAGCGGTGGATTATTACCCGGTCGTAAGTGTCTGAGGATATCTGGGATATCCATCTGAGCAAAATAAACACTGAACGGCTCATCCCCTGCCAAACTATTGACCTCTATACCAAAAGATCTAAGAATAAGATTGAAAAGAAAGAATAACACGGGTATCAACCACCCAAACTTTCTCAGGCGTACCATCCCTACAAATCCTTGGCCTGAGCTACTAGCTCTGCTAGATCCAGGACTTCAACTTCACCTTCTTTATTGGCATGCTTTATCCCATCGCCCATCATAGTAGTACAAAATGGGCAATTCGCAGAAATAATACTCGCACCAGTTCCTATGGCTTCTTCCGTACGCTCTATGTTAATCTCTTTAGTGCCTTTTTCTGCATCTTTAAACATCTGTGCACCACCAGCACCACAGCAAAGTCCTTTAGACCTGCAACGCTTCATCTCTACTAGCTCTGCATCTAGCGCTTCTAGTATACGTCTAGGAGCATCGTATATGCCATTTGCTCTGCCGAGGTAGCAACTGTCGTGATACGTTATTTTTTTGCCTTTAAACGGGTCTGGACCAAAGGTTAGTTTGCCATCGTCTATCAATTGCTGAAGAAAAGTCGTATGATGAATTACCTCATACTTCCCGCCTAAGGATGGATATTCATTTTTTAATGTATTGAAACAATGCGGACATGTGGTTACTATTTTAGTAATCTCATAGGCATTGAGTGTAGCTATATTGGCCATGGCTTGCATTTGAAACAAGAACTCATTCCCTGCTCTTTTTGCTGGATCCCCTGTACAGCTTTCTTCTTTGCCTAGTATGGCATAGTTTACGCCTACATTGTCCAATATTTTTACAAATGCTTTGGTAATTTTCTGAGCACGCTCATCAAAACTACCTGCACATCCTACCCAAAATAGAACATCTGGTTTCTCTCCTTTAGCTACTAGCTCTGCTACTGTAGGTACATGTATTTGTTCACTCATTTTGCTGTGCAATTTATAAAAATATTTATGTTTTAAAGTCCTCTATGGCGACCAGCACCATGATCTCCACCTTTCGTACCTGGTTTTTTAATCTTATAAGTAAGCGTAGCCATTACATATCGCTGTACTGCATTGCTCTGATTTTGGGTAAAACTATTATTACTCCACCATCTCCATAAGTTCTGATTCTTATCCAAAATATCATAGGCTCTGGCTCCTATACTCCATTGCTGATCTTTGTCTATAAAAAATGAAATTTCAGAATTTAAAATGGGAATTGTCTGGGCTCCAACTGCATTATTAGCGCCGTAAATCTCCAAGTACAGTGACGTACTCCACTCGATGCGCTCTATGGGTGTAAAAACAAACTCCGCATCTACTTCGTGATAAAAAAAGCCGTTATTACTCACTCCTGCTACACTTCCTGTCTGATAGTTTAGACTATAGTCTCCATCAAAACTCCACATATCAAACTCATTGAACTGTAGCGTAGGACCACCTGCTATGGTATTATTTCTACTTAATATTTCCTCATTATTCTGCAAAAAATAAGACTGACCATAGTTGTAATCTATATCCATACCTATAGTAGCTTTAAGTACTTTTATGGGCCAAGTAAAGCCTACACTTTGGTTGGTGTAAATTCTATTTTTGAAATTAACAACGGTAGACTGCGCATAGTTATCTGAGGTCACCACATTAGTATTGACCACAGGTCTGAAACTATATGAATTCCACCCGTTAAAAAAGAGCGTCTTACCGAGTCCAAACATCCGCTGATATCTCCAGCTATTGTTATAGGTCATAAAATTCTGGATCTCAATATTACCTGTATTGGTATTGTACGGATCACTATCATCTGTCATTGGCAACATTTGCTGCACTCCTGGTCGATTTAGATTTGCACGGATATTAAAATGAAAATTATACTTATGCGGCTTATTCGATCTAAGGAACATGTATGGAATAAAAAAGAATTGATTAAATGCATAACTGGAATCTCTTTGCGTGGTAAAGCTTCTGTTCTCTATGCTCTGATTCAATTCTGGAACCACGTAGAGTGTAGTAAAGGAATCTAACTTATAGCTGAAATGTATGTAGTATTCTAAGTTTTGAGCTAGCACACTTCCTACTGGGCTATTGCTTAGCAATTTACCTTGCTCTTCTATCCAATCAAAGTCGTGATTGTACTCACTTAGCATCCAGTTTATACCCGGGCGTATCATCAGCTTTTTAGTCACCTGAATCTGGTATGCCGATGTAGTAGCTATTGTTTGCTCATTGGTTTGCAGATTTTGTGTAAGTCTAGGAGACTCATTTTCAGGAAATGGAAGCAAAAATGGCTGCGTCTTGAAATAATTCTGTTGATCATTGGTAAGTTCAGAAGTTCCAAAGTAAACTGACCCCATAAATCGATTATCGCCCTTCTTTTTTGACTTCCTAGTCCAATGCAGCTTAGTAATCAGTTTTTGATCTCCACTATTTATTCTATTCAGCGTTACACCACTATTGAGTATACTGTCCTTATTAAAGAAGTTTTGTGTACGCGAGCCTGAAAAATTATCGCCAATTTGTCTATTGAACTGCGCACGAAGCACGAGCCTATTTAGCGTATCTGGTTCGTACTCTATCTTTACATTCACTTGATGATTATTCTTGTCGCCATTGCCTTCACTTATAGCGTCGGAAAATAAAGTATTCTCTGTGAGGTACACTTCCGAGTTCCGCTCGCCTATCCTAAGGTTATGTTCTGAAGTGACCACGTAAGCTACATCAGACTTCATTCCTTTCACCGGCTCAAAATGCAGGTTAGCTCCTATTCCTTCGTATGAATTAACCCCGCCATTCCAGTTCCAGCTATTGCTTCCACCATTAAACGGATTAATCTCAAAGCTATTCAAGGTACCCATATCCTGCCATCCATAGAGATTGCTATTGATATTATTAAGTCCTCCTATGAGCGAAAACTGAGTAGCGTCTTTAAAGAAATTAATATTCCCTTTCCCGTCATAGTATCCATCGGTACCAGACCCTGCTCGTATAGTCCCAAAATACCCCTGAGCCTTATCTTCTTTTAGTACCAGATTAATGACTTTCTCCCGTTGATTGTCGTCCTCTCCTGTAAACTCATCTTCATCCGTTTTTTTATCTATCACCTCTACCTTATCTACGAGTGAGGCATCAAGGTTTTTAGTAGCCGCTTCTACATTTCCACCAAAAAACTCCTTCCCGTTTATCAGTACTTTTGTGATTAGCTGACCTTCTGAGGATACTTTACCATCTTTATCCACCTGTATCCCTGGCATCTTTTTGATCAGATCTTCTACATTGGCATTGCTTTGAGTCTTAAAACTACTGCTATTGTAAACTACAGTATCTCCATTCATGAGAATAGGAATCCCTTTCGCACGCACCATCACCTCTTTCATACTGATTAGTGAGGATTCTAACTTTATGTTCTCAACTAAATCCTGCGATACGCTGATCGCCTTGTATGCCACATCATAACCTATACAAGCAACCACGAGGTAATAGTCTCCAGCAGCTACATTTTTCATAAAGTAAGTTCCGTCTTCTTTAGCTATAGCAAACTGTATAGTGGCAGTATCTACTCGCTTACTTAGGGATATACTCGCATACGGAATGCCTTCGCTTTCAGTATTTTGTAACTGACCAGACACGGTAAAACTTTGAGCAAAACTCGAAATACTATAAAGACAAACAATTGCCGTAGTCAGAATAAATTTAGTCATTAAGGTCTATAAACGCACCAAAGGTGAGAATAGTTGCTTTAAAATTAGACCTCTTTCGTCCAATTAGCCCTATCCGTAGGTGAAAACTGCCAAGGCGCCTGATTATTCTCAATGTTGCTATTCATCATAGCCCACTCACTTGGCATAGCAGATTTTTCTAACGTCTGATACTGACGCATCTGAAATATAATTTCTAATGGATTTATATTTATGGGACAAGCGTCTACACAAGCATTGCATGTGGTACACGCCAGTAATTCTTCTTGAGAGATATAATCATGCAGTGATTTACCATCATGATAGTCTGCACCATGTTCGTCTTTTGCTTTACCTAACTCCTCCGCTCTATCACGTGTATCCATCATGATTTTACGAGGGCTTAGTTTCTTGCCTGTGATATTTGCGGGACACTCGCTCGTACACCTTCCGCACTCTGTACAGCTATAAGCACCTAGTATACTGGTCCATCCGAGGTCTGTAACATCGTTCGCTCCAAACTTCTCAGGAGGCGGCATGTTGGAATCTGCTTTACTAGGGTCCATCATGAGATTCACTTCATTGGTAATTTCTGGCATGTTATAAAACTCTCCAGCTGGCTGTAGTCTGCTGTACCACGTGTTAGGGAATGCTAAAATGATGTGTAAGTGTTTACTATACGGCACATAGTTTAAGAAAAACAAGATTCCTAGAATATGAAACCACCAGAATACACGCTCAAAAATGACAAGAGTAGGCACCTCAAAACTAGTAAAGAAGCCTGTTAGGTATTGTGAAACCGGAAAACTCCCCGCTGCGATGTAATGGTCTGCACCTTTTGCTTGAAGCACTTGATCTACTGCATTCATTTTTAGCAATGCTATCATAAGAACCATTTCTATCACTAGTATATACGTAGCATCTGCGGTAGCCCATCCTTTCATCTCTGCAGAGTGGAAACGTGGAATTTTCGCAATAAACCTACGGGATAAAAACACTACGCAAGCTATAAATACCAGCGCAGCTAGAATCTCAAAGAAACCTATAGCAGCATCATAAACAGGGCCTAAGAAGGACAAAGCTCTATGTGTACCAAACACTCCATCTATTAGTATTTCAAGTACCTCTATATTGATAAGAACAAAACCTACATAGATGATAATGTGCATGATACCTGCTATCGGTCTCACTACCATCTTGCTTTGGCCCATGGCCACCCTAGCCATTGTCTTCCAACGCTCAGACTTGTTATCATTTACCGTTTGGTCTTTCCCCAAGAAGATATTCCTTCTTATTTTTTTTATTTTCTGAGCGAAAAAATAAATGGCCACCGCCAATACTAATATGAATAAAATTTGTTCTAGGTACTGCATATCTATAAGTTTCAAAAGTAGAATAAATCTGTGCTTAGAAATATTTTAAATATCTACACTACATTTAATTTTCAAAAGTCAATAATAGGTTTATTTTTGCAGCCGATTTAGAGATAGAGTAAACGGGGTGCGGTAGCTCAGTTGGTAGAGCAATGGACTGAAAATCCATGTGTCGGCGGTTCGAAACCGCCCCACACCACAAAGGCTTCACAGAAATGTGAAGCCTTTTTTATTATGAAAGCTTACACTGTATACCTTTTATTCTCCAAGACCCACAACAAGAGTTATGTAGGATACTCCAATAATCTCGCACGAAGAGTCTAGGAGCACAATAACCATCCTCTAAAGTCATTTCTCTATAACAATAGGTTGATTCCCCTCAGTTTATTATCTCTCGCGTCATTAAACCTTACCTTCGTAGAATACACTAAAACAAACAAAAAGTAGCCCTATGTCAACCATACGCGAAGTACAATTCAAAAAAGCAGTAACTACAAAGTTCAATGTATACAACAGTCTTTTCCTAAACTTACCCTATAGTACCGTCAGTAACATTGGTATGCTCATTCCATTGCTGCTAGAAGAGAGCACACGTGGTCTTGCTGAAGGTAAAAATCCCTCACATATTCTTGCTGATTTTTTTGATACCCATACCTCGCTGCGTACCGAAAAAGAACGTATTGACTTTATGTTTAGAGTAGTACAGTATGTAGAAAGACAAGTGGTCTTGTACGACAGTCTAGAAGATGCCGCTTTTAATGAGTTACACGCAGAGAATATACAAATGAGCATCGCAGACTATCTCAAGCTAGATTCTACAGTAACGTCACGCGAAGAAATAATGAAGTGGCTTGCTAACTTTAGTGTGCGCATTGTGTTTACTGCACACCCTACACAGTTTTACACCCCAGCAGTATTAGACATTATCGCTAAGCTCCGCATCCTTATAAAACAAAACAATATAGGAGAGATAGATACCACCTTGCAGCAGCTCGGTCTTACCTCCCTCATCAACTCCAAAAAACCAACTCCACTGGATGAAGCAAAAAACATAATTTACTATCTCCGCAATGTATACTATGATGCTATTGGTGAATTTTATTCAAGGCTCTCTTCCGTATTGGGCAACAACCACGCAGAGAATTACAACATAATAAAACTTGGCTTTTGGCCGTGCGGTGATAGGGATGGAAACCCTTTTGTAACTGCAGAGAGCACATGGCAAGTAGCCAATGAACTGCGCACCACACTGATGAAATGTTACTACAACGATGTAAAAGCATTGCAAAAAAAATTGAGTTTTAGAGGAGTAGAAGAGTCCTTAAGCGACTTGAGAAATAGCCTTTATGACACCATGTTTGACCCTACTAAAATCTTAACTTTTGATCAAATATACCAGCCTCTCTTAAAGGTACGAGCCATTGTAGCCGAGCAATATCATGAAATGTATCTTACCGATTTAGATATGCTTATCCATAAAGTAGCTATCTTTAAAACACATTTCGCCTCTCTAGACATCCGTCAAGATCATAGCGTTCATGCACACGCAGTCCAGTCTATTTTGATAAAAGAAGGTGTGATTCAAGAAAATATAGATGAACTTACTCCAGATGAACTAGTACGTACGCTACTTCATTCTGACCTAGACGCTAGAAACCACGATTTTGGTGATGCACTAATAAACGATACCATAGCCAACATCGCCCAACTCAAGAAAATCCAAAACCAAAACGGGGAAGACGGATGCCATAGATACATCATCAGCAACTCTGAAGACAAGTACGCCGTACTCTATGTTCTAGCGCTATTTAGGTGGAGCGGCTGGACGCTTTCTGAGATTACCTTCGATATTGTACCGCTATTTGAGACTATGCTTGGCATGCGAGATTCTGAGACTATTATGAAGTCCCTTTTTGCTTTACCTGAATACAGTAATCATGTAAAAAGTAGAGGCCTTAACCAGACTATTATGCTCGGTTTTTCTGATGGCACCAAAGATGGTGGATACTTTAAAGCCAACTGGTCGATCTATAAAACCAAAGAAAGTCTGACCAAAGTATGCGAAGAGAATGGAGTAAAAACGCTCTTCTTTGACGGTAGAGGGGGACCACCATCTAGAGGTGGTGGAAAATCGCATCGTTTCTATGCTGCACAAAGCAATGCTATCGCTAATAATGAGATACAACTTACCATACAAGGCCAAACCATAACCAGTAACTACGGCACACAAGAACAATTTAACTACAACTGTGAGCAGATGATAACTGCGGGATTATCTAAAAAATACCACGCAGGAAAGAATGAATTAACTGACAAAAACAGGGGCTTATTAGAAAGACTATCTGAGCTCAGTTTTGAAAAATATGACGCACTAAAACACCATCCTAACTTTATGGGATACCTCGAAAACCGAAGTACCCTTAAGTATTATGGAAAGGCCAATATAGGAAGTAGACCAGGCAAGCGAGGGAATAAAGCCAAACTAGAACTCACAGATCTACGAGCAATTTCATTTGTAGGTTCATGGAGCCAACTCAAACAAAATGTACCGGGATATTTTGGCACTGGAACAGCTATTAAAACCCTAGTAGATGAAGGTCTACTCGATCAGCTCAAAACACTTTTCAATGAAGTACCACTCTTTAAGGTACTCTGCCTCAATAGCATGATGTCTCTATCCAAAAGCTATTTTGAACTAACCAACTACATGGAAGAAGATACAGAGTATGGTGAGTTTTGGAAAATACTTAAACGTGAATACCTGCTTAGCAAAGAGATGATGCTGCTGGTCTCTGGATACGATAGCCTTATGGAAGAAGAGCCCATCTCAAAAGCATCTATTGCTATTCGTGAAAAAATAGTACTTCCTTTACTTGTAATACAACAAAACGCACTACAAGCGGTACAAAAACAAGGACAGCAATACACAGATGAATACGAGAAAATAATTACGCGCTCGCTGTATGGCAACATAAATGCAAGTAGGAACTCGGCGTAGTCTGACGATACACTATCACAGACTTTCGTGCACTAGAATTACCTGACTGCTATTACACTTATCTCTACATTCACCTCCTTAGGAAGTGTCTTTACCGCTACTGCCTCGCGAGCGGGAGGGTTTTTAGTAAAAAAGCGAGCGTACACTTCATTGATAGCTGCATAGTGACCCATACTACTCATAAAAATGGAGCACTTCACTACATTGTCTAGCGACATTTCAGCCGCTGTAAGTACTGCCACTATATTTTTCATAACTTGCTCTGTCTCCGATGCTATGCTATCTATGACAAGCTCTCCAGACACAGGGTCTAGGGCTATCTGTCCACTGCAGTATAGAGTATCTCCAGCCAATATCGCTTGACTATATGGGCCTATGGCAGCAGGAGCTGTTGCAGTACTTATTATCTTTTTATTCATTTTCTTAATTGTTTTTATTACGATTATGCTATTATCATACCTTTGCTACGCATGATAATAGCAGCCAAAGGACAACCAAATCAATTGGAAGAGTTACAATCTCTCCTGAAAGCTTACCCTATAGTTCCGCTCAAAATTAACGAATTAGATAGTTATGATATCATATTTGATTTAGATTTTGATGACAGTCCGGAGCAAATACAGCATTATGCTGAACTAGAACGTAAACTAGTCATAGTAGGAAGCGTAAAGGTACAGTTAGAAGAATTGTACGCAGAACTAGGAGCTAGACCTACGTGTACTATCATTGGTATGAATGCCCTACCTACGTTCATTAATAGACCGCTGCTAGAATGCTGCGCAACACACGAAATAGATCAGGTAGTAGCTACTGAAAAGCTAAATGAACTGGGTTTAGAAACCCGATTTGTAACAAGCAGAGTAGGACTAGTCACGCCACGTATTGTATGTATGATCATAAATGAGGCATACTACACCGTGCAGGAAGGCACTGCAAGTAGAGAGGATATAGATTTAGGAATGAAACTTGGCACCGCCTACCCAAAAGGACCTTTCGAATGGAGTAGAGCGATAGGCCTGGATCACGTCTATGAGACGCTAGAAGCGCTTTACCAGGATACTAAAGATGAGCGGTACAAAATATGTCCACTCTTGAAAACAGAATACTTACAGAGCTTTATCACTTCATAACATCATTATGAAACTAGCACTCATAGCACACGATGGTAAAAAAGCTGACATGGTATCTTTCGTCATGAAAAGACTCCGCTTTTTTAATAGACCAGAGATAGAGTTAGTAGCTACCGGAACTACGGGAAAAATGCTATTGGACGCAGGTATAGATAAAATACAACGCGTGTCAAGCGGACCAATGGGAGGAGATGCAGAAATAGGAGCTCTGGTTACTCGAGGTAAAATGGATGCTATCATATTTTTCAGAGATCCTCTGGACAAACACCCGCATGATGTAGACATTTCTATGTTAATGCGACTATGCGATGTGCACAATATACCCTTGGCCACAAATCAAAAAACTGCCAAAATACTAATAAGCTATTACGATAGTCAACTAGACTAAAGTGCTAGTAGTTTAAACTCTACTCTTCTATTTTCTTTTTGCCCAGCCTCAGTATCATTGGATGCTATCGGGTACTCTGGTCCATAGCCATTGGTTTCGATTCTATCTTCAGAAACACCATTATTCGTTAAAAATCTCTGAACCGCAGCAGCCCTTTTTCTGCTCAACACTAGATTATGTAAATATTCACCTACACTGCTCGTATGACCATCTATCTGTATCCGCGCAGTCTTGTACTTATGCATAAACAGCAGTAGATCTACTAGCATTTCATAGGACTCAGCCAGAAGATCAGACTCATCGTTATTAAAATGAATATTATCTAAGACAATCGTATCACCCACTCTTAACGAATCAAAACTACTCACCTCGTCCTCCATAGCAGGTACAGTGTCATTTGACTGTTCTTGGATTCGGTGATCTGAAAAGTTGCACGCACATTGTGCTTCATTAGCTATAGGAACTAGACTTACGTCTTCCAAGTAATAGTAGCTCTCAGGTGCATTTCCCTGCACATTTATGAGTTCTAAATCTTTATGATTTCGAAAACTACCTAAGGTAAGATATTGCTCGCCACCAGTAGCGATATAGGTACATTGCACTTTCATCCAGCGGCTCTTGTAATTGAGTACTTGCGTATTTAGACTCTTGCTCGGCTGTATACTCAGTAGCTTATCTGTATCTATTTTTTGTTCTACGTTAGATAGCAAGAAACCAAATGCATTGGTAGCATACATACTTCCAGGAGATAGTTTTAGATAGGCACTAAAACAATACGTGGAGTCTTTAACCAATGGTTTTCGGAGTTTGTTTTGTACGTACTCGATATCTTTTTTCAGGCTAAATACACGAATACCTAAAAAGCTATTGCCGCTCAAAGCACCCATTTTAGATAGGTAAAAGTCGGGAGATATAGATGCTATACTCCAGTCTGAAACTTGGTCTGTAAACGACATAATAGAAAAGTATGCAGACGGGTGTCTCTCAAATTCTGGATTACTGACATAATTATACTCTGCTTTAGTGCTAAAGCTAGCTGGCTGCAGTAGTGACGGATCTCCACGCTCCTTCTCTAATCTTAGATAGTTAGTATCGTTCAATATATCTCGAGAGTCCTCTATACTCCATTTCCATATAGACGTGAAATCAGCACTCCCTGAGTACCTAAATCTATATTCGGCTATGGTATATGAACCAAAGTCTTTGTAAATGTGATAAACGGTATTCTCGATGACGAGTATTGCGCTCTTGAGCCCTAACTGATTTACAAGCATACCTTTTTTGTACTCTTGCATCAGGAGTGTATCTCCAGTTACCGGCTCTCTGAAGATTTGCAACCCATCTCTTTTGGATATACGCTTTCTCTTACTAGCGACGAAATTGGTTTCTACAAGCACATTTTCATTTGAATCTAAAAACTGCCACGGCCCAGTGCGAAGATAATGCGTATCCATAGCACCAGTTACCCTAGATCTAGTCTCTATTTCTATATTTTCTCCTATGCCTACAGTAGCTATCCTATTATAGTAGATCGTATCGCTCTGCGCCTGTGCTATCTGACATCTACAAAACACAAGGCATATACTCGCAAAGAAGATTAGGTAAATTCTCATTTGATAGTAGTTAAACGAAAATTAGGGCATACATATTTGCCAAAGGCAAAAAAAATCTAGAACTGTTGTCCGATAAAGAAGTGAAACTGTCCTTTCTGATCTGTAAAGCCAGGATCCATAGCCCACGCATAGTCTACACCAAGTAAACCAAACATAGGTAGGAATAAACGAACACCTACACCACCTGCTCTACGCACATTGAATGGATCAAACTCCTTAAAGCTAGCGTAAGCATTACCTGCCTCCAAGAAAGTCTGAGCGTAGATAGTAGATGACTGACCTACAGTAAGCGGATACCTTACTTCTAGCGTATACTTGGTATATATAGGAAGACCCTGCTGCCCGTTAAAGGGATCACTGACTCTACCTTCATCATATCCACGCTGAGAAACTATATCCGTACCATATAACACGAAATTAGATAGACCACTACCTCCTACTCTAAACAACTCAAATGGGGAATACCCAACCTTATTGTTCCAAGGGCTTACCGCACCAAATCTATATGCAGGAGCTACTACTAACTTTCGTTTCCCACTTCCGATACCTAAAAACCATTGCGCATTAAACTTAGTTTTCACTAGCTCTATCCATTGAAATCTCTCTTGTGGGGTTAGCTCAGAAGAAGAGAAGTCTTTATTAGCCGATAGCAATGAGAATGGCGGTGTCATCTGAATACTCGCCATAAATGAGCTACCTTCTGTGGGGTAGATAGGATGGTTGGTACTGTTTCTGGAAAGTGTGTTTGTCAAACTCAAATTATTTGCATTTCCATTCGTAAAGCCAAGCTCCGCTGAACCAAAGTTGGCCCAATCTTTTAGTCCATAACGCTGATAGGTAAGAGCGGCACTAAATTGGAAAAAATCATCTGGGAATTTCAACTGCTTACCGAATGCTATAGTAGCACCTGAAGTCGTAAACTTAGGCCTGTCAGAAGTAAACTGAAAAGTAGACTGTACATTATGAAAGAGTGAGATACTCAGTGAGTTTGGTTTCTTCCCTCCAAGCCAAGGTTCTGTGAAGGAAAAATTATACCCTTGAAACTGAGGACCATTACTCTGCGCACGTATAGCTAGTTTCTGTCCATCACCTGCGGGGATAGGATCCCAACCGCCCTTTTTAAACATCTTTCGTGAGCTGAAGTTATTCAGTGTAAGCCCCAGTGTACCCACGAATCCACCAAAACCACCCCAACCGCCGGATGCTTCAATCTGGTCACTCGGCTTTTCTACTACTTTGTACTCTATATCTACCGTACCATTTTGTGGATTAGGGATTGGATTTACATCTAAACCTTCTGGGTCAAAGAAGCCTAGCGTAGATAACTCTCGCATACTACGTTGGATATCTGAACGGCTAAACTTATCTCCCGGACGTGTACGTATCACGCGAAGTGCTACGAAATCACTTGTTTTATCATTACCTATTATGGTTACCCTATTTACCGTAGCTTGCTTGCCTTCGTATATTCTCATTTCTAAGTCTATACTGTCATTTTCTACAAGTACTTCTACCGGATTCACATTAAAGAAAAGATATCCGTCATCCATATATAAACTGGAAATATCAAAACCATTTTCACTCATAAAGAGCTTACTCTCTAATCTAGATTGGTCATAGACATCACCCCGTTTAATGCCAAGCAGCGTATCTAACAAAGAAGTTCTATACTTTGTATTGCCGGTCCAAGTGATAGACCTGAAGTAATATTTTTTTCCCTCTTGAATGCCAATCTTTACTATCACTTTACCGTCCTCTATCGGGATGATACTATCGTATAGCATTTTAGCATCTCTGAACCCCAAAGTATTGTACTTCTGTATAATAAGTGGTTTCGTTTCATCATACTCTTCCTTTACAAATTTAGACGAGGCAAATGGATTCCACTTTTTATACTTTCTCTTGGGTTTAATCAGTTTACGTAATTTTTTATCCTCTACGCTTTCATTTCCTTCGAAAACGATATCCTGAAGTTTCACTTTCTTACCTCTCGAAATATCTATGCGAAGCACTTCAAAATTAGGCTTAGTAGGATCTGCTTCTCTTGTGAATTCAGCCTCTATACTGTAAAACCCTTTTTCAAAAAAGTATTCTCGGATCTCACGCTCAGTAGCGTTTATAAGGTCTTCCGTGATCAGCTGATTTGTCTGTAGGCTTATCTCATCTCTTACATTATTCGTCTCCCCTTTTCGCAGTCCTTTTATAGAATACTTTGACAAGCGCGGCCTCTCTTTTACGGAAATATTGAGGTCTAGACTAGTACCCACTACTTTTTCTATGCGTATTTCTATATCACTAAAGAGATTTTGCTTCCACAGCCTCTCTATGGCTAGTCCGGTCTCATCCCCAGGAATAGTAATCGATTGGCCTACAGTAAGTCCAGACATCAAGATTATAATCTTCTCATCTGTATAATTATTGCCCAAAACACTGATTTTACTGATCTCATATTTCTTCGGATTATCATAATCCATGATCACAGTATTTAAGTTATCTAACTGAGCATAGCTACCTATACTCAATAGTACTAACAATATAGTAGCTATTCGCTTCATCATTCTCTCTTCTTCTATGCTAATTGTTCGCTGGTTTTACCAAATCTTCTCTCTCTACTTTGGTAGTCTAATATGGCTTCATACAGGTGTTCCTTGCGGTAATCTGGCCAAAGTACAGTTGTAAAATAGAGCTCACTGTATGCTATCTCCCACAGTAAAAAATTACTGATACGAAGTTCTCCACTGGTACGTATCATCAACTCAGGGTGCGGATATTTATGCGTAGTCAGTGTCTGATTAATAAGTTCTTCGTCTATCGCTTCTAGCTCAATTTCTCCATTTTTTGCTCTTTCAGCAATGGTTTTAGTAGCGTTTACGATATCCCACTTGGCACTATAACTAAGTGCTAAGATAAGCGTCATTCGGGTGTTATTCTTAGTTGCCTCTATCGCCTCATCCAACTGACTCAAACAATCTTTAGGCAGCGTGCTTCTATCCCCAATAGCATCTAGTTTAATGCCATTTTTCATAAGAGTAGCTGTCTCTCCTTTTATCGTTTTCACTAGAAGAGTCATTAAAGCATTCACTTCCATTTTAGGCCTATTCCAGTTTTCTGTACTAAAAGCGTAGAGCGTAAGACATTCCACTCCGAGTTCAGCACATCCTTCTGATACTTCACGCACTGCTTTTACTCCATTTTGGTGACCAAACACTCTAAATTTACCCTTTTCCTTGGCCCATCTCCCGTTGCCATCCATGATGATAGCTATATGCTTTGGAAGCCTGTCAAGCTTTATACTCTCCTTACTCATTTTGAATAAACTCAGTGTGTTAAAATTTCAGTTCGATAAATAGTTAAAATGGGCACTTAATAGGAGTAAATCTATAGGAAATACTTATTGCCGTCTGAAAATACCAATCATTTAAATTGGGATTACCTCGGGTATCACCTGGATTAGACAGCGACCTACTACTTTCAGTAACCTCCCAAGATCTATCTGAGAATCTATCAGGAACTTGACTCGGTTCTAAGTCAGGATATACCGTACTCACATCATCTAAGTAGTCAGTAAACGTCATTCTCCATCCCGCTTCTATACCCACTATAAAATTCGGAGTTACCGCATGCTTTATGCCAGCTCCCATTGGCAAACTCACTTGGATGAGCTCATACCTTTGCTTCTCTGTTTTTCGCTGAGGTAGATCATACCACGTACCTTCCATTTTAGCCTGCGGTTTATGCAGGAATACAGCTATACCGCCCAGTAAGTAGAAGGTTGATCTTTCGTGTATACTTCTATTACTAAATGGCTGAAAATTGTACTCCATAATAGAAGATAACTCATAGATGTTATTTCTAAAACTAAGGTTTCTAAGTTTGTACTCTTTGAAGTTACTATCTGCTCCACTGATTTTCATATACGAAAGTGTAGGACGAATACTCCAAGTCTCGTTTATATTGTACTTTACAAAAGCCCCACCTGAAAAGTTAGTTTCCTTAAGTACAGGGTTGTATGCTAAGTCTCCGTGATAATTTGAACCACCAAGCATACCACCAAACTCCCAAGACTGAGCTTCAGCAGTATATCCTAAAATGGATACTATGAGGTATAAACTGATATATCTAAACACGGTGATTGACCATTGCTTCCTATTTAATACGCAAAAGTACCAAAGATGTTACTTAGCACTTTTATTAATGGAGGGAATAATGACTATCCTCTACTAAAATGTAGGACAAGCTGGTCTATTCCCATAAAGTCTATAGGTGAAGGTAACTCCAAATATACCATAGACATCATTACTATCGGTAGTCCCTCTTGCATCGTTCTCCTCACGTCTTTCAGGGCCTCTATCGGCCATTGCTGCAGACATAGCACCATATTGAGACAGAAGCCTAACTGGGTCTACATAAGAATCACTCACATCATCTAAATAATCAGTGAAGGTAAAGCGCATACCGTACTCTACACCCAATGTCCATTTATGATTTAGCTTAAACTTAAGTCCTCCACCTACAGGTATAGATATCTGCGTAAGTGCATATCTTCTGCGTTCATTAAACTCTGTAGTTTCTTGACCTTCAGTTCCAAGTGGTTGAAGCTCTACAAGCTCACCGTCTCTATCTGCTAGCTCTAGATATGGGCTACCTAAATACGTAGCAATAGGACTTGCTGGATCATATTCAAACACTGCCTTTGGGTTAAACTTAAACACACTAACACCCGTAAAAACATAAGGGAATATTCCTGACTTCATACGAGGGTCCATTCTACGAAGATTTACTTCCATGGCTCCGGTAAAATCCCATAAATCTGACTGGAACGAAAGATTTCTATTGATACCGTTAGCATCGTCATACCAATCATCTCTTCCTTCTAATTGGCCATACTGTGCACTAAGTCGGAAGGTAATACGCTGCACTGGCGTATATCTCGTAATGAGCCCAACACTAGGCTTAAACCCTCTAGACTCAAAAATTGGTCTGGTGAGATCACCAGAGTAATGACTAAATCCTCCTATAAGTCCAAATTCCAACGAACTTGTACGAAACCATTTCTGTGCGTCTGCTGTACCTATGCTGCAAAGTGCTACTAAGAACAAGCCTAAAAGTGATTTTATATTTCCTTTTTTCATTTTAATATCTCAACAAAAGTTTTAAAGCCTTAGCTATAGCAAGCAAAGGTAGTAATTATTAACGAATTCTTAACGCCAATTATTTTGCCTACCTTAAAAAAGGGGGCACACTAACCTCTATGCAAGGGTATAAAACTCTGTTTTCTCGTGGGTATGATTTCGGATTACTCCAGCACTTATTAGATTTACTAATATCTTGGAGGCTCTCCATCTACTGATATTTATTTTTTTCTTAAATTCATTGAGTGTTATCCGTTCATTTTCTGCTAAGTATTTTAAGAGCATCTCCTCGTTCTTTCCGTACTTTATCAAGGTACCCTTATTGCTTGCTTGTCTGCGGAGCACATCCACAACTATCTTACTAGCTAGCAAGCTTTTATCCTTATTCCGGATATAGACCCACCACTTGCCATCCTCTCCCTTAGCACTGTATGGTTTATTATCACCTTCAGGCACTATACATTCTAAGACCACCTTACCACCAATATCGTGCTCCAGTATATCCAGCGTAATCTCAGGCTTACAATACAACGAAGCTGCTAAATCAAGCATATACTTCTCATCCTCCGTGCGTATGCCTGCTATACTGCGATTATCTCTTACGCCTACCAGTAAGGTTCCCCCTTTGTGATTTGCAAAACTGACCATTGTTTTTGCGATTTTATTGGCACTGGAGATTTCCTGCTTATAGTCCAGCATATCTCCTTCACCATCTATCAAATATCGCTTTATACGGTCGTTCACTTCTACAGTCTATTCACTTCTAGCCCTGAGAGTACTTCATTATACTCCCTCACCATCTCTTCAACAATTTTAGCTGCTGGTTTGATTTCATTTATATATCCACTTATCTGGCCAATCTCCAGTTCCCCTTCTTCTAAATCGCCTTCAAACATCCCTTTTTTAGCACGTGCTCGTCCTAGCATCTGAGCCAATACTTCAGAGCTGGCTCCACTCATTTCTGCAGCAGATATCTGCTCCCAAAACTTATTTTTTATCAGTCTTACTGGTGTTAATTTCTTTAGACTTAATTGAGTACTCCCATCCTTAGCGTCTACCACGGCCTGCTTAAATTTTTGGTGCGCACTACTCTCATGAGTTGTCACAAATCTACTTCCTATCTGTACCGCTTCAGCACCGAGAGCCATAGCCGCTAGCATAGTCTTACCCGTGCCTATTCCTCCTGCCGCTATCACGGGTATCTTCACCGCATTTGCTACCTGTGGAATGAGCACAAGTGTAGTCGTTTCCTCTCTCCCATTGTGTCCTCCTGCTTCGAAACCTTCTGCTACTATAGCATCTACTCCACATGCTTCAGCCTTACGTGCAAATTTCTCGTTACTCACTACGTGCACCACTTTTATTCCTTCGTTTTTTAGCATTTCTGTCCATACCGCTGGATTGCCTGCGGAAGTGAATACGATGGGCACTTTCTCTTGTATAATCGTAGCAATATGCTTATCTATATCGGGGTAAAGTAGTGGTAGATTTACTGCAAATGGCTTCTTTGTCGCTTGCTTGCATTTTTGAATTTGAACGCGCAAAATATCTGGATACATGCTCCCAGCTCCTATGATACCTAATCCGCCTGCGTTACTCACAGCACTAGCAAGCTCCCAGCCACTACACCATATCATTCCTGCCTGTATGATGGGATACTGTATCCCAAAGAGTTCCGTAATCCTATTTTGCATAGGGCGAAGTTAAGGAAATGGACAGAGTATAAAAAAACGGATAACCCAACTACATAAGACGGTAGAATCTTAATAAGTAACCCAAAACTCAATTTGTTCCCGTATTCGTACTGATTGATATTTGCACTTTGTAATCCACTACATAGTTGACTATATGAAACTCACCTCCGAACAAGAAGCAATACTAGCTACAGAGCAAGACGTAAAAATAAATGCCGTGGCAGGAAGTGGAAAAACCAGCACCATAGTGGCTTATGCAAAGCAGTGTGATCCCTCTAAAAAACTACTTTATCTCGCCTTTAATAAATCTGTACGAATTGAAGCCACTCAAAAATTTACAGAAGAAAATCTGAGCAATGTGATGGTAGAAACTGCTCACTCCCTGGCTTATAAAAATGTAGTACGAAAACACGGCTATGCATTAGAAGCCAATGGCTATAAGTCGCATGAAATCGCCAAAATACTGAGTATAAAATCAGCAGGCAAAAAACACAGCGAACTAGTAGTGGCTAATCACGTGGCTAAATATGCTGCTCTTTTTTGCAATAGTGCGGCTCTAAAAGTAGGAGAGCTCAATTACCTAGAAACCATTACTAATGAAGAGTCCCAAGAGTTTGTGCATACCCACCATCAGCAAATCTATGTTCAAACTAGAACTTTTCTAGCTAAGATGAATAGTGGTGAAATTCCCATCACACACGACTTCTATCTCAAAAAATATCAACTCTCCAAACCGAAATTATTCTACGACTATATTTTTTTTGATGAGGGGCAAGATGCATCTCCCGCTATGCTAGATATATTCAAAAGACAAACTGCCACCAAAATACTAGTTGGAGATACACATCAGCAGATCTACGGTTGGCGAAACGCGGTAAACTCACTCGAAAAAACTAACTTTAAAGAACTGAGACTATCTGCTAGTTTCCGTTTTAGTCCGCAGATAGCTACACTCGCTCATAAAATTTTACTTTGGAAAAAGCACCTGGGTCAAGATCCAGACATCAAACTCTTTGGGAGAGGAAAACATACCGAGAACAAAGTAAAAGCTACCATAGCGCGTACTAACCTAGGACTGCTGCTGAGGGCCATAGAGTTCATCAAAGAAAACAAACGGGTAAAGCACATTTACTTTGAGGGGAACTTGAGCTCATACACCTACGCAGATGATGGAGCATCACTCTACGATGTACTCAATCTAAAAAATGGCAAAAAGAGGCTGGTACGAGATGCCATCATAAAACAAATGAGTAGTCTCGAAGACCTCGAAAAGTATATAAAGCAGACCGATGACGTTCAGCTCGGACTGATGGTAGAGATAGTAAAGGAGTATGGCAATGAGATACCCAAGATACTACAAGACCTGAAGAGTAAACACGTAGAAAACGAAGAAAAAAACAAGGCAGAAATGATATTTAGCACAGTGCACCGGTGCAAGGGAATGGAGTATGACTCCGTACAGCTAGTAAATGACTTCGTAGGCGAAGAACGCCTAAAGGTACTGATAGAAAAAGACGATGCAGATCCGAGCAGGCTCAACGAGGAGATCAACCTACTCTATGTAGCGGTCACCAGAACAAGAAACCACCTCTACATACCCGATAATCTAGTGCCTGATGGCATAGGGCCCACACCATCCTTGCACATAATCAAAACTGTAGCAAAGGAAAAGGACTCCAAATCTGAAACAGATAGAGCACTAAAATTATACTTAAAGGAGAAATCGTATGCTGTAGAAAAAGTACGTGAAACCCACAAAAAAGCCTACCAAAAATGGACTCCAGAGTTGGACGAAGAGCTACTAGCGATGTACGATGAAGGAATACCAAGCAGAGTTTTAGCCATACACTTCAATCGAACCACAGGAGGTATCCGGTCTAGGCTCAAGAAGCTGAATGGGTGGTAGAATCTGCACTAAGTCCTAAATTCACACAACGTCTCTTTGTATTCAGTATATTTACAAAGTAAAAAAACACTAGCGACAAAAACCACAACTCACTAAACTCACTTTTTAGAATAACTGAAAAATATACATTTGTCATATGAACTACTCCTACTGGGAAAAAGAATATTTATTAGCGGACATAGACTTCCTTGTGGTAGGAATGGGCCTAGTAGGTCTGCAAACCGCTATCAATCTCAAAGAAAAAGAACCAAAGGCGAAAGTAGTGGTAGTCGATCGACACGCCTGGGGGTTAGGAGCTAGCACACGAAACGCCGGTTTTGGATGCTTTGCCAATGTAAGTGAGATCCTAGATGACCTTGAAAATGACAGCGTAGAAAATGTGTATGCTACTATCAAAAAACGATACAGTGGTTTGCAGAAACTGCGAAGTAAGTTCGGTAACCAAAACATAGACTACCAAGAACTCGGAAGCTGCGAAATATTTACTAAAGACAATAAGACTTATCTAAACCAAGGCATAGACAGCCTGCAAGGAATTAATACCATACTCTATCACGAGCTCAAGCTGGATAACGTCTTCTCCTACCGCAGTAACAACCCACTACCCAACACTATCGGTGCCATTCACAATGACTTTGAAGGTCAACTCAATACCGGAAAGCTATACGATACTATCTATGAGTATACCCAGCAACTCGGCGTAAAACTCTATGGCGGCATAGAAGTGAGCACTTGGGATAAGACTGACAAGATTAAAGTACAGACCACTAGCAACTATCAACTGTCGACTAAAAATTTAATCCTTTGTACCAATGCATTTACTAGTAAGTTGATAGATGAAGATGTAACGCCGTGCAGAGGGCAAGTCATAGTAAGTGAGCGAGTAGAAAATCTGCCGTGTAAAGGAATGTATATGTACGATAGTGGATACTACTACTGGCGAGACATCAATAACCGAATACTCTTAGGCGGAGCCCGCAATATGGATATAGATGGAGAAACATCCTTTGAATTAGCGTCCAACGAAACCATCATCACCGAGCTGCATCGATTTATGAATGAGCAAATTTTCGGAAGAGAAATCGTCATAGAGTACCAGTGGAGTGGCATTATGGGAATGGGCAAGGACCACAAGAAACTGCCCATAGTAAAAGAACTAGAACCCAATATATTCCTGGCTGCTAGACTAGGCGGAATGGGTGTTGCTCTAAGTGCTGAGGTCGCAGAGGAAGTGGTTGGGCTAATGATTTAGACCTTTTACTATCTCTTCCTAAAGACTAAGACCTCATATTCATAGTCATTTAGCGTGATATATCTCTCTTTTGGTTTGAATGTCTTCAAGTGTTCATACTCCGCATTTCCCACAAATGTCGATTTAGGGACTCCGCCTTCATTGGGACAGAAATGTGCATCCCATATCACATAATCTCCGCTCTTTATCCATTGAATGCCAGAAGCATACAACTGGAAATGCTGAGTATTATCATATGGATTTACATCTCCTACTACAGAAAAATAAGGGTTTAGATATACTGTAGCATTCCCTGAAACCTCTTGACTCTTATACCATTCTGCTACTTCCTGAAACACTTCCTCCTCTTCTGATAGTGGAATAGGATACCTGTGTTTGAAATAGCGTATTGGAGTAATAATCTGCACCAAAAATACAAATACGATAACACCTACTTGTAGCCAGTAACTCTGCTCACCTTTTAACCTAGCCAACCTTTCGACTATATGCTCTATAGCGTATACGACGAGTAGTGCTATCAATGGCGCTACAATAGTCATTACCCTGATATAGCCACAACTACCCATCAATCCTTGCCACCAAATAAAAACGTGAGCACCATAGAAGGTCACAAAAAGTACGAGTGTTAACACGATAGGAGAGTATAATCCAATCTTCTTTTTATATACGTGCCAAACGATTAGTATAGCTGAGAGTGCGGCTAAAAAACTATTGACTAACCCAAAGGTATAATGTGTCTGCCATGGATAATGGAATAAACTACCGCTACCACAAATACTGGCACCACTTAGCTGTGCGCCTATATACGGATTACTGGTTATTATCCAGAAGGGTTCTCCGGTCTGCCACCAGCCGAGCATATTGATGCCTAAGCTACCGACTGCCATTAGTAGTAGTGGCTTAATGCTCCTGTTTCTGAGCACAAAATAGACGAGAAGTGCCCCAAAAATAATCAAGCCCTCGGATCTTAGGTGCGGTAAAAATCCTGCAACCACAGCTGCCGCTCCAATCCTATTTTGGCTAATGAACATCATGATCAATGCCAAAAAGAAAGCAAACAAAGGTTCGGTAAGTGACGAGATAGTATTATCCAAAAACACTGGGCATAGGAGGACTATTACACCGGCTAGGAAATAGTTTTTAAAGTTTAATCTCTGAGCGGTAATAAAAACTGCAATAGCAGACCCAATAAGACAGAGAATATTAAGTAATACGGATCCCGCTAAACCTAGCCTGGCAAAAAGAGATGCAATAACCGTATACACGGGTTTACCCCAATAGTCCAAAAAAAGCTCTGGATTCTGCCAGCTAAATCTTGCTATTAGATAATGATTATACGTATCTCCACCGCCACTATAGCCTGGGGACAGGTAGTCTAAATAGGCAAGAAGTCCCCCTACAAGTAGACACACCACTCCAAACAATACATTGATAGCTTTGGTTGATTTAAGCATATTCATTTCTCTCCAAAAATAGCTATATATTGAATTATTGCATACTAAGGGTTATATAAACTGCGTAATATTCATATAGCTTTAACGGAGTAGTCATTCGTTTTCAGCTCTGGTCAAATCACCGCAGCTTCCTGAATAAAATTTCACCTAAAAATCAGGAGAAAACTAAACGTTTGAAATACGAAACAGTGTCTGGATAGTGTGTTGTCTTTACCACAAACCGAGCTTGTCTCATCCACAAAAAAACGCATTCCTCTCGAAATGCATTTTTCAAATTGACTGAGCAACTCTAATTTCTAACGTCTAGGATCTACATTTAATCCTTCAATATTCCTCTAGCAATAACGATACGTTGTACCTCACTAGTTCCTTCATAAATCTGAGTAATCTTAGCATCACGCATCATACGTTCTACATGGTACTCCTTTACGAATCCATATCCACCATGTATCTGTACAGCTTCTGTAGTCACCCACATAGCTGTTTCAGAAGCGAATAACTTAGCCATACATGCTGCTTCTAAAAAATCTTGACCTGAGTCCTTGAGATATGCTGCCTTTAGACAGAAAAGTCTTGCTGCTTCTATTTTTGTAGCCATATCTGCGAGTTTGAACTGGATAATCTGGTGATTCATAATCTCCGTACCAAAAGCTTTACGTTCTTTGGAGTATTGAAGTGCTCTTTCGTATGCACCACTCGCTATACCCAAAGCTTGTGCCGCTATACCGATTCTCCCTCCGCTTAGTACTTTCATAGCAAATTTGAATCCGAATCCATCTTCACCTATTCTATTCTCTTTTGGTACTTTGACGTCTTGAAACATCAATGAGTGCGTATCGCTTCCTCGTATCCCAAGTTTATCTTCTTTAGTACCTACTGTGAAACCTTCCATATCAGAGGTTACTATTAAGCAATTGATTCCTTTGTGTCCTTTTTCTACGTCCGTCTGAGCTACTACGAGGAATGTACTTCCTGTTCTACCATTGGTAATCCAGTTTTTAGTACCGTTCAGTAGGTAGTGGTCTCCCATATCTATGGCCGTCGTTTTTTGACTAGTAGCATCACTACCAGCTTCAGGCTCACTAAGACAGAAGCCTCCATGAATTTGCCCACTAGCGAGCGGCTTTAGGAATTTCTCTTTTTGTTCTTCTGTTCCGTATTTCTCTAACCCCCAACATACCAGTGAGTTATTTACACTCATTACTACACTAGCACTAGCATCTACTTTAGAGATTTCCTCCATAGCTAGCATGTAGCTTATGGTATCCATACCGCTACCACCCCATTTCGGGTCTACCATCATGCCCATCATTCCTAGTTCTCCAAGCTTTTTAATTTGCTCAGCTGGGAAACGCTGCTCGTTATCTCTTTCTATAACACCGGGTAGTAATTCAGCTTCAGCGAAGTCCTTAGCGGCTTGCTGGATCATTAAATGCTCTTCTGATAATTCGAAATTCATGTTGTTGGAAATGTTATAACAAAGGTAAGAGTTTAATCTACCTTTTGTTTGTTAAAGTTCTTACATTGTTCTTGTTTAAATTGGGTTAAAATAATAACGCTGATCTTTCTTTTGCATAAAATGCACCTAAAAACACCCCACAATGTCGTGCATCATTGACTTGCACTAAAACAATAACGTTGATAACCTCTGAATTACTTTTTAAGATATTTTATCAAAAAAGCCCTTGTATTCGGGCTTTTGGCACTATTTTGCCTTCGATATGAACAAAACAGAATTAATAAACGCTATCAGCGAGCAAGCTGGTATCACAAAAGAAAGTGCAAAATCTGCATTAGAAGCTACTATAGGATCTATCCAAGGAGCAGTACAAGCAGGTGACAAAGTATCTATCCCAGGATTTGCAACTTGGTCAGCGTCTTACAGACCAGCTAGAGACGGAAGAAACCCATCTACTGGAAAAACTATCAAGATAGAAGATAGAGTAGCCGTTAAATTCAAAGCAGGCAAGACCTTTGCTGACGCTGTGAACAACGACAAACTTAAAAAACAACTTAAGTAATCTTCGGAGAACTTCAACCGTTTAAAAAAATAGCCTCACATATGTGAGGCTATTTTTTTTATCTCCAGTCTTAATTCCTAGCGTATATCTTATTTCTTAGACAAGGGCATCTAGTAAACATACCAAAACTGATCTTCCCCCTTCTAAACTTCTTAATTCACCGTCTGATTACATCCATTTAAAGATGTAGGTAAGAGTAGCTGCGAGTTAGTCCACCTATGTTTATATCAAATACAGGCTGTGTATATGCTCATTGCACCGCAATAATTGTTGCATATATTCGCCTGATGTATTTGAAAAAAGGCGACACCATAGCTATAGTATCACCAGCCAGAGCTATAGATTCTGAAAAAATACACCCTACAATTCAATTCTTCAAAAAGCATGGACTAAACGTAGTCCTGGGCAAACATATTCATAGTGTACACCATCAGATGGCCGGTACAGACGCAGAAAAAGTTGAAGATCTTCAAGATGCCATAAATAACCCCAACATACGCGCCATCCTAAGTACACGAGGTGGATATGGGTGTGTACGTATCATAGACCAGCTAGATTTAACCCCGTTAGATGAGCAAAAAAAATGGTTTGTAGGCTATAGTGATATTACTGTGTTTCACTCACACATACATCAAAACTTTGGTACTCCCACGATACATAGTACGATGCCTATAAACATCACCAATGACCCAAGTCCAGAAGAAGAGGAGTCAAACACGACACTCCTAGCTGCACTTATGGGAGAAGACCTAAGCTATGACATAGCTCCTAACCCGTTAAATAAAGAAGGAAATGCATCTGGTCTACTGATCGGTGGAAACCTAAGTATTTTATATAGCCTTTGTGGCTCTGCCTCTGATGTAGATACCCGGGGGAAAATCCTTTTTATAGAAGACCTAGACGAGTATATCTACCATATAGATCGGATGATGACGAATCTAAAACGCACAGGCAAACTTAAACATCTGGCCGCTTTACTGGTAGGTGGAATGAGTGATATGAATGACAACACCATACCTTATGGTCAGACAGCACAAGAAATAATCCTTGAACACACCGCTGCATATGACTATCCCGTTTATTTTGGGTTCCAAGCTGGACATCAGAAGCCTAATGTGGCTATGCGTTTTGGGATGAAAGCAGAAATAAAAGATAATCAGCTACTTTTGCCGGCATAGACATCATTCCACATGGCCATCTACCAAGCAAGCAAGCAACTCACTAAATTCATCATCTCTGGAATACTAGCCGTAGGAGTAGATTTTACAGTATACTTTGCGCTGTCCCAATTTATGGATCCAAGTATAAGTAAAGCTGTAAGTTTTTGCTCTGGTATGGTTGTAACCTACAATATGAATAAGTTTTGGACGTGGAAACAGCCCGAAAAAAACAACAAAAGACTCTTATTATTCACCTTACTTTATGCAATTGCGCTTGTAGTCAATGTGGGGATGAATACTTTTATGCTTGACACACTCCCAAACTATACCTTCAGTTTTCTACTTAATTCAGATTCCAATGAAATTATTAAATCTGTAGTGATTGGTGTAGATAAGTTAGCCGCTTTTGTAATTGCCACTATGGCTAGTGTAGCCATCACCTATTTTGGTCAAAAATACTGGTTATTTAGACCTGAAAAACAAACCCCTAATACTGAGGCCTAGTAAGAATCGCCTCAGCTATGATTGCCTGGCGTACGTCAAAGTCCACTTCACCATAATCTTCCTCTAGCTGTATTCTACCTAGTCCTTGTGATTCTCTAATATCTGATTGCACCTCAGATAAATCCAAATCTACATCCGCATGATGCTCATACTCCGGCCTAAAATCATACTGGTGATCTTCTAATTCTATCTTACTCCTAACGGGCTCTCGCTTGGGAACTGGCACAGGCTCAGACTTGCTTGGTTCTCCGCTTAGTTCTCTAAGAATCTCCTCTAATGACGTTCTACTCTCATCTGTACCTTTTCTTTTAGCAGATTTAGTCCGCTTATTTGGTAATTGTTCCTTTTTTTTGCTGCCAGCAAAGAATCGAAAGGCAAGTATTACTGCAATGATGATGTACTTTATATATGAGCCTATCTCGTCCATTTGTGTTAACGAAAATAATGAAAAATAAACTTGTATTGAGTCTCGGCTCCAATTTAGGCAATCGGTACGCATACTTGATCCAAGCTATTGCTGCAATAAACAAGTCGTTTCATACCACTAGTACTGCTGCTTCATTTTACGAAACACCGCCTTGGGGAGATACAAATCAATCTACATTCATCAATACGGCACTGGTACTATATACAAGCAATTCCCCTGCGAAATGTCTACTACTATTACAAAACATAGAGCATACCATCGGAAGAACAAAAAGCCGTAAATGGGGTCCAAGATGTATCGATATTGACATCATATTTTACAGCAACAGCCTTGTGCAACTGAACGACCTGCAACTACCGCATGCTAGGATGCAGGAACGCGCTTTCGTACTTAAACCTATCGTTGACATTCTTCCTGACTTCATTCACCCTACGTTAGGTAAATCAATGAGAACTCTACTTTCAGAAATAGCAGACGACACCTCACTCTTTGCACCATGAACTTACATTGTATAGGCAACATAACATATTGGTCCACCTTAGTGAGTAAGTCAGAGCTTGTTTTAGAGATACAACATACCTTCCAAAAACAAAGCGAACTATCTCAGTATGAAATAGCTACTGCAAATGGAAGACTACAGCTAAGTATCCCTACCCAAAAAAGTACCCGAAAAGGCGCCTACTCCGATGTAAAATTGGACTACAGCACAAATTGGCAGACGGAACATTGGAGAAGCATAGAAAACGCGTATCTTAAATCTCCTTTTTACCTGTACTATGGTTATAAAATCGAGGAGGTCTACAAGTGTGAACATGAAACGCTAGTGGCACTTAACAAAGCATTGTTTGACACCATATTATCGTGTATAAAATTCAATAGGCCCGTTACGGTTAATCTATCAGATGCGGTATACTACACTCCGACCGCACCCATACACAATAAGAAATACCCGCAGGTGTATGATACAAAAATCAAATTTGAAGAAAACTTAAGCATCCTAGATGTACTTTTTAATCTAGGTCCAGAAACACACGATTACTTACTCAGCTGCCTCGACAATTGAACCCATATTACTGAACTTACGGATCCGAGCGTTTACTAGCTTCTTAGTGCTTAGTTCGCTTAGCTCCTTAATGTTCTTTTTAAGTTCTGTTTTTAATGTCTTAAACATTGTCTCTGGGTCATTGTGAGCGCCACCAAGAGGCTCAGGAATTACTCCGTCTATTAGCTTATTCGCCAGCATCTTATCAGACGTAAGGCTCAATAAGTCTGCAGCCTTCTCTTTATAATCCCAGCTTCTCCATAGAATAGATGAGCAGCTCTCAGGAGAAATCACTGAATACCATGTATTTTCTAACATAAGGACTCTATCTCCTACGCCTATGCCCAATGCACCACCACTTGCTCCTTCACCGATTACTACACAGATAATAGGCACCTTTAGTGTAGCCATTACCATTAGGTTTTTTGCGATTGCTTCACCTTGACCTCTTTCCTCAGCCTCTAGTCCGGGGAAAGCTCCTGGAGTATCTATGAGACAAATTACGGGTAAATCGAACTTCTCAGCCATCCGCATAAGGCGTTTTGCTTTACGATAACCCTCAGGATTAGGCATACCGAAATTACGGTATTGGCGTTCTTTGGTCGTACGGCCTTTTTGCTGCCCGATAATCATGACATTCAAATTGTCTATCTGAGCTAACCCACCTACCATAGCCTTATCATCACCTACATTTCTATCTCCGTGAAGTTCAATGAAATTCTTGGTGATAGCATTTATATAGTCTAAGGTATATGGTCTATCCTGATGACGAGATATCTGAACCTTTTGCCAACCCGTAAGGTTACTATAGAGCTCTTTCTTCTCATTATTAATCTTTTTGGTAAGTTGAGATATGGTATCGCTCATATCCACTTTTCCCTTCTCATGGGTCTCTTGAGCTTTTTCTAATTGCTCTAGAAGTTCCTCAAGAGGTTTTTCGAAATCTAATAGTACTGCCATAAGCGTCTTATTTCTTAAAGGCAAAAGTAAAAATCTAATTGGATTAGGTGTGATTTATTTGAAAAGTCATACCCACACACCGCTATTTTTTTGGCTACTGTTGGCACAGGTCTTGGTATTTTCTCTCCGCCACTACAATGTTATTATCTAAGGCTATTTTAAACTCATCGCAAGCAAATTCAGTTTCCTTTAAATCTAAATACAGGTTTCCTTTAATATAGTGTACCATTTTATACGAAGGAATCAATTTCTCTACAGAGCTATAGTCTCTTAACGCTCCCTCTATGTCACTCATTGTCACTTTGAGCTCGGCCCTACGTTTATATAGATCCCCCGAAAGTTTAGCTAAATCTACAGCCATATTTAAGTCTCCCAAAGCCAATTCCAATTGTTCATTACCCGCATAAGCTTCTGACCTTAACTTCAAAAACGGAACGCTTCTAGGCAACTGTGCAAGTACAAAGCTGTAGTCTTTAATGGCCGAGTCGTACTTATTAATGGCAACGTAACACTGTCCTCGATAGTAATATGCTTCATTGTATGTGTGATTCAACTTAAGTGTCTTGGTGAAATCAGCTATCGCATCGATATACTTACCTGCGTTATACTCTGTAGTTCCCCTGTTGAAGTAACCCCTAAAATCATCAGGATTCACAACTATGTACTGAGAATAGAGGTCCAATGCCTTATCATAATCTCTTTCTAATGTTGCTCTGTTTGCCTGGATAAGTATCTCTCCTCCTCCTTGCGCCAAACTAGTTAGCGACGCCATCATACAAAGAATTACTCCATAAGCTAATTTAAATCTATCCATTCTCATCTAAACGTACAAATAAAGTGCCTTAATATATCCTATACGGAAATTTTTATCTACAACAGGAAATAGATTTTGTATTATTGACCAACAATAAAAATTATCACATAGATATGAAACGACTTACCACGATAACTCTGATTTTTGGCCTCTTCTTAATCGCCAATGCTTGGAACACTTCCTCTCTTGTGGCAGATGATGTGGAGGGAACATACTGGAACGCAGAAAAAACTGCTCATATCCGCATGTATAAAGCTAAAAATGGATTCTACTACGGTAAGATAGAGCATCTGGTAGAGCCGAATAATGCTGTTGGAACCCCAAAGAAAGACGTCAACAACCCAGATGAGACGCTAAAGAATGGAGCGAACCTAGGAATGGTCATTGCTAAGGCATTTAAGTGGAATAAGAGTGAGCAAAAATGGAATGACGGCACCATTTATAACCCTACCGATGGCAAGACGTATGATAGCTATATCTATTTCGAGAATGGAAACAAGGACCAACTTAAACTGCGAGGATTTGTGCTTGGCATGACTTGGCTGGGTAAAACGTCTGAGTGGACTAGAATCAAATAGCGTTAAGCGCAAGAAATTAACCAAAGTTTCAAGGTCTCTTTTTATGAATTAGTGAAATGGTACACGGTCTTCACTCCTGTTGGCTACAGTTAGCCAAAAACCACATTTGATCTGCATCAAAAACTTCTATAAAGTCCGGTTTACAAATGTTAAAAACTCTTTTAGGACTGCTAAATTTTCCTGGGGTTTTTCTAGCATAGATAGGTGTCCGGCATCTTCTATTTGGCTAACTTGTACCACGGCGCACGTAGCTGCTTGGGAAAGTATAGAGGAAGTTTCATAATGGGTATCCTCCTCTCCCATCACAAATAATACTGGTTTATTAAACTGCACCAATTCCTGAATCTTACTTTCCCTTGCACTCATAGCAGATAGACCATCTATTATCGATTTCTTGCTATTCCGTAGTATCATCTCTTCCAATCCACCTTTTAGCCTTCCGAGATGAGGCAATGCTACCAATCCTTTGATAAATAGCCTAAAAAAATCAGAGGTACCGTTCGCGGATATGAAATCAATAGACTTCCGTCGATTTGCTTTTTTCTTTTCTGTATCTGCCTCTAACGTAGAATGGATTAAAGCAGCAGCCACTAGCTCATCCCCGTATTGAGTCAGATACTCACCGACTAAATATCCTCCTAAAGAATGCCCCAATAGAACACATTCCGTTGCTTTCTCGTGTATCAAGATATCATGAATCTGACGAGCTACTTCAGGGATACTCTTAAATGGGACTTCTCTACTGGCACCAAATCCCGGTAAATCAATGGCTATGCAAGTAAAATCTTGCTGGAGATGCTGAATCTGATAATTCCATATGGAACTATCTTCACAAAAACCATGTAAAAAACAAAGGTGGGGACCACTCCCCACCTTTGTATATGAAATATTATGTACTAGAAGTGACACCTCTAGTTAATCGTAGAATCTGTATCGCTGATCTTTTACTTCTGCTTTCTCAGTCAATGCATTTCTAATAGTACCTTGAGCTACTTGAGTATTCTCGTTTAATACTTGGTCTTTCAGAACTTCTAAGTTTTCAGCTTCTGAAGCATTTATCGCATTTACATAAGCTACAGACACTGCATTCTGTCCCTCTATTACACCAGTATTGCTATTAACAGGAGTACCTAGTATGCTTCCTACTAGTTTATTGTCTTGTCCCACATACGGTATACTGCCCGTATTTAATGAAATAGCTGGTGCTTGATTTACTGTAGTGTTCAATGCTTTAGCTAATTCCTCCGCATTATTGGCTGATGCTAGCGCTTTTTCCATTTTAGGTTTCAGCACTTCTGCTTTCTTCTCATTGAGAACTTCCGTTTCTACTTCAGTTCTTAAGTCTTCTGCTGAAGGCAAACCTTCTTCTCTTACTTTAGACACTCTAGCTACTACATAGTTGCCGTCTAAATCAAGTATATCCGACATGGAACCCTCTTCCGTTTCATCCTTAAATAACCATTGCGCTATTTTATTACTGTTTTCAAAGCCTGGAATTGACCTCGCTTCTTCTGTGATTTTGGTCGCTACTCGCTTACTAAGACCTAGCTCCTCAGCTACTTCTTCAAACGACTTTTCGCTATTTACCTTAGTCAATAGTTCCCCCGCTCTCTTGTAGTAATCTCCATCTGTCTTAGTACTCGGGTAGATACTCTGATCAACCATAGCTACTTTCACAGTCTTACGACTTACAGAAGATGTAGCCTTAGCTAAGTGAACACCTCTATTGCTCGGAACTATTACATAGCTGCCTTGACTAGAGGCCATAAGTTTATTTATTAATCTTTTTGGATAAGCTCTGTTATCTTCTCTTACCCAGCCCATATCTCCACCAGTAGATCTAGTAACATCAAAGTTTCTAGTACTTGCTTCTTGCTCGAAGGTCGTTTCACCACTTCTTATCTTAGCTAAAGTTTCTTGTGCAGTTTTAATCGCAGCTGCTGAATCACTTCCAGCTACTGGGAATACTATATGACTAGCTTTCACACTACTCATCGTATCTGTGCCAAAATCCAACACTTTAAATACACTGTATACACCATCCTTTTGGAAAGGACCGGCTACTTTACCTACTTCAGCATTGAAAATTATATTTTCAATCTCAGGAGAAAAAGAACCACGCACTTGATACGTAGGATTAAATGGAGTTTCACTGTTTCTAACACTTACAAATACAGAATCATCTTTCGTTACCGCAAAGTCAGTAGCTGTTTCTGTGGCCCACGTGAGCATATCTGCACTGTCTTCTGAACTTGGGATTACGGTTATCTTCACATACTCTATATCTCTACTCGCCTCTTGCTTGTATTTTCCTGTGTTTTTTTTTGCATATGCTATGATGTCAGCATCACTTACAGTGATAGATGAATCCGTAAGCTGTGCGTATGGCAAACTTACTATACTGGCATTCACAGAGTAATTCTGATCATTGCTTCTAAATCTAGCCTCAAGTTCAGTAGCATAAAAAGAACTAACTACTAATCGTTGGTATTTTTCTGCTACCAATCCATTTGTAAACTGATCTTGGAAGGTAGTCCAGCTGCGCATAGCCTCTGGGTTAGCGTTGATATCTTCTTTTAGAAAACGCACTAATCTGGCTTTATCAAACTGCTTCGTCTCTGGACTCTGAAAAGACTGCTTTATTTGTGGATGCGTGTTCGCACCAATAGTCAGGTCTTCCAATTCTGCAGGACTCACTTCTATACCCAGTTTTCTATATTCTGGTTCTATAGTCTTATCCTCCACCAGCATGTTCCAAGCTTGCTCTCTATACTGCTTACTGATATTTTCGTCCATCACGAAACCAGGATTGTTCTGGAGCACTTGAGTCTTTAGTCCTTCATAAGTACTATTGAACTCTTCATAGCTTACCGACTCTCCATTGATTTTTCCAACTGAGTTTTGATCAGAGCCAAATATGCTGGTACCTGAACTAACTAAATCTGTAAGTACAAAGGCTAACATGGCCACACCAATAACTAGTAGTAGGCAGCCTGTTTGGTTTTGTATTTTCTGTAATACGCTTGGGTCTTCGTTGTTATATTTATTTGACATCTTTTGGTCGTTAAAAAATAGTGTGCAAATTAAGTCGTTTTGCCCTTAAATATCAAAGTTAATATGTGCGGTAAAGTTTGCTAGAAAATATACTGTTAAAATCACTCCAATGAAAGACGTATTCTACGTTTATAAATGTTCCTAACTTCAGTATCTTTAATCCTATAGCTTATCTTACAAATCTGGCTATTATCCCCTAAAAATAAGGAACCTAACACCTGATCCCACCCTCTTTCACTTCCACCATATTCACCTTTAAAGGTAAACTTCTTTCGCTGTCCATTAGCGCATACCCAAATTTTAATCTTTGATTTATGAGGGTGCTCTACATTGAGTAGAACCTGTGCTGAATCTGAATTTCTAAGAATGGCAGGTGTATTATTTATGGCAATTGTGCTGAATATACCACCCGAAATTACCTCTTCAGTAATGAGGTTTACTTCCGTCTTTTGATTAAGATCAAACGCAGTATAAACTACAGCTAGCTTATCGTTATGAACATCGATATCTAGGTAATCCCCGTAAAACATCTTTTTGCCAGGCAGTGGAATTGCGTATTGTGTGAGCTGAACATTAGCTACCTCCCCATCCGCTGTGTATGACGCTAGTGATAAAACATAAAATGAATTTGTCGTACTGGATTTGAAATCATAGTAGGCTACATATACCTTTCCCGTTTGCTGATCTACTGCAATATTGGGGAAATACTGATGACTACTGGTCTTATCTAGGTTAAGCTGGATAGCCGAGCTCCAAGTCACCCCTTTGTCCTTGCTATACTTTAGCCATATATCTGCGTTACCGCTTCGCTCATCTGCCCAAGTAACATAGAGAATATCTCTGGCCACGTCTAATGCTATAAATGGCATTCCATTCGCCCGCATAATGTTAGGCATGTCCATATCCCATCCGTTCATCTGCTGGGCAATAACGTGGTCTTTGCCCCAAGTGACTCCTCCATCTGCACTTTTATCAAAGTAGATATTGGAATGTCCCGCCCATACTGCATAGATATTCCCGGATGAGTCTACTGCAGTAGTCGCTCCTTCTAGGGTGTGGTCTCCATCCAAACAATCTCCTATGGTATCGGATATGGTGACTGCATCCGAAAATGACTCTTCTCCTAATCCTAGTGCAGAAAACCGGATACGCGAAAAGTCGTTTGGGTCATCGCTATCATACTGGTCAAATTCTGTCCAAGTAACATATACACTTCCCTTTCTTTCCGAATATTCATCTGAGCTAAGCCACGGTTTATCTTGCATTTTACCGGCATTATACCCCACACTGTATGATTGCTCCTTCCAAGAATTTACGTTAGATATCTGCTGAACAACTATTCTATCGAACCACTCTCCATATTCTTTCCCCTCCGTTTTCGATAAATGAGTGAAGAATACATTTGACCCTGACCAGTGAAGTACCGGATCACCATATACCCCAAATACCGACGTCGCCTTTTGTGTTAAAGTAAGGCCCGACTTCATATCGTACGTATAAAAATTATTAATATTAGATGCTGCGTAGAGAATAGAATCATTGGACCTATCAAAGCAGACGCTGGGCTCGTTTGGATTCCGTTCACCATCTAAAGTGATTTGATTTAACTGTGCAGCACAAGTAAAGGTGCATACTAACAGTACTGCAAGGTAACAGGTCTTACTAATCATCATTGGCGGCAAAATTGCTCATTTTATTTCAAACCTGGGTTTGACTATTAAACATGCTCATTTACTTCCATACGTTCCTTCAAGCTTACAAATGCACTATTACCTATAGATTGCCGTGCAGTGTGGCCACTTAATGACGCCCCAAAGACAGACAGATTCGGCCCAAATAAGACCGCAGCTTTTACTTCATGAGTTCCACAATACCCGATATAGGTTCGCTGTTCTTACCAAGATATACGATATAAAAATAGGTGCCTTCTGGCGCCAAGTGTTTGTCATCTGGGAGTATTCCATCCCAACAAATACGAGAATCTAGCGTCTCAAAAAGGCGCTCACCCCAACGATTAAAAATCTGTAATTTGTAATCCGTACATTCTCTATTCTTTACATCAAATTTAAAACAGTCATTTACACCATCACCATTTGGAGTGAACACATTGTACAACTTAATACTCGGGGTAGCATCCTCCAAAACCTCTACTTGTTTAGTTATGGAATCTTCGCACAGTGTCCCAGGGTTTACATATAGAACGATATCATACGTTCCTACTGTCTCGAAATCATACTCAGGATTACGCGCTGTAGAGGTAATCCCATCACCAAAATCCCAAAGAAACTGAAATCCATTGGTACTCGTGTTCGCTATACTCACCTTATTCTCACATGCGTTAAAACTCACATCAAATGCAGCTGTAGTTCGTGCTATAACTTCTATCTCACGTTGGTATGTGCTGAGTACATTGCATGTAGCACTATCTATGACTGTGAGGGTAACCGTATATGTACCTGCCTCCAAAAATGTATGAAATGGATGAAGTAAAGTAGAGGTATCTCCATCACCAAAATCCCAAAGAAATGAATCTCCAAGCACACTCTGACTGGTAAACTGAACGCCGAGAGGGGAACACCCGATAGTGGGGGCAGCTACAAAATCAGAAATAACTGCAGACCGTATCTGGAGGTCTATTTTAAATGAAGCATTGGAGCATCGCACACTTGGATTAGTCTCGAAAGCGGCACCAGGAGTTGTTGGAAAGTCGCTTATCTCACGTGTTTTTGTAGCATCATCATCGGCGGCGGGACAGCTACTACAAACACTTTGGTACATAACCCCTCGCTTATCAAATCTACTTGTCCCTCCATCTACGTGATCTGCCGTAGAATCACCACCAAAGTAGGTAGCATAAAGAATGTCTTGAGCATCTCTTCCTAAGACCAGTATATAGAAATCATTGTTGTCGGTTTCTTTTTGTACGGCATCAGCGGTAGTTTCAAGATTATTAGTACTGCCAGAGTTTAATTGAGACTTGGTAGAACCCCAGCCAGAAAAGTATATATGACCACAAACATCTACTAAAAAAGCACTCGGAGCGAGGTTTGGAGTTTCATTGGTATTGCCAAAAGTGGTGACGAAATCTTGGTTTTGTAGCAAGGTGTCTATTCTAAAAATAAACTGCCCCTTGTTGCTTTCTCCATATACTCCGGTGGTCTTTGTAATTGCACCTGAAGTTTGTCCAGTCGCATATATCCTACCCTCTACATCTCGGTCTATAAAATATATCTGATCATATTCCTCTGTTCCCCAGTAGGTTAATCTTTTTAGTACTTTCGTTTTTTTACTAAAGATAGCAAGAACTCCGTCTGTGCCACCATGATTGCTAGGACCAATAGCGGTATCGGTAGCTGGAAGATCCGCACTGTTCGTTCCTCCACCAATATAGATATTATCTCGCTGGTCTAGTTTTATGCTGTAAAAAGCATCACTGCCGTCCCCACCTAAATAGGTAGCCCAATTTAATGTATGAATATCTGAAGATAGTTCGAAAAGATATCCATCATACCCAACTCCTTTTGAACTCTGGGAAGCATTTATCGTAGGTAAATCAGGAGATAGTGTCGTAGTAGCCACAAAAATACGGTTATCATCATCTGTGATAATATCTCCTCTGAAATCATCTGCATACATAGACTTTAAATTCGGATTTTGATTTAGTCCGTCATTCTGTGAGCCTCCTATAAAAGTACTACCAAGTAGTGATGTGCCATCACTACTTAGTTTGGTTACGAAAATATCTATACCTCCTGCCAAGCTTGTATCATACCCTAAACTATCTACTGGGAAATTGCCAGACCGTGTAGTTCCTAAAATTACTAGGTCATCATTTCTATCTACTACAAGACTGTGAGGATACTCACTTTCTCTACCACCCAAATACGTAGCCCATAGTAGGCTTGTTCCAGCGCTATCATATTTTGATATGGTAATATCACACGGTAGGCCAGCAGGTTCCTGCCCTATACCTCCATTATAGTCGGTATCAAAAGCACCTGAAGTCACTGGATAGAACTGATTTAAACTTGATATTTCTTGTGCGATTCCTCCAGCGTATAGATTTGCCTTACTATCATAGGTAGCAGTGAACCCAAAGTTGTCTGCTGTAGAACCCGAATAGGTAGAAAAGATGAGCTCTGGATCTACAATTAGTGGATAATTCGAGTCAATAGGACTCAAGACTTCGTAGCCTAGAATGCTATCCGTCAATGTATATCGGGCATTTAGTTCCACTAAAGCATCTCCGACCTGTTGATACACAAATAGCTGATTATCAGTTATATTACCAGCTGGAGTCTGTATGACTACTTTGCCATTTTTTAAGTTAACAGTCTCAGCACCTTCTACGGACACCTGTATAGTAGCTAGTTTTTCTTGTGTTGGATGTTGTATCACCCATTGATATTTCAACCCTCGCTGCCCAACTATTTCGAGGTCAACTCCTGGATATACGTTTTTATAATTGACTTGTGCAGATGGATGCACTTTGCTGACCCACTTCGTTTGATTATTGCCTAGGTAATAATTATAATAATGCTTTTGAGCGTATACGGACTGCAAGTGGGGTGCATACTCCATCCCCAAGAAACGCATGCGAACACTGTGACGTCTGGGACTTTCTTCACTTACGCTAGTTGGGTTATCATGTTGCCATTCACTTATTCTAGTGTAGTCTTCCGGGTTTATGAGCAGATAATGTAAGGCATCACTTTCTAGGAGTAACCTGCCAAAAGGGATATCTGATTTGTAGCGAATTGCTGGATGCCATTGCCCGGCATTGGGAACGAACTCATAACGTGGTTTAGCAGTGCTATCTTGGCGAATTGGCTCATGGGCTTTACACAGTGTTGCATAAAGCAGTATGAAAATTACCAATCCTCTTTTTATCATTCGATAACAAAAATAAACGTCCAATTCTAGAATAGACCATTACTGCCAATAATAAGTTGCCCCATTTTGAGGTAAATAATCATAATCTGACTATCGTAAAATTATATTTGCACTCATTTTTAAACTAATGGAGCTAAACGAACAGCAAATTCAACGAAGACAAGCCCTTGATAAACTAAGAGCTCTAGACATTAATCCATATCCTGCAGACGTATATGCTAAGGATTTTAATAGTGTTGAAATAAGTAAACAGTTTGACGATAGTCCAGAGAAGTTTGCAGAAATTTCATTCGCAGGACGTATCATGCGTCGTCGTATTATGGGCAAAGCAAGTTTTGCAGAGTTGCAAGATGAGCAAGGAACTATTCAAGCATACTTCAATAGAGATGAACTTTGTCCAGAAGAGGACAAGACCATGTACAATGAAGTATTCAAAAAAATACTCGACATAGGCGATATCATTGGTGTAAAAGGAAATGTATTTCGTACACAAACAGGTGAACTATCCATCAATGTAAAAAAACTCACAGTACTCAGTAAATCACTCAATCCACTGCCGATGCCGAAAGAGGTAGATGGTAAAGTGTATGACGCCTTTACCGACCCGGAGCAGCGATACAGAAAACGCTACGTGGATCTAATTGTAAATCCACAGGTGCGTCAGACATTCATAAAAAGAACTAAAGCGGTAGCAAGTATGCGTAACTTCCTAAATACCAAGGGGTATATGGAAGTAGAAACGCCCATTCTGCAAGCTATTCCTGGGGGTGCAGCGGCCCGCCCGTTTATCACCCACCACAATGCACTAGACATTCCACTTTATCTGAGAATCGCAAATGAACTTTACCTAAAGCGCCTGATTGTAGGTGGGTTTGAAGGTGTCTTTGAATTTGCCAAAGACTTCCGTAACGAAGGAATGGACCGTACGCATAATCCAGAATTCACGCAAATGGAACTGTATGTAGCCTACAAAGACTACATGTGGATGATGGATATGACTGAGCAGCTACTTCGCCAGATAGCTATAGACGTGAATAATACCTCTGAAGTAGTCTTCGGAGATCACACCATCGACTTCGGAAAACCATTTGAACGACTCACCATCTTTGGGGCTATAGAAAAACACACAGGTGTAGACTGCAGTGAGATGAGCGAAGAAGAACTTCGTAAAACTGCCAAAGAAATGGGTGCAGACGTAGATGAGAATATGGGCAGTGGTAAACTCATAGATGAGATATTTGGTGAGAAAGTAGAGCACCTACTGATACAACCTACCTTCATCATGGACTACCCTATCAGTATGTCTCCCCTGACTAAAAAACACAGAGATAATCCAGAACTTACCGAACGTTTTGAGTTGATTATAAACGGAAAAGAAATCGCCAATTGCTACAGTGAGTTGAATGACCCTATAGACCAGCGTGAGCGATTCGAGGAACAGGCAAAACTCATGGAGCGAGGGGATGATGAAGCGATGTTCGTAGATGAAGACTTCCTTACCGCACTGGAATATGGAATGCCGCCTACATCAGGTATAGGTATTGGTATAGATAGACTGGTTATGCTACTTACCAATAATACGAGTATACAAGAAGTACTCTTCTTCCCACAGATGCGTCCGGAGAAAAAAGTGAAGGCAGTAGAACTTACCACAGAAGAAAAAGCGGTAAAAGAAGTACTAGGAGCCAATGGTGGTTCACTCGAAATTAGCGACCTAAAATCACGCATAGTGATGAGCGGCAAAAAATGGGACACTGCTCTGAAAGGTCTTGCAAAGCACGGTATTACTCAAGTGGGTAAAGTGAACGATGTGGTGACGGTGAGTTTGAAGTAGCGGTTAATTACAATACTCTGCTTAATCCTATACCATACCAAAATGGATTATCTTTTGGTACAAAGTCATTGCCGTAAAAATGAATAGGTGTGTAGCCTAAGTTCATATAAAACGACGTTTTCTTTTCCTTACCAAAGATAAATTCTGGTCGTAGGAACAAGGTTAAATCATATTGTAGCCGGAGATTTCTCCTAGAGCTGTGGGCTAGATTAGAAGGATACTGCCTGTCATAGAGGTTTATATTACCAAAAAAATACCTAACTCCATCATCCACGCCTTGAAAATAGTTTGGGCTCCAAATCACTGTATCAGTATACTCAGCGTAGCCTGTGAGGAGATGATCAGTAAATTTGAAGTGAAGCTGTTGTCTCACCCCTATAGACATATTCAACCATTTCGTTGGTTTTAGTGTTAGTGCATTTTCATACGCTAAGGCAATTCTTCGTACCTTTTTATAAGCATTTATAGATTTGATAGATCTAGCTTCTGAACTACTCATATCTAGGCTATCATACCTCAAGGTCTCCGCTTTCGTATAACTCCGTATAGTGCCAATTCGGTAATCTGCCAAGGATAGATTCAAACCTGCCGCGTGATTGATGTCAATGTAGTCCGAAGAATATATGCTGGTGCCTATGCCAATGTATGTATTCCTAAAATAGACGGTATAATATGGGTTGTAGCTTGTTTGAGAGATTTCATATCTTATGCTATCATTGGAGTAAGTCTGGTATCTAAAAGTATGTGGATCTTCAAAATTGTCAAAGTACTCAGGTAGATCCTTATATCCTTCGGTGTCATATCCGAATACTATGTTAGATAGTTCTAACTTATTTATGTTGTTTTCGTAGCTTACTTTCCATTTCTTATTTTGAGCTAGAGATAGTAGTGGAGCAAGGGTGAGTAGTGTGAAAACTATATTTTTCATAAGGTAATAGATTACATTATCTACCTAAAACTACGGTATAGTTCCTGTCTCGTTTTTCTCCTGCATGTGTATAGTTTAGCTGATCTATCTGAATATTGAGGTCGTCTGCATAGCATGGGTCAGATTCGGTTTTTTGGGATTTTTTGATGATGATATTCGTCATGCTATCTCTAATTATAATGGAATCTTGAGATACATACTCAAAGAAATACAAGCTACTACCATCCAAATCACTAGAATAGTAACCCGAAGGAGGATTGTCAGTTATGCTGTTGTTTTCTGTCACTTGACGATAATATAGTATGTTTGGCAAAGAACTTTCTGTAGTATCACCATTATTCACATTCCATACATGTAGGTTTTGGGCTTGTCTGCCAGGATAATTTTTTAGATCCAGTGAGATTTGTACCACTTCTCCAAGGATCTCATCTTTGTTGCACAGTCGCTCGCATCCTAAACTAAGTAGAGTAACCACTAAAAGAACCATTCCATGTTTCATATTTCCAAAAGTAGCCCAAAATAAGATGCATATCTATTCATTCATTACATTTGACCATAACAATGCAATCTAAACCAGAGATTATAGCAGGTTTTACAACCAAATGGGAAGAGATATCTAAACTCGTACGTAGCACTGATACCGCTAGTTTTACCTACAAGTCTGCTCCAAATGTATGGAGCGTGGCTGAAGAGTTTGACCACGTAATAAAAGTAGCATCGTCTGTATGCAGTGGACTAAAGGTTTCACCCTTTATCCTAAAGTGGAAGTTTGGTAGACCAAACAGGCCACTCCGCTCCTATGAAGAAATACTCCATAAATTTACCACCGCATTGGCTAGCGTAGGCGGTAAAGCTGTAGCTCCAGCGGCATTTGAAGTCGCAGAAGGTAAAACCTTTGACAAGGAAGATATGCTCCGGCATTGGGAAAGTACACTGAATAAGTTTGACCAGCGCATCCTCCATAAATGGAGCGATAAAAACTTAGATAAGGTATTACTCCCCCATCCATTTTTGGGCAAAATGATGGTACGTGAGTTTCTGTATTTTACACATATACATACGCAGCATCACAGGAAGAGTTTGCAGACGAAGACTACTCTACTTTCACAATCATAAGCTCTACTCGGGATATGGTATCACCTACCGTCTCACAAAACTGAGCCACATCTCCTGAAAACAAGGTCTCTTTTATATTGAATACTCTCGTGTTTGCTAGTACCCTGCCTTGGTACGTCTTCATTTGTATTTTTACCTTATTGGCAGGAGTAGCAGATAAATTTTGCAGCGTTCCTTCAACCCATTGAGACTTCTACTTTTTGTCTTTTAGTTCATGCCTTATCTCAAAATCTGATGCACGCTCGTCTTCTTTCAGACACGCAGTAAAACTGAGGATTACGAGTACATAAATAACCAATCTCATTTTACGCTAACCACATTAATTTCCACGCGTTTTATTTGAGCAGCGGACTCAAAATTGAACTGAGCGGTATCCCCTTGAAAGAGTTTTTTATCTATCGAAATGAACATCGGGTCTTGGACTAAATTAAAATCTGTATACCTGTCTATTCTAATGGAAACAGTGTTGGCTGGAGTGGACGATAAATTGGTAATGGTTCCAATCATTCGGTCTTCACGACCGCCTTCCACCGAAGAGGTGTAGTCTATCGCAAAGTCAGGTGCACGTAGGTCTTCATTTTGACATGCTACGAATAAAAATACAACGAATAGTAAGGTAAGAAGCTGATTCACGACGTAGTAGATACAAAACAGATGCCGTTAGATTACAGCTACCTCCTATTTTATTATGATCTACTTCACCTACCTCACTATTTTCAAGCGGTCTGAGTCCAAAATAATAATCGAACTTTGGTTATTAAAAAGTGACTCTATAGATTCCTATAGGTAATAATCCTGTTTGATAGGTAGTACGTATCTCATTCGTAGTAGCATTATACGTCTGCTGAAAAATATTATCTCTATTCGTCACATTTTGTATATCGACACCCCATTCTTGGGTCATCTTATTGGTTTGTATCTTGTAAGCTATTCTAAAGTCTAGTCGGACATAGTCATCGTATTGATTGGCAAAAATTTGCGAATTGTCAGTGACCGTTTCACCTTGTAGCTGACTAGCTACTGGGTTGATGGGCGTAAACCTACGACCTCCGTTTATCATAAATTTAATATCCGTCGTAAGGCTACCTTTCTTTCGTTTTCCCTTCTTATTGGTAGTCTCTCTGAAGTAGAACTCCTTACCTCCTAGCAGATTTACCGCATAGCGTGAATCAAAAGCCGTAGGATGCTCATCCCCCAGCTGATCGGTATAGAATGAGCGATAGAGTGAGACTGTATTGAGGAAGTAGAACCCTTTGGTAAGGAAATGTTCTAGTGTAACTTCCAGTCCGTAGTTTCTCCCGGTCCCTTCATTTACCATACTATCTGTGAAAAGCACCCCGAAATCAGCTCCTTGATTGAGTAATGAATAAAACGTATCACTTCCTCCATCTATGGGCACATCAAACAACTGTTGGTAATACGCCTCCACTTTTAGCCGCAAGCTTTTTCCCAGACGAATGTCGTTACCGACCACAAAATGATGGCTTTTAGTGAAGCCTAGGTCTTGATTAATCTTCTGTCTATTCCCTTCAAAATCTGTCACTTCCTCAAAGAAAATACGAAACGGAGGCAACTGACTATGCAGCCCATATCCACCGCTGAGCGTATAGTTTTTGGTTACTTTATAGCTTATGCCTGCTCTTGGTTCTAAGGAATTCGCACCATTGTAGGTATAGTATGCATTATTTAGTCCTATGGTGGTACTCAGTTTACTGCTGAGTCTAAAATTATCACTCACGTAGGTTTGTATTAAGCCAGTACTGCCGCTAAAACTGGTAGGTTCTATCCAACCCATCACTTGATTCATTCCCAAGCCTTGCCCTACGTTATAGAAACTGTCTCTGAGATTAAAGAAGTATTGGTAGTAGCGAAAACCTCCTTTGATGGTATTTCGGGGACTGAATTTATGCTGTATAAAAGCATTTAGGCTGACTTTCCCTTGTATACTTTTATCCCGGTATTTTCCTGCGTAGTCATCCACATTATTATTGGCATCAAAGGTAAACGTATCCAATCGGGTAGACGTCTGAAGCACATCGGTGGCAAGCACTACTTTGGCAAATGTATTTTTCCCAAGCTTCTGAAATCTACTTACACCGAGTACTGCAGTATTGGTCTGGTAGCTAAGATCTTCTAATCCTGCTCTAAACAGATTTTCACCGGCCTCATTACTCTGAAATAGCTCCACACTGCTGATTCCTCCTACGCCGAATACTTTAGTACTTCCTTTCTTATCTGGAAAATGCAAGTTAAAACTAAGGTCTTGATACTTAGGAATGGCAGTACCAGTGCCAAATTCGATTCCCAGTAGAGCGAAAAGGCCCAGCGCAGAAAACCTATAGTTGATCAGAAACGAAGCCGTACTTCCTTCTTTTAGCGGTCCTTCTGCCATCACTTCTAGTCCTGCAAAACCTACCTGCCCAAGAAACTCGTACTTTTCATCGTTTCCTTTTCGCATCCCAAGATCAAAAACAGCAGCCGTTGCATTTCCGTATTCTGCAGGGAAAGCTCCACTTAAGAAGTCCGAGTTTTGCAACACATTGTTATTCAGCATGCTTATCGGACCACCCGTAGTACCTGCCGTACTAAAATGATTTGGATTTGGAATATCTACACCCTCTAGTCTATAGAGCACTCCCATAGGTGAGTTTCCTCGTACTACGATATCATTTCTACTATCATCAGACCCCTGTACTCCTGCAAAATTTTGTGCCATACGTGCTATATCTCCGCGACTTCCAGCATAACGTTGGCTTTCTTCTATGCTAAATGTACGGCCACTCACATTTACCATTTGGTTGATAGTCTTGGCTTTATCCTTTCGGGCTCGCACTACTATGGTAGCAGATGTAGTTATTTTTTCGAGCATTTCTATAGTGAGTACTACCTCCTTACTACTCGTTACTTCCAGTTGACTTACTCCTGCATTTTCATACCCTAAGTAAGAGAAGTTAAGCGTATAGCGACCCACTGGCATACTTTCCAATCTGAATTCACCTTCACTATTTGTGATGGCTCCACTTTTTACACTGTCTGCATAGGCTTCTATCAAGACTCCTATCAGTGGCTCCTGGGTATTTTGGTCCACTACCTTGCCGCGTATGGTTTGAGTAAGGTTTTGACCGCTGAGTAAACCGCTCAGAATAATAAAGCAGGCAAAGAAGGTATATCTCATCGTATTGACAATATAATGCGAGAAGTCGCACCAATGTTTGCAGCGGTAAACATTTTAGCTTTCGCTTTTGATGTTTCCAAGGTATTGTCATCAGCGCAAAGTGCTTGCAAGAGGTCTATCCATTCTTTGTCATTGGCTATGGAATAAGCGAAACCTGCTTCCACAAAATATTGAGCCTCAGGGAATTTATAACTATTTGGACCATAGGACAGGTGACATCCCCACACCGCAGGTTCTAGTATATTGTGCAACGCACCACTAAAACCTCCTCCTACAAGAGCAAAATCCGCATACTGATACATAGAAGATAGCATCCCCATCGTATCTAGAATCAGCACTTGGTCGCCTGCTGAAAAGCTATTGTCTGTATACTTTTTGGGTTTAAAATCCTGAAGTAGTTCTACTATTTCATCAGAGCGACTGAGGTCATGGGGTGCTATAAGTACTGCTAAGTTCTGTGGGGCTACTTTTAAGAGTTTGTTCACCAGTTCTTCTTCTTCTCGCCACGAGGATCCGAGTATCAGTAGGTTTCTATTTCCTTTGAATTCTCCTATCTTTTCGAATGTTTTGGCACTCTGTGCAATGGCAGCTACTCTGTCGTAGCGTGTGTCTCCAGTATAGGAAACATTCTGTAATCCGTGCGCCTTGAGTAGTTTACTGCTTTTTTCGTCTGAGGTAAAAATGCCTTCAAATTTTTTCAGCAGCGCTACATACGGTTTTCCATACCACTTAAAAAAGAAATGACTCTCCTGAAAACGACCATTTACGAGATAAAATGTAGTGCCCCTCTTTTGACCTTCGAACATGAAGTTGTACCAAAAATCATAGCGTATAAATATGGCTTTTTGAGGAGCATATGTTTTATAAAACTGCTTTACACTGCTCAAGGTATCTAATGGCAAATACATTACCCTATCCGCATATTCCCCTTTCACGGCTTGGGTATAACCACTAGGACTGAATAGAGTGATGAGGAGATCTTCTTGCTGATGAGTTTTAAGTAATTCTGCTATCACTGGTAAGGCCATCTCATATTCGCCGAGAGAAGCCGCGTGAATCCAGTACTTTACCTGACCTGGTTTTACCGCACTAGCACTTTTTCTTAAGCGAAAAAATTTCGCAACCTTACTTGAAAATAAGGATACAAACGGAACAAAAAGGGAGAGAATCCAAGTACTGTATATGTAAAGAAATCTAAACAATTAGCTAGTCTATAAAGAACTCTTCATCATCCTTAGCCTTGGTGTATACCGGCACTATTATGCCTATTTTAAAGGCTGTGGTAGTATCCAAGCGTTTCCCTAAGGCGGATCTATTGGCATTGAAATCCCACGTTCGTCTTCCTTCGGTGAAACCTTGATTAAACTCCAGTCCTACTCTGAAATGATACCTGTTTTTATCTACAAGGTATTGATATCCTACAAACTGTTTGGTAGCAAACCCGTAGGTCAACTGGTCATACCCTTTTTCATATTCTCCATTTAATTGAGGAATAGTGACCTCTGAGGCTATAATATCAATGCGGTGCTGCATAAATCCTGCTCCGGCGGATAGAAGTATTCCTGAGTTCGGCTCATCTTTAGGTAAGTTAATCAGGTAACCCACATTCGCAGTCAGGTAGTTGCCTTTTATGTGTAAATTAATGACAGAATAATCTCCATTATTATCTATAATGAACCCACTAGGTCCTGATATTTGACTAAATATACCACTATCCTTTACACTCCTACCAAAAAACCAATCGTAGTCTATGCCAAAGGTTAAACCACTGCTCGTCTTGTAGTCTATGCCTAATCCAATACTTGAAAAATTATCAAACCTTTTTTTCATATCTCCACCCGGTGTGTGATATGCGTAATGCGGTGTAAATAAAAATCCCTGAGTAGTCTTCATCTCAGATTGACTGTGGGCCAAAAATGCAAAACCCAAAAAGAGTACGAATAACCATCTGCTCATACCCGCAAAGTAAATTGAATATTACTAAAAATCTCTGCTTGTTTTAGCTATGGATGTTCTCTATTGGCAAAAAACAGAAGTAGAAACAAATCATTGAATATCTTTGCCCATTAACAGTACAAGAAATAACGTGAAGATAGCAGTAGTAGGGACTGGATATGTAGGATTAGTGACAGGAACTTGCCTTGCAGAGGTAGGAACAGACGTCACTTGTATAGACATTGATATACAAAAAATAGAAGGATTACGACAAGGTGTAATGCCTATCTATGAGCCAGGATTAGAGCCTATGGTGGTAAAAAACCATAAAAAAGGCAAGTTGCATTTCAGTACAGACCTGGGAGATAGCATCAAAGGAGCTGATGTGGCATTCATAGCAGTAGGAACTCCTCCGGGTGAAGACGGAAGTGCAGACTTACAATACGTATTAAAAGTAGCCAGCCAAATAGGTGCACACATGAATAGCTACGGTGTGGTAGTAACTAAAAGCACCGTACCCGTAGGTACTGCGGAAAAAGTCCGCGCTGCAGTGCAGACTGAGCTGGATAAACGAGGAGTAGACATCCACTTTGACATAGCCAGTAATCCTGAGTTTCTGAAAGAAGGAGCTGCTATAGATGACTTCATGAAGCCAGACCGTATCGTAGTAGGTGTAGACAGCCAACAGGCTGAAGACACGATGAGTAAGCTATATAAGCCCTTCATTATGAATGGCCATCCACTCATATTTATGGATATCCCGAGTGCTGAGATGACCAAGTACGCAGCCAATGCGATGCTCGCTACACGTATTAGTTTTATGAATGATGTGGCTAATCTCTGCGAGATCATGGGTGCTGATGTGAATGCGGTGCGAAAAGGAATAGGCAGCGATCCTCGAATAGGAAGTCGTTTTATCTATGCAGGAATAGGCTACGGCGGAAGTTGTTTCCCTAAGGATGTAAAAGCGCTGATAAAAACGGCTAAAGAAAATGATTATACCATGCGTATACTCGAAGCGGTAGAAGACGTAAATGATGACCAAAAATCTGTACTCTTTAACAAAGTCACAGCACGCATAGGAACTGATCTCACAGGACGCACATTTGCTATGTGGGGATTATCCTTTAAGCCGAATACAGATGATATGCGTGAAGCCCCATCTCTCGTACTTATCGAAAAAATAAAACAAGCTGGAGGTAAGGTAGTAGCTTACGATCCTGTAGCTATGGAAGAAACCAAGCATATGATAGGTGACGCTATCACCTATGTGAATGACCCTTATGACGCACTCAATGATGCAGACGCACTGCTAATAGTGACGGAATGGTCAGAGTTTAAATTGCCAGACTGGGATGTGATAAGTTCAAAACTTAAAACTAAGGTAGTTTTTGACGGAAGGAATATTTACGATAAAAAAGAGCTAAAAGCGCTAGGGTATGACTACTACTGTATAGGGTCAAAATAAGATAGTAATGAAACGAATATTAATAACAGGCGGAGCTGGATTCTTAGGTTCTCATCTTTGCGATAGATTCATAAAAGAAGGATACAAGGTGATAGCGATGGATAATCTCATCACTGGCTCTATGAGTAATATAGAACACCTCATGCCATTGGAACATTTCGAGTTTTATCACCATGATGTTTCTAAATTCATCCATGTCCCTGGAGAGCTTGACTACATCTTGCATTTTGCTTCTCCAGCTAGCCCAATAGATTATCTGAAGATACCCATTCCTACACTCAAGGTAGGCAGCTTAGGTACTCACAATTGTCTGGGTCTAGCATTGGCTAAAGGAGCGCGTATGCTCATAGCGAGTACTAGCGAGGTATATGGAGATCCATTGGTCCATCCACAAACGGAGGATTATTGGGGGAATGTGAACCCTGTAGGGCCGCGTGGCGTATACGATGAAGCCAAGCGTTTTCAAGAAGCCATCACCATGGCTTACCACACTTTTCATGGAGTAGAAACTCGAATCATTCGTATTTTTAACACCTATGGACCACGTATGCGACTGAATGATGGTAGAGCGCTACCCGCATTCATCGGCCAAGCACTCCGAGGTGAAGACATTACCGTATTCGGGGATGGCAGTCAGACCAGAAGTTTCTGCTACGTAGATGACCTCGTAGAAGGCATATACCGACTACTCCACAGTGATTATGCTCAACCCATAAATATTGGTAACCCAGATGAGATTAGCATCCTAGAATTTGCGAACGAAATCATAGAATTAACCGGCACCAACCAAAAAGTGGTATTGAAAGATCTTCCTAAAGATGACCCAAAACAGCGAAAACCAGACATTACTAGAGCGAAAGAAATACTCGGCTGGGAACCTAAAGTCAAACGGGATGAAGGGCTCAAAATAACATATGACTACTTCAAGAATCTACCCGAAGGTGATTTATATAAATACGCACATCCAAGAGAATTTTAACTATGAACTATTTCGCACACGAAACCGCGGTTATAGATGACGGCTGCACCATAGGCTCGGGAACTAAGATATGGCACTTTAGCCACATCATGCCGAATACTGTAATCGGAGAAAACTGCAATGTTGGTCAAAATGTAGTAATCAGTCCGGATGTAGTCCTAGGGAATAATGTAAAAGTGCAAAACAACGTGAGCATCTATACTGGTGTGATCTGTGAAGATGACGTCTTTTTAGGACCGAGTATGGTATTTACCAATGTGATAAATCCACGAAGTGCCGTAGTACGAAAATCTGAATACCTTAAAACCATCGTCAAAAAAGGAGCCAGTATAGGGGCCAATGCCACTATCGTCTGTGGTAATGACCTCGGAGAATACTGCTTTATAGGAGCGGGTACAGTAATTACCAAGGAAGTCTTACCATATTCACTTATGGTAGGAAACCCAGGTAGACATGTAGGCTGGATGAGTAAATTCGGCCACAAACTCGAATTTGATGCAGCAGGTGAAGCAAAATGCCCAGAAGGTGGAGAGCGTTATAGCCTCGCAAATGGGCGGGTGAAATGCTTGGATTAAAAATAAATAAAAAAAGAATTTGTAATATTTGATAGGCGGTTATATTTGCACTCCTTAAAAAAGGGAGTCGAGTTAAGTTTTCGACAAATTAACATATTGGTCCGGTAGTTCAGTTGGTTAGAATACCTGCCTGTCACGCAGGGGGTCGCGGGTTCGAGTCCCGTCCGGACCGCCAACAAACACAGAAGTCTCGCTTAACGGCGGGACTTTTTTGTTTAAAAACGCCTATATTTGGTCGGTTACTATATCCTCAAAATATGAATACTTATCTATCGTGATACTGGTATACATCTACTTTTTTCTTTGAATAAACCATATCTTTGGATAAATTTGGATACAATATGGATATGTCTAAAACCTCAACTAATCCTAACTTATAGCTAGGATTATAAAAAAGCTAGTGTCAACTTGCAGGTGCTTCTACGCTGTAAGAAATAAGGTCATCAGAATATGTCGTAGTCCTCCCAAGCCACATCCAGCAGCAGAACCCTTTTTCGTTTTATCAAAAGCCCTATTAAACTACATCCTCCCATTCCTCAATTCCATTCACACAAATAAGGGCTTCTGCGTTATAGTTTTAAAAACCTTAATTTTGTACACTGATGATAAATCTTAGATTTTCTAGACTTCCTCGCCATCGTAAGTTCAATTACACTCCGGTATTTTACGATGAATCTAAAGAAGAACTCCACGCTAGAGTAGATGATATCAAGCGTGAAATGGGTGAGCTGGAACACGACAGCGACTCCGTAAAAGCAAATATCCGACGCGCCTACAAGACCAAACAAATCGATACACGATACGGAACTATCCCCTCCCAGAAGTACTACAGCATTCGAATAGTAGCTATTGTATCTATTTTAACGGTTATTTCGTACAAACTTTGGAATTCTAACATCCTAGAAATTATCTTCGGAGGCTTATCCAAATAAGCCTTTTTTAGATGTCAGGAATCATACAACTTTTACCAGAACGTACTGCTAACCAAATAGCCGCTGGAGAAGTCGTACAACGCCCCGCATCCGTTGTAAAAGAACTGTTAGAAAATGCAGTAGATGCTGGTGCCACTCTTATAAAACTATACATCAAAAATGGCGGCTGTACCCACATTCAAGTAGATGATAATGGCAAGGGCATGAATGCCTTTGATGCTCGCATGTGTTGGGAACGACATGCTACCTCTAAAATCACCAAGGCAGAAGATCTCTATAACCTGCATACACTTGGCTTTAGAGGAGAAGCACTCGCCAGTATAGCCTCAGTAAGTGAGGTGGAGATGAAAACTAAAAGCCCAAATGAAAGCGTGGGCACCCGCATAGTAATAAATGCTGGCACATTAGAAACTCAGGAAAATACTGCCGCTACTCAAGGAACGTCCATCACCGTAAAAAACCTTTTTTACAACCTCCCCGCTCGTAAAAATTTCTTGAAAAGTATCTCTGTAGAGACCAAGCATATTTTTGAGGAATACCAGCGCATGGCATTAGCCTATCCTACCATCGGTTTTGAATTTTACAACCAAGATAAGAACCTGAGTAGGCTAAAAGGAGGGGACCTCAAAACGAGAATAGCAGAACTGTTCAACCTAAAAGAAGAAGAGCTCATAGAAACTACTGAAGAAACAGAAATAGTAACGATCACAGGCTTCATCGGCTCACCCAAGCTCACCAAACGTACGCGAGGCAATCAATACTTATTTGCCAACGGACGGTTCATAAAAGACCACTACCTTAATCACGCTATATCCTCAGGCTACGGTGGACTGCTACAGGAAAAAAGCTATCCGTTTTTCATCCTTTTTCTGAAAGTAGACCCCAGTAAGATAGATGTAAACATACATCCGACTAAGCACGAAGTAAAGTTCGAAGATGGCCGGCATGTCTATACTCTTTTGCAGTCCGTAATCAAAAAAACACTGGGCGCACATTTTGTGATTCCTACGGATACGCAGCTACACAATGCGCTAGGTCACACCTCTACGAATAGTCCATCCAGCTATCAACCTTCAGCACCAAATGCACGATTCAACCCGTTTGATCAGCAAAAGGAACGCATCCCTACCGACTGGGAAAAACTAGACGAACTGCTCAATGTGCCTGTACATTCAGTGGCAAAACCACAGCAAGAGATGTGGACCACTCCAGAGACCACTAGCACCATTGAGATTAATGATATTTTTCAGATAGAAAATGCATTTATCATCGTCAAAATAGAAGGGGAACTATCCATAGTAAATCAGCACAGGGCTCATGCCCAAATACTCTATGAGCGGTTTCAGCAAAATCAGCTCATCGCCTCACAACAGCTGCTTTTCCCAAGAACCATAGAGCTGAGTAAAGCAGATTACGCCTTGTACTTAGACCTGCAAGAGCATATCAATGCGCTCGGTTTTGATACAAGTGAGTTTGGTAAAAATGCAATAATAATTAACGGACTCCCTAGTGAGCTCAGTAAGGCAGACGGAGCAGGCGTGGTGATGCAAATATTGGAAGATTTTAAGACCAACTACCAAGAGCTCAAAATAGAGAAGAAAGACGCTTTAAAACAAGCTACCGCTAAGAACGCTGCCATTAAGGCAGGCAAGGCGCTGAGCGTGATAGAAATGAAGACACTAATAAATGATCTGCTCCACTGTGAGCAGTATACTACAGATAATTCAGGGAAACCCATCATCGTGAAACTATCAAAAAACAGTTTGGAACGTTTTTTTCAATAAGAGTATAGATGCAATTTAGAAGTAACCAGTTTAATGTCCCCGAAGTCACTAAAAACATTATCATTATTAATGTTTTGCTGTACATCGCAACCTATTTCTTCGGCTATGAGCAACTACTAACGGAGAAGCTCTCATTATTCCACTACTCCAGTCCTAAATTCCGTGGCTGGCAGGTGCTTACACATATCTTTATGCATGGCAGTTTGATGCATATTCTGTTCAATATGTTTGGGGTATGGATGTTTGGCGCTCGGCTAGAGCAAATGTGGGGAGCCAAGCGATTTTTAAACTTCTACCTGATCACAGGACTAGGTGCAGCAATACTGCACACAGCAGTGATGAGCTACTACGGATCCCAAGGAGCATACATAGCCAATAGTTCGGTGTTGGGAGCTTCTGGAGCTCTGTTTGGGATACTCGTCGCCTTTGCTATGTACTGGCCAAACACGGAGTTGTATCTTATGTTTATTCCTATGCCCATCAAAGCGAAATATCTCGTAGGAGCGTATGCTGCATATGAACTATTCGCAGGATTAAGTGGTGTGCAAGAAGGCATAGCGCACTTTGCGCACTTAGGCGGTGCACTATTTGGCTTCTTGCTTGTTAAGTATTGGAATAAAAACAATAGAAACACGTTATACTAGACGCGAATGACTGCTTGGGAAAAGATAAAATACGAGTACAATAAAGGAGGCTCAGCTATCCGCCAGATTATAATGGTTAATCTAGGCGTATTCGTGTTTACGATTTTCGTAGGTATCATCGCTAAATTATCTGGTTTTGAGCCTAGTCAGCTCTTACAATACTTTTATATCCCGAGTAATCTGGGTGTCCTCCTAATCAGGCCTTGGAGTATCGTCACTAATATTTTCTTTCACAGTGGCTTTTGGCATTTATTCGGCAACATGCTGTTGCTCTATTTTATTGGTCGAATATTGGAAGATTTCATGGATGCCAAAAAGGTATGGAAAATCTTTCTTTATGGTGGTCTTGCTGGAGCGGCACTCTTTGTCATTAGCTTCAATGTCTTCCCCATATTTGAAGAAGTAAAGCAGTACAAAAAACTACTGGGGGCCTCTGGAGGTGTCACGGCTATACTCGTGGCTACCGGACTTTATCTCCCTCGCTATCAGGTACGTCCGTTTGGGCTCTTCACCATAGAATTGAGATGGGTAGCACTTTTTTTCGTGTTTCGTGATTTGTACATGTTTCCTGTAAGTGACAATACGGGTGGACTATTCGCACATATTGGAGGGGCAATATTCGGAATGATATATATCCTTGAGTTACAAGGAAGAATAGAGTTTCCCACGTTTAGCTTTGCTAGCCTGAAAACTAAAAAGATGAAGGCTGTGGTAGACGAGCGCAAGGTTCAGGAGGATAGAACATTTAAAAAGCACCAACCCAACCAAGAAGAAATCGATGCTATATTGGATAAAATCTCTCAAAGTGGTTACGATAGCCTGTCCAAAGCGGAGAAAGACATTCTTTTTAAAGCCAGTGAATGAAAAAGCTTATCAGTAAAATAACTGATCTGGTAAATGCTCTGGCCATCGTAGCTTTACTTATAGCATACCTTTCGCCCTATGTAGACCCTAGTGATTTTTGGCCTGTATCTTTCTTTGGCTTAATCTATAAGCCCCTCTTACTTCTTAATCTATTTCTAGCGCTACTTTGGATATTCCTAAAGAAACGAAGATGGATGTACAATGTATTTTTCATACTGATAGGTTTTCAATTTATAGCTCGAAATATCCAGTTCAATACAAGTACATACGCTCCCGGAGATATCAAAATTTGCACCTTTAACACCAACGTACTTCGAGTCTATGACAATGGGAATACCTCCAAAGAATTAGACGAATACCTTACGGAAAAAGAGTATGACGTAGTAGTACTACTGGAGTGGCTCAATAAAAAAGGAAGTGTAAATTCTGAAGCATACCCGCATCAGCAGTTTATACGATTAAACGCCAAGCAAAATAGATACGACTACGGAATAAAGCTAGTCTCTAAGCATAAAATTGTCAGTTGGGAACGGATCAAGTACGACCATTTTTCCAATAACATGGCGGCATACTTTGATATAGACGTAGACGGTACTATTATCCGATTTATGGCTACTCACCTGCAGTCCAATGGAGTATCCTCAAGAGATTACCATACGCTAGTTAACGTGGAGGTAGGAGATGAATATAAAAGCTACGCCCTTAACTTTGCTAAACGACTACGTAAGTTAATCATACGCAGAAGTAATCAAACAAAGACTATATTGGAGGCGCTAGAAGACAGCCCATATCCTGTAATTATCCTCGGAGATTTCAATGACACTCCTCAGAGCTTCACTTATGAGACATTGAAAAAAGGAAGAAAGGACGCCTTTATAGAAAAAGGAAACGGGTGGGGAGCTACCTACCTAAAGCCGTTCCCTATAATGCGCATAGACTACATACTGCACGATGAAGAACTCACATGCACTAGCTATAAGTGTGTCTCCGATATCAAGAGTGACCACGCACTATTAGAAGCAAGTTTTAAACTACCCTAAAAAATACATATGGAATTCATAGACGAAACACTAGCAAAATATACAGAAAGCCACAGCTCACCAGAACCAGCACTGCTCGCCAAACTCAACAGAGATACGTATGCGAATGTACTAGCTCCTCGTATGCTTAGCGGCCACATACAAGGCCGTGTGCTCAGCATGCTCAGTAAAATGATACAGCCTAAGGCCGTATTAGAAATAGGCACGTACACGGGCTATGCAGCTCTATGCCTTGCAGAAGGACTAACTCCGGATGGCGTGCTGCATACTATAGACATCAATGAAGAGCTAGAAACACGGATAAATACCTTCGTAGCACAATCTCCGTATGCCAATCAAATCAAGCTGCATATAGGCAATGCCCTGGATATTATTCCTCAACTGAATGAAGCGTTTAATCTTGTTTTTATAGATGCAGATAAGTCCAACTACAGTGCATACTATGATTTACTTATAGATACACTTCCTGGTGGAGCTATCATCATAGCAGACAACGTGCTGTGGAGTGGAAAGATACTGGACCAGGCTGAAATAGCGAAAGATGCAGACACACGAGCGTTAGACGAATTCAATAAGAAAATCACTCAGGATGATAGAGTAGAAAACGTGCTCATGCCTGTAAGAGACGGACTGATGGTGATACGGAAGAAGTGAGCAGGTGTATTAATCGTACACAGAAAGGATTGCGAAAAAGCTACGCTTGAATGAACTCCTAATGAATAGTTACATCTTTTCGTATCTCACTACGATACAAAATCTGTTAGGTAGCTAAACTGCTCCGTAAGCTGACCATTTTCTGTGATTCTTGCCCGTTTTAGGATGTCATCCTTATCTCCCGATACTAGCAATGGGGCTATATGCTCTAAAAAAAGTCTTCCAAATTCAGTGCTGGAGTTTTTGGGCATTTCGGTAGGTAAGTTAGTTACCGCCATCACATCTATGGTGTCTTTACCGTAGGGTTCTACTTGTTTTTGTTCGGTTTTACTCCACCCAAATGTAGGGTTATAGATATCCGTAGCCTCCATAGTGATGGGCACACTACCTTCCACATCACAGGTGATATCGGCGATTACTTTTATACTAAAGTTTTCGGACTTCGTATCACTTTTGGTGAATAGTGCTGGCAGGTCCTCCTCCCAATACATCCCATTAATCAATATATCTGTGTACGGCAAAAAGTTGTCAAACTCACAACAGTACGCGTCGTGATGTGCATAGAAATGATCTTGATTCCACTTACCCCCATCTTTGCGGTGGTATAAATCCCAACTTGTCAACTGAGTAAAATGTGCTCCTCTTGGCGGCTGACTGATAAATTCCTGTGGTGAGCACTCTCTTATTTTCATTCCCTCGAGCACCTCTCTTATGCCCTCTGCCACTCTCCCATTTCCCGTAAAGACTACACGTGCTTTACCGAGTTCTAGTCCTGCTAATAATTGGATAGATTCCTCATAATCATTGACTTCGTATGCTGCGGGCAAATTGAACTTACCCGTTTTTTTACCCCAAGTAAGAAATGCATTGTATGCACCTACTACTCCAGCCCACTTCCCAAAACCAAGTATTCTGCCTCCTTCTTCCCACGTAAGTGGCTCATAATCTATGAGGCTAATATTTTTACGGAGTATGGCTTGCAGCAGGTCTCTATTGTACGCTTGTGCTTTAATGGTATGAGAAAAGAAGAGGTACGTTTTATTCGGTATCAGCTTATCTATGAGCACTTCCTTAATCCCTATAAGAATATCACAGTCTGTCATATCGGATACCACCTCAATACCCACTGCAGTGTAGTCCTGCTTCGTATAGGTACGATCTGGAGACTCCTCTACCACGAGCTCTACTTCAGGATAGTTTAGTTTAAACTGCTGACCCTGCGAAGGAGTAAGCGCTACTCGCTTATCTGCTGGTTGTTTCCATTCTCGTATAAGGCCAATTTTCATTTTTCTATTCTCTTTTTTAGTTGCGGTGAGGTACGTATGCTTAAGGCATTTAGATAATAACGGGCTACGAAGGTATATGTTTGGGACAGGATAGCGTAAAAAATGCCCTATTTATAGCAAAAGAGAGCCTTTGAGTGGATTTTTGACGTTACCTTTGAAGTTCGTTCATTGAGATATCATCTGATACCAATAATCCTATGGGGCTGTTCTGGCTTTTGACGGGTTGGCCGATAGATGTGTAAGCATGTAGAGCGTTGAAGGTGCGGCTCTTAAATCTCGACTTTCAAAACACAACCGGCGAAAATAACTTCGCAATGGCTGCGTAGTCTTAGAGACTAGAGCAATACCATCCGTTTGCCCGAGTCATGTCTCGGATACGAGGGATCACAAGCGGTCGATAATCTGAGATAATTTTAGCCCATTTCTACCAAGTTAAAATTTATTATGTAGGATAAGGTTTAGTTGGGTATTTGGCCCACCTGACTAATCTCGAAAACCAAGGGACAATAAACATGTAGAAAGCGCAATTCTATTCCAATTCGGACCCGAGTTCGACTCTCGGCAGCTCCACCTTCGCCCACCTAAGCTTATAGTTTACTATATGCGTAGGTGGGCTTTAAAAACTCC
>ENA-OUOG01000266-OUOG01000266.1-marine-metagenome-genome-assembly--contig:-NODE-266-length-69540-cov-6.256036_pt1 | contig 69540 bp, 40 predicted proteins | sample MGYA00248635_ERZ508505 | MGnify/ENA primary metagenome ERZ508505 (study PRJEB26176, sample SAMN06267871) | marine metagenome | isolation source: Saanich Inlet, British Columbia, Canada | place: Pacific... | reverse complement strand
TTCATCACACACACCCCGCGCGCGTCTCTCGTCCCCGCCCCGTCTCGCGCTCCCCATCCTCTACGACGTACGCAAAGTAGTCTACGCAAAGTACGCAAAGTACGCGAAGAAACCCGCATCAGGAGGAAAGGCTCACATCTGCTCCGCCAGCCGCAGCAGCAGGCTCTTGAGGCTGTTCCCGGTCGCGGCGTCCTTGCGTTTCTTGGCCACCACCCGGCTCGTCTCCTCGGCGCGCGCCGCGGCGCGCGCGACGAGCGTTTCGGCGCGCTTCGCGAGCTTCGCCCTCTCCGCCTCCGTCGTCGCCGCCGCCTCCTCGAGGTCGCGCGCGTACGCCGCCTCCACCTCCTCGAGCGCCTCGCGCGCGTCCCGCGCGGCATCCTTGAACGTCTGGTGCTGGGCGGCGAACGCATCAACGACGCGCGCCACGCGTTTCTTGTTCTTCTCCTCCGCCTGGGCGCGACGCGCCGCCGCCGCTTTTTCCGCGCGCGCCGCCTCCGCCTCGAGCGCCGCCGCCTGCGCGTGCGTGTCCTCTTTGAACTGCTTGTGCATCGCCGCGATCTCCATCTCCGCGCGCTCCTTGCGCGTCGTGCGCATGCTGCGCAGACGCCTCTCGAGCGAGGCCATCTCGTCGTCGGAGTCGTCCGCGGGACCCGCGGCGGCGACCGCGACGGGGTCCGCCACGGGTCCCGCGTCGCCGCCCGCCGACTCGGACGACGCGTACGCGACGTTCTCGGCGCGCGCGTCGACGCGGCGCCGCTTTTGCTTTTTGTTTTCAAAGGGGAGGGTCTCGGTCTCGGTTCGGTCCGCCGCGGGGGAAGCGCGCCGCTTTTTCTTCGCGCCCGGGGAGACGTCCGGGGAAAAGACGGGCTCCGATCCGCTCGGCGCCGGCAAAGGCGAAGGCGACTTCGCCGCAGCGCGCGCGAGGACGACGTCCAGGATGATTTCCCACTTGCGCCGCTCCTCGCGCGAAGACGCCTTCTCGCTGAGCTTGAACAGGGTGGGGACCTCGGCCGCCGTCCAGGCGTCCGCCTCCGAAGCCGCCGCGCGGCGCGCGCGCTGCTCGACCTCGTCCGCGCGCGAGCACGGAGAGGGCTCGGCGACGAAGCCCGGAGGGGAAGACGCCGCCAAAGGCTCGCGCGGCGCGGGCTCAAACTGGCGAACGACGAACTCGGCGGACGCGTCGAACGCCTTCTCGAACGCGTCCTCGAAGTCGTCGAAAACGGACGCAGGAGACTCGACACCCTCCGGAGCCTCCGGCGGAGCCTCCGGAGCCTCCGGAGATGGAGTCTCCTGCTGGACCTGTTCCGCGTCGGCAGCGTGCGCCTCGCAGTCATCCGCCGCGGGCTCGGGCTCGGGCTCGGGCTCGGGCTCGGGCTCGGCGACGGGAGGCTTCCTCGCGCGTTTTTTCCTCGCCAGGGTCCGCGCCGCGCGTTTCTTGCTCGACGCGCCCGGGAGCGTCTTCGGCTTCTTCGCGACGGGCTCGGCGCGTCCCTTCGGCTCTTCCGCCTTCTGCTTCTCGGCGGCGGGCTCGGGAACGTCGGGAACCTTTTCCGTCTCGGTCTCGTCGCCGCCGAGGAGCTCGTCGCCCGCGGCGTCCAGCACGGTGACGTTCGTGGGCGGCGCGTTTTTTTCGCGCTCGAGGGTCTCGAGGGCCTCCGCGCCGCGCGGATCCGAAACGCGCCGCGGCGTCTCGAAGCCCTTGCCCTTCAGCAGGCTCTTCTTCTTCGACGTCCGCGGCGTGGGAGGGGACGCCCGCGGCGGCGGGTCGACGGTGGCCGCCGCCGAGGGCTCCGCCGGGGAGATCGCCGCGGCGGCGACGGGGACCGTCCCGGAACGGTGAAGAGCGGGTTCCGGCGCGCGCGCAGACGAGGTGAAACGCGCCGACGCCGGCGGCGAGACGGAGGCGCGCGGCGAGGGCGGAACCGCGGCGTCCGCGGCGACGCCGGCGGTTCGGTCCGCAAAGGGGCTCTTGCTTCTTCCGCGCCGCGCCGCCTGCTTCGGCGCGGCGCCGTCGCGCGCGAAGATGCCGCGGCGGCTGGTTTCCGCGCGAGGGGAGAACCAGAAACCCGCCTCGGCGGCGCGCGCCGCGTCCGCCACGCGCGGAGAGACGCCGCCGTCGCACACCGCGTCGCGCGCGCGTTCGTTTCCGAGGCGGAACGCCTCGAACGCGTCCGCGGCGGCGTCCTTGGGCGGATCTTTCGTCGGTAACGCACCCGGTTTCGTACGCCTCGCCTTACCGCCGCGACCCGCCTGCTTTGTCGACGCCGGCGCCGCCGCGGGCGCCGACGCCGCGGCGGGCGCGGCGGGCTGGAAGAACTTGGAGGCGACGCGACGCGTCTTCCCGGCGGGCGGGTTCGGCTCGTCCTTCTCCTCCGGGGCCACGCGCGCGTTAGACGCGGGCTCGCGCGCGTCGGCGGGACCCTTCGCCGCCTTGCGCTTCATCCGTTTCGCCGGGACCCGCTGAACCGCACGCGCCGCCGAGAAGGTCTTCTCGGTCCTGGCCTCGAGTTCGTCCGCCGTGCACTCGTGCACCTCGGCGATCTTCTTCGCCGCCCGCGCGGGTTTCGTCGGCGCGGCAGTTTCGGCCTTCCGAGATTCTCCCGCCGCGGGCGCGGGCTCGGTCGCCGCCGCCGAGCGCGTCAGACGCGTGCTGCGCCGAGGCGCGGGCGCAGGCGCGGGCTGCGGCTCCTGTTCCGGCGCCTTCGCTCCGCGCCGCCTGGTTCGCGCGGCGGAGGGCGGCGGCGGCGGCGGGCTGGGCGTCGGGCTCGGGCTCCTCGGGCTCGGGCTCCTCGCTTCCGGGCTCGCGTCGTGCGCGATCCCCCTGGAGGTCTTCTGCGAGGGCGAGGGCGAGGGCGAGGGCGAGGGCGAGGGCGAGGGCGCGTCTCGCGACTCGATGTTTCCGGCGTCGAAGCGTCCGGCGGGCGACGGCGAGGCTTCCGTCCTGGCGGTGAGGAACGGGAGCTCGGGGGACTCCGCGGTTTTGTTCGCGCCGAGGAACGTCTCCGCGGTTCTCGGCGACGTGAGATCCGTCTGGCACGTCCTCTGCGACCCGCCGCCGCCGTTCGGAAGCCTCGCGGTGCGTATCGGCGCGAGGGGCTTGGGCGGTCCCGCGACGACGCACGCCACGCCACGGGATGTCTTCAGCGGCGACGCCGCCCGTCTCGCCTCCAGGAAACGCGCGCGCCCCGCCGCGCCGAACGCGCCGGGGTACTCCGCCGCCGGCTGCGCGAGCCAAGCCGTCGCCTGCGCGAAGCGGTTCGCGTCGAACGCGAACGCGATGAACGCGTCATCCCGCACGTCCACGGCGTCGCTCCGCCCGAACCCGCGCGGGCGCTCGCGGACCCCGAGCGCCACCACGCTCCCGCCACGAGAAGTGAGGCCGTAGGAGTCCGAGGCGTCCAAAAGCTCTTTCTTCTCGGACACCGAGCGGAGGCACGTCGCGTACGCGACGTCGACGCGCTGCGCCTCTTCGGGCGCGTCCTCGAACGCGAACTCGAAGCCGATCCCGCGTCGCCAGAACAGCACGGAGGCACGAAGAACGTTCCCCGCGCCGGCAACGACGATCTCGCGCGCGGGAACTCTTTTGCACGGCGCGGCGTCGCCGAGACCGGCGACGTAATCGTCCACGACGCCGTCCAGCAGACGCTTGAACTTCGCGCGCTCTTTCAAACCGTGGGAGGCCGTCTGGCCGGAGCGCATGTTTTTCACGAGCGCGCCGAACGAAGCCTTGGCGCCCTTCAGGCACCGCACAACGTCCTCCAGGTCAAGCGTTCCCTCCTCCGCGAACGCGCACGCGTACGCGAGCGTCTCCGAGCCGAACAGCATCGAGGGCTCGTCGCCGTCCACAGAGGCGGCGCGCCAGAACGCGCGCAGGCTGGACGGCGGCGCGGAGGCGGAGGCTCCGCCGTGAGAAAGCGAAGAAAGCTCGCGAGGCTCCCCGTCGCGCGCGGCGTAGTCGTCGGACGCGAGGATGGCTGCGACGCGCCTGGCGCCGTCGGGGCACCCGTTTTTTTTCTTGGGGTTGACCACGACGGCGAGCGTCCGGAGCGCCGCTCTACGCGCGAACGCGTAGAGGTCCGTCGCGTCGCACACGACGACGTCCAAAAGCGCAAACGCCAAAGCCTCCGCGAACGAACGCGCAAACGCCTTCGAGTTGTGGTACGACGCCGTGGTCTCCACCGCCTCGCACAGGTCCTCGAAGACGTCGAGCTCCTTCGTCTGCGAACAGAAGCGTTTTTTGTTTTTCATTCGACGAAAAAACAGTCAGTAGCGCCGAGGAAGAAGTGTCTCTTAGACGGAGTCCGCGCGGTCCGCGTCGTCCGCGGCGGCGCGGGTCGCGCCGAGGAAGAAGAGCGCTCTTCGTTTTTCGAACCGCGCGCGCCCGAAAAAAAACAAAAAACCCGCGCCCTGGCGTGAAAGAAAGAGGCGCTCTCGTGGCGAACGTCGAGGAAGACCTCTGGACGCACCGTGAGCGACCCGCGTCGCGCGGCGTCCATGACGTGCTCGGAGAAGGACTTGTACACGACGTGGATGAGCTTGATGACGTCGCCGCCGTCGGCCGGGCTGTAGTCCTTGAAGACGTTTAACCTGTCGCGGGAGGGACGAGAGGCGGGGCGACCGTCGCGCGTGGTCAGGGCGCGTTCGAGCGGGAGACGGAGGCGCGGGGTCGGAGGCGGCGGGGTCGTATCGCGCACCTCGTGTACTGCCGCGGGAGCAGCTGCACGAGGTGATGGATCAGGTCGAGGCTCAGCGTGGACGACGACCGCTTGCGGTCGAGTTCCTGCGGCGCGAGACGTCGGGGGGGGCTCGGGTCAGTCTTCTTTCGCGCCTCTCGTGTCGCGCGCGTGTTTTTGAAATAGCGCGACGCACGCACCGTGCGGAGGCACTTCCAGACGTCGTACACCGCGTCGGGGTCGTCGCTCAGGCGGTCCCTCGCTTGGTCGTCCGCAGCCTCGATCGAGCGCGTGAGCTCGCCGCGGTGCGGCGTGCCCTGGCGCGGGTGCTCGGCCAGCGCCGTGAGCAGCGGCTGGGGGGTACGCGGGGTCATAGCGAGCGACGACCCGTTTGAAACGGGGGGGGAAGACGCGCGCTCGCTCGGCGGAGAGCGGGCGCGCGGGTTGAGGCGCGGAGGGCTCGGAAGGGGAGCGGGCGAGGGATTTGCGCGCCCGCGCGTCGACCGGAGAGGCGGGCTCGCGCGGACCGGCCGACGTCGCGTCGACGCGTGCTCTCGCGAGGCGAAAAGTGCGGTGCGACGCAACTGCTGCTTGCTTTAGAGAAGAGGAAAAAGCGCTCCTCACAGAATCTCAAAAAATCCAACTCGAGCTAGGCTATGGGCCTTTCGTATGGATATCAGTCACAAACGGCGGTATCGGATCACTCGATTTACGTGGCTATGAGGCGTCCCTCGAGTGCGTCGATTACGCACGCGACACTTGGCGCGGGCAAATTGCGTTGCCGACGACGCCCTCGATCAATCCTCGACGCGCCGTCCGGTCCTCCCCGACTCGCAAGAGAATCACCATGGTCGGTGCCGCTGTGGTCGGCCTCACCGCCCCCGCGGTTCGCCCCGTCGCGCGCGCGACCCAGGGCGCCAACGCCCGCGCCGCGCGCTCGGTTCGCGTGGGCGCCGTCGTCCCGGGCCTGTCTTCGCGGAGCGCGCCGGGGCTGCGTCACCGCCCCGTGCGCGGCCGCCGCGTCATCGTGGGCGAGCGCAAGAGCGACTCCGAGGGGCCGCTCGACACCGTCGAAATCGAGGAATGCCTTCAGGTGCGTCCCCCGCCGACGTCCGCGCGAGGCTCGAGCGGTTTTTATCTTCTTCGGCGAGAGCCATCCGGCGATGGCGCCGGCGACGTGACGTCAAGGACCGCCCGCTCGGGCGGTGTGGCGGAGCGCCGGGAACGACGGAAGGACGTCGGAGCCGCACGCGTCGGTGGTCATCACGCGTGCACGCGTGATTCCACCGACGCATTGCCACTACGTGTGCCGCTCTCCCGCCCTCCGGCCGCGCGCGCGTCCCCCGCTCCTCCGCGATCTCTCGCTGACGTCGCCCCCTCGTTATTTTCCGCGACTTCGTTTTCCGCAGGATGAGGAGTGCAAGGTGGAGATGGTCTCCGCGCTCGAGGACGCCCTGCCGTCCGAGGCGCCCGCCGCCGAGCCCGCCGCCGCCGCGCCCGCCGCCGCCGCGGTCGTCGCCGCCGCGCCCGCCGCCGCCGCGGTCGTCGCCGCGCCCGCCGAGGCGCCGAAGGCTGCCGAGTCGAAGAAGGACGCGAAGGCGAAGGCGAAGGAGGAGGCGAAGGTGTCCGAGCCTCCCCTGAACTTCGACCGCCTCAAGTCCGTGGGCACGTTCGTGCGCACGGTCGAGATCTGGTCGTTCGTGTTCGCGTTCGTGATCCGCCGCGTCGGGCTCGAGCTCAAGTTCACGTACAAGGGCGGGTTCACGGAGGCGAAGAAGCTGGAGCGCACGGAGCGGCTCGCCAACTGGCTCAGGCTCGGCCTGCTCCGACTCGGTCCCACGTTCATCAAGATCGGCCAGCAGTTCTCCACGCGCGTGGACGTCCTGAGCAAGCCGTTCATCACCGAGCTGGAGAAGCTGCAGGATCGCGTCCCGCCCTTCCCCACCAGCCTCGCCAAGCAGATTGTCGAGGAGGAACTCGGCCGGCCGCTCGGCGACGTGTACGAGGAGTTTGCCGACGATGCGCTCGCCGCGGCGTCGCTCGGGCAGGTGCACCTCGCGAAGCTGAAGATGACGGGCGAGCAGGTGATCGTCAAGGTGCAGCGCCCCGGTCTGAAGGAGATTTTTGACATCGACCTGAAGAACCTGCGCGTCATCGCGCAGTGGCTGCAGAAGGTGGACCCCAAGACGGATGGCGCCGCGCGCGACTGGGTGGCGATTTTCGACGAGACGGCGCGCGTGCTGTACGACGAGGTGGATTACCAGAACGAGGCGAGCAACGCGCAGGAGTTCGCCGCGCAGTTCGCGGACACGGAGTGGATCAAGGTGCCTAAGATCTACCAGCAGTACACCAAGACGCGCACGCTGTGCATGGAGTACGCGCCGGCGACCAAGATCAACGACGTCGAGGCGATTCGAAAGATGGGCATCGAGCCCGACCGCATGGCGCGCCTCGCCGTGGAGGCGTACCTGCAGCAGGTGCTCCGGTACGGCTTCTTCCACGCGGACCCGCACCCCGGCAACGTCGCCGTCGACAAGGGCGACCCGGAGGGCAAGGGACGCCTCGTCATCTACGACTACGGCATGATGGGCCGCATCCCCGACGAGGTGCGCGGCGGCTTCCTCGAGCTCTTCTACGCGGTGTTCGAGAAGAACTCGGACAACGCCGTCAAGGCGCTGAGCAAGATGGGCGTTTTGGTGGAGACGGGCGGGGACTTGACCGCGGTGAAGCGCACCGCTGACTTCTTCCTCGGCTCCTTCGACGAGCGCGTGGACAAGCAGGAGAAGGAGCGCGAGACGAACAAGGATGAGTACGAGGCGGAGTTCAAGAAGCAACGCACCAAGGAGGAGAAGAAGGCGCGCCGCAAGCAGATCCTGAGCAACATCGGCGAAGATTTGCTGGTGGTGTCCAAGGACCAGCCGTTCCGGTTCCCCGCCGAGCTCACGTTCGTGGTCCGCGCCTTCTCCGTGCTGGACGGCATCGGCAAGTCCCTGAACAAGAAGTTCGACATCGGCGAGATCTCGGCGCCCTACGCGCGCGAGCTGCTCATCGAGGACAACCCGTCGTCGCTGCCGCCGCAGGTTGTCGCGCGCCAGCGCGACTTCCAGCGTCGCTTCGACAGGCAGAACAAGGCCATCGTCAACCTGTTCAAGGGCCCGGACGCGATCGAAGAAATCGCGGAGGTTGTGCGCGCGATCGAGCGGGGGAAGCTCAAGATTCGCGTCCGCGCGCTCGAAGCCGAGCGCGCCATCGAACGCGTCGCGGTGATGCAGGACGTGATGCTCAAGGCGATGGTGGCGTGCGCGGCGATCAACGTCGGCGTGGTGATGTACGTCTCCGGGATGCTGATCCAGGCGAAGGTGGCGTTCGGCGTCTCCGCCGCGATCGGGTTGCAGGCCATCATGGCGCAGGGCAAGCTCTCGAAGCTGGTGAAGAAGGAAGCGTCCTACTCGGGCGCGGCGTGATAACGTCGCGTCGCCGGGATTGACGCGCGGTTCGTACGGTGCCGCAATATTTTTTTCAAGCGCGCGACGTTTTTTCAGCGCGACGCAGTAGCTACGAGTGCGTCACCGCACTACGGTAACACGAAGAGGAGGGGCGAGCGTTCGCGCGGCGGCGGCGATGGTCTGTTTAACACGCGTTTAATAGAACGAAAGCGAACAATTAAGTCCTTCCCGTGCGCGTTCTTCGCGTCGCGGTAATACGTGCGTGATAATTAAAACTGAAAGAATAGAACCGCGGCGAGGAGCGCCGCGGCGTGCGCGCGCAAAGCGCGCTTCAGAAGTCGACGTCCGTGCGGAAGACGAAGTTCTCGAACCCCTCCGTCGCGCCGTCCACGCTGTGCATGACGTTGGCCTTCTGGTACTGGTCCACCCTGTGCTCGAAGAAGTTGGCCTTACCCTGCAGCGAGATGCTCTCCATCCAGTCGAACGGGTTGGCCGTGTTCCACACCTTTTCGCCGCCGAGCTGCACGATGAGGCGGTCGGCGACGTACTCAATGTACTCGCTCATGAGGTCGGCGTTCATCCCGACCAGTGAGCACGACAACGCGTCGCACACGAACTCCTTCTCGATCTCCACCGCGTCCTTGACGATGTCCCGCAGCCGCTCCTGGTCCAGCGGGTGCTTGAGCATGGAGTAGAGCAGGCACGCGAAGTCGCAGTGCAGGCCCTCGTCGCGGCTGATGAGCTCGTTGGAAAACGTGAGGCCCTTCATGAGCCCGCGCTTCTTGAGCCAGAAGATGGCGCAGAAGCTCCCCGAGAAGAAGATGCCCTCCACGCAGGCGAACGCGACGAGCCGCTCCGCGAAGCACTCGGAGCTCTGGATCCAGCGCATCGCCCACTGCGCCTTGCGGCCCACCGTGGGCACGTTGTGGATCGCCTTGAACAGGTGCTTCTTCTGCACGGAATCCTTGATGTACGTGTCCAGCAGCAAGCCGTACGTCTCGCTGTGGATGTTTTCGATCGCCAGCTGGAACGCGTAGAACGCGCGTGCTTCCGGCATCTGCACCTCCTTCAGGAATCGCAACCCCAGGTTCTCGAGCACGATCCCGTCCGACGCGGCGAAGAACGCCAGGACGTGCGAGATGAAGTGCTGTTCGTTTTCGGTGAGGTTGACCCAATCGCGGTAATCGTAGGAGAGGTCGATCTCCTCGGCGCTCCAGAACGACGCCTCGGCTTGTTTGTACATGCGCCAAACCTCCGCTTCTTTGATCGGGAACAAGCAGAAACGGTCCTCGTTATCCTGCAACATGGGCTCGTCCGCGTCTCTGTTCCAGGTCCCCGCGGAGGTTCCCGTGCCGGCGCTCGATCCGTTGGACACGCGATCGTCATCCAGCGGAGAGCGCAGATCTCCGAAAGGCCCCAGCTCCTCCGACTCCGCGGGGGCTTTCCCCGCCGCCTTCGCGAGCGTCACCGCGGAGAGAGACCCGGGCTTCGCCGCGGCGTCGGTCTCCGGGGTCGCGGCAGCGACTGTGGGGGACATCGCGGCGGTGGTCACTTCCGATACGACACGCGCGCCCTCCGAGTGCCGCCCGAGGATCCCGCCCTGGACCAATTAACCCTTGTCGGGGCGAACGAGAGAGGTTCTTCCGAGAGGCGAGTTTCCGCGACGATCCTCCGCGCGCGCGAGGGAGCGAGTCCGTGCGACGGGCCGGTGACGCGAAAGGGACGCGACTGAAGGTTCGCTCGAGGTCCCGCTAAGGCAACGCGACACGGGTGACCCTGTGCGCGCGTAAATGCGCGCCGCCCACGTGACGTCGACACGAAACACTGAGAAACTCCCGCCGAAAATGAAAGGGGGCAAATCATCATTTTATGGGTGGCTGCCATACGAAGGAAAATCCGAATCCTTTTTGTGTGGATCGGCAGTCTCCAATTTGGGGGGAAACCTGAAAAAAATCTTTTTGTCACAAGGGTTCGTTCATCCGCGTCGAACGTCCCCTATGCCATTCTCCCGCACGCGGTCGTGAAGCCGCGCGCGCGTCGAACTCCCCGGAACTCGACGAGACAGAGCGAGATGGGACGCGCCGCCGTCAGGTGCGTCTCGAACCCGAGCGCCTCACCCCCCCGCGGCGCCGCGCCCCGACCGTCGCGACGGGTTTTCCCCGATCATTCATGACTGCGACGCATACGACCGAGGCGTGTCCGGCGCGACCGAGACTCGGCGGACGCGCGCGAGGCGCGGCGTCGCCGCGACGCGCGCGCGTTTTCGCTGTTTGCCGGCGTCGTCCTGGACGCCTTCGCGTCCTCGAGAAGCGTCCTCGACGCGCGCCCTCGTCGTCCCCGCGCTGACCGATCACCCCCGCGGTCTTTCCCACACGCAGGCTCTCCGAGGTGGTGTACACCGTCTCCCCGATGAAGGTCGGGGTGATGGGCGGTTTGTTCAAGGACTTCGGGTCGGTGATGACCAAGAAGCTCATGGGCATGACGGACATGGCCATCTTCGGGCTCGCGCCCACCGTCGGCATCTACCAGTACGCCGTGAACTTCAAGGAAAACGAAAAGCTCTCGCACAGGTACTGAGCTTCCGGCGACGCGGCGGCGTTGGCGAATAAGGCGAATGGGTCGTTGGACAAAATCGCGGCGCTTTCGTCGCGGCGGCCGGGGTTAGCCCGGCCGTCTTCGGCGCATATTTTGTGAATCGAAAGAACGCGTTTTTTCGTGAGCTCGTGACATGCCACCGTGAACGTGTCTTCCCTCGCGTGTCTTCCCTTCGCGCTCGGTCGTCAAAAAGTCGTCTTCGAGCGCGCGAGGGGGACAAACACAGTGAAAAAAAAAGCCGAGTCGCTCTTTTTTTTTCCACATCCTCACGTCTCGGGGGCCTGGAACCGCCCGCGTCGTCTGCAGATCTCCCGGCGCTTCGATGGGGAGACCTCCGCTCCTGGACGCGCGGGAGGTCGTTCACGGTTCGTGAATCCATCCATCCGTCTCTCCCGGCGCTTCGATGGGGAGACCTCTGCTGCTGGACGCGTGGGAGCGTCCCGCGACGACGGTCGTGTGCTGCGTGTGCTGCGCGGTGTGGTGGTACCTCAACTCGCGGGGTCTCGGGTACGAGGACGTGGGCGTGTCGTACAGGAAGGCGGTCCGGGAACGCCAGCTGTGGCGGTGCGTCACCGCGAGCTTCTCGCACGTCTCGTTCGTGCACCTGCTGTTCAACATGAGCTCGCTGTGGTCGCTGGGCGTGGTGGAGCAGATGGGGAGCAGAGGCGCGGGCTGGGGCACGGTCTGGTACCTGCGGTACACGCTCGTGATGCTCGTGGGCACGATGGCGCTCGTGCTGGCCACAACGCACGTGCTCGTGCGGTACGCCAAGCTGGACAAGTACGACAGAGTCACCAGCGTCGGGTACAGCTGCGTGGTGTTCGGGTGGATGACGTACGTCGCGGTGAAGGGCGCGCCGAGCGGCGTCTTGTCGCTCTTCGGCGCCGCGCGCGTTCCCGTGAACCTCGCGCCGTTCGGGTCGCTTCTCTTCACCTCCCTCGTCGTGCCCCAGGCGAGTTTCATAGGCCACCTCGCCGGCATCGTCATCGGGTACCTCGTCGCGTGGGACGCGTTCAAATGGCTCGACACCGCGTCGACGTCGTTGTTGCTGCTGGGCACAGTCGCGGTCGCGGCGGGGACGTACCGAAACGGATCAAACGACTCCGCCGGCTTTCGCGCTTCGCTCGTTTCGGAACGACGGAGCGTCGTCGCGTCGGTCTTCCCGTTCTTCCGGAAGGCGACGTCGGGAGACTTCGCGGGCGCCGGGCGCAGGCTGGGGGGCGAACCCGCGCCCTCCAGGCTGCTCGTCTCCGTGGAGAGCGCTGACGCGTGACGACATAAGACGACGACGCGCGGAGAAGCCTCCGAACGAAAAGGCGGTGTGGGATAGGTTTCTATTCCTTCGAAAGTAGCTATTCATACCTCACTTTTAGACCCCTAGAAACGCGCGCAGGGCTGCCACGTACTGTTCCCTCTCGTCCAGGAGATGCGCGCAGTGTCTGCTGTCTTGCCACCGCACGAACTCGGTCTTCGCGCCGTCGGCGCCGCGCTCGGCGATGAGCTCCGCGACGCGCGACGCGTCGCACAGCGCGTCTGCGTCGCTGAACAGGTACAGCTCTTTGGCTCGCGGCTTGGCTTGGCGCACCGCGCGCCAGAACATCTTGGGAGGCACGGCGTCGAGACTGGCGGTGGTCAGGAGCGAGTACGCGCCAATGACCCCCGCGGCGACGTAGCACGCAGCCTTGACGGCGAGCGCGGCGGCCGGATGCGCGCCCAGACTGAGCACCTTCGCGCCACTCGCGACGGTCATGAACGCGGGGCTCGAGTCGAAGATGACGCCGGACAGGTCGCGGCCGAGGTCGGCGAACTCGCCGTCCAGCGAGCCCTCGACGTGCATCGTCGCCCAGATCCAGCACCCGCCGTTGCTCATGAACATGAAGTACAGGGGCTTGTCCGCCAACCCGTGCGTCTGTCGAGCGGCGCGGGTCGAGAGGAGCAGATCTCGCGCGAACGCGGCCCTTCCGGAGTTCACGGGGGTGAACGTCATATGCCCGGGCATGATGGTTCGCAAGGTCGCGACGCCCCACTTGTTGAACTCGTCCGTGTACTTCTTGACATTCTTGTCCCGCGCGCCGTGCCAACCCCCGACCACCACGAGCGCGCTCGCGCCCGAAGGCACGTCGACCGTGAACCGCGCGTCCGCGCCGGTCATTGTGCGAAAGCCTGCTCGTTTTCTTCGAAGCCTTCGAACGTCGCCCGAAAAAACGCTCTTCTGCAGGATTTGTGGATTTCTTTGTGACTGCTTGTCCATAGAGAAATCTGCCAGAAAATCAGTAAACCGTTGAAACCCCTACCCACGGTTTGAAGGAGCTGTCCGAGATGCCAACCCACCCGGGCACAACGCGTCGCGCCCGCACCCTTCTCCCAGACGACGGAGGAGCGAGCGAAGCGCGGACGACGAGCGACAGAGGCGGGACGCGGTCGGTTCGGAGTTGTCGGTCCGGCCTGAGCCCCGCTCGATATGGGGGACGAGGCGGAGCAACTCGCGGAGGCGGCGAAGCTGCCCTGGGAGGATCGCTTCGTGCACAAATTCTGGAAGGCGCGCGTCGCGGCGTACGAGGCGGTGGTCAAGGAGGCGTCCCTCTGCGAGACCGTCGACGACAGCGCGTGTCTCAAGGCGTTCGGTGCGTTCGAAATCGAGCGCGCGTCGCCCCGAACCCGGCCCGACGCCCGCGGCGCGGTCCAGATCCTCGCGTCCACCCGTCCGACGAACGACTCTTCGAACGCGTTTCCGAAGCGCGCGACGTCCCCGCGCGGCCGTCGCCTCGTCTGACCCGTTCCCGACCCCGCGTATCCCGACACCGCGTCCGCGCTGACGCAGGCGACCGCGCGAAGCACGCCGCCGGGGACGCCAACGCCAACGCGCTCGACGTGGGCCTGGACGCCGTGAATGCTTTTCTGGGGATCGCCGACGCCGACGCCGCGCGCGCGCACGCGGGCGCCGTGATGGCCGCCGTCGTGGCCAAGGGCATGAGCGGGCGCCCGAAGACCGTCGAGCGTGCCACGGAGACGTGCCTGCTCCTGTGCGAGCTGGAGTGCGCGGAGGTGGTGGTCGCGGCGCTGGTGGAGAAGGGCACCAAGCACAAGGTTCCGAAGTGCGCGCTGGCGTCGACGGAGGCGCTCCGCGCGGCGCTCGCGTCGTTCGGCACAGGCGTGGTTCCCCCCAAGCCCATTCTGAAGGGTATCGCGCACCTCTTCGAGAGCAAGGACGGAAAGGTGCGCGACGCCGCGAAGGAGCTCACCGTGGAGCTCACGCGCTGGCTCGGAGTGGACGCCGCGCGCAAAGATCTGCTCGAGAAGATGCGCGCCGGCATGCGCGCCGAGGTGGAGGCGTCCGTCGCCAAGGCGGGCGTCGGGTCGGCTCGCGCGACGCGACTGACGCGCAAGGACCGGGCGAACGGCGTTTTCGTCTCGGCGGGAGATGACTCGACGCCCATGGACGTCGACGGGGACGACGCCGCGGCTCCCTCGGCGGCGGCGCCCGCGCCTCTTCCCGACGCGTACGAGTTTGCCGACCCCGAGAGCGTGCTGGACAAGCTGGAGAAGGCGCCCGCGGACAAGGAGCAGCCCAAGTTTTGGGACGCCGTTGGCAGCGGCAAGTGGAAGGAACGGCTCGGGGCGTTGAGCCAGCTGCGTGCGCTTGCGGACCACCCGAAACTCGCGTCCGGCGAGTACGGGGACGTCGCGCGCGCGTTGAAGAAGGTGGTGACGAAGGACTCGAACATCGCGTGCGTGGGCGAGGCGTGCGCGGCGGCGGGCGCGCTCGCCGAGGGTTTGCGCCGGGAGTTCCGCTCGGAGGCGCGGCTTCTGCTTCCCGGGATGCTGGATAAGCTCAAGGACAAAAACACAAGCGTGGTTTCCAAAAACAGAGACGCGCTGCTGGTGTTCTCGCGGCGGTGTTTCTCCGTGGTGGAGGCGGCGGATGACATCGCCGCCGCGCTTAAACACAAGTTCCCCAAGGTGCCGGCGCAGACGCTCGGGTGGCTCGCCGCCGCCGCCGACGCGCCCGAGTTCTGCAAGGCGACGGCGGCGGCGGCGCACAAGGCGCTCTTGCCGGCGGTTGTCAAGTGCGCGGACCACAAGGAACCGGACGTGCGCGCCGCCGCCATCGAAGCGCTCGCGGCGCTCGGCCGGGCGGGGGGGGGCTGGCGGTCCATCGCCAAGCACGTCGACGCGCTCGACGAGGCGAAAAAGGCGAAGGTGGAGGAGGCGTGCGGCGCGGCGCGGGCCGCGATGAACCCAACCGTCGCCGCCCCCAAGAATTCGGGAGCTTCCAGACCCCTCGCCGCCCTGGACGCGAACAGGCCGGCGGAGAGGGACAGGCTCGTCGCCGCGAGCGGAAAGAGCGGGAAGCCCGGTGGCGAAAAAGCGGGCCCGCGTTCCGGCGCCGCCGCGGCGCGTCCCTCCGCCGGGCCCGGCGCGGCGTCGGCGACGCCCGCGGGCGATGCCGTCGATCCCGCACCGCCACTCAGCAAGGAGGAGGCTGCCGAGCGTTTATCTTCCCTCTACGGCGCCGAGGTTTCGCGGCAACTCGCGTCCGGCGCCTGGAAGGAACGTCTGGCGGGCATGGCGACCGTCGCGGATGCCATCGACGCGATGTCGCCGTCGGCGTGCGACGCGGCGGCGAAGCACACCGTGCGCGCGCTCGCCGCGACGCCCGGGTTCGACGATAAGAACTTCCAAGTGTTGGGCAAAGCGTTCGACGCGCTCGGCTCGCTCGCCGCGAAGGCTCCCGCGTTCTCCGAGCGCGACGGCGCGCGCGTGGTCGTGGCGGTGGCGGAGAAACTCGCGGACGTCAAGCTCCGAGGCCCGGGCGCGAACGCGTTGACGAGCGTCTCCGAGGCGCTCGGCCCGTCGTTCGTCTTGGCGCGTCTGCGCCGAAGCGCGGACAGCCACAAGAACCCCAAAGTCACCTCCGAGGCGCTTCTTTTCTGCGCCTCTCTTCTGGGCGAGTTCGGCGTGCACGCCTGCGGCATCCCGCAGGTCATAGACTGGTGCAAGGCGTCGCTCGGCCTGACGAACCCGGCGTGCAAAGCCGCCGCCGCGAAAGCGCTGGGCGCCATGCACGCCGGCGTGGGACCCGGCTTGCGCGATTTCCTCGGCGAGCTCAAGGAGGCGCAGATGAAGGCGGTGGAGGTGGAGTTCGCGAGAAACCCGTTCGAGGTGACCGAGAAGGTGACGCGCGTGGTCCGGAAGAGCTCGAGCGGCGGCTCGAGCGGCTCCTCCGTTCCGGTCGCAAGCGACGGCCTTCCCCGGGCGGACGTCTCGGCGCTCGTCACCGAGAAGCTCATCGCCGACATGGGCGACGCCAACTGGAAAAACCGCGCCGCCGCGGTGGAGTGTGTCGGGGGCATCCTCGCGGACGCCGGGTTCCGCATCGCGCCCAACACCGGTGACCTGATGCCCGCGCTCGGGAAGCGGTTCGCGGACAGCAACAGGATCCTCGCCGCGAACGCGCTGGCGATGGCGGGCAAAGCCGCGGCGGCTATCGGGCCGGCGGTGGCGGAGCGGCGCCACGGCCACGGGCTCGCCGGGGAGATGACTCGGCAGATGGGGGACTCGAAACCCTCCGTGCGCGCCGCCGCCGCCGGGGCGCTGGACGCCTGGGCCATCGCCGCGGGCCTGGAGAAGACCCTGCCCGTCGTCGCGGACAAGATGGTGGAGCTCGCGGGGAAGATGAGCGGGGACGGGAAAGCCGACGCGCTGGCGTGGACGCTGCGGGCGCTCCAAGACGGGGACTGCGCTGAGGACGAACCCTCCGTGCTCGCCGCCGCCGTCGCCGCCGCCGCGGTCGGCCTCGCGGACAGCAAGGCGCAGGCGCGCGCCGCGGGAAGCAGGGTCATGGACGAGGTGCTTAAACGCGTCGGGTCCAAGCGCGTGATGGCGATGAGCCGCGAGATGGCCGCGCCCGCGGCGATGAAGGCGGCGGCGGCGGCGCACGTCGAAAAGGCGAACGTCGAGCGAAAAGGCGACATCGTCCTCGCGCCCGAGCCGTCGTCCTCGCCGACGCTCCCCGCGCGACCGGCGACGGCGCGAGTCGGCGGCGTCCGCGCGTCCACCACGGGGATCTCGTCCCTGCGCGCGTCGCGACCGGGGACCGCGCGAGGCGGCGTGGCGAGCTCGATGAACGCCTTCTCGGCGCCGAAGGAGGTAACGCCCGACGGCGCCGCGCTTCGCAAAAACGAAGACAAGGACGCGCGCCTGCGCAAACTGCCCAAGAAGCCCGTGAAGTTCGAGACGTCGCGCGACGATCAGCTCAGGGTCGCCGAGGTGGAGCTGAAGGTGGCGCTCGCGCCGTACGTGAGAAGCGACGTGCACGCGCTGCTGTTCGGGAAGGACTTCAAGGCGCACATGAGTGCCATGGAGCACCTCGAGGCGACCTTGGCGTCGTCGCCCGAGCTCGTCTCCGGAAACCTCGATTTGCTCCTGCGGTGGGTCGTCCTGCGTTTCTGCGAGCAGGCCCCGAACACGCAGTCGCTGCTCCGGGTGCTGGACTTCACCAAGTCGCTGCTCGTGGTGGTGAAGGAGCAGGGCGATCGGCTCAGCGAACAAGAGGGCGCGTTGTTCCTGCCCGCGCTCGTGGACAAGTGCGGCCACGCCATGGAAGCCGCGCGAGAAAAGTTCCGAGCCGTCCTGCGGCTCGTGCCCGGCGTGTTCCCGGCGTCGCGCGCGGCGGGGTACCTCGTGCGCGGCCTGGACTCGAAGAACACCAAGACGCGCCTCGAGGCGCTGGACGCGCTCGAGCTGCTCATGGAGAGGCACGGCCTGGATGTCGTCGAGAGAGGCGGCTCCAAGGCGATGGCGGAGGTGGCCAAGCTCGCCGACGCCCGCGACGCGCCCACGCGCGCCGCCGCGCTCGCCTGCCTGACGTGCGCGTACAAGGTGGCGGGCGAGGACGCGTGGCGGCACATAGGCCGCGTCGGGCCGCTCGTGCGCGAGGCGCTGGAGGACAAGTTCGCCAAGTCGGCGAAGGAGATGGCCAGGAACCAAGAGGGCGCGCCGGGTGCCTGGATGCGCGGCGGCGTGCCCGTCGGGGGTGGCGCCGCGCCGGGCGCGGCGTCGCGGTCGTCGGCGGCGAAAAGCCCCGGTCGGCTGGCGGCGACCGCCACGGCGGTGGGCTCGCCCATCGCCGCGGTCGCGTCCGCGGTGCTGCGGCCGTTCGGCGCGGCGGTGTCCTCTCTCGTGCGCCGCGACAGACACCAGCGTGGCGAGCCCTCCGGCGCCGCGCCGATGGACTGCGACGAGGCCCCGGCGGGTCCCGCGAGCCAATCGCGCCTCGCCGGCTGGAAGCGCGCGCTGGAGACGGTGGCCTCGGGCACGGACTTCGCGGCGGTGGAGGGCATGAAGTGCCTGTGCCACGAGGTGATGGGCGCCGTGGGCTCGGGCGACGACGCCGACGGAGCGCTCGCGGCGATGGCTTCCGACGTCGACGCGCTCGTCAAGAACCTGGCGACGCGCGTCTCGCCCATCTTCGACGCCGCCGCCGCCGCGCCCGGCGCCTCCACGGCGCGCGCGTGCAAGTACGTGCTCAACGCGTTGATGCAGGTTTTCCAGGAGCCGCGCCTGGCGTCGTCAGTGGGCCAGGCGAGCGAGCAGCTGTGCATCGCGTCTTTGCTCGAGCGTCTGCTTGACCCGCGCTCCGCGGAGATGGAGGAAGGCCCGGCGCTGGTCAAGGCGCTGAACGTGCTGATGCTCAAGGTTCTGGAGCACTGCGACCGCACCGACTCGTTCAAGTCGCTGCTGCGTCTGCTGGCGACGCCGCCGACGACGGTGGCGGCGGATGAAGGCGCCGCCGCGCGATTCCGCGAGCTCGTTGTGAAGTGCCTGATCAAGCTCACCAAGGCGCTCGGCACGACGCTGCGCGAGGTGCGGCTTCCCGAGCTCCTCCTGGAGATCCACCGCTACTTCGACGCGCTGGGCGAGGAGGAGATCCGGCGGCGAGGGCGCGCCGCCGACGGGGGGGACAAGCCCTTGCGCATGGTGAAGACCATCCTGCACAAGCTCACGGAGATGGTCGGGCACGACATCCACGACGCGTTCGCGCTGTGCCCCCCGCGCGGCTCGGTGCCGGCGCCCATCGTGTACGCCTACGTCGACCTCAACCTGCAGTCCATGCCCGACGCGCCGGGGAAGCCGCGCGCGTTCGCGAGCGATCTGAACAGATCGGCGGGGGCGGAGACGGCCGCGCGGGACCGGGACCCCGAGCCGGCGCCGGCGCCGACGCCCGCGACCCCGAAACCGGAGTCGCCGCGACAAAAGAGTCCCGTCGCGAGGCAAGTTGCTGTGGAGGACGCGACGACGCCGAAACCGGCGTTCGTGTCTGACGAGAAAAGAACCGAACGAGATGTTCGTGCGTCGGACGAGACCGTGACCGCGTCCGGTGAGGCGGGCGTCTTAAAGACGCCCGCGTCGACTCCGCGACAAGCGCGTGGCGACGCGACGGCGGAGCCTCACCCGGCGTGCGCGCCGCCGACGCCCGTGTCTGCGGACCTCAAGTCGCGTCTGGCGAACGTGTTCAAGAAGATCGGCGAGAAGAGCACGACGGCGGCCGGATTGGAGGACCTGTACGACTTCTCCAGGCAGTACCCCATGGTGGACATCCAGCCGCACCTCGCGAGGACCAGCGCGGCGTTCCAGAGCTACATCCAGCGCGGGCTGCAGAAGGTTGAAAACGCCAGGGCGGCGCGCGCGGCGGCGCTGGCGGCGGCGACGCCGCGGCGCGCGGCGGCGCAGATGGCCGCGCCCGCGGCGCCCATCGCGCCGAGCCCGATGCCGCAGATGGAGCGCACCGCCGCGGAGGTGTACCGCGAGCGGCTGGCGCAGATGGCGGCGTCCAAGAAGGAGCGAGAGCGCAGGCTCAGCGGGGGGGCGTCGGCGCCCGCCGAGGCGCGGCCCGCGACGGCGAGCGCCGGGCTGACGACGCTTCGCGAGCGCATGGACCGCATCGCGGCGAAAGCGGCGGGAGGCGCCGGCGTTTCCCGCGGCGCCTCCGGTGGGTCGTACCCGCCCGCGAGCACCGCCGAGCAACAGGTGACGTTCGAGGACCTGCAAGCCCGCATGGAGCGGATACGCGCCAACGCGGCGAGCGGCAAGTTTTAGACCTTTTTCGATACTCGCGAGACGACGACGTTACATCCTTCGACGATGCGTGAAATCCAATCAATAAAACGCCACAGACGCGCAGTCTCTCTTCCCAGTCTCCGTGTCTCTGCATGCTCGCGTCCGCCGCGCGGCGGACGCGGTCAAAAAGTTCGTTCCGCCGCGGACCCACTCCGCGAACCCCCGAACCGCCCACTCTCTCGCGCGCGAGCCGCTAAACGTCGACTCGCGTCTTCACGCGGCGTTTAGTTTTTGCGGTTGCCGATGTAGTCGGCGAGGCCGATGAGGGGCGCCGCCTTCTCCCGGTCGTACTCGCTGAGCAGCTCCTTCGCCTCCTTGATGAGGTCATCCGCGATCTTGCGGGACTCCTCCAGGCCGACGAGCGAGGGGTACGTCGCTTTGCCAACCGCCTCGTCCTTGCCGGCGGTTTTGCCGAGCTCCTCGCTCGTCGCCGTGCAGTCCAGGATGTCGTCCACCACCTGGAACGCCAAGCCGATGAGCTGCGCGTACTTCCCCAGGCGCTCCACGTCCTCCTCGTCCGCGCCGGCGAGGATCGCGCCCGCGGTGACGGAAACCTCCAGCAGCGCGCCGGTTTTGTGCGCGTGGATGTACTTGAGCGTGTCCAGCGTGACCTCGTCGGCGTCGGCGCCCTCCGACATGATGTCCACCACCTGCCCGCCGACCAGGCCCTCGCTGCCGACGCACTTGCCGACGTCCACGATGACGCGCAGCGTGCGATCCGCGGGCACCGTTTTGGGCGTCTCGCGGCCGATGTGCTCGAACGCGTGCGACAGCAGCGCGTCGCCCGCGAGGATGGCCATCTCCTCGCCGTACACCTTGTGGTTGGTGGGCTTGCCGCGGCGGAAGTCGTCGTTGTCCATGGAGGGCAGGTCGTCGTGGATCAGGGACATGGTGTGAATCATCTCAAGCGCGCACGCGGTGGGCATGGCGGTCTCCATGGAGCCGCCCATGAGCTCGCACGCGGCGATGCACAGGCAGGGGCGGATGCGCTTGCCGCCCGCCAGGAGCGAGTACCGCATGGACTCGTGCAGGCGCTCGGGGTACATCTCGGGGACGGAATCGGAGAGCGCCTGCTCGATGGCGGCGTTCTTCTCCGCGATGTACGCCGCGAAATCAACCTCCGAGGCCTCGACCGCGGCCGCGGGCGCGGACGCGGCCGCGCGGACGGTGCGCGCCGCGCCGCGGCGCGCGGAGACGGTCGCCTTGCGCGCGGGCGCGCCGCGGGCGATCGCGCCGGGGGTGGTGGCGAAGGAGAGCGCCTGCATCTTTTTCGAGGCGGTCGGGAGAGCGGCCGGGGCCTGGAGACTCTTCTCTCGCGAGGCGGAGAGGGGTGCTCGCGCGCCTTCGGTGGGGCAGCGGCCGGGAGTGTTTCCCGAGGCACGAACGAGACGCGACGGCGACCTCGCGAGTGGGGACGCGCAAAGGAATTCCGCCGTCCCGAAAACACGGTGCGCGGTGGATACGAGGATAGGCCGAAAATCGTCCGGGGAATGCTGGACGCTTATTGGTGGTTGACGACCGGGACTGAGATCGCGGTGAAATTTGCATGGAGACGGAGTCTTCAAAAAATGTATTCCCGGAGAAAATCTAAACACTCGGTACCTTTTTCGGGGTGCTTTCTTTTGCGCGAACCGACTCTGCCCGATCGCGATCGACACGCTCGACTTCCGACTTCGCGCCATTTTGTGTGTGTCAGCGCCCGACGCTCTCGCCTTGTTACTCCACCATCGCGTGAGACGCGCCCCCCTCGGGCCGAATCCCGTCGTTCGCGCTCGCCGCGTCCTCCCCCGCGCTCCGCCCGCTCCCCGCGCGCGCGTCTCGCCGAGCGACTCGCGCCGAGACCCGCGCGCCTGCCGGACGGCCCGCGGCCGCCATGTCCGACTCGGACTCTTCCGGCGGGTGGGGAGACTGCGAGAGGCACCTGCGCATGTACGTCATCAGGCACGAGAAGCGGCCGGTGGACGACCCCACGTTCGACGTCAGCTTGACGGCGGAGGGCCTCCAGGACGCCGAGGAAGCCGTCCTGGACGAGCTCAACGAATTAGGCGTCAACGCGGTGTACTCGTCGCCGTACCGGCGCGTGTTGCAGACGGTCCAGCCGTACCTCGAACAGGATCACGTGGGCATGGGGGCGTGCGTGGAGTGGTGCCTCTCCGAGCACCCCGAGCCCAACGACACGCCGCCCACCGAGATCCCGGACGAGTTCTACGATGAGTTTCACATCGAAGAGACGTACACGCCGTTCATGACCGCGGAGAGAGCGCACAGGTTTAACGGAGACATCGAACAGGTGCAATCGAGACTCTGTGATTTCGTGGAGCTCTTGTCCAGGACGCACGACGACGGCGACGTCGTGCTGCTCGCGACGCACCAGACTTCGGTGCACGCGCTGCTCTCGATGGCGAGCGGCATCCCCATCGACTGCATGGACGTGCCGATGGGCAAAGTCGTCGAGCTGGACTGGCACGGCGTCCTCAAGTACAAGTACCACGGCGGCCCAAACCCGCCGTGGGCGTGCTACGAGAGCCACTTCATCCCGAACAAACGCAAAGGCGGCGGCGACCTGAAGTGGACGTACATCGAAGCGGGGGGCTGATGACGCGTGTGGACCGCACGAGAGCGACGATACGTGGTGTTCGATCACTCTATGGCGAAGTGTTTTTATTCTATAGGATATCCTCACGAAAAAACGCGTACTCTCTCGGTGATGATCACATCACATCACGCGCCGATCTTCTTCTTCGCGAGCTCGGCGCGGTACTTGTCCGGGATCCCCCCCTCCTTGAGCTCGTCCAGCTTCCTCTGCTTGATCGCCTCCAGCTTCGCGCGTTCCTGCGCGAGCGCCGCCCGTAGTCTGTCTCCCTCCTCCTCGTACTCGCGCCGCTCCCGCGCGCGCCGCTCGGCGTTGAACGCGATCTGAGACTGCAGCTCCTCGCGGTGGTCGCGTCGCGCCGTCGCCGCGAACGCCGCCGCCTCGGCGTCTTCGCGCTCCTTCAACATCTGCGCGTCGATGACTCTATAAAACTCAGCGCGTTCCTCCCTCGCCTGGTCACCGAGCGCCTTTAACTTAAGCATCTTCTGGTGTTCGCGCGCCTGCGCCAAATCGGCGTTGATCGCCATAGAGCGCTCCGCCGCCGCGCGTTCCTTGGCTCGAAACGCGCGCTCGCGTTCTTCGTACACGCGCGCCGCTCTTAACTCGTCCAGCTCGGCGGCGGTGTCCGCCTGCTTCTCCTGCTGCGCGCGCATGCGCGCGGTTTCCAGCTCCTTCTCCCGCGCGACGCGCTCCTTCTCCAGCTCAGCCTCCATCTCCCTGCGGTCGCGCTCAGCCAGGTACGCCGCGATCCGAGCCTCCTCCTCGCGCTCAAACTCGCGCACGGCGCGCTTGCGGTCGAGCTGCGCGGCGTTTGCCTCGGCGACATCCGCGAGTAGCGCGGCGCCGGCTTCGCGTCGCCGCCTCGCCTCCTCCGCCTCCTCGTCCTTCATGCGCTGGATCTCGGCGAGCATCTGCTTTCTGTCCATGTCCAGGAGCTCCTCCTGCCTGGTGCGCTCCAAAGCGCGGTCCTCGATCTGCTTCATCAGCACGGCGGCGCCCGCCAGCCGCGCCTCGCGCCGCGCCGCCTCGCGCGCCTCGTATTCGTCCAGCGCCTTGATGCGTTCAATCTCCATGGCGAGATCCATTCTTCTTTCCTCCTCCTGCGCCTCGGCTTTGATGTGCTTCTTCTCCTCCAGCTGCGCGTCTCGAATCGTCACGCACTTGCTGTAAAGCATCATCTGGTTCATGTTCTTCACCTCATCCATGGCCTCGTCCATGAGCACCTCAGCCTTGTTACGCGTGGCGAGCGCCTCGGCGCGACGCAAGGTCTCCGTCTCGCTCACCTCTTTGGTCTCCAAACGATTCGCCTCAATCGCCTCCATGCGCTCGCGGCGCGCGCGGCCCTGTGCGCGCTCGGCGTCGCGCGCGTCCCGCCGCTCGGCGCGAATGCGCGTGATCTCGTCGTGCGTCAAAGCGGACGCGGGCTGCCTCATGCGTCGAATCTCGCTCGCGGAGAGCACCTTCGTTTGTTCGGGCGCGCCGTTCCGCGTTTTCGTCTTCTCCGCCGCGCTCCGATTCGGGCTCGCAGACGCGCCGCTAAACGAGGTCCCAAAGGAACTGCTCAGCGAGCCGTTCAGGGAAGAGGCGCGGGACGCGTCCCGCGTCTTCGTCTTCGTCTCGATCACGTCGAAGCCCTGCGAAGACGTCGCCCTGAGCTTCGCCTTGTTCTTGGTGTGCCCAAACAGAGACTCGTCCACGTCGCTGGTTTTAGACACCACTCGGTACGTCGAGCGGGTCATCGCGGGAGGCTGGCGGGGGAACGGGGGCGGGTCAGCGAGGCGTCCCCTCGGGCGCGAGCCGGAGACGGGAGGGAGGATACCGACGCGCGTGCGCCGCGGAAGAGGGCTCGCGCGCGGTCTTCTCTCGCGGAAAGAGGACCATCCCGGCTGAGCACACGATCCCCCGCGCGCCTTTGGGTCGTCGATTCCCGACGCGCGCTCGGCGGTGAAAAAAGCCGGACCCGATCGACGACGGAAAACGGCGCGCGCGGAGGCGCCGGGGGTGAGCCGGACGCGCCGCGAGGGGATTTCGTCTTCGGGGGACGTACCATGGCTCCCGAGCGCGCGACGTCGACCCAGACGCGTCGCAACCGGCGCGCGAGGTCAACTATGGCCCGCGCATTGTGTCGCTGAAGCGTCCGATGCTCGTTTTGGTTCACGACGCGAATTTGCCCAGACTCGAGCTGGTCGGCAGCGGGGCGTCGAGCGTTTCGAGCGTGCCACGTTCACGTGTGCCGACTTTTTATCCGATCGCGCTCGTCACTGTTGCCCGCGCCCATGCTGGCGAGCGCGCGTTTCGTGAACGCGGCGTTTCGAGCGAGCGCGTTCGTCGTCGGCCGTCCCCTCGCGCGCCAAGCCGCGCTTCCCGCTCGCGTCCCCGGGGGAAGCCTCTGGGTGACCGCGAGAGGCCGAGGCGGCGGCAAGGAAAAGGAGTCGAAGAAAGACGCGATGCGCGGGGTGAAGAAGGAGAACCTGCCCACGAAGGTGTGCGTGGTGTGCGACCGCCCGTTCACGTGGCGCAAGAAGTGGGAGAGGTGCTGGGACGAGGTCACCACCTGCTCGAAGAGCTGCAACGCCGCGCGCAGGCGCGAGAAGGGAGCCTCGGCGGGCCCCGAGGACGACGACGACGATGACGTCGACGCGCGTTCCGGGGGATCCCGGAACGCGTCCGACGGGGAGGCGAGCGCCCGCGACGCCAAGAAAGACGCGCGCAAGGCGGCGAAGAAGGCTGTGAAAGCCGCGAAACGCGCGAAACGCGCGGGCGCGTCCAGCGACAACGAGGACGGGTCCGACGCGTCCGACGGCTCCAAGGCGTGCGACTTGTGCGACACGCGCGTGGACCTGCTGGTGCGGTGTCAGGTGGACTCCACCAAGCGGTGGAAGATGGCGTGCGGGAAGTGCTGGAAGGTAGCCAGCGGAGGCGTCCCCGACGGGGACGCGGACCACCCGCACTACAGGTACGGCGGGCTCTGGAAAAACCGGAGGGCCGCCTCGGACGCGGGCGTGCGGAACGGCTGGAAAGCCGGCGGCAAGCGCGCCGCGCTTTCCGGCGACGCCGCCGCCGAGGGCGAGGCGCGGGAAGAAGACCTCGCCGCGCTCGCCGACTTAGCCTTGTGATGACGAGTAGACCACCAACACGAGAACACGAGAACACGAGTCGCGCGTCGCTCCACGCTCTACGATAGAGTCTACGTGATATTAATACAGCTACGTAGCTATAGCTACGTAGCTGGCTCTAGACGACTACGTCCGCACGGAAACCGGCGTCGCGTGTTTCGTTCGGTTGGACGGCAACGACGCGCCTCTGCGATTGGCGTCCGCCAGCGTCCCGCGCCGGGTCTCGAAAAAGGCGCCGGTGGGCACCCTTCCCTTCGCGCCGCCCCCGGGACGCACGCGCGCGTCTTCCTTTTGGATGCGTTCGTCGTCCAGCGGACGCAGCGCCTCCTGCACGAACGACGCGGATGCGTCCACCGCGACGAGCGGAGCGTCGTTCGCGCTCCGCCGGCGCGATTGCCCGACGCCGGCGGCGCGACGCAACTTTCCGGCGCCGCTTCGCGTCCACACCGTCGCGTCGTCGTCGGCGGTATCGACGACGTCTTCGATGCGCCCGGACGCGCGTCTCCCGGTCGGGCCGGTCGGACCGCGTCGCGTCCAGGCTTCGTCCTGCGCGTTCTCGCGATCGTCGAAACCGACCAGGTCGGACGAGTAGCTGCGGTCGCGACGCGCGAGGAAAGACGTCTTCGCATCCGACTCCGCCGACGCCGCGTCGGCGAACCCGCGATTCGTAAAACGTCGCGGGTCGTTCGCGTTCGACGAGACGACATCGAGCGCGTCCCTGTACTCGCCGTACGCGCGCGCCGCCGCCGCGCGCGTCCCAGAATCCCTCGCGCGCATCATCGCGAGCGACCGCCAGTCGTCGGCGGCGGTCGGGGGCGCGACGTCCACGGGCGCGCCGAGCGAAACGCCGCGCCAATCCTCGCGCTCGGCGGCGCGCGCTTCGCGGGCGGGGAACGTCAGGCGCGGAATCGAAAGCAACGCCGCGCGAGATTGCATCTGGTATCCCAGGGATACCACGGCGGTGGTGGTTTCTTTCTCGGTTTTTGTGGTCCTCTCCTCGTTCAGCCCGTGCGTCTTCGTCGTCTCGAAGGGCGAAAGCGAGGCGCGCCCCGCCGGCGAAGGCGAGGACGGCGAACGCGCGCCCGCCGCGGCGACCGCCTCGAAATCGAAAACGGTCGCCGACGGCCGCCGGAGCCAGGTTCTGCGCCGGCCGAACTGCGACCAGACAGAGCCAGGTATCGCGGGTATCGGCTCGCGGGTATCGGAAGAAAGAGGTTCGTGGTGTTCCCGCGCTGTCGAACGACCGCTCGCGGTTCCGTCCCGAACGTCCGAGACGCCGAAATCCAACGCGCGAATCGGCGTTCGCGACGCGGCTTCGGGAAACCGACTCGAGTCGCGCGCGCCGGAATCGAACCAAACGCCTCCGGCTTCCAGGAACGCCTTCGTCGCCGTCCCCGCGTCTCTCCGCGTCTCCTCCGCGGGCGTGCGGAACGCGCCCCAGGAGGGAGTCACCGCCGCAACGGGCGCGGCGAGCGCGCGCGGCGCGGGCGACGACGCCGCCGAACGCGGCGGCGGATCTAATCGTCTTTCGTCGCCCTTCGCGGGACCCGGGAAAAAAACGCCTCGGACGTCCCAGGATTCCACCTCGCGGTCCAGGCGCGCTCGCGTCGCGCGGTGCCTGGCCCTGAGCTCGCCCAGTTCCCTTCCCTGCTTCGCCAGGAGCGCGGTGATATCGCTGATGGACCGCGGGTCGTCCAAAACGGCGCGCTCGGCGCTCAGCCTCTGGTCCTCGCGCAGCCTGTCGGCGGCGTCGCGCGCGTCCATCGCCAGCGCGAACTCCTTCTGCTGCGCCTTGACCACCGCGAGGTGGCGCAGCGCGTGCACCTTGGCGGACACCTGCGGCGGGAAGGAGGGAGCGCGTTGGTGCTTAGCGTTTGCGCGCGTCCGAGACTGCGCGTGGGGTGCGGAGACGCGAAGGTCGGACCGAGGTCACGCGACCGGGTCGGCTCGCGTGGGCTCGCGTGCCGAAATCCCTGAAGCTTCGGTTGGGGGTACGTGGTTTTGTGACGCACTTCATCGGATGAGCCTCCGCGCACTCCGAGCGCTTCCATCACCAGGCGCCTCTGAAAGCGCTCCACCTGCGCGGCGTGCTCGACGCGCATCGCGGTCTCTTCGCGCTGCTCGGTCGCATCGAGCGCCGCGCGCCGCTCGTCGGCCGTGCGGGGGAGCGCCGCCTCCTCCATCGCGCCTTCGCGCGCCGCGTCAATGGCGTTTTTTCTCGGCACGCGTTTCGGCAGTTCCGCTTTTGGAACCGAAATCGACGGAGAGTTGATGAGATTCGAATTCGTCGGAGCGTCCGCGGCGCGAGGCACTCTCCCAGGCGCGTCCGCCGGTCGGAAGCGAGACTCGCGTGTGCGCCGATGGGGGTGCCGCGGGGCCTCAACACCCTCCCGCCCGGCGCGGCCGTGGGGGACCCGGTGGAGCTGAAACGCGCGTTTCAGGACCAACTTCGACGCGAGCTGGGCGCGCGAGCGGGTGACATTCACTCGACGCTCGGGGACAGGCGCGTCGCTCGCGCGCCTTCGCGGAAAATGACCGCCGCCGGCGCACCCGGCGCGCAGTACATCCTCGACGGTGACGTACGCGCGCGACAGGCGCTGGAGCCCGCCCTGGGCTTGCCGCAGCTCACCGCGGTGAAGCTCGCGTCGTTCGCGGATGACGTCGAATCTCAAACTCGCGTTCGGCGCGAAAAACAATCCGCTGCGGATTGGGCCGCCTCGGCGGACGCGGCGGCGGGGCTCGCGGCGGGCCTGACCAAGCCGGACGTCAAGCTGGGTGCTGGGGGGAGCGGGGGAGGCGCGCGCGCCTTCAGGTTCAGGAAAGCCGTGTACGGCGCGCCGCTAGGCGGGGGGGCGACGGCGCGGGAGAGAGCCGCCAAAGGCCCACCCGGTTTCCGCGCCGCGCGGGAAACCACCACCATCGCGTTCCCCGGCGGCGACGCGTTCGGGTCGCGCGGCGCGCCCGCGCGCGGCGGACGCTTTCCCACGCGGCCAGCCTCAGCGGCGCGCGGCAAGCACAAGCCGCGCGTCTCACGCGCGCGGAACCGCGAAACCGACCCCGGCGCGGCGCGCGCGGCGGACAAAGTCAAACAAGGCGACGTTCACGCGCCGGAACGATCCGACGCCGGCGACGTTCACGCGGCGCCGGCGGCGGAGCACTTCCCCGAGCCATCCTCGGCGAATGCCGTCGCCGCGGACGCGCCCTGGCCCAAACCGCTCACGCCGGACGCGCCGACCGAGCGGTTACCCGCGAGTTTGCCCTCCGTCGGGTCCCGGGCTCGAGGCCGCGCCGCGGCGCGGCCCGCGCGCCTGGCGGCGAGTCGGCCCGACGCGCGCGCGCTTCTCGCCGCGCGCGCGGTGGCGTCGGCGGCGGCGGAGGCGCGGGCCTCCCGCCGCGACGCGAAAGCCGACCGGTTCGCGATGGAGGCGTTGCGCGTCGCGCTGGCGCGCGCGGCGGAGCTTCCCGAGCCGGCGCTTTCGAGCGTCGAGCGTCAGTTCCGCGACGCGTTCGCGGACGCGGAGGCGCTCCTGGCGTCGGCGCAAAAGCGCGAAGGTTCGCGTCGCGCGCTCAACGCGGCTGTGCGGAGCAATCAGCCCTCTTCGACGGCGCTGGCGGAGGCGCTCGCCGCTGGGCTCGCGGAGGATGACCCCGCGGTGCTCGCGATGCGCGCGTGCCTGAACCGCGCGGAGCGCGAGGCGCGAGACAAAAATCGCGCTTTCGACGAAGACGAAAGCGCGCGTTTCGCGTCGGACGACGAGCTCGACGCGCGAGTCTTCGCGTCGGAGGCGCGCGCGTCTCGTTCCGCGTCGGTCGACGCGAGGTTCGAAAAAACCTTCGACGCCGCGGAACCCTCTGCGTCACCGCCGGAAGAAAACGAAAACGAGTCGTCGGTTGTCGGTCGCGGGTCTCTGCTCGGCGGCCCCGGCGCGCATTTGACGCTGCGCGTGGTGGAGCTGGTGGGCGAGGGCGCGTACGGGCGCGTGATGCGGTGCGTGGACGCGGCGAGTGAGTCTCGCTTCTGCGCGGTGAAGGAGTTTAAGATTTACGAAAAAGACCCCGACGTGGAGGAGGTGCGTCGCACGAGCGAGCGCGAGGTGCGCGCGCTGCGCAGCCTTGACCACCCCAACATCGTCAGGCACCTGGGCGACTTTTACCAGAACGACAAGCTGTACGTCGCCATGGAGTTTGTGCCGCGCACGCTGCTGCAGATTTTGCAAGCCGCCGAGCGCGACGACGAAATGCGCGACGATGGACCAAAACGATCCGACGACACCTCCGACGACGAGACGTTGACGATGGACGTTGACGAAAGAAGTACGTCTGGCGGTCTGCCCGCGGAGGATGTGCGGCGATACGTGCACCAGCTGTGCCTGGCGCTGACGTACCTGCACGCGCGCGGGTACGTGTACCGCGACGTGAAGCCCGAGAACCTGCTCGTCGGCGACGACGGCGTGCTCAAGCTGTGCGACTTTGGATTCGCGCGCGAGCTCCCCGGAACCGATCCCGGCGTACCCGGCGGCGGCGCCGCCGACGCGAACACCAACGCGCCTCTCACGGATTACGTCGCGACGCGTTGGTACCGCGCGCCCGAGCTTCTGCTGGGGCAGCCCTACCGCGCGGCGGACGGCGTGGGGGGCGTGACGCGCGCCGGGTACGGGCAGCCGGTGGACATGTGGGCGGTGGGGTGTTTGGCCGGCGAGCTTCGCGACGGCGAGCCGATGTTCCCCGGCGAGAACGACGTGGACCAGCTGCGTTTAGTGCAGAGGTGTTTGGGGAGGCTCACTCCCGGCCAGATGATGGCGTTCAGCGTGAACCCGCACAACGCCGGCGTGACCTTTCCCGAGGAAGAACTGGGCGTGCGGGAGGAATCGCTGGCGGCGCGATACGGAGGCGTCTTCGACGACGTCGCGCTCGATTTCGTACAAGGCTTGCTCGAGCTCAATCCCAAAAAAAGGCGCACGGGCGCGGCGTGTTTAGAACACCCCTACTTTAGAGGCTTAGACTGAAAGGAGCTTAGTGGCTTTCATGTCATTATTAAACATAACACTACCGCTACGTGGGTGGTGTGATGTGCGTGTCGAGACGCAACCTGTGCGAGTAACGTACCTTCGCGCTCGACGACGGACGCGACTCTCATCTCTCGCTACAACCGGTCCGAAGCGCCGTCCACGCCGTGCTTCTCCTGGAGCTTGGCTATTTCCGCGGCTTTCTTCGCTTGGTCCGTGCGCTTCGCGCCCCGCGCGGCGTTATAGTACAGCACGATGAGGTACCTGTTCGCCACGTTGAACCCCGAGAGGTGATCCACCGCGTTTTTCGCGTCGTAGATGTCCTCGTACACCACGTACGCCGTGCCCCGGGTGTCCTTGCGGTCGCCGAGCCGAATCTGCCGAATCGCGCCGTACTTCCCGAAGATGTCGTACATCTCGTCCGCGGTGATGTTGAACGGGAGGTTCCGGACGTACAAAATGCGGTTCACCTCGGGAGGGAGCCGCGTGTTCCGGCTCTTGGCGCCGGCAGCCTCCATCGCCGCGGACATCACGCCCGAACCCTCCCGCGCCTCCGCGTCGCGCTAAATCGGCCAAGTTACCCTAATAACCACGAAAGCGCTTAAAGCGCGACTCGAGACGCCGCTTTCCGAGCCACACAACGCGCCGTCCGCGTCGGAACGCGGTCGCGGAACGCCCTCTGCTGGTTCCGGGCTCGGGAAGACACGCCCGGCGCCGGGAACGGCGCGCGGCGTTGTGAGAGGACGCGCGGGCGAGAGGGACGAAGACGATTCGAAACGATCGCGAGTGTTTTGTTCAGGTTTCGCGAGTTGGGACGGACTGTCAGACTGTGGGAGCTCTCACAAGACACTCTCAAGTGTCAGAGTTAAAAAAAAAGAAAAGGCTCCTCTCCTCTCGTCTACGCCGCGGCGCGCGGCGGCTCGACGACCAGCGGCACGAACTCCCCGCTTATTTCGCTCTGCATGATGTCCAGCGCCACCTCGCAGCTCTCCGCGACGATGCGGTCGTTGTCGTGCCGGAACTTCAACAGCAGCGCCTCCGTGTCGTCGGCGGCGATGGACCCGATGGCTTCCGCGGCTTCGTGGCGTACCATCGGGTGCTCGTTTTGGTTTTCCAGCGTCGCCCTCAACGCGGCGCGCGCGCCATCGCCCTTCTCCTGGATCTGACCAAGGACGTAGCACACCTCGTGCTTCAACAGCGCGCTGTCGGAGTGGATCAACACGGAACCCAACGCTTTCGCGACGTCACAAGGGTCTCCGCGGTTGCGCAGCGCGAACATAGCGCCGTATCGATCCCACAAGCTCGCCGACTCGTCCAGCAGCGTCGTGCGCAGAGCGTGCGTCGGGACGTCGCTCGGCGCCGCCGGCACGGGGTCGACGGAGATGTACGGCGAGTCGGGCTCGTCGAGACTCTGCTGGTGACCGTTCGTGCTGGCGGAGAGCTGCTCCTTCGCCGAGCCCGCTCTTTCGTCGGGTCGCGCCGACGGCGGCGACGACGGCGCCTTCGCGTCGGCGCGCGCGTTCTTCGCCTGCGCGTCTCGCCGCTTCGCCTGCGCGTACCTGAAGCGCTGCAGCGCCAGCACGGCGGTCTCCCGCACCACCTGAGACGAGTCTTCGGACGCCGTCTCCAGCGCCTCCAGGCACTCGTCGCTCGCGATGGCGCCGAGCGCCTCCGCAGCCTCGTGACGCACCATGCTGTGCTCGCTCTCGTCGCGCAGCATCGCCTTGAGCGTCTCCACCGCGCCCGTGGCCTGCATCTGCCCCAGCGCGAACGCCACCTCGTGCTTGAACAGCGCGCTGGGGTCCCGCAGGCTGTCCAGCAGCGCGGAGACGGAGGCGTCGCCGCCGACGCTCCGGAGCGCGAAGAGCGCGCGGAAACGACGGGGCATGTCCAGGCTCTGGTCCATCAGCTCCGCGCGGAGAGACTCGACGCTCATCTTCCGTGTCGGCGTCGCGCGTGAGAACGCGGTTCGCGAGGCGGCGGGGGTCGGCGCGCGGCGCGGCTGCCGGGGGCTCGGGTCGGCGACGCGGTAAAGTCGCGAGGGGGCGGGTCCGAAAGAGCGCGCGAACGCGAACTCTCGGGGTCGTGCTGAGCAGTGCCGCACGCGGGCGCGCCTCCGGTGTGCGCCCACGCAGGCGGCGGCAACGCGTACGAAACGTGCCGCTCCACGTCGGCGGTGATGATCCGGAAGTCGCCGTCCGAGAGATCTTCGCAGGCTCGCTTTTTCTTGGCTGGAGCCCCCCCCTCTCACAGCGACGGGCGCGTGGGGCGCCGCCGATGTCTGGCGGCGGAGGCGATGGGGGCGAGAAGGGTCGCGCCGCGCACGGTCTCGAGCCCCGCGACTTCCGCCACACCGGCCTGAGGCTGGAGTGGGGCCACGAACACAGCCCCGATGCGTTCGAGGTGTTCGCGCTGGCGGTGTCTCGCGACGGCACCACCGTCGCCGCGGGCGGGGCGTCCCCGAACGAGCCGGGGACCGCGCACGTCCGCGTGTGGCGCCTCCTCGGGGACGCGAAGGCCGGCGCAGAGCACGCGCGCGACTCGAGACTCATGACCTCCACGAGCTTCGACGCGGGCGAGGCGCCGTCGCCGTCCCGGCGGCACCGCGGCGCGATCGTCGCGTGGCTCCGGGCGGAGGGCGCCGTGGGCGCGCTGTCGGTTGCGCTGGACGCGGGGGGCGCGTCCGTGTTCGCGGGGATGGCGGACGGCACGCTGTGGGGCTGGGACGTCGCGACGGGCTCGCTTCGGTTCGGGGCGAACCGGCGAGAGTGCGAGAGTCGCGAGGACTCGGGGACGCATCCCGCGCTCGCGCGGTTGCCGCGCCGGCGGAGGCCGCGGCGCAACCCGTTCGCGTCGGCGTTCGCCGCGGATCGCGCGGCGGGCGCCCCCGAACCGAGACCCATACGGCGGCTGCTGGCGTTCTCCCCTCCTCCTTCTCCTTCGTTGCTCAACGAGGGCGACGAGGAGCTTCGGGACGCGTCCCAAAGGACGTACGTTGTCGGCGTGGTGGGCGCGCACGGCGTGTTCCCGGTGTGGGACGGCGCCACCGGATACGCCCCGGGCTGGGACGCGCGCGTCCCCTGTTCGTTCCGGGACGACCCTTTGTTCGACGAGGACGGCGTGTGCCACGTCGTCATGCACCCCGACGGCTCGCGCATGTACTCCACCACGGTGGACGCCAAGGCACTGCGCGCGTGGGACCTGCGTCTATGGGACGGGGACGCGGGGACGGGGACGGGCGGGGACGTCCCCGGCCGACGCGTGTGGCAGTCGCCGAAGCTCGCGGTGCGCGACGTGTACCTCGCCGGCCTCGCCGCGCTGCCCCGCCCTCCTTCTCGGCGGGCCCGCGAATCGTCCCGTTCCGGAAACGCCTCCTCCTCTTCTCTGCTTCCCGCGCCTCTGCTTCTGGCGACGTGCGCGGCGTCGATGATGCAGGGCACGTCGTTCGCCGAGCCCAACACGCCGCTGCGCGTGGTGTTGGTTGACGCCGCGGACGGGCGCGAGGTGCGACGGTTCCCGGTGGAGGGCGCGACGGGCCGCAACCGCTTCATCGACTGCTCGTCGCTCACCTCGGGCGGCGGCGGGACGCTTCTGTTCCTCGCGCACAAGGACGGGACGGTCTGGGTGCTGGGCGCGAGCAACGGCGCGCTCGTCGCGGAGGTGCACGCGCACGCCTCGGGGCCGGGAACGAGCGGCCACCACCGTCTGTTGCCGGCGTGCGTCGCGCGCGCCGCCGACGGCGAGTTTCTGTACGTCGCCACCACGGACGGCGCGTGCGTGCACCAGTTCAGCGTGGGCGTACCGCTCGTGTGGACCCGGGAGACGCACAAACGGTTCCCAAACGCGTTCAAGGCGGCGGCGCGCGAGTTGGCGTTGAGCGCGTTCGCCGCCAACGCGCGCGGGGTGTGTCCCCGCGGAGGAAAAAAAACGGACTGGTCGGGGTCAGGCGCCGCCGCCAACCCCGGGGACGACGTCGACGTCGCGTCGGCGCCGAGCGCGCGCGGCGAAAGTTTCGCGTCCGGGTCAACGCGCACGCCCGCGTTGTGGGGCGAGGGATTCGCGCGGCTCGTGAGTGTCGAGCCGGCGATCCTCGAGCTCGTGGTGGCGCGCGTGGCGCACCTCGCGCACGGGTGCGACGTCGGCGACGGAGTCTGACGACGCCTTAGATTTTAGACATAGAGCCTTACCTTACGTTTACGCGACGTTCGAGCAGACGCGCGACGGCGGCGGTATCCGACCCTCATCCTACCACCACGCAGGTAAGGCGGTGCCTCTCTTTTCCCTCTTCTACTGCTACGAATCAATATTTTAAAACCTACACCGCGCTTGTACCGGTCGCGCCCGTCTTCATCGTCCGTCGAGGAACTTCCTGAGCCGCGTCACGTTGTGCGCCTGCTTCGGCGCGACGAGGTTGACGACCCACGCGGGCAGACTCCCCTTCGGGTCCGCCTGCACGACGAACGCGATCTTGGACCCGCCGCCCTCCGCCTCCGTCTCCGGCGCGATGTAGTAGCCGCTCGTCAGCACCGCGCCGCGCACGTGTCCCTTGCTCACGGGCACGACCTCGTCGTCGTCGAACTCCTCCACGGACTTCCCCGCGATCAAAACGCTCCCGGTGGGCAGGCGCAGCGCCACCTGGTCCCAGACAAAGTCGCGGTCGGGAACCACGGAGGGAAGTTTGAACGTGCCGTGCAGCAACGCGTGCCCCGGTCGGTCCACGAACTTCAACACGCGCGTCTCCACGGAGGCTATCAAGTCCGAAACGCGAGATGCGATATCGTCCGAGTCCAAATCGTCGGGCGACGAAAAAGCGTCCATTCGCGCCAACGCGTCGCGAGTCGCGTTCGACTGCGCCGAGGGCAGATTGGCGACGCGCGACATTGGCGCGGAGACGTCGTCGGCGCCGAAGAGCGTGCCTTTTTGTTTCCCCTCTTTTTCGCTCTTTTTGACCCTCGAAAAAGCCTCCTCGATCTTCGCGCCAAGGTCGCTGACGCGCAGTCTGCCGAGCATACCGGAGACGGAAGCCGGCCCGAGGTTTCCTTCGTCGTCGCCGCCGACGGAGAGCGCGGCGAAGTTCCCGACGCGCGGAGGTCTCCGCGCGTTTCGATTTCGCGCTCCGTTTATCTCCGCGGATTCCTCCGAAAGAATCTCCGGCGCTTCCGTCCACCCCGCGCCTCCGATCTTCACCACCGACCCGGACTTGAACATGGCGTCCAGGATCTTGAAGTGCTCGTCGAAGTTGCGCGGATCGGAGAAGAACGTCAGCACCTCCTCGGGCGTCGCGTCCGTGCGCGTCACGCCCATGATGCGGTGAATGCGCTCGCCGGGGAGCTTGAACACGTCCGTGCCGTCGGCGGTCGACGCGTGGCTCCACGACTTGTCCTTGAGCATCGCGAAGAACTGCGCGACGATGCCGCGCTCCTCCGCGTCGACGCGCATCTGTTTTTGTTGTTTTAGGGCAATAGGACCAGGGAGGGCGCGAGAAGGTCAGCGGCATTTTGCGCGCCGTCGCGTCGGCGCCGCCGGCGGAGAGCCCGCGGCCGCGACAGTTGAAAAAAAGGAGTGTGCGTGTACTTTTCGATCGCGCGAGCGAGGCCACGTCCCGAGCCCCCGGGTCGCAGAGGAGGGCGCTTCGGCTCGAGCGCGGACGCACCACGTTGGCGAGCTCGAACTCGGCCGAGGAGGCGATCGTGGCCTGCGGCGAGAAGCACGCGAGAGGGGAGGGGCGGGGGGCGGGGTCAGCGCGAGCGGTGGTGCGTCGTACGACGAACGGGAAGATGAGGGCGGCAACGTGCGGCGCGCCGCGTTGGCTCGCCGAGACGCGGGAAGGCGCCGGGTCACGGAAGTGTCGAGACCACCGGTGTGGGCATGGAGAAGAGCGCGGGAAGACGCACGTGATCGAAGCGAACCATGGGGGAGGTGTCCTGCTGTCTGCGGCGGTGTGTGCGGCGCTTGCGCTTTTCTGACGCGGATCGAAAACGAAACTCGTGTCTGAGTTTCTTCGGGCCTTCGGCGCGTCTCGGAGCACACGAATTTGCTCTGCGTGTGAACGCGACGTTTACTGGCGCGTCAGCATTCCCCGACGCGCGTCTCGCGCGCGACGGGGATGATGGCGACGCCGAGCGACGGCGTCGGGCAGGGGCTCTTCGGAGCCGAGTCCTCCACGCTGGGCGGCGCGGAGGATACCGTCGGGCGCGGATCGACGCATCGGCACAATGCCGACTCCGAAACCGACGACGACGAGGATGAGGAGCTGCGCCCGCCCCTGGACATCCCCCTGTTCGCGGTGGAGAAGGTCCTGGCGGTGCGCTCGCGAAGCAAGGACGCCGGCGGCGAGGTCCGACAGAGCTCGTCCACGAGCTCCCCCGCCGCGGGGGGCTCCGCGCGTGCCTCCAGCGACCCCTCGTCCGGCGCTTTCGCGGGCGAAGACGATGCATCGGGTGCCGCGGGACGAGCCCCACGCGCGCGCGAGGGTCGCCGCGAGTTCGTCGCCGCGGCGTGCACGTCCGAGGCGACCGCGCGTCCGGGCGATCCCCCCGCCACGCACGTGTTCCACGCCGCCGCGCACGCCTCCGAGGAGGGCACCAGGCACCACCTGTTGTTACGCGCGGAGCGCGTCGCGTCCGGTGCGTCGTCCGAGGGCGCCGGAACGACCGGCGCCGCATCCGGCGCGTCCGGCGGGTCCGATGCCCTAAACTCCGGCACGCGCGCGCTCCCCTGGTACGAGGGCGAGCATGCGCGCATAACCTCCCTGGAGTTCAGCCCTCCAACCTGCTCCCCGCGCGGCGACGGGCCTCTTTTGCTGTGCGGCACGCGCGGGGGCGGCGTGTACGTGATCCCCGCCGGCGCGGCGCTCGCGTTCGAGTCCGAATCCGAATCCGATGCATCCGCCGCGCCCGCCATCCGCGTGCTGTGCACCTCGGGCTCGCCGATCGTCTCGGCGCTCTGGTGGCGAAAGCACGAAAGCGCGTCTGTGGAAAACGCTCCCGAGACACATCGTCTCGAAAAGGTGGACACATCGTCGCTGGTGGCGGTGGCGTGCGCGCGGAACGGCGAGATCCGGTTCTGGTCGGCGAGCGGCGCGCCTCTGTGCGCGGTGTTCGTGGGCGGCCGCGCGTCTTTCGCCGCCGCCGTGGACGCCGGGCCGGACCTCGGACAATTCCTGCTCATCTCCGGCGAGCGCGCCTCCGTGATGGCGGCCGAGGGGATCGCGGGCACATCGTCCCGGGGCTCCGACGCGTACGGCGAGGCAAACGCGCGAGAGGCGGACGCGCAGCCGAAGGCGCATTGGACGCTCGCGCTCGAGCGCGGCGGCGCCTCGCTCCCCGACGCCGCGGGCAGACGCGGTTTTTCCCCGACGCTCGTCGAGGGGCGGTTCGGGGCACCCCCCGCGTTCGAAGCCGCAGAGTCGTTGTCAAGAGCCGTGCTCTCCGTGCACGTCGGGGCGCACGACGGGACCCGTCCGGATGGCGAAACAAACGCGCCGCCGCTTTCCTCGAGCCTGGTGGCTCGGCTGAGCGCGGCGGCGGAGACGCTCGCGCTGTTCCACCCCGCCAACGACCGCGACGCGATCGCGACGTACCGCGTACCGCCGGGCACGATCGCCGTGCGCGTCACGCGCAGGCTCATCTTCGCGCTGCACCGCCGGAGCGGGGGCCGAGCCAGGCTCTCCGCGCTGGCGCGCGAGGACGACGCGGCGAGTCGAGCACCGGAGGCGAAACGTTTTTCTTTTCACAAAAACGAAGACGAAAACGAAACGGCGCCGCCGCCGGGGAGCGTCCCCGGCGCGGCTTCCGGGGCGGGGGCGGGTGCGGGGGCGGGGGCGACGTATGTCAAACCCGTCTGGAGGTACCTCGAGATCGTTCCCGTCGTTCTGCAGGAGCTGACGCTGTCCGCGGGCGTGGGTCGGCCTTTAGCGCGCGCGCTGCTGCCGTGCGGGGACCGGCGCGGCGAGGACAAAGAATGGGTCGCCGCGTTCGAGGGGTGCGCGGTGGCGGCGCAGGGCGCGACGCTGGCGTGTCGCCCGGCGACGCCGTCCTCGGAGACGGTGGTGCGGGGGCTGCTGGGCACGGCTGAGGGCGCCGAGGCGGACGCGTTCGCGCGCGCGGCGCGGCGCGCCGCGGGAAAGGACGCGGCGCGGAGACGCGGAGACGCGGAGGACGTTTCGCGCGTGGTCGGTTCTTCGGCGGCGTTTCGACTCGGCGGACCCGGGGACTTCCAAGCGGAGACCCTGCTGAGCGTGCTGGGCGTCGCGCGCGCGCGCCGAGCCGTGCTCTACGCCGAGGCGGTGGAGCGCGCCGCGAGCGTCGGGGACGTGTCCCGCGCGGCGCGGCTGGCGCCGAAGGCGGCGCCGAAGGCGGCGACGGCTATGTGCGTCGCGGCGTGCCTGGGCGAGTGGCGCGCCGCGGACGCGCTCGACCACCTGGACCACCTCGCGTCGACGAAAAAAATCCTCGCGGAGCGTGCCACCGAGGCGAACGAAAAACGAAAAACGCGCGATGACGCGTCGATGTCGCGAACGGACTGGGACCGGGACCGGGACCGGGACCCGCGCGAGGACGACGACGAGGCTTGGTTGCGTCTGTGCTGCGCGGCGCACCTCGAGCTCTCGGCGTGGGCGGCGTCGGCGGCGGCGGCGGCGATCGGCGCCGCGGGGGAAATCGCGGAGGAACTCCCGGACGCCTCCGCGTCGTTCCCCTGGCCGTCCGGCGCGCTGTCGCCTCCGCTCGCCGCCGACGCGGCCGACGCGCTCGCGCGCTCGGCGGCGGAAGCCACGCCAGCGCATCGCTCGCTCGGGAGTCTGCAGGCGGCGGCGCGCGCGGCGAGGCGCGCCGCCGACGCCGCCGCGGGGATCACCGCGTTTGTCCGCGGGACCGTGTTTGCGTCGGCGCGCGGCGACGACGAAAAAACGAGGGCGGCGCGTCGCGACGCCGTGCCTTTGCTCCGCGTGACGCTGGCCGCGGGGTCCGCCGCGGACACGTTCCACCGCGGCGGCGATGCGATGCGGCGCTACGTGGCGTACGCCGCGGGGGCGGGGGCGCTCGGCGGGTCGATAAGGCTCGCCGAGGAGGACGAGGAGGACGAGGAAGAAAAAAGCGCGGCGCGTTCGCCGTCGTCGGCTGCGCGCGCCGTTTTTACGGCGTCGAAAAGCGCGGCGCTTTCCGACGAGTCGAGACGCGCGATCGTCGCCGTGCTTCCCCTGATGCGCCCCGAGGAGACCGCCGAGCTCGCGTCTGCGGCGTCCGGGTTAGGGTTAGGCTCGGGCGCGGCGGAGATCCGCGTCGCCGCGCTCCTCTCGTCTTTAGGTAAAGCGTCGCGAGCGCGCGGTTTGGCGGAGGCGCGGCAATCGCTCCTCGAGCGATTGCTCCGCGAGGGGCTCGAAGCCGGGACCGTCCGTCCGCAGTGGGCGATCGCGGCGACCGTGGGTTTCGAAAACGCCAGCGCCGCCGCCGTCGCGCTGGCGAGCGTCGGGGACTGGCTCGCCGCGACGAAGCATCGCCTCCGCGCCGTCGACGACGCGTTCGGAAAGGACCGAGCCGACTCCGCCGTCCAGGCGGCGCTCGCGTCGACGCTCGCCGACTACGCCTCGCGCGCGGAGACGGTGGCGGTGCGCGCCTCGGCGCTCGCCGCCGTCGCGCGCGCGTGGCGCGCGCGCGGCCTGAGCCGCGAAGCGCTCGAGACGCTTCTGCTGGCGGACGCGGACGCCGTCGGCGCCGAGGCGCTCGCCGCGCTGCTGCGCGCTGGAAAAGGTGACGCCTCCGACGCGTCCGGCGGCGACGATTGCGTCGCGATTCAAGAGACGGTTCGTTCCGACGCCTTTCCGTTCTCGGCATCCTTCGCGCTGGAGGTGGCGTCGCTCCGCGTGCGCGCGGCGGCGCGCGGCGACGACGGCGACGAAGGCGGCGCGTCGGAGACGGAGGAGCTTTTGTCCGCCGCCGGCGAAGACGGACCCGGGTCGCGAAACAAAACACGCGAAACCGAGTCATCCCGGTGGTCAAAGGCGCGCGCCGCGCTGTGCGCGGACGAAGCCGTCTCCGCGGCGGCGTATTTCTCCGCGCGCGAATTCGCCGCGCCAGAGATGCGCCGCGACGAGGACGGCGTCGCGTTCACGTGCGGACACGTCGTCTGTGATACGTCGTTGCGCGCGTCCGCTGCCGCGCTGGCGGACGCGTGGCGAGACGCGGGGTGCCCGATGTCTGGCGACCTCGTCGCCGCCGAGTACGCCAAGCGCCGCGTCGCGTTGGCGTGCCCGACGTGCGTCGGGGCCGCGGCGCGCGACGCGTTCGAGGCGTGATTGATGTGTGATTCAGAAGCGGTCTCGCTACTAGACTAGTAGGTGGATTTCAATAGACGATATCAGTTTCCGTAGCCACGATGTTCAGGCGGCTCTACCGAGGCTCACGTCGTCCGCTCTAAGGGTCTGAGGGACACACTAAGCGCCGTCGTACCTGCGGGCGATCCAGGCGTGCGCGGCGTCTACGTCCACGCCGGCGGCGGCGACGGCGGCTTCCGCATCCGCCTTGGCGTGGCCGCGCATCACCAGCTGCGCCACGGCGAGCGTCGCGGACGCGGGCGGGCGCGCGACGTGCCGTAAGCCGGAGACGCTGCCGGAGACGCTGCCGCTCCCGACGCCGCTCCCCGCGCGGGAGTGCGACCCGAAAGCGGGAGACTCGTCGTCGTCAGCGTCCAGCGCTCCGCTCGCCAGCAGCGCGTCCACCGCAGAGGCGCCGCCCGCGCGCACCGCCGCCACCACCGCCGCGGCGGTACCCGCGCGGCTCCGTGTGCTCCGCTCGCTCCCGGCCGCAGACGCGGGCGCGCGCGGAAAGTCGGAGAAGGGCCGAGGGCCGTCGCGCCGACGCCGGGGCGCCGCCGCGTCGCCCCACGGGTCCTCGGGGTCCGGCCGCCGGGGCGCCGGCGGAGGCATGCCCGCGCCGGAGGCTCCCCCCCCGGGGTTGTCCCCGCGCGAGCCTTGATCGTCCGCTCGCCCCTCCGCCAACATGCCGGTCACTTCCCAGCCCTTCACCTTCTCCTCCACCTTCTCCGAGTGGCGCATCTGCCCCGCCTCGCGCTCAAGCGCGGCGAGGCGGTCCGCGGTGAGCCGCCGCGACGAGTCTTGCGACGGCGCCGCGTTTGCCGGGTGTACGTCTAAACCGCTATTCGCCGCGTTTTTCGCGCGCGACGCGTACCGCGCGCTTTTGTCTGCTTCGTCTCCCGTCGCGTTGGCGCGCGCGACGCGCGCGCGGTGCTCCCACTCCGCTCGCGCGGCGGCGAGTTCTAAAGTGTGGTTCTCGCGCACAAACGCGAGCTCTCGCCTGTGCGCCTCTTCGGCGCGCGCGCGCACTCCGCGCTCGTCGCGCAGCTTCGCCGTCGCCTCCTCGGCGATTTTGGCTTGGCGCTCAAACTCGACGTGGAACTTCGCGGCTTGGGTTTTGAGCTCGAGCGCCGTCGCCTCGGCGGCGACGTCGCGGTCCGCCGCGTCCAGGCGGGACAAGTCACCGAAACCGCCGGTCTGCGTCGATTGTGCCTTCAGGCTCGAGCGACGCGCCGTCGCCTCGCGCGCCGCCTCGCGCGACGCGCGGCGCGACTCGTCGCGCGCCGCGTCGCGCGCCTGCCTCGTCGCCTCGAGTTCGCGCTGCAGTCGCTGCAGGTGCGCGCGGAACTTCTCGCTCTGCGCCGCCTCGCGCGGCGTCGGCCCCGAGGCCTCCAGCGCGTCCCGCGCCTCGCGCAGCGATACCGTCAAAGCCGCGTTCTGCTTTTTCAAGGCGTCGATCTGGTCCACCAAGCCGGCGGCGACGTCGCGGTCCAGCCGCGGCGGAGGCGCCGAAACCGGCGAGAAAAACGGATCCGTTTCTCGGTCCTCGTCTCGGTCCCGATCAAACGCTCGGGAAGATCCTTCCCTCGCGAACGCGCCTTCGACGCCATCGCGAGACGTCCGCCTCTCTTGTGTCTCGTCAGGCGGTAAAGAAGAAGGCGCGTCCCCCTCCGTGACACGTCCCGCCCACGCGGCGAAGCTCCGCGCCAACGCGCGCGCCGCGCCGCGCCGGCGGATGTGTTCGGCGGCGGCGCGCTTGCGTCGCGGCTCGGCGCACGCCAGGCGCCACCTCGCCGCCGCCCAGCCGAGCGTCGCGCGCGAGAGCTTATCGTGCGCGAAGAACAGCGAGCACCTGCTCGCGATGAGGTCCAACGCGTCCTGCCGCACGCCCGGGATCTTCCCGTCGCGCGCGGAGACGCTCAAAGCCCACAGAGCCGCCGTCGGCGCGCCGCGCGTGGCCACCACCTCATCGGGCATGCGCCCCGCGTCGGGGGGCAACGTGCGTGGGGCTTGTTTTTGATTTTTCGTTTCGTCGCCCGCCGGCGAGGTGTGCGACGAGGGCGTGGAAGAAACGAGGGAGCCCACGGAGGGCTCCTTCGCGGAATCGCCGCCTTTCGCGCGTTTCGGCGAACCACCGGTTTGCGCGGCGACGGCTTTTTTCGGTACGTCTTCTCGCGACAAAGCGCCTTCGGCCGCGACCGCCGCGGAGTCCTCCGAGAAGATGCTCGCGGCGTCGTCGACGCCGGCATCCGAGCCCGCGCGCTTCGCGGAGAGCGGAAAGGCGTCCTCCACCGAAGGCGCCTTCTCCCGCGCGGCATCGCGGGAGGCGCGCGCGTCCTGCGCCTCCGCCTGCCGGCCGGCGGCGACGCCCTTGGTGTACCCCAGGGACGCCGCCTTGAGCACCTTGCGCTCCATGCGCTCGCGCACGCCCGCCTCGGCGGCGTCCACCACGCGACGCATCTGCTCGGCCGAGAACGAGGCGCCCTCCTCGCTGCGACGTCGGGGGGAGAGGGACGGGGACGCGAAGAGAAGGTCAGAGTCGGGGGGGGGGAGAGATGCATCATTCGGTCAGGAACGCTTCGGTCCGTTGCGGTCGTCGCGCCGCGTGACGCGGAGGCGCGTCTCGCTGGATTCGGCCTCGGGTGAGGTGTCGCGCCACGCACCTCAGCATGGCGGCGAGGTCATCTGGAAGCCACCGCGACGGCGCCTCGGACATCCTCGAGGTGGTGTCCGAAGCCGCGTCGCGAGCGGTTCGGAACGTGCCGGTCGTGGAGGACGGAGCGACGCTGGAGCCTCCTCGGGGGACCCCATCCCATCCGGCTCGCGTCTCTCTCGCGCTCCGCATGGCGACCCCCGACGGCGGTCGCCTGCCCGTGGCGCTCCCCGAGGTCCCAACCCGCGCGAACCTCGAGCGGCCGGGCCACGGAGGCGCGAGTTGTGGGAGTCAGGATGCCAATTCTTCGGCGTTTCGCCCGCGGCTCCACTTTCGCTTTGAAACTCGAATCTGGGCACGAAGTTTTCACTCTCGGGCGCGCTCCGCCACCCCGGTCACACCCCGACTTTTCCGAAAACCGCTTGCCAAGATGGTGCGTGTCATTGACGTATCGTGACCGTCCAGCGCGTCTCCTGCAGTCTCAGCTCACTCAGTCTCGGTCACCGCACGCGCCTGCTGACACCCTCCGCCCGCTTCTTTTCCGCCCTCGTCGCTGCAGATGATCAAGGTGAAGACCCTGACGGGCAAGGAAATCGAGATCGACATCGAGCCCAGCGACTCCATCGAGCGAATCAAGGAGCGCCTCGAGGAAAAGGAGGGCATCCCCCCCGTTCAGCAGCGGTACGTCTCGAGGCTCCCCGTGACCCGACCCCCGCGCGTCTCGCCGGATCCTCAACAAATAACTTCCTGCTCTCCACGAATCTTCGTCGCCCTCGACTCACGTCTCCCTCCCCCTCTCCGCCTCCAGATTGATCTTCGGCGGGAAGCAGATGAACGACGACCGGACCGCGAAGGACTACAACATAGAGGGCGGTTCGGTGCTTCACCTGGTGCTGGCGCTGCGCGGAGGTCGCTAGGACCACCCGCGGGGCATCGAGAGGAGGAAGAGCGACGCGACGCACGAAAACGATTCGTGAAACCGATCAAAGTGCGTAATCATCAGGGCTCCCACACACATTCGCCAGTTCCCCCCGCGCGCGGAGCATCCAGATGGGTCTTGCAGCGCGCGGGGAGACATCGTGGTGGCTCGCCGCGACGGCCACCGTGGTCGTGGGAGTCGCCGCGGGCGTCTACCTCGCGCGCCTCGCGTCTCGGTCCTCGGGGGCCGTCGAGGACGCCCGCCCTTCGAGCGAGTCCCGGAAAAACGCTCCGAGCAAATCTCGCGACGCGCGCGTTCGGCACGTCTCCGTTCTGGGTAAGCACGCGGCGTCCGAGGACCCGGGCTCGCCGACGACCGCGGGAAAGGACGAAGAGGACGCGACCGCGGCGACGACCGCGCCGCGGGTGGGGCGAGGCGTCGGGGCGAGGGGCGCGGGGTTGGCCACCACCAACCTCCATCCGAAAGCGAAAAAGCCGAGACGACCGAAATGATTATTTATCATCATAGACGAGACGCGGACAAGCGCGGACGCGCGCGAACGGACGCGCGCGAACAGAGATGAGATGACGTCTCGTGTTACATCACCGCCGCGTCGCGTCGCCTCTCGACGCGCGTCGTCGAACCCTCTCCTATACGTAGCGCCTATGTTGAAGCTCTTTCGTTCTCGTCGACCGTCGCGACCCGCCGCCGCGCCGTCGTCTCTCAGCGCGCGCGCCGCTCACTCCTTGAAGAACATGTACCGCAGGATGATTTCCTCGGCGCCGATCACGGGCTGCGCGAGCGTGTCCTGCACGGTCTTGACGGTCCCGCGCGGGCACTGCACGTTGATCATGTACTGGTGCGAGTCCGCGAAGCCCTTGATCTCGTACGCGTTCTGCACCAAGCCGCGGTCGGTGACCTCAAACTCCGTGGCGCCCCCGTTCTCGAACATGGAGCGGAGCTTGTCCACCTCCGCCGCGCGGACGGCGTCCTCCACGCCGGGCTTCATCAGGAACACAGCCTCGTAGCGCGAGGGCGCGGCGGCGTCCTTGACCGCGGCCACGGTCTGCAGCGAGCGGCGGCCGACCGGCGCGCGAGCGGAGACGCGACCTGTCGATCGTGATGGTTTTTCGGGTGTTTTCGAGCGAGGAACCAGTCGGGAGAAACGGGAAACCGGCGCGAGGAGAAGAGGATCGTCAGCGGACGGCGGAGGCGAGCGCGCGGGCTGGGGGTGCGCGGTCGCGGGGCGCGCCGGAGAAGGGCGAGGCGAGAAGACCACCGACGCGTGCGCGTTGGGCGAAGCGCGGGCGCTCCGCGCGCTCCGCGCGCGTGGCCTGGGCCGCGAAGGAGGCGAGGTCGGGTGACGTCGCCCTTCTCGACCCTCTTCTTTTCGCTCCGAATCAAGGCTCGCGCGTCCTCAGACGCGGGAGGGGGCGGGGAAGATCACGCACCACGGGACGCCGCCCGGAAGGACGCGGCGGGGGCCGCGACCTTAGCACTCATCGTGAAGGTAGCCATTTTGTTTCAGGTAGCGACCGAGCGTGGCGCGGCTGCAAAGAATGACGCGCGGCGGAGGCGCGCTCGAGTAAAAAGCACACCTTTCCGCCGCCGGATAAGGCAAGTGAAGACGACCGAACTCCAGAACGACGGTTCGTTCGCGCCATACAACTTTTCAGGGTTTAGGGTTGGTGAATGGGGCTTGATCGCGCGTCGGGAAAGTTTCGCCTTTGGAAATTCGCGTCTCGGTTTCGCCGACCGGTCGCCTCCTTTCGCCCCTAGAGTCAGATCGGGCGATCAGAGCAATGTTGCTTTTTCTCACCCACTTGTGCACAGGCTTCTGCTGGCCGAACCGGCGCCGTCAGAGGGTCGAGGCGCGTCGAGGCACGACACGCCCGGTTCGTGCGATACAGAGCGAGGGTCCGGGCTCGACGTTCGCGGAGCGTCGAGGTTGAACCACCGTCGGCGGGGATGGCGGCGCTCGCCCCCGCTCAGGCGGCCAGGGCGCTCGGGGTGGACAATCACCCCACCCAATGGTGGACCCGCCCGCAGCCGTCGCGATGGCACGCGGGATTCCTCCGCGGCGTCGGAGGTGGCGGTCTGCGCGCGCCGATCCCCGCGAGCGCGCGACGCGGATCGGATCGTTCCGCGCGCTTTCGCCGCGAAGCCTCCGCGTCCGCGTGGTCGTCCGCGCCCGCGCTCGGCGCGCGCGCGCTCGGCGCGCGCGTCCCCACCGACGCGAGGACGGTTACCCTAAGCCCGTCGCGGGCTTCAGGATCCGCGCGCGCGCGCCTCGCCGCGGCCGCGGCGTTCGCTCGCGCCGGCTCCGGGAGCCGGCGCGTGCACTGCCGCGCGAGGCGCTCGAAGATCCCCGACGACGTCGGGTTCAACTACGACGACTTCGACGACTTCGTGGGCACGGGCACGCCGGACTCGGTGAAGAAAGCCAGAAAAGCCAAAAAAGAAGCGCTGGAGGAACCGTCCGTCGAGTGGCATATGGAGGATCCGCCCCCCGACCCGACCGGGCCTCTGCCGGACATCCTCTCCTTCGCCTCGCCGATGGTGCCGGGGAACAGGATCGAGGAGGCCAAGGCTCTGCAGCTGCAGCGCGCGTGGGCGCGCGCGACGTGGGCGGAGCTCGGCGAGTTTCCCGACCGCGACTCGATGGTCGGAAAGTTTTCCACGGCGCAAACCCCGTGGGACGAGTCGCCTCCCGAGATTCGAAAGATGAACGAGGAGGAGTACGGGAAGCTGCTCGCGAAGTACCTGGATACCGTCGCGAGGGCGGAGGACACGTACCCCGAGGTGCTGAAGCGCGAGCCGCGGATGGACCCGCAGCGCCTGCGCGAGAAGTTCGGGATGCGGCCGAAGGTGGACGGCAAGATGTCGTACCCCGAGCTGATGGAAAACCTCACTGCGGGGACCGTGGGGCGCCTGCTGCAGTACGACAACGGGAACACCGTGATCGTGGAGATGGCCGTCCCGGGCACGGAGCTCCAGGGCCCGGGGAAAAAGCAGAGGTTCGAGTGCAAGATCCCGGGAGACATCCAGTGGGACATCACGAAACTCGCGTACATGAATAAGAAAGGACGGATTCTGCCCGAGGAGGTGGGCCGACCGGACCTGAACAGGACCGCGCTGTCGCAGTTCATGCACCTGGAGACCGGGAACGAAGCGCTGTGGGCGATGTTGCCCACGGTGGCGCCGTTCCCGATGATGCTGCTGATCCTCGCGGTTTTCGGGCCCAACGCGGAGGCGGAGAGCGGGAGGAAGGTGCGGCGGAAAAAACCGTTCCCGGGCGTCGCGTGGCTGGACAAGCACGTGTTCAAGGGCAAGCTCTCGAAGAAAGCTCCCAAGGCGGACATGATGGAGGAGTTCGGGAAGTCCAAGGCGAAGATGATCGGCGGCAAGGACCACGAGAAGGCGGGCAAGTTTCAGACGCTGACCTTTGAAGACGTCGCCGGCGTGGACGACATCGTCGCCGAGTTCCGCACGATCATCGCCACCATGCGGCAGTTCAAGGAGTTCCAGGAGACGCAAAAACCCCCGGACAACAAGCTGAAGGAGATTTGGGACAAGGAGGTGGAGAAGCGCAAGAAGTTGCTGGACACGAGCGCGCTGCGTGTAGGACCCATGGACAAGGACTGGAAAGAAAAAGCGGCGGCTCGGGTTCCCAAGCCTGACGAGAAAAACTTTTTGGACCCCAACTACCGCCGTCCGCGCGAGACGCGCTTCGAGACGATGGACGACGCGCGGCGCGAGGCGCTGGGCGCGAACTCCATCACGTCCGCTCTCAAGGCGCAGGACATCGACAAGGCGCGCGCGAAGCTGTCCATTCCCAAGGGCGTGCTCTTCGAGGGACCGCCCGGGACTGGGAAGACGCTCCTCGCTAAAGCCGTCGCCGGCGAAGCCGGCGTACCCTTCTTCTACGCAAACGGCTCGGAGTTTGTGGAGATGTTCGTGGGCGTCGCCGCTAAGCGCGTGCGCGACTTATTCAAGCGCGCGCGAGAGGTGAGCCCTTCCATCATCTTCATCGACGAGATGGACACCATCGGTCGCTCGCGCGCGCTGTACAACAACCGCGACAGCGCGACGCTCGAGCGCGAGGCTGGCTTGATGCAGCTGCTCATCGAGCTCGACGGATTCGACACCAAAGCCGGCGCCGGCCAGGAACAGGAGATGGTGCTGGTGATGGGCGCCACGAACCTGTCGTCGCAGCTCGACCCCGCGTTGCTGCGTTCCGGTCGGTTCGAGCGGTCGTTCCACATCGGCGTCCCGAAAAGGCACAAGGACCGCCTGGACATTCTCAAGGTGCACGCGCGGAAGCTGAACGTCTCGAAAGCCGGGAACGACAAGTACGCCGAAGACGCGCTCCTGAACCGCACCGCCGAGCTCACGGACGGGTACAGCGGCGCGTCTCTGGCGGCGCTGATGAACGAGGCGGCGATTCTCTCCGTTCGCGCGGACCGGGAGGAGATCACCCTCGCGGACGTGGAGAAGGTGATCGAGCGGAACCTCGTGGGCGTGTCCTCGGCGCCCATGGAGGACGGCTGGGGCAAGGACCACCGCGCGATGGTCGAGGCGGGCCGCGCCGTGCTGTGGTCGTCCAAGCAGAGCATGAACTACTGCTCGGAGGTGCTCCGCGTGACCATCAAGCCTTACGGCGATCAGATGTCCGGCGTGATGCTCATGCCCGAGCGCTCGGACGCGGGCAAGACGACGCACTTCACCGGCGAGGAGCGCGCGGACACGCTGGACGACTTCATCGACGGGCTCGCGATGTTGCTCGCGGGGCGGTGCGTGGAGACGGTGTTCTTCGGGCCGCAGGGGGTCTCCGTCCAAACCAAGGGCGACCTGGTGGCCGCCGCCGACGTCGCGTACGATATCGTCACCGCCAGCGGGCAGTACCCCGACCAGGCGGGCGGGTTCACGCCGTTCTGGCCGGAGGAGCTCATCGAGCACTTCCAGATCCCCAAGCGCGACATGGAGGCGGGCGTGTACGACCTGATGGTCCGCGCGCACATCCGCGCCGAGGAGTACGTCAACTACTACAAGCCCGTGATCCTGCAGGTGGCGTCCGAGCTGCTAGCGCACGGCTCGCTCTACGGATCGCACGTGCGCGACCTCGTGGACGACCACGAGGTGCGCATGAAGATGGCCAAGGACGCCGAGCTCGCGCAGGCGGAGACGCGCGCCAAGCAGGAGGAGGAGCGCCTGCGCGCCGAGGCGGCGCAGGCGCGCGAGGAGGAGGCCAGGAGGGAGGCGGAGGCGAGGATGGCGGAGGAGGCTGCGCAATCCGCGCGCGCCGTCGAGGATGAAGGCGTCGCCGGCGCCATCGACGTCGAGGCGTCGGAGGCGCCGCTCTCCGAGGACCCGTTCGGAACCGCCGCCGAGGCGGAGCTCGCGCGGATGGAGGCGGAGGAGGCTCAGGCGCGCGCGGAGGCTGAGGAAGCGGAGGCCAGGGCCAAGGCTGAGGCGGAAGAAGCCGAGGCGAGGGCCAAGGCTGAGGCTGAGGCGGAAGAAGCCGAGGCGAGGGCCAAGGCTGAGGCTGAGGCGGAGGCGGAAAAGGCCCGGGCGGAAGCCGAAGCCGAGAAGGCCCGGGCGGAAGCCGAAGCCGAGAAGGCTCGGGCGGAAGCCGAAGCCGAGAAGGCTCGGGCGGAAGCCGAAGCCGAGGCGAGAGCCCAGGCTGACGCCGAGGCTGAAGCCGCGGCGCAAGCCGCGGCTGCCGCGATGGACCAGGAGGCGTACCGCGGCAAACTCGGTCGCGCGCTGAGAACCGTGGGCCTGAGCGGCGACGCTTTCATGACGAGGAACGAGCCCGACGTCGCGGAGGATGCCGCGGCGGAGCTGCCCCTTCCGGGCACGCCGCCGCAGATGCTCGCGGCGGACGCCGATGAGGCGGCGGCCATGGACCAGGCGGATGCGAAGCGCGCGGGGTCGCTGGCCAAGGAGGCTGGGCTCAAGGCGAAGAAGGCGAAGAAGGCGAAGAAGGAGAAGAAGGAGAAGAAGCAAGCCAAGGACGCGAAGGCGAAGAATGAGAAGAGCGACCCCTTCGGCGAAGCGGCGGCGGCGATGAAGTCGGCGGCGGCGCAGGCGCAGGCGGTGACGGACGCGGAGACCGCGGCGCGCGAGGCGACCCGGAAGCGCGCGGAGGACGACGACTCCGAGGATAAGCAGAGGCTGAGGCGGGCGCTCAGGACGTGAGGGAGGGGCTCGCCGGCTGCCCGAAGGTAGTCTATCATCTTTTGTGACGAGCGCTACCAATATATTTGCCGTTTCTGCCTGGACGCCTTCTGTCGCCTTCGAATGAAAACGTCTGATGTCACTCAGATCTGCCACAACGTCGGGGCGCCTCCGTGCTCCGACCATGTCGAGCATCAGGGTCTACGGCGTCGTCTTCGGGGTCGTCGCGCTCGCCGCGGCGTGCGCGTACTCGTACATGCGTTGCGCGGAAAGGGAGAGGCGGAGAGCGGCGAACGGCGAGCAGACTTACTGGCACCCGAGCCTCGTCGGACGACCCGCAGGCGTCCCCGACCACGTCGACCCGAACAGCCTCGCGGTGTTCGGTGGCGGGCCTCAGCAGCCCTACCCGCCGCAGGGATACGCGCAGCAACCCTACCCTCCGCACCAGCCTCCGCAACCGCAGCAGAATTTCGTCGCCACGGGAGTTCCCGTGCAGTCGCAGTACCCGCGAATCTAGCTAGAGTCACCCGCGAGCCTCGGCCGGTCCGAAGCGCCAATCATTCACGCATCCCTTCTTTTCCCGGCGAAGACGCGCGCCGCGTTCGAGAGGGAACGCGTCGAGGCGCGAACCGCGCGCGCGATGCTGAAATAGTCTAATTAGAATTCACAAACGCGAACTGAATACTCGTACAACGACCTCCCGCGGACGACGCCCGATCCTCTCGCCTCTTCTTCCGGAGACCCCCTCCGGAGATTTCTCTCCGCGCGCGCGCCGCGGCGAGACTGAATCAGAAATCAGAGGATGAGGTTCGCCTCGAGGTCAAAGAGACTCGTGCCGACGATCTTGCACTTGCGGATCTGCCCCATCTCGAGCCCCGCCATCCCGGACCCAGCCTTCGGCTCCGCGATGAACACGATGGGGTCGATGTCGGGCGCCTCCAGCGAGGTCCGCCCGACCCACGCGTCAAACTCTTCGTTGAAGCCATCCACGATGACGTCCACCTCGCTCCCCACGCGCGACTCGGCGAAATCCTCCGAGATTTGCTGCTGCTGCGCGATGAGCTGGTCGCGCCGCAACTCGCGCACAGCCTGCTCCACCTGGTCGGGGTACTCCGCCGCGGGCGTGCCGTCCTCCTCGGAGTACGCGAACGCGCCCAGCCGCTCGAACTTGAACTCGCGGGCGAAACGCATCAAGTCCTCGTGCTCCGCCTCCGTCTCGCCGGGGAAGCCGCTTATGAACGTCGTGCGCAGCGCCAGCCCCGGGATGCGTTCGCGCAGCTTGTAAAGCAAATCCTCGGTGTGCTGCCGGGGCGGGCGGTTCATGCGCAGCAGCGAGAGGTTGGTGATGTGCTGCAGCGGGATGTCGATGTACTTCGCCACCTGCGGGATGTCCGCGATGGCGTCGATGAGCTCCTCGGAGAAGTACGACGGGTACGCGTACAGGATGCGGATCATCTCGACGCCGTCGACGTCGGCGAGCGCCTCTAGGAGCTCCGCGAGACCCCTCCCGTCGGACGCCTTCAGGTCCATCCCCCACTGGTTGGTGTCCTCCGCGATCAAACACAGCTCGCGCGCGCCCGTCTGCGCAAGCGCCTTGGCCTCCTCCACCACGGAGTCCCACGGCTTTGAGCGGAACTTGCCGCGGAACCCGGGGATGGCGCAGAACGTGCACTTGTGGTCGCAGCCCTCGGCGACGCGCAGGTACGCGTAGTGCTCCGGCGTCAGGCGCTTGCGCAGCTGCTCGGGGCGGAAGGGGGGGCTCGCCGTGCCCACGCGCACGCGGCCCCGCCGCGCGCTCGCGTCCACCGGTTCGGTGGACACGCCCAGCGCGCTGCCCAGCGCGCCCGGGAGATTTTTGTACTCCTCGAAGCCCATGACGACGTCCACCTCGGGCATCTCCGCGGCGAGCTCATCCGCGTACCTCTGCGCGAGGCAGCCGGTGACGATGATCTTCTTCTTCCCGCCGGAAGCTTCGGTGTCAGCCTTGAGCGCGGCGGCGGCGAGGATCGCATCCACGGACTCGTTCTTGGCGTCCTCCACGAAGCCGCACGTGTTGACGATCACGGCATCCGCGTCGTCGTGGTCGTCCACCACGTCGAACCCGTTGGCGAACAGGTCCCCGAGCATCACCTCGCCGTCCACGGTGTTCTTGGGGCAGCCCAGGCTCACCATGGATACTTTCGCGCGCTTCGTCTCGCCCGCCTCGCCGGTCGGCGCGTCGCTGCCGGGCGGCTCGGCGATGGAGGCGCGCGGCGAGGGAAATCCGACGCGTCCGGCGCGACGATTGACGGCGGCGGCGTGGATTCTGCTGCCGAGCCCCTTTTTCCCGGGGGCGCGAGGCGCGCCGGCCAGGGCGGCGCGCGCGCCGAGGGAGGAGGCGGCAGACATGGCTTTAGTCCCGGACCGACGAGGAAAGGATGTCGGGGCGTGCGATGCGGACGCGCGCTGGGGCTGTGCGCAGAACCGGGCGCCCACCTTTCGGATAAAGTGACGTGTGCTTTGCGAAAAAGCGCAATTAGGCAAGGTGTACTATTCTTGAGTCATGAACGGTCGATCCGCCGCGGTGCCTTCGCGCGCGAGAGCCACGACCGAAACGAACGAGAAAACGGTGTGTCGGACGGCCCGACACCCGAGACACACTCTTCTTCGCGCCGCATGCTGGCTCGCCCGTACGTCGAGTGCGAGCCTTCGCGCGAGGCGATGCACCGCGACCGCCGTGGCGTGGCGTGGCATCGCCCGAAACCCCTGCCGGGGTGTCGAAACGGGCTGTGGCGAGCGGTGTCGAGGGTGTGCACCACGGTGTGGTTCTGCTGCACCGACTGGGACGAGTACGTGGACGAGCCCGAAGCCGCTCGCGCTTTGCGCTCCGAGCGCCTCGCCGCGAGCGAGGAGGCGTCCGACGCCGCGTTGCAACGGCTGCGCGACCGAGCCGCCGCGCGAGAGGAGGTGGCGCGACGCATCGCCGCGATGTCTGACGACGACGCGAGGACGCAGACGAGGAGGAAAAAGAACGAGAGTCGTGGCGAACGAGACGAGTCCGCGGCGTTGGTGACGGAAAGACACCGCTACGATGACATACAATAAAGGGATGGCTCTGTGTTTCATCTCACAGGCCGTATCGATGACCGCGTGAAGCCCACCGTGGCTGCGATCCGCGAGTCGTGCGAGCACGCGACCCACTGATGAGAACGCAGAGAGTAGCGCCCGACGCTCGCCGGCGAGGATCGTGGTGACTACGTTCACTTTTCGCACTTGCACTTCTTCACCTTCTGGCCGCACCCGCCCGGACACGGGTCGTTCGGCTTGGCTTTCTTCTCCGACTTGGCCGTGGGCCCCTGCTGCTTGACGAGCGGCTTGAACCCCCGCTCCTTATGCACGTAAAACTCGTGGTCCGCGGGGTCGAGCGAGATGGTTTGCTTCGCCAGTCCGTTCGCCACCGTGCCCTTCCCGCCGTCGAAGCGCTCGTAGCAGTTCTCGCAAATGTCGTGGTTCGGGCACTTTCGACACCGGTACCTGTACCCGATGAGGGGCGTCGCACCGCACCCGTCGCAGGTGATGCCCTGGTGTTCCCCGAAATGCGTGGCGCGTTGTTCCTGCGCGTGCGCGGAGTCATATCAGACGTGGGACGAAGAGACGGGTCAGTTCTGAAGCGTTCACGTTCGCGAGTCGTCTCGGTGCGTCCCGAGACGCGCGCGTTGTCAAAATCCGAATGGCACCCGAAGGCGCTCGGGCTCGTCCGTCGCATCGATCGCGTCGCGTCCTCACCTCCTGTCGCTTCTGCTCAGCCTGCATCGCGGCCACCTTGGCCGCGATCTCCGCGCGCTTCGCCGCCTTCGCGGCGTCGTCCATGATCGTCGAGCGTGTGGGTTAGTGCGGGGTCGGCGTCGTGCGCGCCTCGCAGTGAAGACGGTTAGGGCAAACTCGTCGTGTCTCGTCCGCCTCAGGGCGGCGGCAAAGGCGTCGCAGCGGAAAAAGCGTCTCGGAACGTCCGTGTCGACACTCCTCCCGCGCGGGGTCCTCGGGGCATGGCGCCCGACGGGACCCCGAACGCGGGCGGGCGCGACGCCGAGCACGCCGCTCGCCGCACGTCGTCGTGCGCGTTCGCCGACAACGTCGCGGCGGCGGCGATGCGCGCGTACGACGCGGTGCTCGCGCATCTCGCCCACCTCGACCCGTCGCGCCCGACCGAGCGGGGACAGACGGTGCTCGCGGCGGTGGTGGCTCGCGACGCGCGGTGCGACCCCCCGCGGCTCCGCGTGGTGTCGCTCGGCGCGGGGACCAAGTTCCTGCGCGCGGCGGACATAGACGCGGACGCGCGGAGCGGGACGAAGGTCAGGGACTGCCACGCCGAGGTGCTGGCGCGGCGGGGGCTGAAGCGTTTTCTCTACGCGCAGATTCGCGCGGCGCGGCGTCGCGAGAAGTCATCCTCCGCGGCGTTCTCCGCGAACCTCGCCGACGAAGAAGAGTGGCTCGTTTTAGACCCAGTGTTTCACGAACCGGAAGTCGGTCTCGAGACGGACCGAACCGATCGCCGCGCGGATGGATGGAGGGTCTCCGACGAAGTTTCGTTCCACCTGTACGTGTCGTCGGCGCCGTGCGGCAACGCGACGGTGAAAAAGTGGGCGCGGGGCTTAAAGGAGACCTTCGACGACTCGCTCGGCCCGTTCGAACTCCCTCGCCACGGCGAGAACGAGCACGACAAGAAAAACAACTCGTTCGGGTCCGTGTCTCAGGGTCAACTCGCGTTCCTGTGGAAACGAGACAACTCGGACCCGTGTGAGTCAGAAAAAACCGAGATGGAGTTCGAAAGCGCCGCCGTCCCCGTCCCCGGAAGAGACGACTCGGAGGAAAAAAACGCGAAAACATCCGACGCGGTTCCTCCCGGGACGTCCACGCGCGGTCGCTTGCTGACGTGCAGCGATAAGCTCGCGGTGTGGTCGTGCGTCGGCGCGCAAGGCGCGCTTCTACTAGAACAAGGGTTCCTGGCGGAGCCCGTGCGCTTCGCGTCCGTCACCATCGGGCGCAAGTTCAACCGCGCCGTCGGCCGCCGCGCGCTGTGCTGCCGCATGCGCCGGTTCGCGGTCCCCAAACGTTTCGCCGCCCTCGAGAACGGAAAACATTTCGCGCGAAATGAAGACGAAAGCGGCGAGAAACCAGACCGGACGGACCGAAAGCGGCTCGTTCGTTTAAACGAACCCGGAACCGACTTTGTTCACCCGACTTTGCTGTGCACGGCGACGCCCTTCGACGCGGGGCGGTACGCGGAGGGCGAGGGCGCCGACTTCGGAAGCGCCGACGCCATAGTCGCGTGGCTCGGCGACGACGCCGGCGGCGACGGCCTTTTTTTCGGCGCGCTCGCCGCCGCCGCGGAGCTCCTGAACGGGCGGACCGGGGAGAGGGTTCCGGTTCCGAACGTTCCGCCGCGAGAAGAAGAAGAAGGCTCGCGGAGAGGTGAAAAAAAAAACCAGAGGGATCCCGCGAGCGGCGTAGAATGTTTCATGTCGGGCGTCTCGCGCGCCGCGCTGGCGGCGGCGCACGCCGCGTGCGACGGCTCGGCGCCGAGCGTCGCCGAAGGGGCGCTCACCCCGGACGCCGGAGGCTCGGCGTACGCGGCGCGCAAGGCCGAGGCGGGCGCGACGAGCGGGTACGCCGAGGCGAAGCGCGAGGCGCTGTCGCAGCCGGGGCTATGGAGCTTGTCCGCGCCGCACCGACACGCGTCGACGACGCCAACGCAAACGGGACGAACGTGATGAACGCCGGCTTTGTTTTATTATTGCGGTTTCTCTGATGTGCCGGAAATGCCGTCATGAGACTGTTTGCCCATACAGTAGACTACAAGATGAAACACGCACTACTACGCTGTACACGGTAAACACCTTCATTTCCAAGACACCCGCCACAAGACGACGCGTCGTCCTCCGCGTCCAGCGCAGGCACCGTCGCTTCGTCGCCTTCTCTCGACGGCTCGCGCCCGCGTCGCGCGTGCTCCCGCGTCCCGTCTCGGCGCGTTCTCGGTCGTGCTCGCGAGTCGTGAGCGTTCGGCCGGTTTCGGCATCTCGGGTCCGCCCGTCCGCGGGAAGCGGTAGGTCCGGAAGGTCCGACTCGACGCGCCCTCGTCCGCGCCGCTATGGCGAACGTGGTCACGATGTTCGGCCGGTCCACGCGCACGGAGACGACGACGACGACCGCGAAGACGTCCACGCTCAGCTCCACGGGCGCGTTCGCCAACGGTTTCCGCGCGTTCGCGGGGGATTCCAACAAACTCCCGCCCGCCAACGAGACCCCCGTCGAGACGGCGGCGCGCAAGGCGCTCGTCAAGGCGGTGGTCAAGCACGCGGTGCGCTGCGTTGAGGTGCAGGAGATGGAACGCAAGGCGCTCATCATCCAGAAATACTGGAGGAGCTTCGCCGCCAACAGGGAGCTCAGGCGGAGGCGGTGGGCGCTGCGACGCGCGCGCGCCGTCGCCGGCGCCGTCGCCGCGGCGACCCGACTGCCCCGCAACATCGTCAAAGCCTTCGGCGCTCTGCTCTGGTCCTTCTTCCTCTCCTTCCGCGTCGTGCGCGCGCTCGCGTGGCTCGCCGTGCGCCTGCCGCGCTCGCTCGTGCGGGCCACGTACAGCTGGGAAGGCGCCGCGGGGACCGCCGTCGCCGCGTACCTCGCCGCCACGCGAAGGCACCCAGACGCCGTGTTCCTGTACAACTTCCAGGATTTCCTGACGCTCTACGTCGTCGCGTTCGTGGCGCTGGACGTCTACGCGCCGAAGGTGCTCGGCCCCGCGCTCCGCGCGAACGGCGCGGCGCGTAGACACGCGCGGCTCGGGCTCCAAACGGTGGGCCTCTTCGCGGCGTCCAAGTGCGAGCCCCCCGTGGAGAAGAAGGCGCACCGCGCGATGCTTCGCGTCGGGATCCTCGACGCGATGCCGGTGAAGACGGTGATTTTGTCCCCGGTCCGCGCTCCCCCGCTGGTGGTCCCCACGAAGCGCTCGAAGGACCCCGAGCTGCTCAAGGCGGTCGCGGAGGCGAACCAGGCTGCGAGGGAGAGCAGCCGCTTCGCGGACGAGGCGGCGACGCAGGCGGACGAGCTCGAGGAGAAGCTTAACGCGCTGGCGACGTCCATGGAGGTGCACGTCATGAACAAGCTCGAGGGGAGGCTGCGCGCGATCAGCGACGTGTCCGAGGCGCAGTACGAGGCTGCGAAGGCGATGATGTCGGGCGCGGGCGGGCCCGCCGTGAACACCGCCATCGTCGACGAGCGCATCGACAAGCGGTTCGAGGACATGGAGGCGATGCTCCGCGAGGCGCGCGACGAGGGAAGAGCCGAGGGGTTCCGGGAGATTGAGCGGATGCGGCGGCAATCCGGCGAGCTCGACGACGACGAGCGCGAGGCGTTGCGGCGGGGCATGGAGAAGGGCTTGATCAAGGGGGTCGAGCTCGAGAGGGAACGCCGGCGCAAGAAGAGCGTCAAGTACAAGATCAAGTCCGCGCTCGGGATCAAGAGCGCCAAGACGAAGCGCGACGCAGAGAAGCAACAGCTGGAGGAGTTGAAGGGGGCCATCCTAAACAGGGACTTTTCGCCCCCGCCGACGCGGCACGCGAGGATGGCGTCGATGTAGGTAATACCTACGTAGTCTAAATACGATACTGTAGTACATACTGTAGTAAATGGAGAAGAGAGGATGTCAGACTACTTCTTCTTCTTGGGCGCTGCCTTCTTCGCCGCGGCTTTCCTCGCGGGCTTCGCCGCCGCCGCGGCTTTGTTCCGCGCCTTCACCGGGGGCGCCTTCTTCGCCTTTTTCGGCGGCGGCGCGGCGGGCGCGGCGGCGCCGCGCTTTTTCTTCGCCGGCTTCGCCTCCGCCTCCGATGCCTCGTCGCCCGCTTTGCCCTTCTTCTGCAGCGCCGGGACGAACGCGGTGGTGCGCCCGCCCACGGTGATGAACTCGATGCGCGACCCGTTCACGGACCCGGCGACTTTGCCCCACCGGCGGTGGAAGAGCCAGTCCTCCGGGAACGCGTCGGCGTCGGCGTTGGCCTCGACGGATTTCCTGACGACGTTTCCCATCTCGGTTCGGATGCGCTCCAGCTGCGCGCGCGACAGCTGCTTGGCTGGCGTCTCGGGGTGCACGCGCGCCTGGTACAGAACCTCGTCCGCGATCCAGTTGCCCACCCCGGCGGCGATCTTCTGGTCCAGCAGCGCGGCTTTGATCGGCGCGGCGCGTTTGGCGTACGCGGCGACGAACGCGTCGGCGTTCGGCATCGCGAGCAGGGGATCGAACCCGAGCTGGCTGATCGGGGGCGAGGTCCGGACGTCGCCGCGCACGAGGCGCACTTTCCCGAACCGTCGCGGGTCCGTGTACGCCAGAGCCACCCCGGAGTCGAACTCGACCACGAGCTTCGCGAAGCGCGGCGGCCACGAAGTCGTGTCCACCTCGAAGCTCTTGTACTTCATCGCGCCCTCGCCTCGGACGGACATCGCGCCGGTCATGCCGAAGTGGAACACAGGCGACGCGTCCGTTTTTTCGGAAGGCTTCGCTTTTTTGCCGTGCTTGCCTTGCTTCACCCCCAGTTCCCACCACATGTGCTTTCCCAGCCGCCGCGCCGAGACCAAGGTCTTGCCCATGAGGGCGGATCGGAACGCAGCAGCCGTGGTCCCTTCGAAGATCTTCTCGTCGAACGTGCCGTCTTCGAGGAACGCCACGGACGTCACGGTCGCGCCGAGGCAGTGCGCCTCGCAGAGCGCGCGCGCCGATTCAACCTCGGGAAGCTCAGGCATGGTCCCAGGCGCGCGCGCACGCCGCGCGACGCGAGAAGTGGCGCGCGTCACGCGAAGCGCGAAAAGGTGACACGTCGACACGTCGACACGTCGTTTTCGGATACGAAAAACGAAATAACAACGCGGAGCCCTCTCCGCGTCGCTACGCGCGACTTTCACAACGTTTCCATCCACCCCTCCAGCGCCCGCGCCCCCCCCTCCCACCTCGTGTCCAGCATCACGTCGTGCGCCGTGCGCTCCAGCACGACCAAATCCGCGTTCCCCCAAACGGCGGTTTCGCGCAGGCCCTCGACGTCGACGACGAAATCGTCCTCGCCGCCGACGACGAAAACGCGCATATCTTCTGGAGGTTTCGGGATGGGCAACGACGCGTTCATGGCCTTGAGGTCCAGCAAACGCACGTTGCAGCTGTTGGCGATGGAGCCCATGTGCTTCACGAGCGTGGGCTCGGGCAAATCAAGGGAAAAGAAACACTCGCGGCACAATTGCGCGTTCGTCTTGAACGCGGCGGCGATGAACGCGTACGTGATTTTCAAACTGGCGAGCGGCGCGCGCCGCAGGAAGCGGCCGACCATAGGCCCGTTCCCGGTGGGAGGCACGGACGCGACGAGCGCCAGACCCGCGAGGCGTGTTTTTGTGTTCGCTTCTTCTCCACCCGCCGCGACGCGCTGCGCGATCAGCCCGCCGAAGGAGTGGCCCACCAGCACGGGCGGCGTCGACAGGGACGCGCAGAACGACGCGACGTCCGAGGCGTGCGTCTCCACGGTGCCCGCGACGACCGCGTCCGGGTCGGGAGGCATGTCGCTCGCGCCCTGCCCGCGCATGGAGAGCGCGTAACAGTCGTGCCCACGCGACGAGAAGTACTCGAAGAAGTGCTCCGCCCAGCACCACGCGGCGTGGTACGAGCCGTGCACGAACACCATCGGAGGCTTGGCCGAGCCTGACGAGGCCTTCATCGACAGCACCTCGAGCCGAACCCCGTCATCGGTGACGTGCGACGCGCTCTCCACCGGGCTCGCCGCGGACGCACGAGTCGCCGCGCGACGGGTATGTCGCGCGCGTCGCGCGGACGCGCGCGCGGACGACGGCGCGAAGCGCGAGAGGGTGGCGGACGCGGACATGCCCTTGCGGGACGCGCAGATCGGAATGACCATGGCTTCGCGGATGACGCCCTCCCAGAGAATACACGACGACGAAGAAAACTGCAACCGACCTCGAGTCCCCGACGACGCTTCGGGACGAGCGCTCGTATCGTCGCGGGCGTTCACGATGATCATACGCGACGCGGTGAAAGAAACGAGCTCGCGGAAATCATAACCGACACTCGAGACATCCTCTCACACATCGCCTCTCTCCTCACGCATCGCCTCTCGCCGAGCGGGGCGCTCCGCGTCGCGCGCGCGAACGAAAAAAACAAGACTCGCCGCGTCATCCACGTCGTCCTCATCACACGTCGTTGGGGTCAAACTCGAACGCCTCCGGCGCGGCGGGCTCCTCGGGCGCGGGCGCGGCGGCTGCAGCGGCGGCTCCCCCCGCCGGTCCGGTCACGCCCGGCACGATCGTGCGCGTGGACGCGACGTACTCCACCTCCTCCCCGGGGGTCGTGTCTCGCAGAACGACGAACCCGCGCGTCTTGGACGCCATCCCGGCGACGGCGGGCGCGAACCGACTTCCCTCGTCGAAGCGCACGAAGCGCTCCTGCGCCGGAGTCACCCGCGCCGGGTTCTCCAGCTCCTCCTTCGAGGGCTCTGGCGCGGGCGCGCTCTCAGCCTTCTTCTCCTCGCCTCTCTCCTCTTCCTTTTTCGTGTCGGTACCCTCCTCCGTCTCCATGGCGACGTCCTCGCCGGCGGCGCGCTTCTCCGCGTCCCGCCGCGCAGCCTTCGCCTTCGCCTTCGCCGTCGTCGACAAGACGGCTTTGACGACTTTCCCCTTGTCCTTCTTGTCCTCCGCGACGGCGGGCGCGGGGTACGCGAACAGCGAGGGCTTGCAGTGGCTGGTCACCGAGCAGTGCGGCATCTTGAGCGTCGCGTCCAGACCTATAAACGCGGTGGGCACGAACGTGAGCGAGACGAAGTACGAGAGCGGGTACCAGTACCAGTACTGCGTGAACGTCAGCATCGAGACGACGGCGGTCATGCGCGGGAACCCCGATCGCGCGCGCAGCCCGATGGTGACGTTGCGCCCGCCCGCGTCCACGATGCCCTGCGCCATGATGGCGCCCATCTTGGTCATCGTCACCTCGCGGTCGTCCGTGATGTGCCCGAGCAGCCGCTTGCGGAACGGCGCGAGGTTCGCCTCGCTCTGCTCGATCATCACCATCGCCGTCGCGATGAGCGCGCCCTGCTGCACGAAATCCGTCGCGTCTGTTAACATGGGCTCCAGGAGCGCCACGGCTTCCTTCATGCCCGTGCCCGCGCAGCAGATGCCCACCGCCATCGCCGCGCCGTACCGCACGTGCGGGTTGTACGACTCCGCGAGCAAACCCACGACGCGCGGGCACTGCGCGGGCGTCGAGCAGAGCACGAACCCGAGCGACATCACCGCCGCGCGGCGCACGTCGTCCGAGACGTCCGACACGGCGACGTGCAGCAGCCGGCGCACGGCGGCGTTGTTCCCGGTGGCGACGTACGCGGCAGCCACCGCGAGGCAGCCGCCGTAGCGGATGATGGGGTCCGAGTCCCTCACCATCTGCTCCACGAGCGGCTCCGCGGACTCCTCCTTGCCGTACGCGGTGAGCGCGAGCCCCACGGAGCAGCCGCGGATGATCTTCTCGTGCTGCGTCTTGTGGCAGTAGTTGAGAATCTCCCGCTGCTTGCTCTCCGACCCGCCGCCGGCGAGAAGCAAACCTAGGCCGATGCCGGCGCCTTCGCCCGCGACCGCGCCGTCCGTGCGCAGGATGCGGAACATGTCCGTGTACACCTCCTCGTTCGCCGTGCCCAGCGCGGCGAGGCCCATGCCTAGGCACGCGCCGTGCTGAATCACCTCGTTGCCGCTCGACCGCCCGGACTCCAGTAAGAACGGCAGGATGGATTCGCCGTGGTTGGCGTGGATCAAACCGAGCGCGTACAGCGCGCCGCCCTCGGTGTACGGCGACGGGCGCATGCCCCCCGCGCCGCCCTCGCGCGGCAGGAAAGGGCCCATCAACGTGCGGCCCTCCGCGAGCTGGCCGTGGTGAATCACGCCCATGCCCGCGGTGGCGGAGAAGCGCGCCCAGTTGGTGGCGCGCGATAACCAATCCAGGTTTTCGCGCAGAAACGTGTCCACCGTCGTGCCGGCGTGCATCAGCGCGTTGCACAACACGGTGGCGCTGTGGCACACGCTGTTCCGCGACTCCACCGCCGTGCGGATGCGCTTCAGCAGCAGCAGATCCGATTTGTTGTGCGAGAACAGAAACTCCAAGTGCAGAGACACGGGGAGCTCACCGGATAAAACCGACCGCAGCAACGCGCGCGGCGACGCGGAGAGCTCCGATTCGCTCTTCTCGCCCTCGGTCTTCGTCTCGGTCGCGTCGGCGGCCGCGGCGGCCGCGCCCTCGGTCTTCGTCTCGGGCTCGGTGGTCTTCTCCGCGGGAGGCAAGTTATCGGCGACGCGGTCGAGGAACGCCTGGATCTCGTTCTCGTGCAGGGAGAACGCGATCTGGTACGCCAGCAGTCGTGCGTCCTCCTCGCCGTCCACGAGCGACTTGAGAATCGCCGCGACGCCCTCGGCGTCGTCGAGGAACATCAGGCACTGGCACACGTTCAGGTGGTCAATCTCCGCGGAGGACGTCTCGTACATCTTCACCAGCGCGCGCAGGGTCTCCGCGCGGAACGCGCGCGAGGTCACCAGCGTCTGGCACGCCTTCGTGGCGTACGCCAGGCTCTCCGCGGGATCGGGCGATCGGATCACCGCCTCCTCCAGTTTATCCAGCCGGCGCGTCTCGAGCGCGACGCCGACGGCTTGGCGGAACTGCGAATCCGCGAAGCATCGCTCGAACATGCGCTCGACGACGTCGATCAGGCGCGGGTCGATCGGATCGACGCTTTCCTCGGAAGCGTTGCGTCGCTCGATGTACTCGTCGATCGCTTTGGCTGTGGAGGCGATTTCGCGTGTGAAGAGAGGGCGAAACACGGATTCGTCGCGCGGAGATGTGAGGGTCAGCGTCTTTTCTCGTGAATATGCCAAAAACAAAACCGACCGGCGGGGAACAACGGGTCGCGAGGCGCGGGGGGGGGCGCGCGGGGACGTACTCAGCATGGTCTGCACGAAATCGGTGGTCTCGTTGACGTCGAAGAGCGAGCCGGCGCACAGCGCGTAGTTCAGGGCGTCGTCGAGCTCGCCGAGGTGGTAGAAGACCTGCGCGGACATGTCGAGGGGGACGGATCTCAGATCTTGCTTTTGTGGGCACACGGCTAACCCTCGCGGAAAAGCACCATCGGGGGGGAGGTCGCGCGCGTCGGGCGCTCGACGTACCTTGGACGCGAGCAGAGCGGCGAGCTCACGCTGCGCGAAGAACTCGTCTTCGTACATAGCCTCGATGACGGAGATGGAGCTCGCCACCTCCGCCCAGTGCGTGTCGATCACCTTGTTCAGGTTCGTCAGCGCGGCCACCTGGAGCTGCGTCTGTTCTTCCTCCAGCATGCTCAGCAGGCCCGCGGCGCTGCCCAAGGGCACACCGGACATCGGCACCGGACCGGCGACGCTCATGGTGCCCGGCTCTGACCAAGCGAGATCCGAGCGCGTGCGCCGAAAGTATCACACCGCGCGCAAAGTCGTGCCGCGCTCGTGTTGTGAAGCGCGGTGGCAGATCACGCCGTTTGAACCCGGAAGTCAAGAATGAAGCGACGCCCGTCGACGCGAGCTTTCCGACCTGGGGAAAATTAGTTTCCACTGTGGCGCGTGTCCACATCGGAGCCGCGCGTCGGCCAGGGCGTCGAGGGCGCGACGCTTCCGCCTCACTCCCTCCTCCGCACACGCGCGGCGTGAGCCCCGCCCGCGTCAGAGCCGGTGAGAGCGCGCGGGGAACGCGCGCGTGTCGATCTCGGGCGTTCGGGACGGACCAATCGTTGGCCTTGGGGGTTCAATCGTTTCGAGCCGGCTGGTGACGCGCGCGATGCAGAACTACCCCCTGAAGGTGGAACCCCAGCGTTACCGCGGCAGCGGGTTCCCCCCGTACGTGCGCCGGCTGCTGAAATGGCGGCAGATGGACCTGGAGTACACGGCGTGGCAGGCGTACTTGATGTGCACCAACCCGCGGGTGGTGTACCGGCACACGACGTACAGGAAGCAGACGAAAAACCGGTGGGCGCGCGACGATCCCGCGTTCGTCGTCATCACGGGAGCTTTGGTCGCGCTGGTCGCGCTGCTGTACTGCGCGTTCTACAGCCACAGCACAGCGAACACCGCGTACGTTGTGGCGTGCGCGGTGCTCGTGGACTACGTCGGTTTGGGCGCGCTCATCGCGACGACGTGCTGGTTCCTCGCCAACCGGTTCCTGCGCGCGGACGCCGGGCACTCGCACGCGGTGGAGCAACGAGTGGAGTGGCTGTACGCGTTCGACATACACGTCAACGCGTTTTTCCCGCTGTTCCTAACTCTGTACGTCGTGCAGCTCGTGTTGTCCCCGCTGCTGTTACAGAGTGGGTTCGTGCCTCGGCTCTTGTCAAACGCGCTGTACTGCGGCGCGCTGTCGTACTACCACTACTGCGCGTTCGCGGGGTACGCCGCGTTGCCGTTCTTAGAAAACACCACCGCGTTCCTGTACCCCGCGTACTTAACGATGGGCATGACGCCCGTCGCGCTGCTGTGCGGGTTCAATCCCACGCGGTTCGTGCTCTCCATATACTTCCACGACGTGCTCGGGTGAGGCCGGCCTAGGCGGAAACGCGGCGAGTGTAATACGAAAAACGCTGCTTTCGAAATATGTCACAACAGAACTCTAGTACGAGCGTGCGTGTTCACCGACTTCGTCTCGTCAAGGCGCCTGGGGCGTGCGGTCCTAGTACTCGGGGTGGCAAGCCTCCGAGGTGGCCGCCCCCGCGGCGACGGGGCGCCTTGACGCGAACAAAAAATGCCCACAGCTCAGCCCGGCGAGCACCGAGAAAAACACGCCGGCGTTGCACGACATCACCGCCAGCATGATGAGGTAGCTCGAGAAAAGGTTCGCGCCGTACAGGAACGTCCCCGCGGCGCGCTGGCGCGCGGTCGGCACGCTGTTGGTTGAAAAAAATGAGGACGGAGGAACGGTCAGAGAAACGCGGGAGGAGGGAGAGGCGTCCGAGCGCTCATCCGTCGAAAACATCCGTCTCGCCCTCAACCGAAAAAAACGCGGAGGGGAGACGCAACACCCCACGCGGAAAGACGAGCCGGGCGCGCACTTGTACGGCTTGGGCACGATGGGCGCGGACAGGTCCGCGTCTCGCGCGGGCGCTCCCTCGCCGAGTCGCAGGGAGGTCCTGAAGTAGAACAGGTGTTCCTGCGCGACGCACAGCAGGAACACCCCGATGAGCGCGACGAGGTAATCGAGCGTGGTCTCCGTCGCCCACGAGTGGAAGAAGAGCGTGACGCGCGTGCCCCAGTCGAACGCCACGGGCATTCCGCCGGACATGCTCCCCATCGCCGCCCCGCCGTGGCCGTGCATCATGCCTTCGTGGTGCGCGTGGTCCATCGCGCGAACCCTGTCCGAAGCTCCCTCCCAGGGCCGCGCCTCGATGCTCTGGCGCGCCTCGCGAATCCCCCGGGGATTCATCACACCGAGGTCGTGGCGAGAGAAGGCCTGGTTTGCCAGTTTGCGGTCACGGCGGTCTCCGAAAAAAAAAAAAAAAACTGCTGACGGGGACATCCGCTTCTCTCCGCCTGTCGCATACCCTCTCCCCGACAGAGTCGCCGGCGCATCACCACCGAGCGCGTTTCTGGATTCGACGCCCCGGATGGCCTGTTCGTCGTCGCTCGCGGCCTCCTTTTTGGCCTCGGCGGCGTCCTCTTCGTCGCCGCAGAGAGAGAACTGGCGTCGTTCGAGAGTCTCGGACGTGCGCGCCTTCCGACGGAAAGCGCCCCGCGCGCCCGTTGCCTCCCCCCCGTTGCCTCTGCCGCCGCAATCAGTGAGCGGCGGACCCGGCACTTCCGCCGTCGCCGCGCTGGACGAGGAGTGTATCCCGAACTGGGCCGGTGACCCCGGCTTGAATTTCGAGCTGATGTGTGATGCAGGGGCTCTCACGCAGACGACGACGTGGAGGCGTTCGGAGGAATGGAAAAGGTACCAATCGACGTCCAGATACGCCCAAATGTTGACGTCCATGGGAAGCTCGCTCGTCGCGAGACGAATCGCCGGCCCCGCGCTCGTGATAACCCTGGTTTCCGCGCTCGTCGCCGTTCTGCGCGCGCGTTACCCCGTCGTCGCGGCGTTGCAGGCGCTCGCGCCGGTCGTGCAAGTCGCGGGAGGAGCCATCTGCTTGCTTCTCGCGTTCCGAACAAACGCGGCGTTTGCGCGGTTCAATCACGCCGCCGACGCGTTCGCCGAGGTCCTTTCGGCGACGAGGAACCTGTCGAGAAAAATGGTGGTGTGGTGTCCCCTGGACGACCGCGAGGCGAACGCACGCCTCGTCGCGGCGATCCCGTGGGCGATCAAGCACAGAGGCCAGGGCATCGAGGGCACGGACGCGGCGCGCGGGGAACTGGAAAACGTGCTGGGACGGGACGGCGTCGACCGGCTCGGCGTGGACGAGCTCGGGCGCGTTTTAGGCAACGTACCACAGAAGCTCATGACCGAGATCACGCGCGGTTTGGACCGCATGAACGAGCACAAGGTGGAACTCATCTACCAGCTGCTGATGGATAACGATCTGACGGCGTTGCACAACTACGCCGCGCGCACGGACAGGTTAGCCTCCACCCCGACGCCGGTTTCGTACGCGCGACACATCTCTCGCGGGTTAATTTTTTGGCTCCTTCTCTTCACCTCGAGCGTCGCGGCGACGGCGCCGGCGCTGTGGGTTCTCGTCCCCGGCGCGCTGTTCGTGTCGTGGCTCACGCTGGGCATCGACGACATAGGCATGCAGCTGGAGCAGCCGTTCACCGTCCTCGCCGTGAAGGAGTTTTGCGAGGAGTGTCAGGCAGAGGTGGAGAAGGAGATGCTCGACTCGGCGTGGACGCCGCGCATCGGCGCGCCCCGCGACGACGTCCTTTCGTCCGAGTTTCTCAACTCCGAACTCACCGCCTTCGACCGCGCGCCTCGCGCGCGGAGCGCGAAGAAGGAGGACTGGGAATCGCAGGATGCGAGGTGGCAAGGTCTGGACGTGTCGTAGACTATCTAGCTGGTGCGAACGCCCTGTTCTATGATACATGACGCTCACTCTCGCGCGTCGAAGCCGCACTCGGCGCGCAAGAAACCGAAAAACGCAGACTGGTATTTCTCCGTCCTCGGCACGACAGTCGGGTCGCCCGTCTTCAGCTTTTCCTCTAGTTCCTTCATGGGCATCCAAGCAGTCGCCGTCACCTCAGCTTCGCCCACCGCGAACGCGGTGGCCTCCGAGTCGCACCGCAGGATGTACACGTCCTCGAAACAGTTACAGCCTCCGAGATCCGCTTGCTCCGCCGGAACGCAGCAAAGGAAACGCAGCTCCTCCCCGTCGCAGACGACCCCCAGCTCCTCCGCGAGTTCCCGCACCGCCGTCGGCCGCGACTCGTCCCCGCTCTCGATGTGCCCCGCTGCGCTGATGTCCCATCGGCCGGGGAACGTGTCTTTGTTCGGTGAGCGCTTCTGCAACGCCACCAGGCCGAGGGCTGGGTCGACGAGCCAGACGTGCACCGAGCGGTGCCACCTTTTCAATTTGTGGGTTTCGCCTCTCGTCATCTCCTCGCCGGTGGGCTCAGGCCGGTCCCGGTACACGTCGAACGACGGTCGCGGAGGGCGCATCACGTCGAACATCTCTGACGACGACTGCGCCTCCGCCAGGGCATTCGGATTAAGCGACGTCATCGCTGCTCGGAAGGACTGAGTCGGACGCGGGTGAGTCTGATGACGACACGAAGGAGAGATGTTTTTTCCGGGACGACGCGTCACGCGAGCAGGCGAGCCTGCTCATGAGTGACGATTTTGAGTCGTCCTCGGATTTTTTTCGAGCCCGTCGCCGTCCCGATCTCACTCTGCTCCGCACGAGAGAGCAGCATGGCTCTCAGGAGAGCGCTCCTCAGCCTGCGCCCTTCGACGGCTCCCTCCGTCGCGCGCGCGTTCGGTACCGCCCCGACCGGTCCCGTGACCGTCGCAGAGCGATCGTGAGTTCTCGCCCCGGATCCCTCGCCCGAAAAACCTCGCGCGCTTACTTACCCACGCGCTTCGCTCGTCTCCGCGGACGCGACTCACCCGCTGACGCACGACCGCTCCCCGCGTCTCCCCCGCCGCAGCATCGACATCACCGTGGTGATCGAGGGCGTCCGTCACAAGCTGAAGGGAAAGATCGGCAAGAGTCTGGCGCAGGCTCTCGCCGAGTCGAACGATCCTGTGTTGCAGTCCGTAGTTCCTGATGTTTCGTTGAGGCAGGGTCCGGACACGCACGTTTCGCTCCCCGGCGACGTGCTCGCTTTGATGCCGGAGCTCGACTTCGAGGGTGAGACCTTGCTGAAGGATATCGCGGAAAACCCCGGGCCCATCTCGCGCATGGCCTCGCAGGTGGTTTTGAGCAAAGCTCTCGACGGCATGTCCGTCGCGATTGCTGCGAACAGGCCGTTCCCGAGCGGATCAGCGATTTAATGGAACGGGGTTGTGCCTCGTTCCCGAGGGTGCGTGGGAGCGGCGCGGAGCGCGAGAGAGAAGAGGGTGTAATCGTGTAATCATGAGTGTCAACATAACGCAAATAAATCCATGCAATGCATACACTGGCTGGCTGCGTGCTGTCGAGAACACTGGTTGGTAGACTACCTTTTTGGCGTTGCGTTGCGTCTCTCCTCGAGTCCTTTTCGAGGCGCGCGAAAAATCGCTGACAAAAAAAGCCCCCTCCGCGCGACCTCTGGCGGTCGGGCGAAGGGGGCTGGTAGGCTGTTCGTAGTGTGTGTCAATGGATTTTCGAGTGGAGGTTTCCGCGACCCGAATTCCAAAGACTCGGGCGGTTCTAGACTCGGTCCGGGATGAGTGCGAAAAATCGCTGACAAAAAAAGCCCCCTCCGCGCGACCTCTGGCGGTCG
>ENA-OUOG01000265-OUOG01000265.1-marine-metagenome-genome-assembly--contig:-NODE-265-length-69628-cov-5.163247_pt1 | contig 69628 bp, 53 predicted proteins | sample MGYA00248635_ERZ508505 | MGnify/ENA primary metagenome ERZ508505 (study PRJEB26176, sample SAMN06267871) | marine metagenome | isolation source: Saanich Inlet, British Columbia, Canada | place: Pacific... | reverse complement strand
ATCGCCGTAAAGGCTTCGTGACCTGGTGTATCAAGGAAAGCTATTTTTTGTCCGCTTTCTAACTGTACTCCATAAGCTCCTATATGCTGTGTTATACCACCTGACTCACCTGCGATTACATTTTCTTCACGAATGTAATCCAATAGTGATGTTTTACCGTGGTCAACATGACCCATAACGGTTACAATTGGAGCGCGTTCTTTTAAATCTTCTGGCTTGTCTTCAACTTCTTCAATAGATTCCTCTATGTCTGCAGTTACAAATTCTACAGAGTATCCAAATTCTTCGGCTACAATAGATAGTGTTTCTGCATCTAAGCGCTGATTCATTGTTACCATCATACCAAGAGACATACATGCAGATATGACTTCTGTAACACCTACATCCATCATGGTTGCTACTTCACTTACCGTAACAAATTCTGTTACCTTAAGTGTTTTGCTCTCTGCTGCAGCTAATTCCTGATTTATTTCAGTCTGCTCTCTATGCTGATCCCTTTTTTCTCTACGGTACTTTGCTCCTTTTCCTTTATTACTTTTACCTTGAAGCTTCTCTAAAGTTTCGCGGATTTGCTTTTGTACATCTTCTTCACTAGGTTCTTCTTTAACAACTTTTGGTCTGTTATTACCACGTCCTTTGAAGTTTCCTCTTCTATCGTTATTACCACCCCCACTATTTGGTTTTGCTGAATCTCCAGGCTTACTAATTCTTCTTCGCTTGCGCTTATTGGTGTTATCAGTAGCTTTGGACTTGTCTTCTTTTTTCTTTTTTGGCTTATTAAACTGACTCAAGTCAATTTTTTTACCAGTAATATTTGGCCCACTAAGTTTCTTATACTGTGTTTTAATCTTTTCATCTACTGGCTCAGAAGTAGATTCAGAATCTTCTTTAGTATCTTCTTTCTTAGGCTTTGCAACCTTAGGCTCTTCTTTAACTTGAACAGGTTCTTCTTTTTTAACCTCTTTTCCTTTTTTGACTTCTGGCTTCGTTGGCACTTCCTCTTTTGATATTTCTGCTTTTGGCACTTCTTTTTTAGGAGCTTCAGCTTTAGACGTATTACTATCTAAATCTATTTTACCTACTTGCTTTGGACCAGAAAGTTCTGCTTTAGCTTTAAGAATTGTTTCTTTAGCCTCCTCTTCTTTTGCCTTTTCTTCGAGCTCTCGTTCGCGTTTTTCTCTAAGCGCTTCTTTTTCTTTAAGCTTTGCTTCACTAACCTCCTGCGCTTTTTCACGTTTAGTTGCATCAGTCTGAAATTCATCAGCTAATGTGTCATAAACATCTTGAGATATTTTTGTATTCGGACTTTTTTCAATCTCGATACCCTTGGTTTCTAAAAAATCCACAGCACGATCAAGAGAAATATTAAGTTCTCGTAATACTTTGTTTATTCTAATTTGAGCCATAAATGCTTTTATATAATCTTAAATATATCGTTTACCAATTAATTTGCAAAAATTGATACGTATTAGTCTTCAAATTCTTCTTTAAGAATTCTAATAACTTCTATAATTGTTTCTTCTTCTAAATCTGTACGCTTAACAAGGTCATCTACATCTTGCTCTAAAATACTCTTAGCTGTATCTAAACCTGCTTTGCTAAATTCTTCGATAATCCAGCCTTCGATTTCATCAGAGAATTCTCTTAATTCTACATCTTCTTCTGCACCTTCTCTAAACACATCAATCTCGTAGCCTGTTAATTTACCAGCCAATCTAATATTATGACCACCACGGCCAATAGCCTTAGACACTTCTTCTGGTTTTAACAATACCTCAGCGCGCATATTTTCCTCGTCTAGTTTTAGAGAAGTTACTCTTGCTGGGCTTAGTGCTCTTGTGATGTATAATTGGATGTTATTAGTGTAATTAATCACATCAATATTTTCATTACCTAACTCACGCACTATTCCATGTATTCTTGACCCTTTCATGCCTACACAAGCTCCTACAGGATCGATTCTATCATCGTATGAATCTACAGCTACTTTAGCTTTTTCACCTGGGATACGCACTACGTTTTTAACCGTAATCAAACCATCAAAAACCTCAGGAATCTCTTGCTCAAATAATTTTTCTAAGAACAATGGTGATGTTCTAGACATAACTATAGCAGGCTTACTTCCTTTGAGTTCTACACTTTCAATTACCCCTCTTACATTTTCTCCTTTACGGAAAAAATCTGAAGGTATTTGTCTGTCTTTTGGCAAAATAATTTCATTACCCTCGTCATCTAACAAAATGATTGCTCTGTGACGTATGTGATGTACTTCAGCGGTGTAAATCTCACCTTCTAGCTCTTTAAATTGCTTGTAGATGTTTGTATTATCGTGTTCGTGAATTTTAGAAATTAAGTTCTGTTTTAGTGCTAAAATTGAACGTCTTCCTAATTCGAAAAGTTTTACTTCTTCAGCAACATCTTCGCCTACTTCAAAATCTGGTTCAATTTTTTGAGCTTCTGATAATTCAATCTCTTGGTTTGGATCTTCAACCTCACCATTGGCAACTACGATTCTATTTCTCCAAATTTCTAAATCGCCTTTATCAGGATTTATGATAATATCAAAGTTATCATCATCACCGTATTTTTTCTTCAATGCATTACGCAACACATCTTCTAGTATTGCCATAAGCGTAACTCTATCTATTAATTTATCATCTTTAAAATCCGAAAATGATTCAATTAACGCTAAATTTTCCATATTAACAGGACTTAAAATTTTATTTTAACTTTTGCTTCTTTAATATCTCCTATAGCAATCGTAGCTTCTTTAACTACGGTTACTTTTCCTTTACCTACTGGTTTTGGCTCACGCGTTTTCCATGTAAGTTTTATAGAGGTTTCGTCAGCTTCTACCAACTGACCTTCTATGTTTTGGTCTTCGTTTGTTTTTACTTCCAAATCGCGACCTAGATTTTTTTTATACTGTCTCGGTATGGTTAATGGGGATGCCGCACCAGCAGAAAGCACTTCCAATGAAAAGTCTTCCTCTTCCCGATCTAGATTGTGTTCAATTGCTCGGCTAATAAACATGCAGTCTTCTACTAACACGCCTTTATCGCCATCTATTACAACCTTTATGGCATTATCAGCACCAAAACTAAAACTTATTAAAAACAAGTCTTGGCGCTCTTCGAGTGCATTTTGTAATAATTCTTCTACTTTGTTTTTTAACATACCGCTATAAAAAGAGGGGACTTTTCGTCCCCTCACAATCTTCATTTCCTTAAACAGTGGTGCAAATATACGATATATATTGAGTTTTGCAAGGTGTTTAGGTTCTAAAATTCTGAAAATATTCACTTTAAAAGAAATGCTATTTCATTACAAAAAGAGTGAAATTAAAAATCCTAACTCAAAATTGAATTAGGATTTAAATTATGTTGGCCTACTAGGGCTCGAACCTAGACTCTTCTGGACCAAAACCAGACGTGTTGCCAGTTACACCATAGGCCATCATCTCAAAACGAGGGTGCAAATTTATAACAAAGTTTTACTTGCACAAAAAAAATATGAAAAAATAATTACAAATACTTAACGTTTGCTTAAAAACATTATGCTGTGTTGTAATTATTAGTAAATTCGCCTGCATCAAAAGAATTCGTTTTTATGACTGATTTTAACTTTAAAAAGTGGAACACAATCTTGGGATGGTCTGTGTTTGCTATAGCTGCAATCACTTACGCCTTAACTATAGAGCCTACTGTTAGTTTTTGGGATGCAGGAGAATATATTTTAACCTCATCTAAATTACAAGTTGGGCACCCTCCTGGAGCGCCATTTTTTCAGATGCTAGGTGCTTTTTTCTCCATGTTTGCCTTAGAACCATCACAAATTGGTGCTTTGTTGAACATGATGAGTGCTGTATCCAGTGCATTTACGATTTTATTCATGTTTTGGACGGTCACCATTTTACTCATAAAATTAGTAAAATATGATGCTCAAAAAGATACAAAAAGCAAAGGTATGGCTATACTCGGAAGCGCATTAGTTGGTAGCTTGGCCTTTACGTTTACAGACTCCTTTTGGTTCAATGCCGTAGAAACTGAAGTTTACGCAATGGCAACACTCATTATGTCTGTTATGTTTTACTTAGCATTACGATGGGAAGAAGACATGCATAAACCGCGTGGGAATCGTTGGTTAATTCTTATTGCTTTTGTAATTGGGTTATCTTTTGGCGTACACTTCATGGGATTATTAACAATCCCTGCAATTGGTCTTATTTATTATTTTAAAAATTATAAAACAATTACTGTTCAGAATTTTATTTTAGCCAATGTCATTTCTGCTGCCATTCTCCTTTTTATATTTAAATTATTACTGCCAAATGCCCTTCGCTTTTTTGGTTGGATGGAAGTTTTTACTGTAAACTCTTTTGGCTTACCTTTTCACTCAGGGACTATAATCGCCGGTCTAATTGTTATTACTGCATTTTATTATGGCCTTAGTTATACTAAAAAGAAAGGATACATACATGCAAATACGCTCACACTTTGTTTGTTGTTTATTTTTATTGGGTTCTCATCATGGATGATGTTACCTATAAGGGCCAATGCACATGTAATTATTAACGAAAATGACCCATCCGATGCCAGAGAATTATTAGCTTACTACAATTTAGAACAATACCCAGAGACACATCTATTTTACGGACCACAGTTTACTGAACTATACTCAGGGCAAGATAAAGACCAGCCGTTTGTGGATGACAAAAAGAACTACGAGAAAGATTATGAAAAAGGTGAATATGTAATCATAAACGACTGGAAAAATGCCAAACAAAATTACAATTCGGAGCATGCATCGATTCTTCCGAGAATGTGGAGCACAGAGCATGCAGAGAATTATATGATGTTTACTGGATTAATTGATTTTAAAGTAAAACCTTCCTTAGGTACAGATATTTATAATAGTTATCTCAATGGTGGTTATCCTGAAGAAGAAGCTAGCGCTAGAGCTAGCTATCAAATGCAACAGATTAACCAAATAGTCAGCCAGTTTAGAGTGGCTGTTTCTCAGGGTAAAGTTGACTATGAAGATTATCATAATTTTTTAAAAGAAAATGCACAGTCTTGGTTTGAAGTAGAAAAGCCTTCTTTTACAGATAATATGTTTTACATGATCCAGTATCAATTTGGTTACATGTACTGGCGCTATTTTATGTGGAATTTTTCAGGACGTCAAAATGACATTCAAGGCAAATACGACAACTTTAATGGCAATTGGATTTCTGGAATACCGTTTATTGACGAATGGCATTTAGGGATGTCTCAAGAAAACTTACCAAGTGATGTTGAAAACAACAAAGGCAGAAATACCTATTATTTTCTCCCACTCATTTTAGGTCTAATTGGCTTTTTCTTTTTACTTAATGTAGATAAAAAACGTTTTTGGGTGCTATTGGTTTTCTTTTTGCTTACAGGTTTAGCAATTCAGTTTTACACCAACATTAGACCTTTTGAACCCAGAGAACGTGACTATTCTGTGGTAGGCTCTTTTTATGTATTCGCTATCTGGATTGGCTTTGGTGTTTATGCCTTGTACGACTTATTGAGCAAACAAGCCAAAAAAAGCGCCATTCCCGTTGCAGCAATTACTTTAGCTTGCCTTATTGCTGTCCCAGGCGTATTAGCCGCTAATAACTGGGATGACCACGACCGATCGGGCAAGTACACAGCTAATGCTATGGCTCGTAAATATTTAGAATCTTGCGCCCCAAATGCCATATTATTTACAATTGGTGACAATGACTCATTCCCATTATGGTATTTACAAGAAATTGAAGGTGTAAGAACCGATGTACGTGTGGTAAACACAAGTTTATTCCAAACTGCTTGGTATATAGACCAAATGAAACGCAAGGCTTACTCAAGTGATCCTATACCGTCGCAACTTACACATAAGCAATACAGAGACGGTACAAGGGATTATATTTTCTACAAAGAAATCAATGAAAAAATTGCTGAAGATACGTTAGACATAAAAGACTTTATGGATTTTGTTGGTGGCGATGATCCAAAACGAAAAATAAAACATTTGGTAAAAGCTCAAGGAGAAGATCCAGACGATTACCCTACCTATTATGTGAATTCCAACTATTACCCAACCCAAAATATTAGAGTTCCTGTTAATAAAGAAACGGTTCTAAAAAACGGTATCGTTAAGCCCAAAGATGCAGATAACATTGAAGACTATTTATACATTAAAGTATCTGGTAATGCCATTTACAAAAACCGTTTACTGATGTTAGATATTATTGCCAATAATAATTGGGAAAGACCCATCTATTTTAGTGGCGGCGCATTTGGTGATGAAGATTATATATGGATGAAAGATTACCTGCAATTAGATGGTCTTTGTTACAAGTTAGTGCCTATTAAAACACCAGTGGACAAAGCAAATCCTTTTGATATGGGACGTGTTGATTCTGAATTAATGTATGATCTTGTGAAGACCTGGGATTGGGGTGGCAGTGGAGAAGACATTTACCATGATGTAGAAACCAGAAAAAATGGCATTACTTATCGTGGAAATATAGCTCGTATGATTGAAAACTTGATTGACGAAGGAAAACTAAAAGAAGCAGAAGAAATGGCAGATTTAGCCATGGAAAAAATGCCTGTAGATGACTTTGGATATTACACACTTTTGGAACCTTACATTTCCACTTATTTTGAAGTTGGTGCTGACGAAAAGGCTAAAAAATTATTTATGGATATTGCCAAGAAATATCAAGAAAACTTGGTGTATTATAGTGGTCAAGATGTAGCTGTGCAAACTGATATTATTGACGAAATTTTTACGGATATCCAAAAATACCGTTCCTTGGTAGACGCACTTGTAGCTTATGGCGATAGAGATTTTGCTTTAGAACAGACCAAAGTATTCAATGATTATTTAGGCTTATTTGGCCCTCTAATGGGAGATGACGAGCTTTCTGAAGAACCTGTAGCAGATATTAATGCAATTTTAAAAGACGGAGAAAAAGTCAATGACACCATAAAAAAACTCGAACCTACTGAAAGTGATAGTGCCAATTAAATGAAGTTAATTCCTTCAAAAACACCAGGATTTGTAAAATCTATATTCCCTAACTTTATATGGAATATAGATACAAACTCTAAGGAATTATACCTCACATTTGATGATGGTCCTACTCCAGAAATTACACCGTGGGTATTAGAACAATTACAAACATATAATGCAAAAGCTACATTTTTCTGCATAGGAAATAACATAGAAAAATATCCTGAAATTCTAAAAACTGTTATCGCAGATGGTCATTCTGTTGGCAACCACACTTTTAATCACCTTAAAGGTTGGAAGTATAAAAGCAAAACCTACGTAGACGATGTTCTTAAATGTGAAGCGCTTTTACCAAAAACAAACTCCTCTAATTTAAAATTATTCCGACCTCCTTATGGGAAATTTAAAACCAAACAAAGCAAGCAGCTTCAAAAGTTAGGTTATAAAATTGTGCTGTGGGATGTTTTGTCCTTTGATTGGGATGCTAAAATTTCTGAATCGCAATGTTTTAATACAATAATAAATGTTTCAAAAAAAGGCAGTATTATAGTTATGCACGATAGTCTAAAAGCTTCTCAGAATTTAAAAGCTGTATTGCCAAAGGTTTTGAAATATTATAGCGAACTCGGGTTTACGTTTAAATCAATCCCCACCATATACTAATTCACCTTCCATGAAATTTTTAATTTCAGAAAAATAATCCCCACCGTAAAATTTCAAAAATTCACCGTTGGGCTTAAAAAGAAAAAAAGCATCACATGTTTCTTCAATAGTAAAAATATTTTTTTTGAAAAATCCAGAGTCCTCTATATAATAACCTGTTTCCTCGAAGACATCTCTATTGTAAGCCGATTTTGAAAAAATAAAAAAATCTTGGATAGCATAATTTTTACTAATCCTATTAGAAATACGCTTAATATTTCCGGTCACAATAACCAAGTCGTGATAACTATAGTTAAAACAATTATTACCTCTTTGTTTGTAATTAATCAAAACCGACTTACCTCTATGTAACTTTGTTTTTAAATATCTTTCTAAAGCGATGTACAAGATTGTTATATTTTCATCTTTAATACTACCAGCAAAAGATTTCCTGCTTTTTATAAACTCACGGTTTAAAGTGGTATTAATTGAATCTGGAATCCTATATTGACTGTTTTTTGGATTTGGAAATGTATCTCTTGGTAAAGTTTTACATGAAAGAAATAACAAAAAGATAATGAGTATTAATTTAAATACATCATTAAATAATTTAAACATACTCTTGAATTATTCCAATGAGTGTGTTTGCATCTTGTTCTCCACTGTGACGCCATTTCATTTCGCCATTTTTATAGATAATAAGAGTCGGTAATCCTTTTACTCTCAAAGCTTCAGCAAGTTCTTGATTTTTATCAACATCAATTTTTATTACTCGTGCTTTATCTCCAAGAGCCGCTGCCACATCTCTTAGTACTGGATGCATTGCAGTAGATTGCTCGTTCCATTCTGTGAAGAAATCTAGTAGCACTGGTTTGTCTACATCTATAAGCTCTCCAAATTTTGACATATTATTGCGGTTTAAGCCAAATTGTGTACTTCAAACTTAAGCATTTTTTTTATACTATACTTTAAATAAAGTAGTGTATTACATTCGGTTTGATACATTTATAAATATACAAAATTGTTTAATGCCAATTAAATTATTAAACATTTACATTTTTGCTTCCCTTTTTTAGTTCAATAACCGTTATTTCTGGCCATATGCCTACTCTTCCAGGGAATGCTAAATAACCAAAACCACGATTTACATTTATATACTGTCCTAACTCCTCGTAAATTCCTGCCCAGCGCTTATAACGCCATTTTACGGGACTCCACTTAAACCATCCAGGAATCTCAATCCCAAATTGCATCCCATGAGTATGCCCACTTAAAGTAACGTGGTAATGATAATCATCGTTAACCACTTCAGCGTCCCAATGACTTGGGTCATGACTCAGCAATACTTTAAAATCTTTTTCATTTACCTGTGCTTTTGCCTTTTGCAAATCTCCGGCTTTTTTAAAACCACCTTTACCCCAATTTTCTACACCAACCAGTGCAATTCGTTCTCCATTTTTTTCAATAAAACGACTTTCGTTTAAGAGCAAATCGAAACCTATGTCTTTCTGTAAACGTTTTAAATCTTCAAGATTTTGCTTTTTATCATCTTCAGAATTCCAACGAACATAATCACCATAATCATGATTTCCTAGAACTGAATACATTCCGTCTTTTGCTTTAAGTTTATTAAAAACAGGGACGTAAGGCTCCAATTCAGTCGCTTTATTATTTACAATATCCCCAGTAAATAAAATGACATCACTTTCTTGCTTGTTTATTAAATCGACTGCATATTTTACTTTTTCAATATTATCAAAACTTCCAGAATGGATATCACTAATTTGAGTCAGCTTATAGCCATCAAAAGCTTCGGGCAAATCTTCAAAATGAAGCACATATTTCAGTACTTTAAAGTTGTACTTCCCTTTATACATCCCATAAAGAATAGACGTAAAGGGAATGGCGGCGAGGCCTAAAGCTATCTGACTTATAAACTTTCTTCTAGAAGGGAAATGTTTTACAGCATCTCCTCCTCCATCACTTCCTTGCATAAAGTAACTGTAAATCCCTTGAGGGATTCTAAAAACATCCTCGGTAAACATTGTCGCAATTAGAATGAGTTTAGGAACTACCATAGCTATTAAAAATCCCACAGCATAGGCATTTGTGTGCGTAAATCCGTCGCTTCTATTAAAGCCTAAAAACTGATACATAAAATTACCTAAGACTACTATTGTAAATACCCAATAAATGACATACCACCAATTACTTTTTGTTATGGTACGCAACGCTTGAAAAGCATAATAATCTGCAATTACAACAATAATAATAAATATAAACCAACGCATTTAGTGGAAATTTTAAAAACCAAATTTACAAAGATAGAATCTGAGTTATCTTACAAAAGTGTTAAAGGTCTTGAGTTTTAAATCACTTAAATTCTCAGCATCTGAATTAAACTGAATGCGATACATTTTATTAGGTAGCATATTGAAAAAATTATCTGAAAAATGTCCCTTGTCTCTTGCATACAGAAAGACATCTTTCTGAAATGTTTTACTTCGCAACTCTATAATAAATCCATGCTCGGTTTTTTGAATTTGTTGCTGTATTTCGCCTTCTTTTAATTTTAAATCTTTTGGTTTTACGAAAAAATCGATGGTTGTTTTGCCACTAAATTTGGTTACTAAGTAGGCTTCATTTTTATTGAATTCTAGACCATTAAAATTAATACGGTATTTTTTGTCTTTTGAAAACGGTGCTACGGCAATGTCTTTACTAAAACTCCAGATAGAATCGTTATTAAACGTTCTTATTTCTAATTCTAAAAATCCTTTAGCGTTTTCAAATCCATCATTCACGAGATATGTTTCAATTATTTCTCCTTCAATAGTATTTGAAACTAATATGTTTTCAAAACTGTTTTTTGCTTTATAGTGCAATGCTTTCCAATTACCCATAAAATCGATGCTTGACCAAGACACTGAGGGCCAACAGTCATTGAGCTGCCAATACAAGGTCCCCATATTATGCGGTTTAGCTCTTCGTTGAGCTTCAATGCCTTTAGTAATCCCATAGGCCTGTAATAATTGGCTCATATATACGTAATCTTCTGGATGAGTGGGCACAGGAAAATCACGTTGCATATAGGCATCTATCAACTGAAATCCTCTCACATGTTTTTGATGATTTTTAAACCCATTCGATTCAAATTGGATTGAATCATTTTGATTTATAAATCGTATCGTTTCATAGCTAGGCAAGGACTGAAAACCAAACTCGCTCATAAATCGTGGGACATTGTCTTCTAGATGTTCAAACGGATAAGCATCATGCCAAATCCACCAGTCATGGGCATCCCCTTCTGTTTTATACTTGGAGTTTCCACGACCATATTTTGGTGAGGTTTCCCAATAGTCTGTATCCGTAAGTTTTGAAACTGTCTTTGGTAAAATGGAATCAAAGACTTTGAGATAATTGTTCCATATGTCCTCTTTTTCGGCATCACTTCTACCAGCTTGCCAACCCCAACGATGCCAGCCTTCGGAGTTTTCATTATTACCACACCATAAGGCTATTGAAGCATGATTACGTAATCGCTTTACATTATCAATAGCTTCTTGTTTTACATTTTCTAGGAAATTCTTATCTCCTGGATACATAGCGCAAGCAAACATAAAATCTTGCCAAACGAGAATACCATTTTCGTCACACAAATCGTAGAAAATGTCATTTTCATAAATACCACCGCCCCAAACACGAAGCATATTCATATTGGCATCAACCACATCAGTTAATAATTTTTTGTAATCAGCATCTGTAACTTTATCATGAAAACTATTCTGCGGAATGTAATTAGCGCCTTTGGCATAAACTGGCTTACCATTGACTTTAAAATAAAAGCTTTCGCCAATACTATCTTTTTCTGTGACCAATTCAATATCTCGTATACCGTATTTTGTTGAGACGCTATCTAGAATTTTATTGCCATCTTTAAAGACGACTTTTATATCGTACAAATACGGTTCGCCAAGATTGTGCGGCCACCACAATTTTGGTTTCTCAATTAAAATAGGGATTTCTGGTTTTTCTGATCGTACTGGACTTAATTTTCCGTTTACATAAACCTCATAGTCTAAAGGATTTTCTACCTGATTAAAATCTTCTATTTCGACTCTTAAAGACGCTCTTGAATCATTTAATTGATTCTGAATAATATTAATATCTTCAATCCTAAAATCATTCCAACCTACCAATTTTATCGGTCGCCAAATTCCGCTTGTATTTAATTTTGGTCCCCAATCCCATCCGTATTGAAATTGGGCTTTTCGTGTAAAAATGCGTTCGCCTTCGGGCAATTCGTAACCTGGTTTTTCTTTTTCAATGGCTTCCTGTTTTGAAGTGCTTTCAAAAAGGATTCGTAATTCGTTTTCAGCTTTTAGATTCGGTTTTACATTAACATCGAAACTTCGGAAGGCATTATTTGTTTTTAAAATTAAACTATCATTTAAATACACAGATGCATAGGTGTCTAAGCCTTCAAAATTAAGTTCTATGTTTTTCTTTTCGAGTGTTTCTTCATCCACCAAAATAGTTGTTTTGTATTCCCAATCTTCTTCAGAGACCCATTGCATCTCTTTTTCATTATCGCCAATAAAAGGGTCTTCGATAAGTTTGTTTTCTAATAAATCTGAAAATACATTTCCTGGAACAATAGCCGAATTCCAGACAGTATCACCTACTTTTCTGAATTGCCAGTTCTGACTCAACTCCACACTAATTGGCACGTCGTGTTTGGGTTGGCAACTGGTAACTAAAAGCACAAAAAAAATGATGCCTACTTTTCTATATCTCATTTAGAATCGCTTTTATAGTTTGAATATCCGAAACGGATTGTGTCATCCCAAACATAGAATTTTCTTTTACTATTTTTATTGAAGCAGAAGCATGTATTTCCTCTATACCAGCGGTTTTAAATTTTGAAGCATTTTTTGGATTAATACCGCCACCTGCTAAAATAGTTATTCTACCGTTTGCTATTTTATTCAATTCTGTTAGTAAAACTAAGCCTTCTTCCGCTGATGATTTTTGCCCTGAAGTCAGAACTCGATCAACACCTAAATCTATTAATTGTGCTAACGCTTCTTTTGGATTTGAGACCTCATCAAATGCACGATGAAACGTAAATGGTAGTGGTTTTGACAATTCAACTAACTCTTGTGTTCGTTTTAAATCTATGGCATTATCAGGATTTAAAACTCCTGAAACAATACCATGACAACCCAAATCCTTACACAATTGAATATCGTCTTTCATGATTTTGAATTCTGCATCAGAATACACAAAATTGCCACTTCGCGGACGAATTAAAACAAAAGTCTTAATCTTTAAATTTTCTATCACTTGCTTTATTAATCCATATGATGGTGTGATTCCTCCAACAGACAATTCTTGACAAAGCTCTATACGATTTGCTCCTGATTGTTCAGCATTTTTAGCGGATTGAAAAGAATTAGCACAAACTTCTAATAGCATATTAATTGATTATAATTTCATCAATAAATGTCCAAGCTTTATTTCCTGCGCCTTGTTTGCCTTCAGGAATTGTGCCGTAGTTTTTGACTACTATTTCTATCTGAGTAATAAGTGTTGCTTCCATTTTATAAGAATGATTCACTATTAAATTATTATTCTTTTCTATAAGATTAATGTCATTAATTGTTCTGCCATCTTCTTTAAGTTTAAAACTAAATCCAATTTCCAGGGGCGCATAAATCCATTGCCCATTACCGTTATAAAATCGAGTAGAAATAGAACTGATTTCCTTAGGTTTTTCAAAGTCAATTGTTACTACAATATCCTCTCCCCAAAAGCCCAGCCATTCCTTATCGCCGTGGCGTGAGTCACTTCCACTAATACCATTAATTAAGCCTCCAGCGCCACTACCAGAATACGCTTTGTGTGGTGTTTTATCAATGGTAATTTTTGCTCCAACGCCTTTATGATAATTAAAGTTTTGCGTAAAGGTTTTGCCTAATTGTGTTTCAGAATTAAAAACTGCCGCATTTAAAATAGTGCTCTCTGTAATTGGTATTTTTGCATTGTATATTTCAGAATTTATAGTTGGTGCTGATGCATCTAATGTGTATTTAATGGTTTTACCTTTAGTAAGTGTTTTTAATTTATAAAACGCTTTACCCTCTTCTGAAAGCATCTGCCCTTCAATCTCATACAAGTGATTGGCATAATTAATATTTAAAGCTTCCAATCGTTTGTGAAAGTTTTCAACACGAGCTACAAAATCTTGATAATTTTTGTTTTCAGAATTTGTCCACACCACCTCGCTCATTGCTAACATACGTGGAAATGCCATATATTCCACCTTTGCTTCGGTTGGCATATATTCTGTCCAAATATTGCCTTGAGCACCTAAAACGTATTTGGCTTCTTCTTCATTTAACTCCTCCGGAATTGGATTAAAGCTATACACCTTTTCTAGAGGCAAATAACCACCTATTGCCAATGGCTCGTCATCAGTATCGGATTGGTAATAATCAAAATAACAATGTGAGGTTGGTGTCATAACTACATTGTGTCCAGATTTTGCAGCTTCAATTGCACCGTTAATGCCACGCCAAGACATAACCGTGGCATTTGGCGCTAAACCACCTTCTAAAATTTCGTCCCAACCAATAATTTGTCTTCCTTTAGAATTGAGGTATTTCTCCATCCGAGTTATAAAGTAATTCTGCAATTCGTGCTCGTCTTTTAAGCCTTCAGATTTAATTCTGGCTTGACAATTGTCACAGGTTTTCCAACGTGTTTTTGGAGCTTCATCTCCTCCAATATGGATGTATTCACTAGGGAATAAGGTTAAAATTTCATCTAAAATATCTTCTAAAAAATTAAAAGTTTCGTCTTTTGTGCAGTAAATATCTTCAAAAACACCCCATTTTGTTGCAACTTCTACTTGTTCTCCAGTACAGCCTAATTGTGGATATGCAGCTATAGCGGCTTGGCTATGTCCTGGCATTTCAATTTCTGGGATAACTGTTACAAATCTTTCCTCTGCATAAGCTACAATCTCTTTTACTTCATCTTGTGTATAGTAACCTCCATATTTTTTAACGTCGAATTGATGCGGCTGGTCACTGTAATGACCAATAAGTGTTTCTTTTCTGTAAGCCGCAACTTCTTGCAATTTTGGATATTTATTGATTTCAATACGCCACCCTTGATCGTCGGTCAAATGCCAATGAAACGTATTCATCTTTAGCATTGCCATTGCATCGATATACTTTTTTATAAAATCTACCGAAAACATATTTCTAGACACGTCGAGATGCATACCACGATACTGAAATTGTGGTGCATCTTCGATTTCAACAGCTTTTATGTTTAGCCCTTTAGATTTGAAATTCTTTGAAACAAATTCTGGTGGTAAAAGTTGAATTAAACTTTGAATAGCATAAAAAGCTCCTTTTGCAGAACTTGTCTTTACTGTAATTTCTTGAGATGTTATTTTCAACTTATAAGCTTCAAAATTTGAAATTGAAGAATCAAAAACAAATCTCAAAGTATTTGATTTTCCTGTATTCCTACCAAAAACAGGAACGAATAAAGACTCCCAATAAGTAACAGCTGGCTCTAATTCTAAATCATAAACTACCTGTGTGTCTGAGTTTAAATAAAAAGCTCCTTCTAAAATACTCATCGTATTAGGCGTAGGAATTATTTGAGGTTGTATTGCAATTTGCTCATTTTTATCACATGCAAAAAAGGCAACAAACAAAAATAAAATGATGTACTTTTTCTTGAAATTCATTTTAGTATCTTAGGAGCATTAAAATTAGTAATCTTTTGATGAATCCTAAATTTATTTCCGCTTTCCTTGGTTTATGCTTACTATTTGGTTGCCAAGATAAAAACTCTCCTGTTACTGCAAAAAAAGACCAACCACTTATAACTTATGTTAACACCTTTATTGGTACAGGTGGTCACGGTCATACCTATCCCGGAGCATCTGCTCCGTTTGGAATGATGCAATTGGGTCCAGATACACGACTAGAAGGTTGGGATGGTTGCTCAGGCTACCACTACTCTGATTCCTATATTTATGGTTTTTCGCATACCCATTTAAGTGGAACAGGAATTAGTGATTATGGCGATGTGCTACTAATGCCAACAAACCGGCCAATACTTAATAATGGTGCCAATGGAGAGCCGGGCTACCGTGCTCATTTTTCTCATGAAAATGAATCTGCTCAACCTGGTTATTATAAAGTACATTTAGATTCTACAGAGATAGATGTAGAACTTACAGTTTCTAAACGAAGTGGCATCCATAAGTATGGTTTTAAATCTACCGATAGCAAATACATTATTTTGGATTTGGCCCATAGAGACAAGGTTTTAGACCACAAGATTGAACAAATTTCTCCAACGGTTTTTCAGGGTTACAGACATTCCGAAGCTTGGGCAAAAGACCAACGCTTGTTTTTTTATATGGAATTATCGCATGAGGCAATTGCACAATATTCAGCTGAAGAAAATCCGCTTAAAGCAGCTTTAAGTATTAATAATCCAAATAATGACCCTGTTTACATTAAAATAGGCATCAGTGCTGTAGATACAGAAGGTGCTAAACAAAATATGTTAGCCGAAATTGGAGATAAAGACTTTGAAACTATTAAAAATGAAGTCCAAGACTATTGGGAAAAACAGCTCGAAAAAATTGTTATTGAAAGCGACAATTTAGACAACAAAACCAATTTCTATTCCGCATTATATCATACTATGCTCGCTCCAAATCGCTATCAAGACGTCGATGGTCGCTACAGAGGTATGGATTTAAAAATTCACAGTGCCGAGTTTGATTACTACTCTGTATTTTCCTTATGGGATACCTATCGCGCTGCACACCCCCTTTATACAATAATTGAGCAAGAGAAAACTAATGATTTTATAAATACATTTTTAGCTAAATATGACGAAGGTGGGATTATGCCTATGTGGGATTTAGCGGCAAATTATACCGATTGTATGATAGGCTATCATGCCGTGCCCGTTATAGCAGACGCGTACCTCAAAGGCATAAGAGACTATGACCTAGAAAAAGCACTTGAGGCTATGAAACATTCTGCTACTCGTGATAAATTTGGACTTGAAGCTTACAAGAAATTTGGTTTTATTCCTGTAGATGAAGAAAGTGAATCGGTGTCTAAAACCTTAGAATATGCTTATGACGACTGGACCATTGCGCAAATGGCAAAAGACATGGGTAAAACTGAAGATTATAAAACCTACATAAAACGTGCGCAATATTACAAAAATGTGTTTGACCCAGAAAGTAAATTTATGCGAGGGCGTTTTAGAAACACATGGTTTGCTCCTTTTGACCCTTATGAGGTGAATTTTAATTATACAGAAGCCAACTCATGGCAATATAGTTTTTATGTCCCTCAAGACATTTCAGGATTTATTAATCTGTTAGGTGGAAAAGATAAATTAGAAGGGCAGCTTGATGAATTATTCACCGCAAAAACAGAAACATCAGGTCGAAATCAATCAGACATTACTGGCTTAATTGGACAATATGCTCATGGTAACGAGCCAAGTCATCATATGGCGTACCTCTATAATTTTGTAAACAAACCTCATAAAACTCAAGAACGTGTCTATCAGATTTTAACGGAGCTGTACAATAATGACCCTGATGGTGTTTCCGGAAATGAAGATTGTGGGCAAATGAGTGCTTGGTATGTATTGAGCTCTATGGGTTTTTATTCGGTAACGCCTGGCAGTAATCAATATATTATTGGCACGCCATTATTTGACAAGGCAACGATTAATCTAGAAAATGGTAAACAATTTACTATTGTTGCCAATAACAGAAGCGCAACCAATATTTACATAGAGAGCGCTCAACTTAATGGTAAATCGTTAGAGAAAACATTTATTAATCATAATGATATAATCCAAGGTGGAACTTTAGAATTTACAATGACAGATAATCCTGCCATTTGGGGTACTAGAGAAGGTCAAGAACCTAAGACTGAAATTAACGACCATATCATTTTACCTTCACCATATATAGAAAAAGGTGACATTACATTTAGAGGCAGTACTGAAGTGGTTTTAAATACTTCAGAAAAAGATGCAAAAATCTTTTATGCTTTAGATGAAGGTGAATTTCAACCTTATAAATACCCATTTACGCTTTCTAAGGATACTAGAGTAAAATTGTATTCTGAAAAAGGCGAATTAAAAAGTCCTGTTTTAGAAACTCCTTTCTATAAAATTGACCCTAATCTAAGTATTAAATTAGATTCTGATTTTGCTAATCAATATTCTGCTGGTGGCAGTGATGCTCTAATCGATGGTATTAGAAGTACAAAAAATTACAGAACAGGAAGCTGGCAAGGTTATCATAATCAAGATTTGATTGCAACAGTAGATTTAGGCTCAGAAAAACAAATAAACTCAATAAACACAAACTTCTTAAGAGATCAGGGTGCTTGGATTTTTCATCCTAGTGAAGTCGAGTATTTGATATCTAAAGATGGTAAAAACTTTAAATCTATTTCTAAAATTAAACTGAATACTGCTAAAAAAAATTACGATATAGCTATCGAAGAAGTTAGGTATGATCTTGAGGGAGAAAAAGCAAGATTTGTAAAGGTCATTGCCAAAAAACTAGGTGATTTGCCTGAATGGCACATCGGACACCCTATGGATGGAAAAAGCTGGATTTTTGTAGATGAAATTTCAGTGAAATGAAACACTAACTAACAACTAAATTATCAATGAGTAATCAACAAACTAACAAGTCGGCATTAACAACGCTAGTCACTGTTTTCTTTTTCTGGGGATTTATTGCTGCCTCAAATGGGGTATTTATCCCTTTTTGTAAAACCTATTTTAATATTGACCAATTTCAATCCCAACTCGTAGATTTTGCGTTTTATGGCGCTTATTATATTGGAGCTTTATTACTATTTGTTATTTCTAGTTCTATTAAGAAAGACATCGTTAACTCATGGGGATATAAAAAAGTGATAGTTTATGGATTATTATTATCTGCAATAGGAGCATTTGTAATGTACCCATCGACTGCTGGTGCAGAACAAGGTCAAACTGCGGTGTTCTATTTTGTGTTAATAGCGCTATTTATAGTTGGATTAGGATTCTCATTACAACAAACAGGAGCCAATCCTTTTGCCATTGCTCTTGGCGCACCAGAAACAGGTTCTCATCGCCTAAATCTTGCTGGTGGTATAAACTCTTTCGGTACAACTATTGGCCCAATCGTAGTGGCCCTTGTATTATTTGGAACAGCCTCAGTAAGTCCTGAAGAATTAGTTTCGATGATTAAGAATAATGAAATTACCCTGACTACGGTTCAATTATTATATTTAGGCGTAGGAGGACTATTCGTAGTTGCCGCTGCTTTGTTTCACTTTTCAAAAAAACTACCCGCGCTTAAATCAGACACACCATTTGAACCTGCGAATAAGGCTCGTAATCTCTTAGTAGCACTAACACTAATTATAATTGTGTGCTTTGGCTACATTTTCAGGACGTATTCAGGAGATGCAGAAGTTTCAGAATCGGTAGAAAACACTCGTTTAGTATTGCTATTTGTAGCATTAATTGCTGTAGTAGCCTCCGTATTTATTGCAAATACAAGTGCGGCTAAAAAACCTGAAGGTTGGGGGGCTATGAAATATCCACAGTTGGTATTGGGTATGCTAGCTATCTTTATGTATGTTGGCGTAGAAGTCACTATTCAAAGTAATTTAGGAGAACTTTTAAAAACCGTTGCAGATAAAGTCAATAACTTAAATCCTTTAGGCCTTTCTGTTTTAAATGATGCGGGTATTGCTCCTTTTATATCTCTATATTGGGGTGGTTTAATGATTGGTCGATGGGTAGGTGCTATTACAGTATTTAATCCTAGCAAAGGATTAAAAAAGGCTTTATTAATCATAGTTCCTTATGTTGCATTTGCTGTAATACTTATAGCCAATAGAGCCGGAGGAAAAAGCTTCTCTACTGATGAAATATTATTCTTTGCTATTTGTGTTGCTGTACAGGTTGGTGGTTTTTTCTTAGCGAAAGACAATCCAGTAAGAACATTAAAAATATTTAGCTTACTGGGTATGCTAGGAATGTTAATTGGTTTATTTACGACAGGAAATTTAGCATTGTTTGCCTTTTTATCTGGTGGCTTATTCTGTTCTATAATGTGGCCATGTATTTTTACATTGAGTATTGCTGGGTTGGGAAAATACACTTCACAAGGTTCAGCATTCTTGATTATGATGATTTTAGGAGGTGCTATTATTCCTCCGTTACAAGGTAAATTAGCCGATATATTTAATATACAATCTTCTTACTGGGTAGCTGTATTTTGCTTTGTATACTTATTATTTTATGCTTACAGAACAAAAACGGTATTAGATAAACAGCGTGTTGCTTACTAAAAATCAATAAATCATGAAACGTAGAAATTTTTTAAAAAATGCTTCTCTAACGGGCATAGGACTTGCTGCAGGAGCCGTTGTATCATCTTGTGGGAACCCAAAAGAAGAGAAGCCTATTCCGTTAAAAAATAACCCTAATTCAAAAGATAGCTTACCTGTAGTGGTTGCAACTTGGCATGTTAAAGAAGCCACAGCGAAAGCTATGGAAGTTTTAGAATCTGGAGGAAATGCGTTAGACGCAGTTGAGCTAGGCTGTAAAGTAGAGGAAGCTAACGAAAAAGGGCAGTCCGTAGGTAAGGGTGGCTTACCAGATAGAGAAGGAAATGTAACTCTAGATGCTTGTATCATGGACCATAATGGAAATTGTGGTGCCGTGGTTTATTTAAAAGACATAAAACACGCGGTTTCAGTTGCCCGAAAAGTAATGGAAGATACACCTCATGTTATGCTTGCAGGAGAAGGCGCAAAACAATTTGCACTTGAATCAGGGTTTGAAGCTGAAGATTTACTGACCGAGGCCTCGAAAAAAGCATGGGAAAAATGGAAAATTGAAGCCAAATACAAACCTATAATTAATATCGAAAACCACGATACAATTGGGATGTTAGCCGTTGATAAAAACGGTGATATTTCTGGTGCTTGCACAACGAGTGGTTTGGCTTATAAAATGAATGGTAGAATTGGAGACTCTCCTATAATTGGTTCTGGCGTTTTTATAGACAATGAAATTGGGGGAGCAACTGCCACCGGACTTGGAGAAGAAGTTGTAAAAACCGTTGGTAGTTTTTTAATTGTTGAATTAATGCGTCAAGGTAAAACACCACAAGAAGCTTGCGAGGAAGCCATTGGCCGTATTGTAAACAAACCTGGGAAAGACTTTAAAGATTTTCAAATTGGTTATATCGCAGTTAACAAAAAAGGCGAAACGGGATGTTATTCCATTCATCAGTATTTTAGCATGACCAAATATCAAGATGGTGAGAATAAACAGATACAATCAGACTTTTTTAATAAAGTCTAGAGCCATCTAACAGCAATTTTTGCCATTAATTCTTTAAAATTTGTATAGGGCGGGTACAACAATCTAATTGGACCTATAGAATAGCGTTTTAATACAGACCTTTCGTTTGAAAACTCCTTGAAACTATATAACCCATGTGCCTTACCTATGCCGCTACTATTACTACCTCCAAATGGCAATTCATGATTAGAGAAATGCAAACCACAGTTATTAATGCCTGTACCGCCTGCACGCGTATTTTTAATTAAATAATTAGTAGCCTTTCGGTTTTTAGAATAAATATATAAAGCCAAAGGCTTTTCTTTATCCTTGAGGTATTTGGTTACCTCTTCTAAGTGCTTAAATGTTTTAATTGGAAGAATAGGTCCAAATATTTCTTCTTTGAATAATAAAGCATCTTCAGGTAAGTCAGAAATTACAGTTGGTCCGATAAATTTATCTTGTTCATCTTTTAAACCTTCAACTTCAAAATTTCCGTTTTTTGTCTTTGCATCTTCCAAATAAGACACCAATCGCTTAAAGTTTTTATTATCAATTATTCTTCCATAAGTTTTAGATTGAGATGCATCACTACCGTAATATTTCTTTAAAACCTTATTATAATGTTCTAAAAATGTTTGTTTAACTGACTCATCAATAAACACATAGTCTGGTGCTATACAAGTCTGTCCACAATTGAAATGTTTTATCCATGCCACAGAATTAGCGGCTTGCTTTAGGTTAGCTGATTTATCTATAACCACAGGCGATTTTCCTCCAAGCTCCAATGTTACAGAGGTTAAATGCTCCGATGCAGCTTTCATGACTATTTTTCCAACTGCTATAGACCCTGTAAAGAAAATATGATTAAACGGTAATTTTAAAAGCTGTTGTGCTGTCTCTACGCCGCCTTCTACAACTGTAACTTCTTCCTCTTTAAAAAGAGATGAAATAATTTCTAATAACAAACTTGAACTATGCTTTGCTATTTCTGAGGGTTTTATAATAACCGAATTCCCTGCTGCAATCGCAGACACTAATGGTGATAACGCGAGGTTAATAGGGTAATTCCATGGTGATAAAATTAAGCAAACCCCTTTTGGTTCATAGGTTACCCATGAGTGTGTTCCTATAAGAGTAAACTGAGATTTAATCTTCTGGTTCCTTAACCATCGGTGTAAATTGGCTTTAACATGCTTTATCTCCTTTATCACTAGGTAAACAGCAACCAAATCTGCTTCTACCAACGGGCGTTTTAAATCTTTGTACAAAGCTTCTCGAATTTTATCTCTATAGGTAAATTCTAGAGCTCGTTGAAGTGCATTTAATTTCTTAACTCTTTGATTATAAGTGGTATTAGATGCTTCGTATTGGTATTCTTTCTGCTTATCAAATAGACTTTTACAGGGGTTTTCTTTAGTTTTTGTCATTTTATAGTGCTGATTTTAAAGGGCTACTGGGCAAAATAGTGTATTTCATCGATATTTTATACAATTGCATTCCGTTTATCTAATAGTCTCCTGTCTTGGTCTAAAAATTTATAGAGTAAGCACAATTGTGTTGTTTATTTGTCCTGTTGTTAAAAATAAGACAATTTATATAATGAAAAATCTAATTCTAATACTTGCACTTTTAACGCTTCCTTTTTTCGGGTTTGCGCAGACTGAAAAACCAGTCTCAGTAAGTACTGTAGAATTGGTTCCTGTAAAAAAGGTAGAAGAAATTACACCTATTAAAAAGGCAACAACAAATAGAAACGCTAAATATTTAAGAGTTAATTACAAAAAAAGTAATGATATTATAAGTATTAAAGCCTACCGTAAGAGTCTTAAAGACAAAGTAAGTAGAAAAAAATTGTGTTAATCACAATAATTTAGTTTTAAATCAATAAATCCTTTTGTCGTAAGATGAAAGGATTTTTTTATTCTTTTCTATCTGGGGAAAAGCATTTATATTTAATATAAATAAATAATAATGAAAAAATTACTACTCTTTTTTTGTGTCATTTTTTTGATGAAAACTGAGGCACAGATAAGAAATGAAGTTATATATCTTCAATATGAGGAGGATATATCAATAAACCAATATTATGATAGTCTAAATAATTTAAATATAGAATTAGTTTTCACAATTAGTAATAATGATGCTTTAGCGAGACCTACAACATATATTTTTTGGGTTGATAATATTTCTATTAGAGGTAATTTAAAATTTGATGAATTAAAAGAAGAGGTTTCTAAAGAAGATTATGATGATATACAAATTATCACTTTAAAAGATTTGAAAAAGCTCAGTTCATGTGATTTATTCATTACACTAGCAGATAGTAAAATTTACTTGATAAAAGTGAATGATGATATTATTTATAAATATAGCTTGAGTTACAAAAGTACTTTGAGAGGAATTGAATATTCAAAAAATTAAAACTAAAAAAGCCCTTCAAACTAAATTGAAGGGCTTTTTACTAATAGATATTATTTGATTTTGTTACCATTTTTATCAAAAAAATGATATTCAAGATAAGTGTAAGCATCTCTAGGTAAAACTTTTACCCATTTTTTATGTTCAAAAAACCACTTTGAACGTACTGATGGAAACCCTTTGGTTAAAAAGGCTGCTATAAATGGATGTGCGTGCAATGCCACTTGTTTATAGTCTTTTTTGTAAATACGCTTTAGGTCTTGGTTAATACGCTCAACCACCTTAATTGGTGCTTCGATTTCGTCACCACCAATTGCGTCTGGATTTACTTCTTTTGTTTTAATATTACGCTCTGGCCTAACGCGTTGTCTGGTAATTTGCACTAAACCAAACTTACTCGGCGGTAATATTTTATGTTTTGCTTTATCATCTTTCATTTCATCACGAAGATGATTATAGAGCTTTTTTCGGTTTTCTGCTCTGCCCATGTCTATGAAATCGACAACGATAATCCCACCCATGTCACGCAAACGTAATTGGCGAGCTATCTCGGTGGCAGATATTAAATTAACCTCTAAAGCTGTGTCCTCTTGGTTTTTTTCTTTGTTAGAGCGGTTGCCACTATTGACATCTACAACATGTAGCGCTTCTGTGTGCTCAATAACCAAATAGGCCCCTTTTGCCATACTCACAGTACGACCAAAAGATGTTTTAATTTGGCGTTCTATACCAAATTTTTCAAAAATAGGTACTCCATTTTTGTAGTATTTAACTATGGATTCCTTTTTTGGTGCAATTTGTTGCACATAATCTTTTACTTGACTGTACAATACTTCATCATCTACATGTATTCCTGAAAATGAATCGTTAAAAATATCTCTCAAAATTGAGGATGCCTTATTCATTTCTCCCAATACTTTTGTTGGATGATGTGCTTTGTAAAGTTTTTTACACATTGCTGTCCATCGATTCAGCAAGTTTTGTAAATCACTATCAATTTCAGCCACTTTTTTTCCTTCGGCTACAGTGCGTATAATAACACCAAAACCTTTAGGAGTAATACTTTTTACCAATCGTTTTAGACGGTCTTTTTCTTCTTGAGTATCTATTTTTTGAGAAACAGAAATTCGGTTAGAAAAAGGTACCAAAACTATATATCGGCCCGCAATAGACAATTCTGAACTTATACGGGGTCCTTTGGTAGAAATAGGTTCTTTTACAACTTGAACCAACAGTGATTGATTAGACTTAATGGCTTCAGCAATTTTGCCATTTTTGTCTAAATCTTTTTCAAAAGGAAAGTTTTTTAGAGAGTAATCTCTTAATTTTCCTGTGCTTACACGTTTAGTGAATTTTAAAAGTGAAGGCAATTGCGGACCTAAATCATGGTAATGCAAAAATGCATCTTTCTCATAACCTACGTTAACAAATGCGGCGTTTAGGCCAGGAATAACTTTTCGTATTTTGGCAATAAATATATCACCAACTGCAAAGTTGTTATCCTCTTCATCTTTGTGCAATTCAATAAGTTTTCCATCTTTTAATAAGGCAAAATCAACAATATCTGAACTCGATCTTACGATTAATTCTTTGTTCATAATGTTAATTTATATCCATCTCTTAATTGAGACAGATGGATTTTACTTAATTTTTTGACACAGGTCCCGATTTTATCGGGAAGCCAACAAATCTATGGTATACTCTATTAAATACAACCATAAATTCTCTATCAAAGAACGTACTTTTAAAAAGCGAAAAAGTAGCTTTATCAACTACTTTTATCGATTAATTTTTTTTCTTGTGACGATTAGCGCGTCTACGTTTTTTACGCTTATGCGTCGCTACCTTGTGTCTTTTTCTCTTCTTACCACTTGGCATAGATAATTCGTTTTAAATTAATATTTACTATATGTTTAGTTCACTTCTACTTTAGCTTTTACACCTTCCAAAAATATTTTAGCTGGCTTAAATGCTGGTATGTTGTGAGCTGGTATTTTTATTGTTGTATTCTTAGATATGTTACGCCCAGTTTTTTCTGCTCTTGTTTTAATAATAAAGCTTCCAAAACCTCTTAGATAAACATTATCTCCACTCTCTAATGATGTTTTAACCTCGTCCATGAAAGATTCTACTGTAGCTTGAACATCACCTTTTTCCATTCCTAGTTTATCAGAAATTTTTGCTACGATATCTGCTTTTGTCATTTGTTTAATTTGTTTGTGTTACTACTATTTTAAGGGGTAGCAAATATATGTAATTTAATTTCAATATTTCAAACGTAATTCATTAAAATTTAAGCGTATATAGTTTTATGTTTGCACTGTCTTAGACTTTAAATAAATGAATTTTTCAGAAAATATAATTAGCTGGTACTCAAACAATAAGAGGGATTTGCCCTGGAGACACACTACAAATCCATATTACATTTGGCTGTCAGAGATTATTTTACAACAAACTCAGGTCAAACAAGGGTTACCCTATTACAAGTCTTTTGTCGAAGCATTTCCTTCCATTTTTGATCTTGCGAATAGTGATGAACAAAAGGTTTTAAAATTATGGCAAGGCTTGGGTTATTACTCAAGGGCTAGAAATCTTCATTTCAGTGCCAAATACATTGCCAATGAATTCAACGGCAATTTCCCTAATACGTATAGCGAGATCATAAAACTTAAAGGTATAGGCGATTATACGGCTAGTGCCATTGCCTCAATTGCTTTCGGGGAAGTAACTGCAGTTGTAGATGGTAATGTTTATAGAGTATTATCTCGTTTTTTTGGTATAGATACACCTATTAACTCCACAACAGGAATTAAAGAGTTCAAGGCTATGGCAACAAAACTCATTGATAAAGCTCAACCTGCTTTGTTTAATCAAGCAATAATGGAGTTTGGTGCGAGACAATGCAAGCCTAAAAATCCGTATTGTAATATTTGCCCCCTTCAGTCTGCATGTATTGCATTTCAAAATAATAAAATTGCTGAACTACCCGTAAAGTTGAAAAAACTAAACATAAGAAAACGCTTCTTTAACTACCTTGTTTGCATTGACAGTGACAAAAATATTTTATTAGAACAGCGCACAAAAAAAGGTATTTGGCAAAATCTATATCAGTTCCCACTTATTGAAACGGAAAAGAGTGTTACTATTTCTGAATTTTCAAATGTCCTTTATGAGCATATGAATTTGACTAGCAACACCTTTGAATTTCATTTATTTAATGAAAAAGAGGTGGTTCATAAATTATCACATCAACACTTACATACTAAGTTTTGGATTATAGAGTTTCATAAACTTCCACAAAATGGAATTGCCATCTCAACGCTTAATTCTTATCCAGTTCCTGCTTTAATTCAAGATTTTATATCAAAATTTAGTTTTTGAAATTTATCTAAACATAAATTGTATTATTTTTAAAGAACAGAATTAAATAGTTTAATTTTGACGCTTAATTAATTCATAAAATTATGTCTGGAACACTTAATAAAGTAATGCTAATAGGCCATTTGGGAGACGAAGTAAAGATGCACTACTTTGATGACAAAAATTGTGTAGGACGCTTCCCTTTAGCCACCAATGAAACATATACAAACAAACAAACCAATGAGCGGGTTTCTAATACAGAGTGGCACAATATAGTGGTTAGAAATAAGGCTGCTGAGATTTGTGAAAAATATCTTAGTAAAGGTGATAAAGTATATATAGAAGGACGTATTAAAACGCGTAAATGGAGCGATGACAAAGGCATGGAACGTTACTCAACAGAAATACAATGTACTGATTTTACTTTTTTAAGTAATAAAAATGACCAACAAGGACCTAATACAGCTCCAGAAAATACAGCGCAATCAGCAGCTCCTAGGCAACCTGCAAGTGATGTGTCTTTGACAGACGATAATGATGATTTACCATTTTAGCTTTAAAGAATAAAACCTTTTTATTTTGGATCCCGAACCCAGTAGTTTATTAATTGCATTTATATCAGACAATACATCATTTTCACTCAGTATATTTATACTGATTTTACTTTTGTTTTGCTCAGCCTTAATTTCAGGTGCTGAGGTAGCATTGTTCTCTCTAACAAAGACTGATATTAATCAACCCAATGAAGAGCATGAAAAAAGCATTGCTATTATCACATCTCTTCTAGAGCGTCCAAAAAAATTGCTGGCCACCATTTTAGTGGCTAATAATTTTATTAATATCGCTATAGTCATATTGTTTTCTTACGTGGGAGAGTTTCTTTTTTTCGCTATAGAAAATAGTATTATACGTTTTTTACTAGAGGTGGTCTCTGCTACATTTTTGATTTTATTATTCGGCGAAATAATTCCTAAAATTTATGCCAGCAGAAATAGGGTGATGTTCTCTATTGCTATGGCAAAACCGCTTAAGGTATTAGACGTTATATTTTCTCCCGTAAGCATGCCATTGCGTTTTATTACCATACAAATACAAACCCTATTAGGTAAACAAAAATCAAATATTAGTGTCGACCAGTTGTCACAGGCATTAGAACTCACTAATGACAATGACACTACCAAAGAGGAGCAACAGATACTCCAAAGTATAGTTTCCTTTGGTAATACCGACACCAAACAAGTCATGCGCCCTCGTATGGATATATTTGCTGTTAATATAGCAGCTGAATTTAATTCCATTATACCCGAGATTATTAATAATGGCTATTCGCGTATCCCTGTCTATGAAGAAAGTATAGATAAAATAAAAGGTATTTTGTATGTCAAAGACTTATTGCCTCATATTAACAAAACCAAATTTGACTGGACAACTATTCTACGTGAACCATTTTTTGTTCCGGAAAACAAAAAACTTGATGATTTAATGCAAGAGTTTCAGACCAAGAAAGTTCACTTGGCAGTTGTCGTAGATGAATATGGCGGCACTTCTGGGGTCATTTCTCTAGAAGATATTATTGAAGAGATTGTAGGCGATATTAGTGATGAATATGATGTTGAAGACCTTAACTACACTAAAATAGATGATAAAAATTATCGTTTCGATGGCAAAACTCCTTTAAAAGATATCTATAAAATTATAGAATTAGAAGATTCATCTAGTTTTGAAAAACATAAAGGTGAAGCCGAAACTATTGCCGGTTTTGTTTTAGAGATTTCTGGAGGTTTTCCTAGAATTGGAACTAAGGTGCATTTTGAAAATTATATATTTACTACAGAAGCGATTGAAAAAAAACGAATCAAACAGATTAAGTTTACAATTCTAGACGTTTAATTAAGTACGTGATATGTATTTATTGCATGCTTTTCACGCTACTTTATAATTATACAGATGAAAAAAATACTTATCCCAATATTTACCCTATTCCTTGCTGGTTGTGGCAATGAAACGCTTCCAAAGCCTAAGGCTTTTTTGAGACTAGACTATCCTGAAGCTCAATACAAACGTGTCGATATCCCCGTTCCGTTTTCTTTTGACAAAAATGAATTGGCAAAACCAATTTCCAAAATAAAAAGTTCTGATAATGGAAATTCTTATAGTGTAGATATAGAGTATCCTAAACTTAAAGGTACTGTATATTTAACTTACAAGAAAGTGACTACAAGTAATTTAAAAGACCTGCTTAGAGACGCGCAAAACCTCACACAAAAGCATGCTCAAAAAGCAGATGAAATAGCAAGTGACATTTTTACAAACGCAGAAGAAAATGTTTATGGCATGTTTTATGAAGTCGGTGGAAATGCAGCTTCACAGTCGCAATTCTACGCCACGGATAGTACCAATCACTTTTTAAGTGGTTCTCTGTACTTTTATGCAAAACCTAATTACGACTCTATTTATCCTGCTGCTATTTACCTAAGAAATGATATCAAACGCGTTATGGAAAGCCTAAAATGGAAGACAGCAACTGAGAACTAATTTAATTATTATAAAAGCAAAAAGCGCAACTCTTAAGAGTTGCGCTTTTTTTATGGTTTAATAAATCTAAGATACTACTAGAAAGAATATCTTAAACCTACTTGCATTTGCCATCTAGAAGACACTAACCCTCTATCATCGATGATGTTAGCAGTCTCAGCATTTCTTGGGTCAAAAGAAAACTGTGGTGTTGTGTTATCAGGCGCAAAACCTTCAAAATCTAACAACTGTACTTGGTTAAAGTTTGCAAATGTTCTTACACCCCACTCTTTGTTTAAGAAGTTAGTGAAGTTAAAGATATCTGCAGTTAACTCAAATCTGTGGATTTTATCTCCAAATTGAAGTCCAAACTCTTGAGCAAACTTTAAGTCAATGATATGACTCCAGTCAGAACGATCTGCGTTACGCTCAGCAAACTGACCTCTTCTAGTTCTTAGGTAATCGTTACCTTCAATAAAAGCATCTAATAAAGCCCATTGCTCAGAAGCAGTAACACCTCCATCATCAACAAGATTTGCTTCTGCCTCATTTGCAGGAACATAGATTAAGGCAGAATCAGAACCTGTATCACTTAATAATCCTGTTCCATCAACTACATAGCTAAATGGCGTACCTTCAGCACCTTCATAGAAGATACCAATACGTGTTTTAGCAGTTTCTGACCATTTAAACTCAAAAGTAGAATTTGCAATGACTCGGTGACCAGCAGAGAAATCAGATATAGAAAGGTCTGGTCTGTTAGAACCGTTAACCGTTTCTAAGTTTCTCCACTGAGAACTGTTTTGAGAAGATGTACCATCTAATAAACCATCTGCTTCACCGTAAGAATACGTTGCAGATGTTCTGATGTCTAAACGATCTGTAACAAAGTTTTTAGATAATGTACCACTAACATTATAAGAGCTTCCTGCACCTGTATTTGACGCTAAGTAAATATCACTGTAAGTACCATCAACCTTTTGGAAACCGTAGTTTGGTCTAGAACCTGCACCTGTAGTGTTAAACTGTGGTCCAGCAATATTAATGTTTTCATAGATAACTTGAGAGATATTATCATTCCAGATAAAATCAGCAGAGAATACAATTCCCCAAGGTAATTTTTGATCTATCGCAATGTTAGTTTTAAATACCTGTGGTAATCTAAAATCTGGCGCAAATAAATCTACTTGTCCACCAACAGAACCAGAACCTTGAACAGGATCTTGGAATTGTGTCGCTGGATTAGGATTAAACGCAGGGACATTTGAGCCTGTTAACTGAATAAAACCAGTTGTAACACCGTTGTTACCATAAGTACCACCTGGCCATACTAAAGGTACTCTAGATGTAAAGATTCCTAAACCACCACGGATTTGTGTTTTCTTCTCCCCTTTAATATCCCAGTTAAAGCCTAATCTAGGAGAGATATGTACATTAGGGTTAACACCCTTACCTACTCTAGCGCCTTGTAAATCTTTACCAGCAGCTTCTAATAAGGCTACTGTTCTTGTATTAAAATCATCGTTTACCGCACCATCAGCCCAGAAAGGAACATCAAATCTAAGACCAGCAGTTAATTTAAAATTGTCATTGAAATTTACTTCATCCTGCACATAAAAAGCAGTTTGGAAGAAATCAAATTCTGGGGCTCCTTCTGATGCATCACCACTACCTCCTAATAATGAGTACCCATGACGGTATCTATTTGGTAATTCACCATCTATAAAATCCTGTAAGCTTGAGAAACGGTAATCTCCAAAGTTTTGTCTGAAGAATACATTTTTCATATTAGAAAACTCATTGTTAGTACCAATAGTAATGGTGTGCTTACCTGAGTAAATATTAAAGTTGTCTGTTAATGTTAAAATACGTTGCTCTAATAAGTTTGCAGTTGAGAATGCTTCTGAACCAAAGTTAATGTTACCAGCACCATCACGAATGTTTACACGTGGAAAAGGATTTCCTAGTGGGTCTCTGTTGTCATTTACAGATGTATAACCAATAACTAAGTTATTTGAGAATTTGTTTCCAAATGAACTATTTAACTCTAAAGCTGTTGAATTAGTAATAGATTCAAAACCTCTACCACCGTTAATGAAGTTAATACTTCCTTGGTTAGATGCTCCAGGACTAGTTTCTAAAGCTTTAACATAACTATGCTTAAGCGATAATCTGTTAGTATCATTAATATTCCAGTCAATTTTAGCATTTAATTTATCAGAAACTAAAGATGCTATACTGTCTTCAAAACCGCCAGGATTGTACCCAAAATTAGTTTGTAGTACGTCAGCTAAGTTTGTGATATCTGCTAAAGAAGAATCTCCTCTATATGTACCAAAATCAAATGGTGCAGGAGTCTCTCTATCTTCTCTTTCATAGTTTAAGAAAAAGAATAATTTATCTTCAATAATTGGACCTCCAATTCTTGCCCCATAAATATTAGCTGAAAACTCTGCTAATTTTTCTCTATCACCGTTACCAACTAAATCAACTGGTGTTTTACCAGCTAAATCTTGGTTTCTTAAGAATGTGTATGCAGAACCTTCCCATGTGTTAGTACCAGACTTAGTAATAGCATTGATACTACCACCAGCAAAACCTGATTGCTTAACATCAAAAGGAGCTACGTTAATTTGGAAAGACTCAATAGCATCTAAAGATATTGGACTTACACCTGTTTGCCCACCGTTAGTACCAGAACCTGCTAAACCAAAAACATCGTTATTAACAGCACCATCAATAAATATCGTGTTGAATCTGTTGTTTTGACCAGCAATAGAAATAACATCATCACCAGTAACTTTGGCTTGAGGTGTTAATCTTGCAAAATCAGCAATGTTTCTAGAAATAGTAGGTAATGTATTTACCTGTCTCTTAGAAATCTTAGTATCTGCTCCTGTTTTACCAGAATCGAAAACACCATCTGTAGAAGCTGTAATTACAACTTCATCTAAAACGCTAGCATCTTCAGTTAATTTTGAGCTGATTCTTTTAGACTCACCTAAAGCTAAGAAGATGTTGTTTTCAACATAATCTTTAAAACCTACATAAGTGATTGTTACAGTATAAGGACCTCCAGTTCTCATGTTAGAGATTCTGTAGTATCCGTCAAAATCTGTAGCAACACCGTACTTTGTACCTGATGGTGTATGTACAGCCAATACAGTAGCGCCTGGCAATGCATCACCATTGACGTCTGTTACTTGTCCATTGATAGAAGATGTGGTAACACCTTGAGCAAAAGACATTGTCGCAAATAATAGTGCAACGGTCATTACTAAAAATTGTGTAATTTTTTTCATTGTTAAAGTTGAGTTTGTTGTTTAATAACAGCGCAAATATACAACATATAAGGCTTAAAGTATTAACTAAATGTTAAGAAATATTAACAGGAAGCTAACAGAAAAATTCTCAAAAATCTTAAGAAAAAATTATTGAAAACAAATTTTTAACCCTCTAAAATTGCCTATTTTTATAAAATCTAAGTAAACTTTGCGTTGATGCATCATGATGGCTAGAAATATTTGAAGAATTTAACTCTTTTAGAATCGTTTTTGCTAACTTTTTCCCTAGCTCAACACCAAATTGGTCGTAACTAAAAATATTCCAAATAATACCCTGAACAAATATTTTATGCTCGTACATGGCTATTAATTTACCTAAACTTTCTGGTGTCAATTGCTGAATTAATATTGAAGTGGTAGGTTTATTACCTTTAAAAACTTTGAAAGGTAAAAGCCTTTCTTTTTCTTCAGCAGATAATTTACCAGAAGACAGCTCTTCCATAACCTCAGTCTCAGTCTTACCATTCATTAAAGCTTCGGTCTGAGCAAAATAGTTAGACATTAACTTGTCATGATGCTCCTTATTTCCATGAAGTGACCTTACAAATCCTATAAAATCTGTTGGAATTAATTTTGTGCCTTGGTGTATTAATTGAAAAAATGCGTGCTGCGAATTTGTGCCAGGTTCTCCCCAAATTAGTGTCCCTGTTTGGTAGTTAACCTGGTGACCTTCTCTATCTACACTTTTACCGTTACTCTCCATAATACCTTGCTGCAAATAGGTCGCAAATTGGTTGAGGTATTGTGTATAAGGAATTATAGCTTCGCTTTCTGCGTTAAAAAAATTATTGTACCAAACTGTTAAAAGCGCTGTAATTACCGGTATATTTTCTTCAAATTCTGAAGTTTTAAAGTGCTCATCCATTTTGTAAGCACCTTCTAATAAACTGTCAAAATTATCATACCCTAACGCTAAACTTATCGATAGCCCTACCGCACTCCATAATGAAAAACGACCGCCAACCCAGTCTTTCATTGGAAAGATATTAGCCTCATCTATACCAAAAGCTTTAACACTATCAATATTTGTTGAAACCGCTACAAAATGATTTGCTACAGCTTCTTTTGGTTGTGAAAGTAAAAACCAATTTCTAATAGAATTCGCATTAGATAGAGTTTCCTGAGTTGTAAATGTTTTTGAAACTATAACAAAAAGTGTTGTTTCAGGATTAAGGTTTTTTACCACTTCTTGATAATGGTCACCATCTACATTGCTTACAAAATGAGTGTTTAAATGATTTTTATAAAACTGAAGTGCATCTACAACCATTGCTGGCCCCAGATCAGAACCTCCAATACCAATATTTACAACATCTGTAATTTTCTTTCCTGTAAAACCTTTATGTGCACCGCTTATTACTGCCTTAGTAAAGTTTTTTATATTCTCCTTTACATCATACACCCCTGGAATAATATTTTCTCCGTTCACAAAAACCTTTGTGTCTTTTGGTGCTCTAAGCGCTGTATGCAAAACAGCTCTACCCTCTGTTTGATTAATAATATCACCTTCAAAATATTTTGAAATGGCATCTTTAAGGTCTAGTTCTCTGGCTAAATCTAGTAATAATGAAACTGTCTCATTTGTGACTCTATTCTTTGAAAAGTCGACATAAAAATCATCCCAAATAACTGTTAACTCTTCAGCTCGTTTAGGGTTGGTCTTAAATAGGTCTTTAAGATGCGTGTCTTTTACATCTAAAAAATGAGAGGCTAACTTAGACCAAGCTTTGGTCGTTGTAGGGTTGGATGCTTTTAATGCCATAATTATTGTATCTCTGAAATAGTTGTTTCAGTTTCTGGCAAAAGAGAATCTTCCACCAAAATTATATTATCTAATTGTTCTTTAATAGGCCCGATATAGGCCAAAAATTTTGCTCTTAAACTATCTGATATTGGTTTTGCTTCAGGCAACTTTTGTTTAAATGGATCGACTTGCTTCCCGTTTTTCCAAAAACGATAACACACATGATTTCCAGCAGAACTGCCTGTGTTACCAACATAACCAATAATATCTCCTTGTTTTACAAACTCCCCAACTTTAGCTTTTCTACGAGACATGTGCAGGTACTGGGTTTCGTATGTTGAATTATGCCTGATTTTTACATATTTACCATTCCCACGCGTGTAAGAAGATTTAGTCACAGTACCACTTGCTGTAGCTAGAATCGGGGTTCCGTTTGGCGCAGCAAAATCCGTGCCTTTATGTGCCTTAACTCTATAACCATAATGGGCGATTCGGCGTCTTAAATTATACCTAGAGGAAACTCTTCCAAATTGTAAGGGTGATCTTAAGAAAGCGCGTCTTAAGTTTTTAGCTTCATCATTAAAAAAATCTATGATTCCTTTAACACTATCTGTTTCAAATTCAAAAGCATAAAATGGCTCTTTATTATGTTCAAAATAAGCCGCCTTAACTCTATCTACTCCAGCGTAAATACTATCATCTATATATTTGTCTGTGTAAATAACCTTAAACCGGTCTCCAGGTTGTAAGCGGTTAAAATCTATGGTCCAAGCATAAATTTCATTTGCCATTTTATTAGCCAAACGCTGACTTAATCCTTTTTGATCTAAAACCAATGAAATTCCACTACCAGGAGTTATAATTCCTGAAGCTTCTTTCTCAACGTACTTAATAGGCTTCCTGCCAAGATAGGCCTGTATTGAATCCTGGAAATCAATCACAACATATTCTTCCTTACTTGGTTGATAAATAAAACTTTTTGGGGTTTGCAAACTATCTTTAGAACAAAGCAAGGTATAAGGCTTACCTATTTGAAGTTTTCTTATATCAAATGTGTCTTTTGCTTTTTCTGCAATCTGAAATATTTTTGGATAACCAATATTATTACGTTCTAATATTTCGCCAAAACTATCACCACTTTTAATGGTATCTCTTTTTACTATAAAATTATCGAGATTGAAGCCAAACTCAATATTTTCTTCTTTTTCAACAGCTGCTATGTCTTCTAAGTCCTCAACTGTTGGATTTTCTTTACAAGTCAATACAATTAAAGAAAATACCAAAATCCAAACTATCTTTTTCGATTTCATTAATCTACTTCTATTTTAAACATTAGTCCCCCAATTTTTTAACTCGTCCTCTGTCCATAATTCTGGAAAAAATATCCTTCTTTGGTATTTTGGATGCATGTATTTTTTCCAATCACTTCCACCTGTTGCTTCGCCATCACCAATACCACTATCTATATAATGTTTTGCGGCATTGTAATGAGCCATTACCCAAGTGACATTGACCGTATGATCGTAATGGCGCATGGCTTTTATCAAATCCTTGTCTTCTTGGTCTTTTTTTGGCAACTCTTTAAAACGTGTCCACAGGTTTTTAGTGTTGTATTCTTCCATAAACCTTAAAAAATCGTCCTTGTATCGTGCTTCAAAATTTCTTAACAAGGTTGATTTTTTACCTGTCTTATGGTCTTTACCTGCTGCTTGCCAATACAAATGCTCAAATGCATGTGTAAAAGGTGTTTTTCTATCTATCTCTTTTCTAAACCTATAATCGATTAAATTGATAAGTTCGGTTGATGCAAATTCTATTAATCGGTATTGTGCACTTTGAAAACCACTTGCTGGGGTTAAGGTGTATCGGAATTTCATATACTGTTCTACCTCCATACCTTCTCGCATAATATTGAAAGATGTAGTAAGCATATCAAAATATCTTGAAATGCGCATAATTTTACTTTCAAAAAAATGTACATCGAGATGTTCTCTTTCTGAAACTTGAGCGATTTCCCAAAGAATCATTTTAAAAATGAGCTCATTAATTTGATGATAAGCTATAAAAACCATTTCATCGGGTAATGTCGTTCGCTGTGTTTGCAAACTTAGTAAAGCATCTGTTTGAATGTAATCCCAATAGGTGATTGGCTTGCTGTAAAGTAGCCCTAAGAGATGGTCGTCGGTATCTTGATCAATACCATTATACTTCTCCTGAAGTGCTTTTAGTATGTGTGAATAATCTGGTTGGTTAGACATATGGTTTAGTCATCAAATTGAACTTCAAAAGAATGCTTAAGGCCCTTGTACTTTTCTAAATCTGCACGTAATGACCCAACAGCTAGATCTGCTTTAATTTTTAGTGGTATTTTATTTTTATCTGCACTTACCCATAGGGTGAGACTTTCTTCTTCCTTAAATACACGACCTGCCATGACGTAGGGTCTAAACTTTAATGTTTTTACTTTAACTCTAGTGCCATTTACAGTGACTTTGATAGTTTCTCTTCCTAAAAATTTAAGCTTAAAAGGATAATTTTCTTCATCAAAGAACATGCTTAATTCTACAACATCTCCAATTTTTATTATATCGGTATCGTAATTGTTGCGAAGATAATAAAAGGCTGAAACCATGTCCTGAACATTGGCATGTATATTTACAGATTTCAAGATTTTTCTTTTTTTGTCATTAACCTCAGCCTTTTTTGTATCGTGGTCAAATGCAATTTCTATATCCTTTTTGTGTCCGCCTTCGTCTATTTTTCTGATAAATTTATATGGCAAACCTGATTTAGTATCAAAGTAGCTTTCATAGCGGTCTCTTACTTTAAAAAAAGCATTTATAAGTCCGGTGGTTTTTCCTTTTCCAATGACATGGTAAACCGGTTTTCCTTTTAGCTGCTTCTCTTTAATTGTCAAAGAAGCCTCACCTGCTTTAAACCAACCACTATAGCTCATCCTGAACTTGAACCATTCACCATCTTGAAAGGCAGATTCTTGCTGTGCGATGACGAGCTTAAGACTTAAAATTGTTATAAAAAATAGTAACGACTTTTTCATTATAAATCTGTAATACAAATGTAACTTTTAAATCAACATTTTATGTGTTATGACGTAAGATTTGCAATTACTATTCCAAAAGTATTAAAAAGAAAAAACACCATGTATTATTGATGGTGTTTTAACGTTAATACTACAGTGTATATTATAGTGTTCCTCTTTTAGCTTGTTCTCTTTCTATGGATTCAAAAAGCGCTTTAAAATTTCCTGCACCGAAACCTCGAGCTCCCATTCGTTGAATTATTTCAAAGAACAAAGTCGGACGGTCTTCTACAGGTTTCGTAAAAATTTGAAGTAAATACCCTTCTTCATCGGCATCTATCATTATTCCTAGAGCTTTTAATTTTTCTATATCTTCTCTTAATTCGTGACTAAATTCTTCTAATCTACCTGGGACAGCTCTATAATATTCTTCGGGTGGTGTAGATAAAAATTCTACACCATTGGCCCTCAATTGTGAAACCGTTTTAATGATGTCATCTGTAGCAACTGCAATATGCTGTACACCTGCACCTTCGTAAAAATCTAAGTACTCTTCGATTTGAGATCGTTTTTTCCCTTCTGCTGGCTCGTTAATTGGAAATTTAATTCTGCCATTACCATTAGACATTACCTTACTCATTAGTGCAGAATATTCGGTATGGATTTGTTTGTCATCAAAGGATAAAAAATTCTCAAATCCCATGATATCTTCGTACCACTCTACCCAGATATTCATCTGGTTCCAACCTACATTACCCACCATATGATCTATATATTTTAATCCTGCCGATGGTGGATTATAATCCGATTCCCATTTTTGGAAACCTGGTAAAAAAGCGCCTTTATAGTTTTTACGCTCAACAAACAAATGAACGGTTTCACCATAGGTGTATATTCCCGAACGCACAACTTCACCATACTCATCTTTCTCTACTGTTGGTTCCATATAGGATTTTGCACCTCTAGAGGTCGTTTCTTTATAAGCTTGAGTTGCGTCATCTACCCATAGCGCGACTACTTTTACACCATCACCATGTTTTACAATATGGTCGTTAATTGGAGATTTACTATTTAAAGGTGTGGTTAGCATTAACTTTATTTTATCTTGGGTTAATACATAACTCACCGAATCTTTTGCTCCAGTTTCTAGCCCTCGATAAGCATGTGACTGAAACCCAAATGCCGTTTTGTAAAAGTGAGCTGCTTGCTTAGCATTACCTACATAAAATTCAACATAATCTGTTCCTAAAAGCGGCAAAAAGTCTTGTGCCCCTTCAAATATTTTTTCTAGTCCGTAATTGACGGATTTTATTTCTTTATTGCTCATAATGTGTTATTATTCTCTTTCTAAATTTATTCCCCCAACCAAGATTTGTAATAATCTTCATCCGCAATTTCAAGAGCCTCTTCGGTAACTTTTAGCGGTTTAAATGTATCTACCATTACAGCTAATTCATCGGTTTTTACTTTACCAATACTACGCTCCATGGCTCCAGGATGTGGCCCGTGAGGAATACCTGCCGGATGCAACGAAATATGACCTGCATCAATATCATTCCTACTCATAAAATCACCATCTACATAATACAAAACCTCATCGCTATCTATATTGCTATGGTTGTATGGCGCAGGTACTGCCAATGGATGATAATCGTATAAGCGTGGTACAAAACTACAAACCACAAACGCATCGGTCTCAAAAGTTTGATGCACTGGCGGCGGTTGATGCACACGTCCTGTTATGGGCTCAAAATCGTGGATTGAAAATGCATACGGATAGTTATACCCATCGTAACCCACAACATCAAAAGGATGCGACGCATAAACCATATCAAAAATATCGTCTTGCTTTTTTATTTTTATTAGAAAATCTCCCGATTCATTGTACGTCTCTAATTCATAAGGGCGGCGAATATCGCGTTCGCAAAACGGTGAGTGTTCCAACAACTGCCCAAACCAATTTCTGTAACGTTTTGGGGTATAAATTGGTCTGTAAGACTCAACAATAAATAAACGATTATCCTCTGAGTCAAAGTCTAACTTGTAAATAATACCTCTAGGGATTAATAAGTAATCACCATACTTAAAGTCTAGATTCCCTAAATGTGTTCTTAATTTTCCTGAGCCTTTATGAATAAAAATTAACTCATCCGCATCCGTATTCTTATAAAAATAGTCTTTGGTTGACACTTTTGGAGCCGCTAAAATAATATTACAATCTGAATTAGATAGGATAATCTTTCTACTAAGTAAATAATCATTTTCTGGTTTTATTTTAAAACCATGCAGCCTGAAGGATTGCATGTTATTGGCCTTTGCAATTTTTGGGGCAACACTGTATTGATTTTTAATTGCTTTAACCTGAGTAGGTCTTTGCTCGTGATATGAGTTTGTACTCATACCATCAAAACCTATGGTACCAAACAATTGCTCATAGTAAAAACTACCGTCCGGCTTTTTAAATTGTGTATGTCGTTTTGGAGGAATTTCTCCTAATTTATGATAAAATGGCATTGTTTTGTTGTTTAAATGTTGAATTGCTTGCGATTTAACGCAGAATTTTACTGTTTTAAAGGTACAAAAAATGCATGTCTATTCTGGATTCCTTTTTATTAGAAAATGAAGGTGAAGTTTAAAATATTTCCAGAATGGTTTCATAGACAGCAAATATCTAAAAAATTAGGAGATGTTGCAACGCCTTTTGAATTAGAAAAATTATATTTTTTACTAAAACCAAAAGCCCAAATTAAAAAACCAATAGCTTTCTTTTATTTCAGGTGACCAAGTGTATTTGGCTTCAATTGGTCCTAAAAAGGTTTCTATTGAATAACCTAAAGCAAAACCTGTGTAATCGGGTTCAGTAATCCACTCGCCATCGTCAAAAATATTGTTATCTATGTTTGCAAAATTTCCAGACAACAGGATATGATGTTTTTTGAATAACTCATAGTCTAAAGTAACATCTGCTTTTACAAAACTATTGCCAACAATAGAGACATAATCGTAACCATAAAACGATTCAAAATTATTAATAAAATTTTGTCCGTAGCCTCCAAACGCAAAATTTAGAAAATTTGTAGAACGGTCTCCCAATTGAAATCCTCCTGAAGTATTTAAAAGTACTGAAAATTTATCTGTTAGGCTAAAGGCATAACCAATATCTGCTTTTGCAATTGAAAAACTTTCAAAATCTGTATTAAAACCATCTGCACCCAAATACCAATGTAAATGTCCATCTATACTAATGCCATTATTCGGGAAAAACCTATTGTCATATGTATCTATGTTTAACCCACCAAAAAGACTATAGTAATCTGTATTCTCAAACGTCAAAGCATCTTGAGTATTTGTATTGTTCAAGTTCTCCGTAGTTATTTTAAGACGCTTATGTTCTGCCCCTAGATTTACAGAAAACTCTTTTGCGAGCAATGTTTGAAGATATACTTGATTAGTTTGGTCTTGTAAATCAACATCTACCTTATTTAAATTATTTAAAAGTGGATCATCTGGTTGTAAAACAAGATTGGCGTTAACAAGCCTATCGAATTGATTGTATCTAGATTTTAATCCAATACTTACATAAAATCCTTTGTCAATAAAATAATCAAAATCGTATCTGATATTATCTCCAAGAATGATATCTATAGATGCAATGTCGTTTTTTGAAAATAATCGTTTCTTCGTGAAATTCACCAATGCTGCACTTTTATATAACCCATCATAATGCACCCCTAATTTTACAAAAGCATTTGTCTTAGACTCTCTTATTTTGGCATCTAAATCATAAGTGTTTTCCGCTTCGGTTTTGGTGAGTTTGTATCTAAAGGTATCAAAATTATTTGTTGCAACGAGATTGTTAACTCCCTTGTCTAACTGGCTGTAGCTAATTTTTTCATTCCCTTTTAATTTTAATTTTCCTATTACATAAGAGCGGGTATAGCTATTGTTTCCGGTGACTTTAATTTTTCTAATGTTAATGGTATCTGCAATGGTAAGATTTGGTTTAGATCCAAACTCTTTTTGTGTGGCTTTAAGGTTTTTCAAAGCCTCCAGTTCTTTTCTTGCTGCTAGTTCTCCATTTTTAACAATATCTCTTCCTTCATCAAATGATATAACTGTAAAATTGGTAATATCTGGTTTTATATAAATATTTGTTAGCTTTCGCTTTTCTTGCATGGCCTTTATAGTCCTAAAGTTATTAATCTGCAACAAAATTTCTGGGGCCGACTCTAAATCATTCCTGTCCTTTAAATCGTCTTGAACATCAACACCAATAATAATGTCCATGCCTTTAGCTCTTAACTCTTCTATCGGGTAATTGTTAGTTACGCCACCATCTATAAAAATATCATTATCAATCTCTACTGGCTGAAAAAGCGAAGGCAGTGCACTACTTGCCGATACAGCTTCCGCAAGATTACCTTTATCCAGTATTACAGCCTCACCCGTTTCAATATTTGTAGCCATACAAAAGAAAGGAATGGGTAAGTTTTCAAAAATTGAAACATCCTTAACAGGAAGCATTAGCTTGTATAACAAACTGTAAACATTCTGACCTCTGGATAATCCAGAAGGTAAAGACAATTTAAAGTTTCTAAAAGGAAGACTTATAGCATACCGTTCAGAATTATTTCGTTCAACCAAGGATTTAGAATTTCTAGAAAACTTATCATTTATTAGCACATCAAAATCTATGGTTTTAAATAAGGAATCTAATTGTTTTCCAGAATATCCTGAAGCATACAAAGACCCAATTACTGCTCCCATACTAGTCCCTGCAATATAGTCTACCGTTATCCCCAAACTATCAATAACCTTTAAGGTTCCTATATGTGCAAAACCTTTTGCCCCTCCACCACTAAGTACCAAGCCCACCTTTGGCCTTTTAGTTTCTTGGGCTATCAATTGCTGAAATGAAACCGCTAAAATTAGAATATGGATTATATGTTTAGGTTTTAAAATCAATTTATTTTTCGTGATAATAATTATATACCTTATTAGCTCTTGATAACCCTACTACAGCTTCAAGCTCATCTAGTTTTGCATTTGCAATGCGTTTTACCGTTTTAAAACGTTTCATTAAATCTACTATTGTTTGCTCTCCGACACCTGGTATGTTTTCTAATTCGGTTTTTAAGGCGCCTTTACTTCTTCTATTTCTATGATGCTCGATACCAAAGCGATGGGCTTCGTTTCTGAGTTGTTGAATAATTTTTAAAGTTTCACTCTTTTTATCTAAATATAAAGGAATTGGATCTTCTGGGTAAAATAATTCTTCCAAGCGTTTTGCAATACCTATTATGGTAATTTTTTTGCGCAAACCTAGAACATCTAAACTTTTAAGCGCGGAAGACAATTGCCCTTTTCCTCCATCAATAATTATAAGATGAGGTAATGGCTGGTCTTCTTCTAATAGACGTTTATATCTTCTAAAAACTACCTCTTCCATCGAAGCAAAATCATCTGGCCCTTCAACTGTTTTAATATTAAAATGTCTGTAGTCTTTTTTACTTGGTTTTCCGTTTTTAAACACGACACAAGCTGCCACAGGATTTGTGCCTTGTATGTTAGAATTATCAAAACACTCTATATGTCTTGGCTCTTCTGTTAGCCCTAAATCGGCCTTCATTTGTGCCATTATTCTATTTGCATGCCTATCAGGATCTGTTATTTTTATTTGCTTTAATTTATCTAAACGGTAATATTTGGCATTACGTTCAGATAAATCTAATATACTTTTTTTATCACCTAATTTTGGTTGTGACACTTTAACATTATCTCCTAATTCTACCTTAAAAGGCACATAGATTTCTTTACTGTTTGAATGAAATCTTTGTCGTATTTCCGTAATGGCCAATTCCAATAATTCTTTATCCGTTTCCTGAAGCTTCTTTTTAATTTCTAAAGTATGAGAACGAATTATTGAACCATAAGATAGTTGTAAAAAGTTGATGTACGCATAACTCTCATCACTTACAATAGAAAACACATCTACATTACTAATTTTAGGATTAACTACGGTTGACTTAGCCTGGTAATTCTCCAAAACATCTAGCTTTTCTTTTACTCTTTGGGCGTCTTCAAACTGCATATTAGAAGCAAATGTTTTCATTTGCTTACGAAACTGATGAAGCGAATCTTTAAAATTTCCTTTTAAAATCTCACGAATTGCCGCTATATTGGCATGATATTCATCTTCAGTCTCCAAACCTTCACAAGCACCCTTACAATTACCTAAGTGGTATTCTAGACATACTTTATATTTTCCAGCCTCTACTTTTTCTTTAGCTAAATGGTAATTACATGTGCGCAATTGGTACAAGCCTTTGATTAGACCTAAAAGGGTCTTTACAGTCTTCATACTGGTATAGGGCCCAAAATACTGAGACCCATCTTTAATAACCCTCCTTGTTGGAAAAACACGAGGGAAGCGTTCATTTTTTATACATATCCATGGATAGGACTTATCATCTTTTAAAAGCACATTATAACGTGGCTTGTATTTTTTTATCAAATTATTTTCGAGTAATAGGGCATCACTCTCGGTCTCTACAACAATATGCTTAACCGTTGTAATTTTTTTTACCAATACACGTGTTTTTCCATAATCGTGATTTTTGGTAAAATAAGAACTTACTCGTTGTTTAATATCCTTTGCCTTACCAACATAAATTAAGTTGTCATCGACATCGTAATACTGGTAAACACCAGGTTGATGCGGCAACGTTTTTATTTGGATATCAAGCTCAGTTTTGGACATACACTCAAAGGTAATAAATCGTTTGTATTTGATGTTTTTTCAAAGCGTTTTATTACTACTTTCGCCGCTCTAATTTTGAATTATTTTAATGACAAAACAATTACTAGGACGAGTTGATAAGATTGACTTTCCTATATTAAATCTACGTCAGGTTGATGTAAAAATTGACACAGGCGCATATACATCCGCGATCCATTGTTCTCAAATAAAAGAGGTGAAAGATGAACTGCACTGTGTCTTTGAGCATGAGGAGCATTTAAATTTTAAAACGGAAAAAATTGTATTTAATCAATACACATATACCGATGTAAAAAGTAGTAATGGTATTAAAGAAAATAGATATAAAATAAAAACAGATGTTATTTTCTTTGGAAAAACTTATAAAATCAACTTAACTTTAAGCACTAGGGACGATATGAAGTTTCCTGTTTTAATAGGACGTCAGTTTTTAAAGAAAAAATTTATCGTTGATGTCGATTTAGAAAATCAATCTTTTAACGCTTTACAATAATGAACTTAGTTATTTTATCACGCAACCCTAATCTTTATTCTACAAGGCGATTAATAGAAGAAGCAGAGAAACGAAGTCATATTGTGGAGGTTATAGACCCTTTAAAATGTGATATCATTATAGAGCGCGAAAAACCAACCATATATTACAATGACCGTTATTTAGATTATGTAGATGCAGTAATACCACGTATAGGAGCTTCTGTTACTTTTTATGGTTGTGCTGTGGTAAGACAATTTGAAGAAATGGGTGTATTTACCATTGCGTCATCTGAGTCAATTTTACGCTCAAGAGATAAATTAAAGAGTTTACAACGTCTAAGTAAGGCAGGTATTGGGATGCCTAAAACGGTTTTTACAAATTATTCTAGAGATGTCGAAGAAGTGATTGAACATGTAGGCGGTACGCCTGTAATTATAAAATTACTAGAAGGCACACAAGGTCTAGGCGTTGTTTTAGCAGAGACAAAAAACGCTGCAGAATCCGTACTTGAGGCATTTAATGGACTACAGGCACGTGTTATTGTACAAGAATTTATCAAAGAGGCCAAAGGTGCTGACTTAAGAGCTTTAGTCGTTGATGGACAAGTCGTTGGAGCAATGAAACGTCAAGGTAAAGAAGGTGAGTTTAGGTCTAATTTACACCGCGGTGGTTCTGCGGAAATTGTAAAACTAAATCATGATGAATTAAAGCTAGCTATGAATGCAGCAAAAGTGCTAAAATTACCTGTTTGTGGTGTGGACATGTTGCAATCGACAAGAGGTCCATTATTACTCGAGGTAAACTCTACGCCTGGATTAGAAGGTATAGAAGGTGCTACAAACAAAAACATAGCAAGAGCCATTATTACATTTATTGAACGTAACAGAAAATAACTATTTTAATAAATGAGTAACAAAGAAATACTCGAGATACTAGGCGAAGCTGTAAAACTTGGTGAGCGTGCTAAAGTAAGTTTTAATGTTGCAAAATTGCACACCCAAAACAGTATTGATGTTCCAGTCATAATAGAACGTTCCAAAAAACCAGGACCAACAGTTTTGATTACAGCTGGCATTCATGGAGACGAAGTTAATGGGGTTGAGATTGTCCGCCAGATCATTGCAAAAGGCATAAATAAGCCAAAACGTGGCACCATAATTTGTGTTCCAGTAATCAATGTGTTTGGATTTATAAATATGAATCGAGAATTCCCAGACGGACGTGATCTTAATCGTGTTTTTCCGGGAAATAAAAGCGGTTCTTTAGCAAGTAGAGTTGCTCATAAATTAATGAAAGAGATTGTACCTCATGCCGATTTAATATTAGATTTTCATACGGGTGGTGCAGATCGTTTTAATGCAGCACAAATTCGCATAGTGAAAAACGAAATTGTCTTAGATGAACTTGCCCATGCATTTGGCGCTCCATTTATTTATTATTCAGGTAATATTAAAAAATCTTTTAGAAGCTCTTGTTACAAACTCGGGATTCCCATGCTATTATTTGAAGGTGGTAAGTCCTTTCATATCGACAATACAATTACCAACACAGGTGTAAATGGAGCAAAACGCGTACTGCACCATTTGGGGATGTTGAATTCTAAATTTAAAGTGAGTCGTCCTAAAAAACAAACTATAAAAATTTTAGACAGCAAATGGATTCGCGCTAATTATTCAGGTATGTTTAAAGCTTCTGTATCTTTAAATTCTCAAGTAAAAAAAGGCGATGTAATTGGAAATATAACTGACCCTTATGGGAGTTTTAATCACTTTGTTAAAGCCACAAACGATGGTTGTATTTTCAATATTAATGAGTCACCTATAATTTATCAAGGTGATGCCATCTTTCATATTTCAACAAAATTTGAAGACTAATGTCTAAGTTTGATTTAAGAAAAAAATATAAAACACTACGCAAGGAATTATCTGAAGATGAAATTGAAACTAAAAGTCTAGCTATAGCAAATAGACTCTTACAATTAGATATTTGGCAATATTCTTTTTATCATATTTTTTTACCCATTGAAGAACATAGCGAAATTAACACTGAATATATTTTAAATATTCTTGCTGGTAAAGATAAAAACATCGTGATTTCTAGGGCCAATTTTGAAGACGCTTCGATGACTCATTTTTTGCTAACTGATAATACAAAACTTAAAAAAAATAGTTATGGTATCCCAGAACCTATAGATGGCATCCCTATTACAACACAACAATTAGATGTTGTATTTGTACCTCTTTTAGCTTTTGACAAGAAGGGTAACAGAATTGGCTATGGCAAAGGTTTTTATGACCGTTTTCTTTCGGATTGTAAACTAGAAACTTTAAAAATCGGACTCTCTTTTTTTGAAGCTGAAACGGAATCGTTTGAAGTCTCAGAAAATGACATAAAATTAGACTTTTGTGTGAATCCTAATTATTTATTTCAGTTTTAAAATTATTATTAAAAGCCCTTTTATTAAATACAATTAAAATTCCAATTCCTGTACTAATGGCTACATCAGCAACATTAAAAACAGGGTCGAAAAAAGATATATATTTACCTCCAAAAAATGGTATCCAATCTGGTAATACTCCCGAAAACAAAGGAAAGTGCAACATATCTACAACACTTCCATAAAACACACCTGCATAGCCACCAGATTCTGGTAAAAAGGTGGCGACCTGGCCAAAGCTATCGCTAAATAAAACACCATAAAAAACAGAGTCTAAAATATTACCCAATGCTCCTGCAAAAATTAATGATATGGCAAAAATCAAAGTTTTTGTTTTTTGCTTTTTTATAACGTCATAGAGCCAATACCCTATTCCACAAATAGCAATAATTCTAAAAAGAGTAAGTATCAGTTTTGCAGATTTATCCTTAATAAAAGAAAAAATATCACTCAACGTTGTCCCCCACGCCATACCATCATTCTCTACAAACACAATCTTAAACCATGAAAATACAGTGACATCTTCTTGTAGCTGAAAATTCATCTTTATATAAATTTTACTGATTTGATCTATTAACAAAACAAGTAGAATAATAAGAGTTGACTTCCTTAAGGACATAGAAACAATTATTTATCAATCTTTTTAACTGTTATGTTTCCTCCAATGGTAGTTAATCTCCAGAGGTTAGTTCCTAACATATCACTCGGAAATTCGACGAGCCCGTGATGAGAATCAGTTTGTATGATGGCGTTTTTGGTTCTGATTAATATAGGCTCATCTACGGTTTTTATAGTTCCTACTCTTGCTAAACCTTCTATAGTACATCCTCCCTGAAATAGGTTAATATTAAGTCTATTAAATTTTCCTTTAGCTTCTACAGAACCTACATCACTAGTTATGGAGAGGTTCATGTTATCTGGTAACTTAAGCCCTAAATCTGCAGTTATAACTTTATGTGCATTGCGTTTATCATCTGGCATTTTTTCTAAAGCTATGCGTTTTAGTGATATAAACAACTGTTTCCCCTTAACCTCAGAAACAACCTTATAATCATTACCATATTCGCCATCAGAAGTTGATGCTACCGTAATAATATCTGATTTTTCTGTTGTAACTTTTATTTTGAAAATCTGGTCTCCGTTAATAATAATTTCAGAGATTCCATTGGATGAAAAGGTATTTAGTCCTTTATTTTGAGAAAATCCTGAAACTGAAAAAACAACCAAGGCTAAAACCAAAAAAGTCTTGAAATTACTATTCCAAGACTTTAAAATATTTAATACCATGTACATGAAATATTTATTTCTGCATGTTTTTTGCTTCTATACTCAATGTCGCATGGGGTACCAATTGTAAGCGCTCTTTCTTTATGAGTTTACCCGTTACACGACATATGCCGTAGGTTTTATTTTCTATTCTTATCATAGCATTCTTAAGGTCTCGAATAAATTTTTCTTGACGAATAGCAAGGGCAGAGTTAGCTTCTTTACTCATTGTTGCACTACCTTCTTCAAAGGCTTTGAATGTTGGTGAGGTATCATCGGTACCATTATTATGGTCATTCATGTAAGCACTTTTAATTAATTCTAAATCATGCTCCGCCTTGTTTATCTTCTCTTGGATAAGTACTCTAAACTCTTCTAAGTCTTTATCTGAATATCTGTTTTTAGCTTCTGTTGCCATGTCTTAATTTTTTTGAATAAACAATTTGGTATTTACGTCATCAAAAGCAATTTCTATACCATTGTTTAGGTTATCTATAATCTGTAAATCGTCTGTTAAAGTTTCCGTTTTAATATATTCTTTATTGTCATTTACTGCAGCGACCATATTCATATCACTTTGTAACTGTACAACAATGCGATCAGTTACTTCAAATCCCGAATCTTTACGTAAATTCTGAATACGATTTACAAGTTCTCTTGCAATACCTTCTCTACGTAAATCTTCATTTATAGTAACGTCTAATGCTACTGTTAATGACCCTTCATTAGCTACTAACCAACCCTCAATATCTTGAGAGGTAATCTCGACATCATTAAGCCCTAATGTAATATTTTTTCCATTAATGTCAAGCTCAAAACTATTGTTTTGCTCTATTTTGTTAATATCTTCTGAAGTGAAATTATTTATCGCACTGGTAATCAACTTCATATCTTTTCCAAAACGCGGTCCTAAGGTTTTAAAATTAGGTTTTATTTGCTTTACTAAAATATCTGATGCGTCTTGTAATAATTCAATTTCTTTAATATTAACTTCGTACTTAATTAAGTCTGCGACTGCCTCAATTTCTTCTTTTTGTTGCGCACTAGTTACAGGAATCATTATCTTTTGTAGTGGTTGACGCACTTTTATCTTTTCCTTAGCTCTTAATGATAATACCAAAGAAGAAATGGTTTGTGCATTTTCCATCTTACGCTCCAAAACTTTATCAATAGCTTTTGCATCAGCAACTGGAAAATCTGCTAAATGTACGCTTTCAAAGTTTTCTTTTTTAGTCACTGCATTTAAATCCAAATACAAGCGATCCATAAAGAATGGTGCTATTGGCGCACCCAATTTAGCCAAGGTTACCATACATGTGTACAGTGTTTGGTATGCCGAAATTTTATCTGTTTGGTAATCGCCTTTCCAAAAACGTCTTCTACTTAAACGCACATACCAATTACTAAGATATTCTTGTGTGAAATTTGAAATAGCTCTTGCGGCTTTTGTTGGCTCATATTCCGCATAAAACACATCTACTTTTTGAATAAGTGTGTTTAGTTCAGAAATGATCCAACGGTCTATTTCTGGTCTTTCATTCAGCGGAATATCTGCTTCACTATAATTAAACCCATCAAGATTTGTGTAAAGTGAAAAGAACGAGTACGTATTGTAAAGTGTTCCGAAGAATTTACGCTTTACTTCTTCGATACCATCCACATCAAATTTTAGGTTATCCCATGGATTTGCATTGCTAATCATGTACCAACGTGTGGCATCTGCTCCATATTTAGACAAGGTTTCAAAAGGGTCTGTAGCGTTACCTAAACGCTTAGACATCTTTTGCCCATTTTTATCTAAAACCAATCCGTTTGACACTACATTTTTATAAGCTACAGAATCAAAAACCATAGTTGCAATAGCATGAAGCGTATAAAACCAACCGCGTGTTTGGTCTACACCCTCTGCAATAAAATCTGCTGGAAATGATTTATTCTCATCAATCAGTTCTTTATTTTCAAAAGGATAATGCCATTGTGCATAAGGCATAGAACCCGAGTCGAACCACACATCAATCAAATCGCTCTCACGTTTCATGGGTTGTCCAGAATCAGACACTAAAACAATCTTATCAACTACATTTTTATGAAGGTCTACTTTTTCATAATTCTCATCGGACATGTTGCCCACTTCAAAATCAGCAAAAATATCTTCAGACATTAATCCAGCTTTAATTGACTTTTCAATTTCAGCTTTTAGTGCTTTCATTGAACCAATACAAATCTGTTCTTTTCCGTCTTCGGTTCGCCAAATTGGTAATGGAATTCCCCAAAAACGAGAACGCGATAAATTCCAATCGTTTGCATTTGCGAGCCAATTACCAAATCGGCCTTCGCCTGTAGATTTTGGTTTCCAATTAATACCCATATTTAGCTCATGCATGCGCCTCTTAATATCAGTCACTTTTATAAACCATGAGTCTAGTGGGTAGTATAAAATTGGTTTATCGGTACGCCAGCAATTTGGATAGCTGTGTTTATATTTTTCAACCTTAAAGGCTTTGTTTTCTGTTTTTAGTTTAATAGCAAGCTCTACATCTACTGATTTTTCTGGTGCTTCACCTTCAGAATAGTATTCATTCTTAACGTATTTGCCACCAAACTCACCTAATTCCTTTCTGAATTTCCCTTGTAAATCCACCAATGGCACTAAATTATCATTTTCATCCTTTACTAATAATGGTGGAATTTCTGGTACAGCTTGCTTTGCCACCAAAGCATCGTCTGCTCCAAATGTTGGTGCTGTATGTACGATTCCTGTACCGTCTTCCGTCGTTACAAAATCTCCAGAAATAATTCTAAAGGCGTTTTGCTTATTCTCAAACTCAAGATTAAAATCTAATAATTGTTCGTAAGTAATACCAACTAAATCTGTCCCCTTACATTCTTTAACAACGTAATAAGGAATTTTTTTATCGCCCGAATTGTATGCTAAAAGTTCTGATTTTTCTTCAACCTTATTAAACTTTCCTGAGAATTGTTTTGCAACTAAACTCTTAGCCAAAACCACATTCATTGGTTTAAACGTGTATTGGTTATACGTTTCTACTAAAACATAATCAATCTTTGGTCCAACCGTTAATGCTGTGTTACTTGGCAATGTCCAAGGTGTGGTCGTCCAAGCTAAGAAATAGATATCACCTTCATTCTGTAAAAAGTTTGGTAAACTTTCTGCATTGGCTTTAAACTGAGCAACAACTGTTGTGTCTGTAACATCTTGATACGTCCCTGGTTGGTTTAATTCATGTGAACTTAAACCTGTACCAGCCTTTGGAGAATAGGGTTGTATTGTATAGCCCTTGTAGAGTAAACCTTTATCGTAAATCTGTTTTAACAACCACCAAACAGACTCCATGTATTTGGATTTATAAGTCACATATGGGTCGTCCATATTAACCCAATACCCCATTTTTTGTGTGAGGTCATTCCAAATATCGGTGTAACGCATCACCGCTTTTTTACAAGCAGTATTGTACTCTTCTACAGTAATTTTTTTGCCAATGTCTTCTTTGGTAATACCAAGTTCTTTCTCAACACCAAGCTCAATTGGCAAGCCATGCGTGTCCCAACCCGCCTTACGTTTTACCTGAAAACCTTTCATGGTTTTGTATCGCGGAAAAATATCTTTAATCGCTCGTGCTAAAACGTGGTGCACACCTGGTAATCCATTAGCTGAAGGTGGGCCTTCAAAAAAGACATAAGGAGGTTTTCCCTCTCGTGTAGTTACACTTTTATTAAAGATATCATTTGCTTCCCAATAGTTGCTAATTTCATCGGCTACATTTGGTAAGTTAAGTCCTTTGTATTCAGGGAACTTTTGGCTCATTTTTCGCATTTCTTATAAGGATGCGAAAATACTAATTTTTACGAAAATTTAAGTTAATAACAACCGAAAAGTACCAAACACAACTGTTTTAAAACTACATGTGTTTATGAGAAGTCTTCATCTAAATTAATTAATTTGTTTTTTAAGGCGTAAATGACTAAGCCTGCTGTGTTTTTAGAATCTGTTTTAAGAAGAAGATTATTTCTGTGACCTTCAACCGTTCTTTTACTTATACCCAATTGTTCTGCTGCGTCCTTAGAGTTTAATTGCCTACAAAGCAAATTAAGTACATCCAATTCTCTTTTTGTGAAATACGTATTATCGAAACTGGATTTTGTACGCTGCTTGTTTTCTTTATCTTCTTCAACAAATTGCAATACTTTTTTATCATAATAAAATCCGTTTTTATGAACTTCTTTTATGGTTTTTATCATCAATTTAGGAGTGCTATTTTTTGCTAAGTAAGCAACAGCCCCTATAGAAATCATGCTTAATATAAAAGGCTTGCTAAAATAACTTGTTAATGCAATTATTTTAATATCTGGGAATTCCTTTGTGAGAATTTTTGTGACCTCAACACCATTTAATTCTGGCATTTTTAAATCGGTAACTACAATATCTGGATGTGTTTTCGCTTTTTTTAATTTTTGCATAAGATCACTTCCATTTTCTGCGTCATATAAGACTTCAATATCTTCTTCATTTTCAAGAATAGATTTGAGTCCTTGCCTAAAAAGCAACTCGTCATCTGCCAATGCAATTTTAATTTTATGACCCATGATTCACTTCAATTAAAAATGTACTTCCTTTATTTAGTAAACTGTTCATGATTAAATTACCATTTAATATCTTAACGCGACTTTTTATGTTTTGAAGACCTATCCCTGCTTTTTTATTAACTTCGGAAACATCAAAACCACAGCCATTATCCTGAAAACGCATTGAATATCCATTCTCATCATATTTAATAAATACTGTCATTTCTGTAGCCTTACCGTGTCTAATTGCATTATTGATTAATTCTTGAAATATCCTAAAAACGTGCAACTTGTTAGTTTCAATAATTTTAAGTTCTTCCAATTGATAAACTATACTAATATTTGTGTTTCTACTGAACTCATCGAATAGCTCTTCTAAAGCTGCTTTTAGGCCAAATTTTGATAAAACTGGCGGTAATAAATCGTGTGCTATTCTTCTAGAACTCTCTAAAGTTGTTGATGTAATATCTAATATTTGACTCAGGGTTTCTTTATTCTTTTGTGTCAATTGTCTATCTGAAAGTAACATATTTGTGGACAAACTCACGATATTTAATTTTGAGCTAATGGCATCGTGTAAATCTTGAGATATACGTTTGCGTTCTTCTTCTTGAATACTTATTGAAGTTTGTAGTATTTTCTGTTGATGCGCAATTTTTAACTCCGCCTTTTCACGCTCTTTTTGGATAACTTTTTTCCTAGATAATATGAAAAAAAGTATGGTTCCTATAGTCACTACAACTAAGAATACGACAACAAAAATAAAGACAACAACTAGCTGCTCTTTTTGACTCTGTAGTTCTTGAACCATTCAGTAAATATTAAACCCATATATATTAAAAGGCAAATCTGATTTAAATCCCACAGCATACTAGAAAAACTTCCAACAAATTCCTTAGTGTTTGCGAAATTTAATACCATAAAAATAACAACACTTAACGTTTTATAAAAAAGCACTCCTACGGATACAAAAACAAACCTTATTTCATTAATCATAGAATTGTAAAGGTGCATTACAGTGAATATAAGTATAGGTAATGCGCATATAATTATTTGAAAAGGGTTAAGCGGTTTAAGCTCATAATAGTCTAACCCACTTATGATAAAAAGAATTAGTAAAACAAAAGACACTACTCCAATTAAGGCATTTACAAATTTTCTTTGTTTAAGCATTAATAGCTTCCTAAAGAAGAATGACAATGTTATAAATTCAGCAACAAAATAAAAATGAGAAAGAAATAAATTATATTTTTTTAAAAAGGCTAATGTTCCAGCTGTAGCATCTATTATTCCAATAACCGTCAAATAAAAACAAAACATTAAATATGTTTTGTTTTTAGTTTTCTTTGAACCTGTTACTATATAAAGGATGGCTAAAAATAATAACCCATAAGATATTAAATACTCAAATTTAAATTCTCTCATTTAGTTAATAGACTATTTTATTACTTATGGTTTAAAGGACTATTATCATCACATTTATCAGGGCAACCCATTGAAAAATCAAAGGCTCCACTACCAGTGACTTCAGACCTACTGTAAGGTGGATTTATTTCTTCTTCAACCATATCTCTTTCAACACCACTACTATCTTTTTTTGTACCAACCATAACCAATGTTTGTCCATTTGCATTAGACAACTTTGGGTTAACTCCTATATAAGCTCTAATGCAAGAATCATCCACATTATTTAAAGTGTAGCCTCCTTTGGTTGCTTGTAATACTTTCATTTCTTTTAAAATTTCTACGATGGTTTCACATTTTATTAAAAAAGCCTTTGCGTCGCCTTTGCGCATAGTGTCTTGATAATTTTTGGTCCAGTTTTTTGCGTCTTCAATAGAAATTAATGTTTTACTCATTACAGATTAGTTTTTGGATTAAAGCCTAAAAATACAGAAAATAGTTACAAAAGTTTTGCAGACTTATAATTAAGAAACTAAAAATTCGACTAAATCTTCAATCTTAGAAATTAATTGAACTTTAATCTTTGTGTTCTTAAGACTTATCTTATTGTATTTAGATACAAATATTGTCGAGAATCCTAATTTTTCTGCTTCTAGGATACGTTGCTCTACACGTTGCACCGGTCTTATCTCTCCAGACAAACCAACCTCAGCAGCAAAACAATATGTGCCTTGTAAGGCTACATCTTCATTAGAAGATAAAATTGAAGCTACCACTGCCAAATCTATTGCTGGATCATCTACAGAAATACCGCCTGTAATATTTAAAAACACATCTTTTGCTCCTAATCTAAAACCTGCTCGTTTCTCTAAAACTGCCAAAAGCATATTCAGTCTTTTAGCATTAAACCCTGTCGCTGAACGCTGTGGTGTGCCATAAACCGCAGTACTTACCAATGCTTGCACTTCTATCATTAACGGGCGCATCCCCTCTAAAGTGGCTGCAATGGCATTACCCGAAAGTTCGCCATCTTTCTCTGAAATTAGTATTTCGGATGGGTTGCTAACTTCACGCAAACCAGACCCTTGCATTTCATAAATTCCTAATTCATTAGTTGAACCAAATCTGTTTTTATTGGCGCGTAATATTCTAAAAACATGGTTACGATCTCCTTCAAACTGTAAAACGGTGTCTACCATGTGTTCTAATATTTTTGGCCCTGCAATGTTACCATCTTTAGTAATATGACCTATTAGTAAAACTGGTGTCGCTGTTTCCTTAGCAAACTTAATAAGTTCAGTAGTACATTCTTTTATTTGGGAGATACTGCCAGCTGAAGATTCTATATAATCGCTATGCAGTGTCTGAATAGAATCTATTACAACAATATCAGGTTCTAAATCTTCGATTTGCTTAAATATGTTTTGTGCCTTAGTTTCTGTAAGAATGTAACAGTTTTCGCTATTGGGATGAATGCGTTCTGCTCGCATTTTTATTTGTTTCTGACTTTCTTCACCTGAAACATATAAGGTTTTATAGGGCAGTTTTAAAGCGATTTGAAGAAGCAATGTACTTTTACCTATTCCAGGTTCTCCGCCAAGTAACGTAAGAGAACCTGGTACAATTCCACCTCCCAAAACGCGATTAAATTCTTCGTCCAACATATTTAGACGTGCATCTTTGGCACTATCAATCTCTTTTACTCGCAATGGTTTTGAAGTTCGCTTAGAGATTGAAGACGATGCAACTTTCCAATCACTCTTCTCTGGTTTTTGTAACACCTCTTCGGCAATAGTATTCCATTGTTTGCAAGCTGTACATTGCCCTTGCCATTTACTATATTGACTGCCACAATTTTGACAGAAAAATGTGGTTTTTACCTTTGCCATTAGTACCCGAAATCTCTTTTAATTGCCTCTGCTTTCTCTAATAAAAAATCCTTTGTAATGCCTCCGATTTCTTCCAAAACATATGCCGATTGGAATGTTTTCATAGCCTTTTTAGACTCCCCCATATTTTCTTGATACAATCCTAAATAATAACTCGGCAATACCGTATCTGGATAATTAGCCTTTGCTAATTTTGATAACTCTTTATAGTACTCCCACTGTTCTTTCTTTTTGATTGCTGCAGCAATAGCTCTAAAATCGTTAATTAGAATCTGCTTTTGAATACCAAAGAGTGCATTTATTTCTTCGTATTTCTGCTGCAAGTACTCTACTGGAGAAGTATCTAATTTTAGGATGGATGTATTGTATTCATCCTTACTAATAGGCTGAAACACAAAAAATATAGACTCTAAGGCTTTAGGTATTGCATGAGCTGGCATCGCGTAATGTGAAGGTCCATTATACGCGCTAAATGTATACAGTAGATTTGTATTTTCTATACTTTTTAAAGATTGATTTAAGTCTTTAGCATCTTCCATAATATGCTTTATATCTGCATCAGAAACAGCTAAGTAGTAAAATGTTTTTTGCTCTACGGTTTTTAATCGCTCTTCTAGATACTTCTTCATGTCGGTTGCTAAATCTGGACTTATCACCACATATGCATTAAAAACAGGATTACTTCTTACCAAATAATAGTTTATGAAATTTGCTGTTTCACCATGACCAACAGCGACTCTAAATCGTTCAGTTTTATAGTTGTTTTCTATAAAGGGAATCAATTCTTTACCTACAAACTCAAAAAAATCAGCACCCGTTTCTACAGGTAATGAATTTTGTTCTGAATATATTAAATCATCCTCCCTAGTTTCAACCTGATTGACTCCTACAACAATGGATTCTGGAATATCTTCCCAATAGGCGTAATAATCTACATTCCCAGCTACCGTTTCAAACATATAATCGCCATCAAACACATAAATTACGGGATAAGCCTTATCATCTTCTTGAGAATAACCTCTTGGTAAAAGAATTTTAAGCGCTCTATCTTCTCCCAATATTTGTGAAGAAATAGTTTGGTATTTTGCTTGAGAAAAACACAAAAAGGAAATAAATAAAAATACTAGCAAAGCTCTGAACTTAGTCATAAAAAATTGGATTTGGTTGCTTAAGGCAAGGTAAAAAAAATTCTATACTTCTTTCCTGTTTCTATTATAGATTGGAAGATATATTAAAGAAACACCTCCTAAAACAATAATCATTAAGGCTTGTGAAGACCACATAATCCAACCAAAGGCCCTGCTTGGATCTTCTACCACACCAAAAATAGCAAAAGCAATAACAATTGCTTCAGGAAAAGAACCAATACCTCCATTTGTAGCAGCTATACTGAAACTTGCTAAAATGAACCCAATTAAAATAGCAGCAATAGAAATACCTTCTAATTCCGTTAAAGCAAAACTAGTAACATAAAACATGAGCACATACATCGTCCAAATAAAAATGGTATGAAAAATAAATGCCCACTTTTTTTTCATTTTAAAAATGCTCAACGCACCTTGTATAAGTCCCAGGACAAATTGACGCACCTTTAATGCTAGTGTTGATTTACTTTTTTTAATGAATAAAAAAACTAAAAGTGCTATTATCTCTAGAAGACCGACACCAACAATTATAGTTAATAAATTAAAGCGTTCAATGAAATACTGATAGATGAATTCAAACTCCAACACCAGTGTAATCATAACAATGAATAACAACATAATGGTATCTGCAACTCGCTCAGCGACTATAGTTCCAAATGTTTTATCAAAAGGAATATTCTCATAATTTGTAATAATAGAAGCCCTGGCTACTTCTCCAGCCCTAGGGATTGTAAAGTTTATAAGGTATGCAGAATAAACAGACATAAGGCTATTGGCAAACTTAGGCTTGTAGCCTAAAGGCTCTACCATAAATAACCAACGATATGCTCTAGAAAGATGACTTAAAACCCCAAAAACAACTCCTAAACTTATCCATAAATAATTGGCATTTTTAAAATATTGGACCAATTGTGGAATAGAAATCTTGGATAACGAATACCAAACCAAAGCCACGCCAATTATAAGTGGAAGCGCTACCTTGAGAATAGAACTCATTTTTTTCAAAAGAATACTTTAGTTTAGAAGGTTATTGTCTTCATTAGGAAATACCAAAGCCGGCTTAAATGTTTTAGCCACTTCAATATCCATGAAGGCATAAGTAATAAGAATTAAAACATCCCCTGGAGAAACCAAACGAGCAGCTGCTCCATTTAATGTAATCTCTCCACTATTTCTTGGTCCTGGAATGGCATAAGTTTCTAGGCGTGCTCCATTATTATTGTTTACTATTTGCACTTTTTCGCCTTGGATAATATTAGCGGCATCCATAAGATCTTCATCTATAGTTATGCTCCCAATATAATTTAGGTCAGCTCCTGTAACTTTTACACGATGAATTTTAGATTTTACAACTTGAATTTGCATTGGGCAAAGATAATTAATTTAGTGCGATATTATCTATAAGTCTTATATCGTCTGCATATACAGCAATAAATGCTCTGTATACCTTTTTTGTTGATTTTCTCTTAACTGGCTTTAAGGTATTTACATCTGCAATTAAAAAATACTCTAGCTCTAAAAGTGGATGATTTTTAAATTGTTTTGCGACCCATTCCGTTACTGCTTTAGCACTTTTTGTGCCAAACTTATCCTTGGCAGATTGTAATACTTTGTATATGAAAGGTGCAGCATTTCTATAGTCTGGTTTTAATCTTTCGTTACGAGAACTCATGGCTAAACCATCTTCTGCTCTATAGATAGGGCAACCTACTATTTCTGTAGATAAATTATGAAGCTCTACCATTTTTTTTACAATTTGAAGCTGTTGAAAATCCTTTTCTCCAAAATAGGCTTTGTTTGGAATAACAATTTCTAGTAATCGTTTAACGATAGTTCCTACACCATCAAAATGACCTGGTCTAAATGCACCTTCCATCTCATATTCTAGTCCGCTAAATGTAAATTTTTCGGAAATCGTATGACCCTCATAAATATCATCGACACCAGGCGCATAAACAATAATTTTATCATCAGACACCGTTTTTAAAAGATTTACATCTCTATTTAGTGTTCTAGGATATTTATCTAAATCCTCTTCATTATTAAATTGAGTGGGGTTAACAAAAATGCTAACCACAACCATCGTGTTGTCAATAAGACCAAAATTAACTAATGACAAATGCCCCTTGTGTAATGCACCCATTGTAGGTACAAAACCAATAGTTTGTCCACTTCTTTTTTGAACTTCTAAAAAATCTTTTAATTCAGATCTGTTGTGAAATATTTTCAATTCTGTAACATAAGTTTAACGCGTGCAAACTTAAGATTTTACTAGCAATTGGCATAAATTTTTGTAATTTTGCATGTTTTTACTTTTTAATTTCTAAATCAATCACTTTATGAAAGATAAACGAATATTATATGTGTCCTCTGAAGTAGTTCCTTATTTACCAGAAACTGAGATATCTTCAATGTCTTTTGAAGCGCCTCGTATGGTTAATAAGCAAGGTGGGCAGATACGAATATTTATGCCAAGATTTGGAAACATTAATGAACGTAGACATCAATTACACGAAGTTATAAGGTTATCAGGTATCAATTTAGTTATTAATGATTTGGATATGCCTCTGATAATTAAAGTTGCTTCAATACCGAAAGAGCGAATTCAAGTTTATTTTATAGACAATGAAGAATACTTTAAACGTAAAGCAACATTAACTGACGAAAATGGAAGTCTTTTCCCTGATAACGATGAACGTGCTATATTTTTTGCTAAAGGTGTTATTGAAACTGTAAAGAAATTAAATTGGGCTCCAGACATTATTCACATTAATGGTTGGTTGGCATCATTATTGCCGCTTTATTTAAAGGAGTTTTATAAAACCGAACCTTTATTTACAGAAAGTAAAATTGTAACTTCTGTATACAATCAAAACTTTGAAGGTACGTTAGATAAAGACATGATAAAAAAGGTGAGCTTTGATGGCTTAGATGATGAGGTGATAAAACCGTTAATCGAACCAAATTATATTAATTTAATGAAAATTGCTATTGATAATTCTGACGCAATAATCAAAGGGTCTGAGGACTTAAATAAAGAATTGGATGACTACATCAATACCGCTGAAAAGCCTACACTTGATTATCATTCTTTAGAAGAATTTGCTGAACCTTATACAGAATTTTATACAAATACAGTGCTTCAATAGTCGCAAAACACTTATGAAAATACTTAAAATTGCTCTTAGAAATATATTTATACTACTATTTATTGTTATTGGTTTTGTTGCATGTGACGATGAGTTTGCCACAATAGATTCTGACATTATAAATGAAGAAACCGCTACAAATTTTAATACAGTTTCTGAGGCATTCCCTGTTATCAGCTATACTAATAGATTAAACCCTGTTCAAACAAGTGGTCTTGGTTTAAACATGCTTGGGGTTTATGATGATCCTACTTACGGAAGAACTACAGCAAGCATTTTAACTCAGGTTAATTCAGGATTAGTAAACCCAACTTTTGGAGAAGGTGTAGTTTTAGATTCTGTAGTTTTAACCATCCCATTCTTCAGTAGGAATGTTGGTGTAACAGAAGAAAATACCATTGAGTATGAACTTGATTCAGTCATAAGCACTGATGGCAGCTTAAATTCAATTAAGCTCAGTATATTCGAAAATACATATTTTTTGAGGGATTTTAATCCAAATGAAGATTTTGACACTAGTCAATCTTACTTCTCTAATAAGTCGGCATCAGAGACTGAACAAATTGGGATTTCAGATCTCGAAGCTGTTCCAATTGATGTTATTACTGAATTGCCAATCTCTGACGAAGAGGTTTTACTATATGATAACGATGAAGTCGAACCTAGCATAACACAACGCTTATCTCCAAGAGTTAGAGTTGTTTGGGATAATAATGAATCTGCAGATGATGCAGTCATAGCTTACTGGAAAAACAAAATATTAGACCAAGAAGGAAACTCCGTTTTAAGCAATGCTAATAATTTTAATGATTATTTCAGGGGCCTGTATTTAAAAGCAGAACCAAACCAACAGGACAAAGGTTCGCTAATGATATTAAACCTTTCACAACAAGATGCTAATGTCACACTATTTTATTCTTTTGATTCCTCAACGGTTGATAATGAAAGAGAACAATCTACATACATTCTCACTTTTGCTCCAACAAGAGTTAATTTTTTAGAAAATAATTATACTATTCCTTTTGATGATGGTGATGAAACAATTGGAGACACAAGGTTATTTGTCAAAGGTGGAGAAGGAGCGTTAGCAACTATAAAATTGTTTAATGGTGAAAATACAGATAATGACAACAGTACTGACAATACTTTTGAGACTTGGAGAAAGCAATTTGTAAATCTAGATGAAGACGGAAATTTTGAATCCTCTAGACGATTAATCAATGAAGCTAACCTTATTTTTTACGTAGATCAAGATCAAGTTATTGGAGAAGAACCTGAAAGATTATATCTATATAACAAAACTAATGGTAGACCATTAATAGATTATTTTGAAGATACGCAAAACAATACACTTCCTCAGATTTCTATACCTAATCATCTAGGAATATTAGAAAGAGATGGTACAGACGCAAATAAAGGATTGCGCTACAAAATGAAGTTAACTACGCATATAAATAATATCTTAATAAATAATACTGAAAATATTGAATTAGGATTAGCCGTTTCTGGAAATGTTAATTTAGAAGGAACCGTACCTCAATACGCAGAACAAAATTCTGACAATTCAATTCCTGTGAGCTCCTTGATTACCCCAAGAGGAACCATATTACACGGCAGTAATAGTGAGATTGAAGCTAAACGCTTGTTTTTAGAAATTTTCTACACCTGTTTAGAAACAGATATAGATTGTTCTAATAATTAATAATTAAAATATGTGTGGAATTGTAGGATATATTGGTCATAGAGATGCCTACCCTATTATACTAAAGGGACTTCAAAGGCTAGAATACAGAGGTTATGATAGTGCAGGTATAGCCCTATATGATGGCAATCATATAAAATTATCCAAAACTAAAGGAAAAGTTGCCGACTTGCAAGAGCGTCTAGAAAATGAGATTCCTACAACTGGAAATTTAGGAATAGGTCATACACGTTGGGCAACACACGGTGTCCCAAATGATGTTAATTCCCATCCTCACTACTCCAATTCTGGAGATTTAGTTATCATCCATAATGGCATCATCGAAAACTATGAAGCCATCAAAACCGAGCTCATAAAACGTGGATATGTATTTAAATCAGATACAGATACCGAAGTTTTAATAAATCTTATTGAAGAAGTTAAAAAGAAGGAGAATGTAAAACTCGGGAAGGCGGTACAAATAGCTTTAAACGAAGTTGTTGGAGCCTATGCGATAGCAGTTTTTGACAAAAACAAACCTAATGAAATTGTTGTAGCTAAATTAGGTAGTCCGCTAGCTATTGGGGTTGGTGAAGAAGAATTTTTTATTGCCAGTGATGCATCACCATTTATTGAGTTTACAAAAAATGCCATATATCTTGAAGATGAAGAAATGGCCGTAGTAAGACTTGGTAAAAAAATTAAAATCAGAAAAATTAAGGATGACTCTTTAGTTAACCCTTTGATGCAGGAGTTAAAATTCAATTTAGAACAAATTGAAAAAGGAAGCTATGAGCATTTTATGCTTAAAGAAATTTACGAACAACCGCATGCGATTAGAGATACCTATCGCGGACGCTTACTTGCTAAAGAGGGTATTATTAGAATGTCAGGAGTTGAAAATCATAAAGAAAAATTCCTAAATGCTAATAGGATTATCATTGTTGCTTGCGGTACATCTTGGCATGCAGGTTTAGTTGCCGAATATATTTTTGAAGATTTAGCCAGAATACCTGTAGAAGTCGAGTACGCTTCAGAGTTCAGATATAGAAATCCCGTCATTACAGATAAAGATGTTGTCATAGCTATTTCTCAATCCGGAGAAACGGCAGATACATTAGCTGCTATAAAACTAGCTAAGCAACATGGTGCTTTTGTATTCGGCGTATGTAATGTCGTGGGTTCAAGTATTGCAAGAGAGACTGATGCTGGTGCTTATACGCATGCAGGCCCCGAAATTGGTGTAGCTTCTACAAAGGCCTTTACAACACAAATTACTGTATTAACGCTTATTGCTTTAAAATTAGCGAAAGAAAAAGGAGCAATTTCAAATTCAGATTTTCATTACCATTTAGAACAGCTTGAGCTCATACCTGAAAAAGTTTCTAAAGCTTTACGATCAGATGAGCATATTAAATTAGTAGCAGAGACATATAAAAATGCGATAAATTGTTTGTATCTCGGAAGAGGCTATAATTTCCCTGTTGCTTTAGAAGGGGCTTTAAAACTTAAGGAGATTTCATATATTCATGCCGAAGGCTACCCTGCGGCAGAAATGAAACATGGTCCAATCGCTCTTATAGATGAGAATATGCCGGTATTTGTAATAGCCACTAAAAAAGGCCATTACGAAAAAGTAGTCAGTAACATCCAAGAAATAAAATCTAGAAAAGGAAAAATTATTGCTATTGTTACTGAAGGTGATGTTGACGTAAAGAAACTTGCCGATCATACTATTGAAGTACCAGAAACTTTAGAGTCTCTTAGCCCTCTATTGACTACAATCCCCCTTCAATTATTATCATACCACATTGCAGTAATGTTAAACAAAAATGTAGATCAGCCTAGAAATCTCGCAAAATCTGTCACAGTGGAATAATAGTTGTTATTTCTGGTTAAGAAATTCTAAAAAAAACGGAAGTTGATTATGAATTTATAGTTTAAAAGCTTTTTTTTTGCTAAAAACTATTACGCGTGCATACATTTTTACACAATTCTTAACAAGTTTTCATATATTTAGTTAAATTGAGCCCAAATTAAATTAACTAATTCTTACACATGAAGACAAGCTTAAAGATTTTTGTATTGTTTCTATCTGTAATTTCTTTTGCGCAAACAACGGTTAAAGGAAAAATCACAGATAATACAGGTCAACCTTTACCTGGAGCAAATATTATTATTGAAGGTACAACTATTGGAACTAGTTCAGATTTTGATGGCAATTATATATTGACAACGGATCAAACTCCCCCATTTAAAATTGTGGTAACCTACACTGGTTTTGAACCACAAACCATTGAAGTTAATTCAAACAATCAAACTGTTAATGTAGAAATGGTTGAAGGCAACGAACTTGACGAAGTTGTCATCTCTGCATCGAGAACACCTGAGCGTATTTTTGAATCACCTGTGACTGTAGAACGCTTTGGTTTAAAAGAAATAAAAAACACCCCGTCCGTCGACTTTTATGATGGATTAGAAAATCTTAAGGGTGTTGACATTAACACCAATAGTTTAACCTTTAAATCTATTAACACAAGAGGTTTTGCGACATTTGCGAACACGCGTTTTATGCAATTGGTTGATGGTATGGATAACTCTGCACCTGCACTTAACTTCCCATTAGGTAACCTATTAGGTATGACCGAAACTGATGTTAATAGTGTGGAGCTTTTGCCTGGTGCATCATCTGCATTATATGGCGCAAATGCATTTAACGGTATACTTTTTATGAGAAGTAAAAGTCCTTTTGATAACCAAGGCATTAGTGGATATATAAAAAGAGGTATAACTTCACAAGAAGCAGCTGGTGATAACGATTATACGGACTTAGGGATTCGTATGGCTTTTAAATTTAGCGAAAAGTTTGCTGCTAAGGTTAATTTTGGTTATTTAAAAGGAACCGATTGGGCTGCAACAAGTGAAGAAGATAAGTTAAACAGAGGTTTAACCAGAGCAGATATCGATTACGATGGTATCAATGTATATGGTGATGAAGTTAGTACAGACATAAATGGTGTTGCACAAGCCTTAGTAGGTCTAGGTATTTTACCTAGTGGTGCAGAAGCTTTAGTACCTTCAGTTAATGTGAGCAGAACAGGTTATAATGAACAAGATTTAACAAACTATAACGCTGAAAGTATAAAAGCGGATTGGGGATTATATTTCCGCCCATGGGAAAATGATTTCGAAATTCAGTACGTCGGTAAAGTAGGATCTGGAAATACAATATATCAAGGTGCTAACCGCTATAACATCCAAAACTTCTTCTTACAACAGCATAAAATAGAAGTAAAAAATGACAACTTCTTTGTGAGAGGTTACATAACTGAAGATAAAGCTGGAGATTCTTACGATATGGTCTTCACAGGTATAAATATTAACCGTGCTTGGAAAGACGATCAAACTTGGTTTGGTGAGTATGTAGGTGCTTATGTACAATCTACTTTAGGCGGTGCTACTGATGCTCAAGCGCATGTATTAGCACGACAAACTGCTGACACAGGTCGTTTTTTACCAGGAACTGCAGAATTTCAAAATGCCTTTAACCGAAGTGTTAATGATCCTAACTTAAGTACGGGCTCTAAATTTCAAGATAATTCTAAAATTTACCACGCAGATGCAAATTACAATTTTACGCATCTATGGGATGCTGCAGAAGTTCAAGTTGGTGGGTCTTACAGAAGATATAGTTTAAATTCTTCAGGAACTATTTATACAGATTCTGATGGTCCTATAAACTATTCAGAAGTTGGTGTGTACACTCAAATTCAAAAATCACTTGAACTTTCTGATGATGTAGAATTAAAATTAACTGGATCTTTGAGATACGATAAATCTGAATTATTTGATGGTTTCTTTTCTCCTAGATTATCTGCCGGTTTTACAATTAACGAAAACCACAACATTAGAGCTTCTTTTCAAACAGGATTTAGAAATCCAACAACACAAGATTTATATATTGGTTTAGATGTTGGTCGTGCTGTTTTAATTGGAGGTGCTTTTGATAATCCTGCGAGATATTCAAGAGATTATAATTTAAGCCCAACTGGAGCTGCAATAACAGGACAGTCAACACTTAATATCGATGCTACTGGCGCTTACAATAATTCCTTCTTTGCAAGTTCTGTTGGTGCTTTTGGAGCAACCGGAAACCCAAGTGCCCTAGAAATCGCAAATTCAAATTTTGCACAACCGGAACAAGTAAGTTCTTTTGAAGTAGGTTACCGTGGAAAAGTCGACGGTTTTATAATCGATGCTTCTGCTTATTACAATGCTTATAAAGACTTTTTAGCAAATGAAACTGTAATCTCTCCTTTTTATGGAGATGTAGGTCTTACGCAAACGATTCCAGGAACATCTACACCATTAGCCATTGCTGCAATTGCAAACGGTGATTTCCAAGCTTATCAAACGTATACAAACTCGGACGCTGATGTAAATTCTTATGGAGCAGCTATTCAAATTTCTACCAAAATATTTGATGGCTTTGATTTAAGTGCAAACTATACCTATGCAAAACTAGATTTTGATGTAGATGCTAATCCAGACTTTAGAACAAACTTTAACACACCAGAACATAAAGTAAAAGTAAGTTTTGGTAAAACAGAAGTTGTTAAAAACTTAGGATTTAATGTGGCTTGGAGATGGAGTGACAATTACTTCTGGGAAGCTTCATTCGGTGACGGTGAAATTCCTGCATTTCATGTCTTAGATGCACAAGTTAACTATAGAATTCCTAGTTTAAAATCTACATTTAAGTTAGGAGCTACTAACTTATTACAAGACGAATACTTTACAGCATTCGGAACTGGATTTATCGGTTCTCAGTACTATTTATCTTGGACCATTAACAACCTATAATACCAGTAAACAATTATGAAAAATATAAAATATATAGCATTAGCAGTTCTTGCAGTTGGTTTTATGGCCTGTGAGAATGACACTCTAGAAGACTTAAGAGATAGAGTAAATGAAGGAGAAGAAGTATTACCTGAACTCACTTCTGGCAGTGTTGACTTATCAAACTACGTAGCCATAGGTGCTTCTTTTACTGCCGGATATACTGATGGTGGTTTATTTATTGCGTCTCAAGAAAACTCATTCCCTAACATATTATCAAAAGAATTTGCTAAAGTTGGAGGAGGAACTTTCACTCAGCCTCTTATGAGCGATAATAGTGGTGGAATTCTTGTAGGCGGAAGTGTTGCAAGAGGTTACCGCTTAACTTTTAACCCAACTACGAGTAGACCCGAAAGTTTAGATACTTTTTTAACAGGTTTAGGAGCGCCCGTTCCTTCAATTACAACTGAAGCAGGTATAAATATCGGTAGTGATTTTAATAATTTTGGTATTCCTGGCGCTAAGAGTTGGCATTTAGTTGCTCCAGGTTACGCAGCATTCAATCCTTACTATGCACGGATAGCTTCTGGCCCTACAGCATCAGTATTAAGTGATGCCATGAACCAAAATCCAACATTTTTCACTCTATCAGAAGTTGGAGGTAATGATGTTTTAGGATATGCGCTTTCTGGTGGAGATGGTACTGACAATATCACCCCTTCAGATGGACCCCCAGGTGTTGGTTTCGATCAATCCTTTGGTGCCTTAATAACAACTTTGACATCTGGCGGTGCTAAAGGCGTTGCAACTAACGTGCCTTACGTTAAAGATTTACCGCATTTCACCACTGTAGTTTATAATCAACTCGATCCAAATGACGCAAGCATAGGGCCACTTTTAATCCCTCAAATACCTGCGTTAAATGCGCAATTATACGGGCCCTTAGATGCGATTTTTACACAATTAGGAGAGCCAGATAGAATGAATCTTTTATCTACTACCGAAGCAAATCCTTTATTAATTATTGATGAAAATGCAGAAGATAGATCTGCTCAAATAACAGGTGCTTTAACCCCTGTTTTAGGTGCGCAAACAGCTACAGCATTTGGTTTCATTTTTGGAAAAGCTCGTCAAGCGACTAGTGATGACCTTATCGTTTTATCAGCTTCTAGTGCTATTGCATCAATTGCTCCTGGTGTTCCTGCACCTGTTAATGTAACAGGGATTAGCTATCCTATGCCAGATAAATGGGTTTTAACTCCTGAAGAGCAATTAGAAATTAAAGAAGCTACAGATGCCTATAATGTTACTATTAAAAGTATAACAGACTCAAATCCCAATGTAGCCTTAGTAGATTTAAATTCTATTTTAACAGAATTAGCTTCTACAGGAATTCCTTTTGGGAATTTTACAATGAATGCCAACCTTGTTACTGGTGGTGCTGTTAGTTTAGACGGGTTTCATTTAACCGCAAGAGGCTATTCTTATATGGCTTATAAGTTTTTAGAAGCTATAGACACCTCTTTCGGATCTAATTTTATCGAATCGGGAAACATTCCTAATCCTGGAGACTACCCAACAAATTATAGCCCTACATTACAATAAAAACGTACCAAAATATAATTTACAAACACCTTCGTAATGAAGGTGTTTTTTTTGGATCAAAAAAGCTACAAAAACAACTTTCATTTTAAATTAAAAAATATATCTTTGCACGCGAAAACTTGAAGTGTTTTCTTAGAATTAAAACGCATAATATTAAACAAATAGGTAATGGCTAAAGTTACAGGTAAAGTTGCACAAATCGTAGGTCCGGTTATTGATGTTGCATTTAGTGCAGGCTCAGAACTTCCAAAAATTTATGATTCATTAGAAATTAAAAGACCTGACGGTTCTTTATTAGTACTAGAAGTACAATCTCATATTGGAGAAGATACTGTTCGTACAATCGCAATGGACTCATCAGATGGTTTAAGTAGAGGAACAGAAGTTACTGCAACTGGAGCGCCAATACAAATGCCAATTGGTGAGGATGTTTACGGACGTTTATTTAATGTCATTGGAGATGCAATTGATGGGCTTGGAAATTTACCTAAAGCTGGAGACGCTGGGTTACCAATTCACCGTCAAGCACCTAAATTTGAAGATTTATCAACATCTACAGAAGTTTTATTTACTGGTATTAAAGTAATCGATTTAATTGAGCCTTATGCAAAAGGTGGTAAAATTGGCTTATTTGGTGGTGCTGGTGTAGGTAAAACAGTATTGATTCAAGAGTTAATTAACAACATTGCTAAAGGTCACGGTGGTTTATCAGTATTTGCTGGTGTAGGTGAAAGAACTCGTGAAGGAAATGATTTACTTCGTGAAATGTTAGAGTCTGGAATTATCAAATATGGTGATGACTTTATGCACTCTATGGAAGAAGGCGGTTGGGATCTTCAAAAAGTAGATAA
>ENA-OUOG01000264-OUOG01000264.1-marine-metagenome-genome-assembly--contig:-NODE-264-length-69718-cov-5.372740_pt1 | contig 69718 bp, 40 predicted proteins | sample MGYA00248635_ERZ508505 | MGnify/ENA primary metagenome ERZ508505 (study PRJEB26176, sample SAMN06267871) | marine metagenome | isolation source: Saanich Inlet, British Columbia, Canada | place: Pacific... | reverse complement strand
CTTTACACGCGCGATGAACGGACGGCGCGCGCGAGCCAGAGAAGAAGACATGTCGTCCGATCGCACGATCGGCGCTCGATAGGTCAATCTGTCAATCGTCCGAGAGCCAATCGTCGATGTCGTCGCCGGTCGGCTCCACGCTCGGCTCCGTCGCACGCTCCGTTGTGACGCGCGCGGAGCTTTTTTCTTTCGGCGGCGCATCCGAATCCGACGCTACCCGCGGCTCGCGCAGATCCTCGCGCGGATCCTCCGCGGCGGGAGGGACCGGTTCGGAGCCCGGTTCGGACTCGGGCAGCGCGTAGGAGGACGACCCGGGCTCGGGCGGCGGGTCCGTCGCGGCGGTTTCCTCCGCGCGCGCGCCGTCGCGCGCGTTCGACGAAGGCGACGAAGACACACGACGAGACTCCGTCTCGCGTTTTTTAGGCGTCTCCGCGTGCGTCTCCGGCGTAGAACTTGAGTCGTTCTCATCGTCGTCGTCTTCGTCCTTCTCGTCGTCGTCGTCGTCTTCGTTCCGCGTCTCCTCGATCTCCAGCACCGGCCGCGTCGCCGCCTCCGCCGCGAACGCGGCGCGCGCGTCGTCGATGGCGCCGAACACGGTCGCCAGATCGATCGTGGGCGGGTCCCCTTTTCGGGATCCGCCGCTTTCGGCTTTCGAACAAAAAGCCGTCGGCGCGATCGCCGTCGCCTCGCGCCTCGACGCCTCCGCCGCGGCGAACACAGCCTTCGCGCCCTCCTCCGCCTCGACGTACGCGCGCTCGATGGAGCGCTGCGCCGCGCGCAGGTCCGCGGAGAGAGAGCCGCGTTCGGTCGACGTAACAACATCGCCGAGTCTCGCCGAGTCTCCGTCTCCTCCGCCTCCGCGAATGCCGAGCGCCGAAGCCTCGGCGCGTTTCCGCCGCGTCTCCTCGAGCTCCTTCTTGCAGAAGCGGAGCCTGGCGAGGCACAGCCGCGCCGCGCCAGCCTGGCCCTCGCCGTGCGCCTTCGCCGCCTCGACGTACCGCGAACGCGCCGACGCGACGTCGTCGGCGGCGGCGGCGGAGGCGGCTTCGAGAAAACGCGCGCGCGCGCGCGCGATTTCCCGCAGCGCGTCGCGCACGACACCGATCGCTCTGCTCTCCGCTTTGTACTCCTCGGCGCGGTCGTGCAGGTCGCGCACTTTGCGCTCGAGGGTCTCGCGAACCGCCTCCGCGCTCTCCTCGAACGCGACGCGCTCGGCGGTTGCGCGCTCAGCCTCCTCCGACGCGCGCGACGCTTCCAGTTCCGCCGCCGCGAGCGCAGCCGCCGCCTCCGCGCGTCTCTTCTCCGCCGCCGCCGCGTCGTCGCGCTTCTTCGTCTCCGCCTCGACGCACTCGCGGAGCTTCGTCTCGCGGAACCGCTCCGCCTCGAGCAGACGCGCGCGGCTCTGCTCGGAGAGACCCGCGACGTCCGTCGACGCGTGCGCGAGCGTCTCGAGGGACGCGCGGCAACGAACCAGCGCGTCCTCCGTCGGGGCGAGCTCGGACTCCGCCGCCAGACGCAGAGCGCGCGCGGCGGCGTGGTCGTGCGCACGACGCGACAGGTCTACGCCGAGGCGCGTCGCCGCCGCGAGCGTCGACGTGGGGGTCACGGCGCGAACGACGTCGTCTGCGTTTTTCTCGACGACGATTTTTTTCACGTCGGAGGTCTCGTCGTCCGCGCTCCGCGTTTGTCGTATTTCTTCCTCCAGAGACGAACGCGTCGGCGACGGAGCGTTCGTCGAGTCCGTCGACCCCTCTGCTCCGGAAACAGTCTTTTCTCGACCCGCGCCGGCGCCGCGCGAGCTCGACGCGGACGCCTCATGACTCAGCAGACGCACAGCGCCGGCGTTGGCTTCGAGCGCGCGACGCAGCCGTCGTTCGCGCCGAAGCAGCGTCTCCGCGGCGCCAATTTTTTTCACCGACCCCGCGCCCGCGGAGAGCATCGCGACGAGCGCGTCGTCCCCGAGCTGCACCTCAGCCGTCCTCTTGGGGTCGCGCAGAGCCGCGCCGGCGCGGGCGACGCACGCCACGAGCGACGAAGATATTCGCGAGTCGACTCCGGGCTCGGAGGTTTCGTCGGACGATTTCTCCGACGAGGCGTCCCAGACGAGCGCGTCGACGAGTTTGAGAAACGCGCGCGCCTCGTCGTCGTCCGCGGCGGGCTCTACCGCGAAGGAAGCCACCAGGTTCTCCAGGCACCGACTGCGCAGAAGGACGTCGCGGAAATCGAAAACGTCGCTCTCGTCGTCGTCGTCGCCTTTGTCGCCGAACGACGAAATTTTCGCGCGCTCCGACCGGAACCGGAGGACGGAGGCGGAGGAAACGTTCGCGGCGTCGACCACGACGTCGATCGAGACGCGATCGTCGGCGGCGGCAACGATCGCCGGCGCGACCGTTCGCCCGTGAGCGGGCATCTGCACGTCCGCCCACTCGGCGTCCGGGTCGGAAGGCGACCCGGGGGGGGAAGAGGATGCCTCCGCCGCGGGCGCCGCGGGCGCGTCCGGGATGTTTTTTTCCTCCTCCGCGTCCATTACTCTTTTTTTCGCCTCCGCGGTCGCCTCTTCCGAGGGAGGCGATCGCGCCTCGTGGAGGCGCGCGGCCACCGCCTCGTCCTCGGCGTCCAGGCTGTGCAGGGCCGCGAGCCAGCGGCGAAGCATGGCGCCGCGCTCGGCCGGGGGGCAGTCGCGCGCGGCGCGCTCGACTCGAGCCACCTGCGCTCGGGGTGGGGGGTCAGCGGGTCCGCCGCGTCGGACGACTCGAGACGGGTGAAAGAAAGCGCGCGTCGAACGACGACGAGAGGAGAGGGCGCTAGACTCGAGGCTCGAGGGCGGGCTCGAGACGCACCGCGTCTTCGAAGCTGTGGCGTCCGGTGACGCGCGCGTGCAGGGCATGTCCGACGCGTTTCACGCGGTCGTTCGCCGCCTCGGCGACGGACGTCAGGACCCCGCCGAGGCTCGCGGCGTCTTTCGCCGAGGCGAGCGCGCGGCCGAACCACCCGGAGGACATGGCCGCTGAATACGACCGCGGGAGCTGGGGGACACGCGCTCGCGCCGCCGAGTGTGCGCCGACGCGTTCCCGTGCCCCGGACTCGCGGGACCCTCGAGGCGCGCGGCCGGCTCTGCGCCACTCCTCGACGCGCCAACGGGCCCCGTCGCGAATCTCGCCGCGCGGCGAAACGCTTGAACTTTTGTACTTTTCGTCCCATCTTTTCGTCTGGCAAACGTCGCGCGCTCTCCGCGCGAACTGAGCGATCCGCCGACGTATCGGTGCCCAGATCAAGACGCGCGGCGCACTCGCCGTTGCTGTCGCCGATGGCGTCCACGGATTGGGATCGTGTCGCCGCCGAGGAGACCGCGCGCCTCGCCGCCGAGGACGCCGCGCTGGCGCGTCAGTCCGACGCCGCGCTGGGCTTGAACCGCGCCTCGCCCAGCGGCGCGGCCGAGGCGGAGGAGCGCACGAAACGCGACGCGCTGCGCGCGGCGAAGGCGGCGTGGCAGGCGCGCGAGGCGGACGTTGTGGCGGCGAAGCACGTGGTGGAGGGCGAGACGGGCGTGACGCGCGTGCTCACCGCGCGTGATCTCGCGGACGCCGAGACGACGACGTCCGCGGACCGCTCCGACGACGGCGATCGGAACGACTCTGGACACGGAGAGACGTCTCTCCGGACTCACCGGACGAAAGCCATTCATTTAAAAAACTGTCGCGACGGCGCGTACGCGCTGGACGCCTCTCTGCGCGTCGCGAAGGTTTTCGTGGAGAACTGCGAAAACGTGGTCGTCACCGTACGATGTTTGGTGATAACGCAAACGTTGGAAATATGGAACTGCGCGGACGTTTCTCTTCGGTTCGACGAGCCGGTCGCGACCGTGCAGGCGGATTCCTGCCGCGACTGCGCGTTGGAGTTTAAAAAGCGAAACCACTTCGGGGCGGTGGTGCACGCGACGTGCGAGGGGAGCCTTTTCGTGCGATGGCCTAAGGAGACGAACGTTACGAGTGGAGACGAACCGAAGACGTATTCCAAGGAATCGACTTCCGAAGGCATGACTTCCATCGACTTGGTTTTGAACGAACAAGGCACTTCACCGGCGTTTGGGCCAAAGACTTTAAGCAAGAGCGGGATAAACGAGACTCCGCAGTTCATCACTCGTTTGATCGATTCCGTGCCGACCACCGAGCGCGTGATCCGCGACAAGGACGAGTACCCGACGACGGCGCGCGAGATGCTTCTGGACCGCGCCGATTTGGCGGCCGCCGGCGACGCCGCGGCGAAGAAGGCGATCGAGCGGAACGAACCGATCGAGCTGGACACGTCTTTCGCGCGCGCGGAGAAGCGACGCGTTCTGGGAAACGATTCGTTCAAAAACGGCGACTACGCGCAAGCCGTCGTGCACTACACGTCGTGTTTACAACTCGACTCCGACAACCACGTGGCGTACGCCAATCGCTCGGCGTGCTTCTTGAAGCTGGGCGAGCACGAACGCGCTTTGGCGGACGCGGAGAGGTGCGTTAAAATCGAACCCGGGTTCGTGAAGGGCCGATTCAGAATAGGCCTCGCCCTGCACGCGCTCGGCCGGTTCGCGGAAGCCGCGGCGGCGCTGGCGGAGGCGGAGACGCTGGACCCCAAGAACGCGCAGATCAAGGACGCGCTGAAGATGGCGGCGTTCAAGGCGAGGCAGAAGGGCGCGATGGGCGGGTCGTAACTGGGGCGCTCGAAGCGACGAGAGCGGCTGAGCGGACGTTTTTTTATCTTAGAAATCGAAGAGGCGTTTTCGTAAAATCGTTCGACGAACGCGTGTGTCGCGTTCGGAACACGGGAAGCCCAGAAATGGGCACTTCTCGGCAGTCACGACTTTCCCCAAACGGTCGCAGCCAATGGCGACCTCGCTTGTGGATAGAGTTCGGGTCACGCGGGGATGTTCGGGATCGGCGGGTCACCGTCCTCCGGCGCGCACAACGCGGAGCGCACGCTCGCGAGGCCGGCTCGATCGCGTCGCTCGGGCTCGCGTCGGGAACCGTCACCGTCCGGGGGATCCGCGCCGTTCTCGTTCGAGAGGACACGGGCGTCTTCGCGAGCAGGCACGTCGGCCCGCTTCGCGCGCGACAGTCGATCGGGTAGACCTTTGTTCGGAGCGCCATCCATGTCCGCGGTCGCGTCGAGCGTCGCCTCGTGCGCGCGCGCGAGCGCCGCGCGCGTCCCCTCGAGGCGCGGTGGCTACGCCGCGCGTTTGGGTGTCGGCGCCAAGAGCGCGCGCGGCGCCTCGGTGGTGCCCGCCGCGTTCACGCCCGCGGGCGCGAAGATCGCGGGCGTGGGGATGGAGCTTCCCTCGCAGTCCCTGACCAACGAGGACCTCGCGGCGCTCGTGGACACCAACGACGAGTGGATTCGGACGCGCACGGGGATCGGGAAGAGGCACGTCATCTCCGGCGACGAGAGTCTGACGAGCCTCGCCGCCGGAGCCGCCAAGAAAGCGTTGGCGATGGCGAACGTCGACGCGAAGGATGTCGACGTGATCATCCTCGCGACGTCCTCCCCCGACGACGCGTTCGGATCCGCGTGTACGGTGCAGGCGGAGATCGGCGCGTCCGGCGCTCTGGCGTATGATTTAACGGCGGCGTGCTCTGGGTTCGTGGTGGGCCTTGTTAACGGCGTGCACTTCCTTAGAGGCGGCGAGTACGAGCACGTGCTCGTGATCGGCGCCGACGTGTTATCGCGCTACGTCGACTGGCGCGACCGCGGGACGTGCATTTTATTCGGCGACGGCGCCGGCGCGTGCGTGTTGAGCAAAACGACCGATCCGAACGACTGCTGTCTTCTCGGATTCGACATGCACTCCGACGGAACGGGGAACGGCAACCTCACTTCTAAGTTCACCTCGGAGTCGCAAGTGTGCGGAACCGCCAAGCCTACGTCGGAGAGCGACGGCGCCGCGTCTGGTGTCGGTTCGTTCGCCAACATCGCGATGAACGGCCAGGAGGTGTTCAAATTCGCGGTGCGCACGGTGCCCGACACGTTAACCAAGTCGCTTGATAAAGCGGGCGTTTCCTCTGAAGAAATCGACCACCTCGTGTTACACCAGGCGAACCAGCGCATTATCGACGGCGCGGCGAAGAAGTTCGGCCTCGGCAAGGAGAAGGTGGTGAGCAACATCGAGAAGTACGGGAACACGAGCGCGGGGAGCGTGCCCATCGCGATGGCGGAGGCGGTTTTGGAGGGGCGGATCAAACAAGGCGACATCGTCGCCACCGCCGGGTTCGGCGCGGGGCTGACGTGGGCGTCCGCCATCTTAAGGTGGTAACAGAGGGTGAAGTGAACTACTTGGTCATCGGATCGAGTTTGGGTCGAGGCGAGAGAGACGGAGAGACGCATTCGACGACATGTTTTAACACGCGAGCGGTTTCGACGACGCGAAGGTCCGTCGGAGAGGAACGTCTTCTCGGTCGGGAGAGAAAGGGTCCGGCACTTTTTCATCGCGTCGGCGCTTTTTCTCGACGACCAAAGCACTTTCCGTCGCGCCCTCGACCGCCCTCGACTCCCGTCGCCACTCGGGCGCGCGCGGCGTTTCCGAGCGCGGACGCGCGCGTCGCGAGCGTCGACTTTCTCGGTCCGACGCGAGGCTTTCGGAGCGCGCGTCACGGAGGGGCGGCGGTCTGCGCGTCTCGCGTCTCGGACGCAATCATGGCAGCCATCGGGTCGAAAAGGCAGAGGTTCGTGGGCGACGGCAACGACTCCATGCGTGTGACGTCCCTGGTTCGGTCGCTCGTGGAGCTCCCGTACTTCACAAAGGACGGCACGCGCGTGCACCCCAGCCCGGGCTCCGTCGCGTCCTCGCGCGTCGCCGTGCAGGCGGACCCCGACGCGTCGACGTGCGTCGCGTTCGTCGCGTCCGGCGGCGGCGTCTGGCGGCACGCCGTGCCCTTCGCGGGCGGCGAGGACGTCGCCGAAGGCAAGGAGGCGATGCTCAAGCCCACCACTGTGCTTGACGGAGTAACGACGCGCGTGCGCGCCGTGCGCCACCGCCACGAGATCCAGTCCATCGCCCTGCACGACCCGCGGACGCGTCTGCCTCGTCCGAACGCGACGGGTTCGATTCCGACGAGTCGCGACGCGACGGATGTCGCGACGCGACTGGCCACCGCCGACGCCTCCGGACGATGCGTCGTGACGCTGATAAACGCGAGCGGCGCGGAAGACGAGACCCCGCGGCAGTGGTTCCTGAACCCCGGCGAATCGTCGTCGTCGTCGGACCCGCCCTCCGTCGCCGTCCCCGGGTGGACCGGCGCGTGTTTCGATCCCGAAAACCCGAACGTCGTCGCCGTCGCGCGCCGCTTCGCGAAAACCGTCGACGTCTTCGACGGCGATCGACTGATTCGGTCGATGCGCGCGCCGCTGCAACCCAGCGCGGTGTGCTTCGTGGAACGAGGAACTTCCTTTCGAACGCTTGTCGGAACGGGTCAAGGCACGTCAAATGACGGGACGTTCACGAAAGCCGCGGGTGACGCCGACGCAAACGCGAACGCGCCGTCTTTGATCGCGCTCGCCGAGGGGAACGCGCTTTCGCTGTGGGACACAAGGGTCGCCGAACGCGGAGGGTGCGTTTCGCGCGTCTCTTTGTGCAACCGCGGCCAATCGCTCTTCGCGTTGGGCGCGGGCACGAGCGCGGGCGCGCACGGCGGAGGTGCTGTTTCTTTACCGAAACTCAAACCGGGTGACCCGATACTCGCCACCGCGGGTGCCGAGCGAGGCGTGCACGTCGTGGACGTCGACCGCTGGAGCGTCGTCAAGCGGTGGCCCGGCGCGATGAAGTTTGACGTCACTAATCTTTTGGTGTCAAACGCGTCGCCGGACCACTGCTACCTCGCGGGTTTGGATTACGAGCTCTTGTGCGGGTGCTGGGCGCGAGGCGCGCTCGCGGGCGGGTTCGCGTTCCGGGGGGACTCCCGGTGGCTCGGCGTCGCGGTCGCGTACGGGGGGGAGAACCGGGACATCGTCGCGGGATGGTGCGAGAGCGGGCACCTCTTCGCGGCGCGCGTCGAGCGGACCAAGCAGAAGAGTTTAGACGCCTTGGCCGATCCTGACTCGAAGCGTTTAAGAGGCGAGTGATGAAGAGTGCGTTTCACGCGGTATGTAGTAAGGAATACTACTCGAAATACAAATCGTACTAACTACTCGTCGCTTTTCGCGTCGTACGCGCCGTCGCGCAACCTTTTGACGAGTCTGTCGTACATCACGAGCGCCCCCGCGGTGGCGACGTTGTAGCTTGAACTTCGTCCGACCCACTTCGGTAACGAGACGTGGCACTGGCACGCCTCGACGATCGGTCGGTTCAACCCGTTATCTTCTGAGCCGAGCACGTACACCGCCCTCGGGGGATGTACGAAATCCTGCAACGGGACGCTCCCGCTCCCCATCTCCACCGCGACCCACACCGCGCCGTGCGGCGACGCTTTCGCGAACGATTCCCAGTCCTCGTGTTTGAACAAAGGAATCTGCTTGTGCGCCTGCGTCGTGTCGCTGGCTTCGTACTTGAACCGCGTGCCGACGGTGAAGATGAACCCCGCGCCCAACTGCCACGCCGAGCGCCACAACGTCCCGACGTTGGCTTCGTGTTTCGGCTTCACGACGCCGACGCCGAAAAAACCAGCGTTCGCGCCGTTCGGGTCCTTTGGCCAAATCGTCGTCCCTAAACTACGCGCCCCCGCGTACGGATTGTTCCCGTTATCTTTCTCTCCGAAAGAACTCGGATCGATTCGTCCGTCCGTCCGAACGCTCTCCGGAGAAGGACTCTTCCAGTAGCTCGACGCGCGAGACGGCGACGTTTGCGACGTATCGTCAGACTCGTCGCACTCGCGCGAGTCGTCCTCGGAAGACGCCTCTGCGGCGGCGCGCCGCGCGCGCGCCTTGGCGCCGCGCCTTCCTCCCCCCTTTTGTTTTTTTGTATCTTCGCGCGCGTCGTACGCCTCGTCCGCGGTGCCCATGTTCGCCACCAGGCCGTCCTCCAGCTGCACGAGCAGCCCGACCGCGTTTTGGTGGAAATCGACGACGTCGTCGTCGCGTAACGCGCGCCACCCGACGAGCGTCTGTTTCGTCGACGTTACACGCCGCGCCGCGAATCCATCCGCGTTCTCGCCGGCGTTCGTCTCGTTCGTCTCGAACGACCTCTCTGACGACCGCCACATCGAGACGTCGCTCGAATCGTGGTCCAGCGCGACGCGCGCGCGCCAACGCCGCACGTCCACGCCGTCCGCCTTGAGCGCCTCCAGCACACGCGCGCCGGTGACGGTGACGGCGACGCGCGGCGCCGAGAGCGAGCTCTCGGCGTCTCGCGATGCCGAGTCGGACGTCGCGGTCGCGTCCGCGGCGTCGCCGCTCGCGGCCGCCGGCACGCGCGCGATCACCACCTTGGCCTGCGAGAACCGCACGCCGGGGTAGGCGTAGCGGACCACAACCTCGGCGGTGCCCGCGGGCGGGGGGGCGCGCGTCACCACCGGCACGGACGGGGAGGAGGTGGACGCGTCGTCCCCGCGTCCCTCGCGCGATTCGCGGGCGGCGGCGGCGGGGGCGCCGCGGTCCGCGGCGGCGGGCGCGCTGGGGCGGGGCCGGGGGCACCCGGGGGCCCTCGGGACGTGTTCAGCGGGGCGTTCGGAAAGAGAACGCGTCGTTCTCCACGCGGGGCGAGCCCCGGGGGCCCGCGCGAGCGACGCGAACATCGGCGGGGACGACGGGGCGGTGCCGTGTGAAGCGCGAAGCGCAAAACCTGCAGGTAAAAAGCATTTCTCGTCCGGCGTGCGTTTCGGATCCGCGAGGCGTTTCGAAGGATCTCCCAGCGCAACGTGGCTTCGGCGCAGGCGTGAAATTCCGCCAAGTCGGACGCGAGCGAAGATTTTTATCGGCGCGTTGTTCGTTCGGTGCCGATCGGGGGCCGCGCCCAAACCGCGCACACCCGAACGCACGCCGGCTTCGTCCCACCCTCCGGTCCCGGTCGTCATGTCCGCCATCGCCGCCTCCGCCGCCTCCGCCGCGAGTCTTGTCGCCGCGCCCCGCGCGCACAAGCCTAGGCGCGGGTCCGGGTCCGCGACGACGAATCGCGCGTTTTCCAAATCCGCCACCGCCGCTCGCCCCTCCGTGCGCGCGAAGGCCCTGTCCGTGGACCCCGAGGAGGGCGGCCTGACCCGCCGCGACGCGCTCATCGCGCTCGCGGGCGCGGTCGCGACCCCCGCGTTCCTGTACGGCGCGACGGACTCCGAGCGCGAGGCGGCGCGCGAGGCGGGCGTCACCGCCGAGCCCGTGGCGCTCGCCGGCGCGCTCCGCGCGCAGACGGTGTACGCGGGATTCTGCATTCCCATCATCGAGAAGAACGTCTCCGTCCCGTACGAGACGCTCATCTCGCTCGCCATCCGCGACGCCGGTTCGTACGACGCCGCCTCCGGCTCGGGCGGCCTGAACGGCTCCATCAGGTTCGAGCTCGACCGACCGGAGAACAAGAAGTTCGTCGACGCGGTGCGTCAGCTGGAGGCGGCGAAGCGGGAGATCGATACGAAAGCCGCGCAACCCATCGGTTGGGCTGACCTCATCGCGCTCGCGCCGTTCGCCACCGCGCGGTACCAGTTCCTTAGAGACTACTGCGGCGTCACACCCCGCTACGAGCCCAGGTGGCAGTACAAGGCGGGCGACATCAACATCGTCGGCTGCGACATGGAGGACATGCTCCGCGCGCCGTACGGACACAGCGCCGAGCAGATCGAAGCCACCTCGTGGTTCCGCCAATCCTTCGCGGGAGTCGGACCGCTAACGGGACAGCGCGTGCACATGGGCCGCGAGGACGCCACCGTGGCGGACACTGCTTCGAACGTTAAACTCGAAACCGCTTTACCTCTTTACCCTCTACCGGGCGCTTCCGCGGCGGAGTACAAGGCTTGGTTCCGGCGCATGCGTTTGTCTCTTCCCGCGCTCGTCAACCTGGCGCCGTACGTAGACGAGACGTGCGAGCAAACGCTGCGTTTGGATCCGGAGTGCGCTGCGCTGTTCGCGGAGATCGACAACAAGTCGTACGCGCCGGGGTACAAGGAGAAGCCTTTAATCAAAGCGTTGCGCGAAGTGACACTGCGAGGCCCGGCGGCTAGCGCGGACGTGAACAAGTACGTCGTGGTGGATGCGAAATCCGGCGACGCGCGCGCGGCTATTCCGAAGATCAACGGGAAGACGATTAAAAACGTCAAGACGCTGATGGACGAGTACCACGACCCGTTCCCGGTGTGGATCATGTGAAATTCCGTTGATTAGAGAGTAAAGACGAACTCTAGCGCACGCGGAAGAAGCGTTCGTTCGATGACGAGACGCGTCGAGACTGTGTTAAAATCCGAACGACTCTCTTCGTCGGCTATCATACGCGTACCGTACCGCCTTTCGATCTCGATCAGAAATCGTTCTCGCACTCCTCGAGCTCGCACCCGACGCGCCGCCACTCGACTTCCCGTCGTATCCGCTCCATCCGCTTCTTCTGCTCCCCGAAGTCCGAGACGGGGGTCATGAACGGGTAGACGTACTTCACGGTCGTCGCGAGCGAGCGGTACGTCACCAGCCAGTCTTTCTCGCTTCCCGCGTCGCCTTCCCACCCGCGATCGCCGACGCCCTCGTTGCGAATCAGAAACTCCACGGCGTCGACGCCCAACTTACCGCCCATCTCGAAACGCAAATACTCGTCCCCGCCGTCCGTCGTGAAGAAATCCACCTTTCTCGCGTCCGGCACGGCGCGAAACACCGCGGCGGTGATCTGGTTCACCGCGTCCGTCAACGTCGCGGTCGGCGCCGTCCACGCCGTGGCGAACTGTTCGGGCGCGCCGCCGATGGAGCTGGTGCTGACGCAGTTGAACGTCGACGGGCACCGGCGCAGGCGGCCGCGCGCGTCCAGACCCACGGGCTCGCTGTCGGGCATCGTCGCCGCGAACGCGCGGTCGCCCGGGAGCGCGAGCGACGAAGACCCCAGAGCGGTCAGGAACAAACCAGAGAGCGCCGCGCGCCGCGAGTCGCGACGCGCGTCGTCGCGCGCCGCGTCCGAGACGACTTGCGAGTCGGAGGAGGCAGGTGAGCCGCGAGCCGAGGCTCGCGCCGCGCGTCCCGCGCGCCCCGCGCGTCCTCGGCCTCGCGCGGGAACGCGCGAGCCGCAGGAGGCGGTCGCGCAGGCGCGCATCGCGTGTGCGGCGGCGGCCATGACCTCGAGCGCGTGAGGTGTGGGTGGGCGACGAGAGCGTGCGCGATCGAAATATCATCGTGCCGACCCGAGCGCGAACGATGCTCGGCCGGTCGCTGTCGCTTGATAAAACACTCGGCGTCCTCGAGTCTTTACCGGTGCATTTCTCCGGCTCACGGTCGCGGACGGACACTTTTCACGGACTGCTTCGCCGGTCTAAAAACGCGACCTGATCCAAAACCCCAACTCGCTCGCGTGTCGCGCGATTCCCCGCGACGTGACGTCACGCCGCGCCGGCGCCCGCGCGCGCTCACTTCGACAGCACACGCGTCGAGCCAACCGCCGGCCTCGTCCTTTCGTCGCCGTTCACACCGTCCACGCACAATGGCTGCTGCTATGTCGGCCGTCCCGGCCGTGCGCGCGACCGTCGCCGCGCGCTCCATCGTCCGGCGCTCGGAAACCCGCAAGCTCGCGGCGCCCTCGCGCTCCGTCGCCGCGCGCGCCATCACGGAGACGGTCGCCGAGAGCCAGGGCGCGGACTCCGCGCTGTACGACGAGTTCAAGAAGCTCCTCGTGGACTACGAGTTCTCGTACAAGGTCGGCGACCGCGTCTCCGGCAAGGTGTTCCACTGCGACTCCAAGGGCGCGTGGGTGGACATCGGCGCCAAGGCTGCCGCGCTCTGCCCCGCTTCGGAGTCCTCCCTCGCGGAAGTGCGCAACGTGAGTACCGAACCCTATGACCCGTGTTTCCTTCGCGCGACCGCGACCGCCGTCCGAAGCTCGCGACGCGAGCCTTGGCGCAGGTCGCGCGTCCGCCATCGCGGCGTCGCCGCGCCCCGCGGTCCGGCTCCGACCGAGACCATCGCGGCGTTTCCCGAAAGGCACGCGTGGATAAAGCGCACGACGCGCGATGCTTTTTCGCCGTCGCGTTCGACCCCCGGAACCGCGGTGACTGACCCGACGCGACCCCGCCTCCGCACCTCCCCCCCCGCGAATCGAAACAGGCCTCCGCCGTGTTCGACCTCGGCGAGGAGTACGAGTTCGAGATCATCAAGGATGACGACGGCGACGGTTCCCTCACCCTGTCCATCCGCAAGATTCAGGTGCGTAACGCGTTTCGCGTTCGCGTTCGCGACGCGACGAAATTGCCCTAGACCCTCAAACGCGAGGAACGCGTCCCCGGTAAACGGAGTCGGTTTTTTTACGCTCGCTTTTTACGTTCGACCGCTGACCCCTCCTCCGCTCCCTCTACTACGTCTACTACACAACACAGCTCGAGGCTGCTTGGGACCGCTGCCGCGAACAACAAGCCGCGGACGAAGCGGTGAACTCGATGGTGCTCAGCGTGAACCGCGGCGGGTTGCTCGTCGAGGTGGAGCACTTAAGAGGGTTCGTCCCTCAGTCGCACATCGCGGTGCGCGTGCCTAACCGCGAAGATCTCGTCGGCCAAACCATCCCCGTGAAGTTTCTCGAGGTTGACGAGGAGAAGAACCGTCTTGTGATGTCCAACCGCCTGGCGACGGATGTCGTGTCGGGCGAGGGCCTCGGGGTCGGCGACGTGTGCACCGGTGTCGTTCAAGCGGTGAAGCCGTACGGCGCTTTCGTGGACGTCGGCGGCGTTTCCGGCTTATTACACATCTCGCAGATCTCGCACGACCGCATCGTCGCGGTGGAGAACGTTTTGGCGCCCGGGGACGAGCTCAAGGTTCTGATCCTGTCCAAGGACGCCGAGCGGGGGAGACTGAGCCTCTCCACCAAGAAGCTCGAGCCCTCCCCGGGCGACATGCTGCGCAACCCCGCGCTGGTGTTTGAGAAGGCGGAGGAGATGGGCCGCACCTTCCGCGAGCGCGTCGCCGCCGCGGAGGCGGCGGCGCAGGCGGAGGAGGGGGCCACCTCCGAGATGGCGGGCATGGAGGCCAAGGCGTCGGCGGACGAGGGCGAGGAGGCGTGAGCGGGTGCCGGAGTATATATCCGCGCCCCAGCCTATGGCGGACGTTGTATTGCAGCGGCGAATTCTTTTCACTCTCATCTCCTCTCGCGCTCCGCCTTCTTTGCCGCCTCCGCCTTCTTCGCCGCCTCCGCCTTCTTCGCGCGCTCGGCGGCGCGCTTCGCCTGCTCGGTCTTCCTCTGCTGCTCAGCCTTCTTCGCAGCCTCGGCGGCGCGCTTCTTGGCATCCTCCGCTTTTTTCAAAGCCTCCGCCTTTCTCTTAGCCTCCTCCGCCTTTCTCTTAGCCTCCTCCGCCTTTTTCGCAGCCTCCGCCTTTTTCCTCGCCTCCTCCGCCTTCTTCTTCGCGTCCGAGGGCGCCCCGTCGTCGCCGCGCGCGCCGGGAAACGAAACCGTCACCTTCTTGCGAGTCACGCCGTCGAACCCCACGCCGCGTTTCGAAGAAACCTTCTTCGCGTCCTTCTCCCCGTTCACAGGTTTCTTGCCGCCTCCGCCGCCGCCCGCCAGCACGGCGAGCACCAAGCCCCCGACGCCGAGGAGCACCCCCCCGACGCCCCCCGGGCCGCCCCCCGGCTCGTCCAAACGCGGCGAGTTGACCCTCGACCCAAACGCGCCGCCGGAGCCGGAGACACTTCCGGTGTTGTTCGAGGCGTCACGCTGCGCGGAGTCACGCTGCGCGTTTCGCGTCGCGGTTTGCGTACGCCCGGAGATCCAGCGGAGGAACCCCCCTTTGTCTTTCTCGGCGCGCTCGGCGGCGCGCTCGTTGCGCGCGCGCCACGCCGCGATGGCCTCCTCGCCCCCGCTTTGGTAGCCTCGCGCGGAGCGTATGCACTTCACCGCGGCTTCGCGCTCGGTGAAGAACGAGAAGATCCAGGGCTTGGCGAGTCCGTCGATGGTCACGACGATGGCGCCGAACGGGTACACCCCAGGGTTGAGCGACGCGTCCAGGATGGAGCGCATCGGAACGGCGAACTTCGTCGGGCCCGGCGGTACCGTCGCGCCGCTCCGTGAGGCGGAGTACGTCACGGACGCAACCGTGTCCTTCCGGAAACACAGGTGGTTGGAAAACACGAACATGTCGCCTGAATCATCAGGGGTCTCGCCTTTGCAGCACTCGAACACACCGAGAAGCTTCTCCGTCTCGTCTTGAAGCTTGAAGTGCGCGCGAACCGCCGCGACGACGCGTTCCTGGTCGCGCGTCGTGCCCCGCTCAACGGCTCGGCGCCAAAACGCAGCCAAATCGTTCCCGGCGATGTCCGGCTCGAGATGAGGCGCCAACCCGACTCGGCTCGCGGGAGGCCTGGGGAAGTTGGGCGGCCGAGAAGGCGGCGCGCCGAAACTTTTGACTTTGGACTTCTCCGCGGGGGTGTTTTGCGTCGAGCGCGGGTACGCGTTCGAGACGTCTCCGTACGGCGAAAAAGACCTTGCCGGGCTGGAAGGCGCTGAGCCGCCGACGGGCCGAGGCGTGTTCGGCACGCCAAAGACGCCGTCTTTCGACTTCTTCTCGCCCCGCGGCGTGTCCAGGTCGCTCTTCTCGTCCTCCTCGCCGCGCACGCCCTTGGCGAGGTTCTTGAAAAACTCGGTGTCCACCAAGCTCGCCGCCGGGTTCACCGTGCCGGTCCTCTGCGTGACCGGCGGGCGGATCGGCGCGTTTGGCGCGCGGTACGTCGCGTCGCCTTTCCCGCTTCCCAAAGACGCCTCCGCCTCGGCGATCACGGACGCCAGGACCGTCGCGCCAGAGCCCTTGTCTTGTTTGTTTTTTTGTGCCTCCGACGAGGAAGCCGACTTGGACGACTTAAACGACTCACCCGAGTCCGCCGCGTCCCCTTTCCGCTTCCCGTCGTCGGCGTCTTCCGATCTCGCGCCCGGGATGGCGGCGGCGGCGGCGGCGTCCGACTTGGCCTTCTTGCCCTCGCGTTCCTTGAGCTTGCGCTGCACGCACGCCAGGCACGCGTACCGCCCAGCCTCGTCCCGCTGCCGCGGGCGCGCGGAGCAGTCCTCGGCGCAGATGAAGCACATCTTTTCTTTCGCCGCGGCGGGGTTTTTTTCAACGCCGCTCACCACCCGCGTCGCCGCCTCGCGAAGCGCCGACTCGGCATCCGCGGCGTCCTTTGAGACTAACTGCTCCGCCGCTTTCTTTTTCGTCTCTTCCTCTCGATCCGCCTTCTCCTTCTCCAGCGCCTTCGCGCGTTCCCGCTCGGCGCGAGCCTTCGAAGCCGCCACCTCAGCCTTGGCGACGGAAGCCGCCACCTCGGCGTCCGCCCGCGCCTTCAACGCCGCCGCCGCCTTCTCTTTTTCCGCCGCGGCGGCTTTGGCGTCCGCGGCGGCTTTGGCGTCCGCGGCAGCCTTGGCATCGGCAGCAGCCTTGGCGTCAGCCTCCGCCTTGGCCTTGGCATCGGCAGCAGCCTTGGCGTCAGCCTCCGCCTTGGCCTTGGCTTCGGCATCGGCCTTGGCAGCAGCCTCCGCCTTGGCCTTGGCTTCGGCATCGGCCTTGGCAGCAGCCTCAGCCTCAGCCTTGGCGCCCGCGGCGATGGTCTCGAACCCGTCAGTCGGGGAAGTCGCGGCCGCCGCGGGAGGCGTCGCAGGCGCAGCCGCGGGCGCGGCGACCTCCGCCGCCGACGGGGCCGGCGCGGGTGCGACCTCTGCCTTCTCGACCGACGCGTCCGCTGATTTCACCGGCGGGGACTCCGTTTTCTTCTCCGCCGGAGACGTCGTCGCCGGGGACCCTCCGCCGGTCTTCTTCTTGTTTTTATTCTTCTTACTGCCCATCGCGGACCGTGCGGCGTCCTCCGGGAACGTCCTCAGCGCGGCCCTCGTGTGTGCGCGCGGAGGCGAATGGTCAAGCCTCGCGCGCGTCTTCTCGATCGACGTCGGAAGATTTGATATTTTAGCGCCTCACTCAACGGGAAAATGACGCGCGAGCGCGCTCGGCCGAGCGCCGAAACGTCGAGACAGCGCCTCTCGACCGAGGCCCGCCACAACGCGCGCGCGCGCGGCGCCAACCCGCGTCAGGTCCGCGCGACCTCGCCCGCGCGGCCTCGCCGGTCCCTCGAGCCTCTCGCCTCGAGACCGGACCCCGAGGCGCGCCGAGGGAGGCGGCGGCGTCCCCGAGTCGTGCTCGCGTTTCGCGTTTCGTGTGCGAAGTGTGCAAGGGGTGCCTACGAAGACCGCGACGATCGATGGACGGGTGGCGCAAGCCCAAGCGCAAAGCGGTGGACCCCCCCGGGGCGTCGTCGGCTCCCGAGCCGGACGCGCGCGAGCCGAGCGACCGCCGCGGCGGGGATGCGCCCGCGACTCAAACCGACGCCCTCCCCGCGGACGCGCTCCCCCCCGCGTTCGCGAACGGCGATCTCGCGCCGGTGCTCTTTCGCCTGCGCGAGGACCTCGAGTCGACGAAGCGTTTATTCGCCGCGCACAAAGAAAAGAATGCGTCTACATCTTTCGCGCCGGGCGAGAGGGAGCGCTTGTTGCTCAGCACGCAGGATGCGCTTCTGTCCGCGACGGAGAGGTTGACGAGCGCGCGTGCCGAGCGCGACGCCGCGCGCGCTGAGACGAAACACGCGGAGGAGAAACGCAGAAGAGCGGACGAGCAATTCGCCCGAGCCGCAGCGGCGGAAGCCGACGCGTCCGCCGAGTTGAACGAGACGCGAAGGGAGATGGCGAGACTGAAACAGAAACAGAAACACGAACGCGCGCCGCGGGGTTCGAACGGAGTAGCGAACGCGAACGACGGTGGGCCATCGACGACCGCTACTGCTCACGCCTCTGACGCGGACACGCCTCACGACGGAAACGTCGTCGCCGCGTTGACCGTTCGCGCGGAAACCGCGGAACGAAGAGCGGACGTTTTACGCGTCGCTCTGGAGGAGTCAAACGCTTTTAAAACGAAACGCGACGACGAGCTGCGAGGACTGCGCGAGTCGGTCGCTTCTCTGGAAAAAACGTTAGCGTCACGCACGGCGGAGAAACACGAGCTGGAAGCCACGTTGCGAGCTCGCGATTTAAAGCAAAATGACCTGTGCGACTCGTTAAAGGCGGCGAGGAAAGAAGCGGAGGACTTAAACTCGCGCCGTTTGTTTTTGGAAAACACGCTTTTGTCGCATCGCGACGCGGCGCGTTTGGAGACGGACGCGCTTCGCGTCGCCGTCGACGCCGCCGCGAAAGCGAACGCGGAGGCTGAAAAGAGTCGCGTGTTGTTGGTCGAGGAGACGCGACGTCTCCAAACCGAGCTCACGAACGCGAAAGCCGAGCTTGAGCGGTGTAAGAAAAACGCTCGCGACGCCGCCGACGAAACGGAGCGTTTAAAGGAAGAGACGCGTTCGTCGCGGAGCGCGTTTGAGTTATGCGAGCGTCGGCTTAAGCGCGTCGTGTCCGCGATGCGCGCCGTGGACGACGCCGTTATGCACGTGCGAGCGGTCGCGCGGGGAGACGAGGACGGAGACGTTCCGGAGACGGCTGAAGACATGGAGAACGATTTTGACAAAAACGGTGGAAAAGCGTTTCCGGCGTCGCTCGCCGAGTCCCTCGGGCCGACGCGTCGCGCGAGGGACTCTCGGCGCGACGACGCGCATATCGCCGCCGCGCGGGAAGGAGCCTCCACATTTCCCGACGCCGACCCGCTCGCGGACTCCGTGCCCGCGTCCGCGGAGGCCGCGCCGGTGACGGCGCCCGTGCCGCAGCGCCGGGGGAGTAGGCAGAGGATGGTGAGGCAGAAGTGATGTACTGTATCGATACTTGTATGTTTCGCGTTCAGAAAACGCCCCGGTCCGATGCGTCTCGCTCGCGCGCCACGTCACGTGTTTCGCGCGTTCCGAGAGGCTTCGCGGGACGCCGCGAAGCGTCTCCTCCGCCTCCGGCGACGCATTTCCGCGCGCGCGAACGGAGCGCACGCGTACCGATGTCGTGCGTGGTCTCGCGCGCCGTGTCCGCCTCCGCGGCGCACGCGTCCGCGCCATCCTCCTCGCGCCGCGCGCCCCGTCGCGCGACGTTCGCCCCGCCTCGCGGTGGCCGATCCTCGGCTCGGCTCGGCGGCCGCTCGGGCCGAGCGGCGCCCCCGAGCGCGCTCCCCGGGTTCCTGGACGGCTTCGCGAACCCCTTCGGCGGCGGCGGTTCCGCCGCGAAGCGCGACGCCGCCAAGGCGGCGCTGCTGGCCGCCATCGAGGGATGCGAGCGCGGCGTGACCGCTTCCGATGACTTAAAAAACCAAATCGACGCTCTGGCGTCGGCGTTGGAAAGACTCAACCCGAACAAAAAAGCTTTACGTTCCGAATTCATAAACGGCGAGTGGGAGCTGCTGTACACGACGTCCGCCAGCATTCTGGGCTCGAACCGCCCGTGGCCGTTCCGACCAATCGGCCCTATTTATCAAACGATCGATACTGAGCGTCTACGCGCGCGCAACCGCGAGACGTTTCCGTTTTTCAACGCCGTCGACGCGGATTTGACGCCGACGTCTTTGAGCGGCGTGAACGTCCAATTCGTTAAGTTTCAGATTTTCGGCGTCATCAAAGTGGACGCGCCGGCGAGCGCGAGAGGCGCGCTGGACACGACTTACCTCGACGCCGACGTAAGGGTCGGGCGAGGGGACAAGGGGAACCTGTTCGTGCTGAGAATGCGCGACCGCGAAAAGAGGCTCGAGCGCGAGAACGACGACGCGTAACGGTGACGTTCGTGAAGAGCCGCGGGAGCGTATCGAGGTTGGTAAACGACCCGCCGGCGGTGCGTTGATTGATTGATTGATTGATTGATTGATTGATTGATTCGTTCAGAGTGATTCGTTCACGAAAGACGCCTTTACGAACGAAACGCCACTTAACTTCTCACTTCATCTCCTCGTACAGCAGCCTGACGCCGTTGGGCTTGTACAATTCGCCCTCTCGCGCGACGCGGACGCCGTCGCCGTCGAAAAACTTGCCTCCGTTCAAAATCTGGGGCACGCCAAAGACGACTCGGAACACCGCGTCTTGTAGAGTGAGAAACTCCACCGCGCTGGTTTTCGTGAACGTGTTTCGGATTTTCGGGACGAGATCTTTAGCGACCGTCTCCGGCTCCTCCGCTAACACGTTGAAGAAACGCTTGGCGACGGGCTCGGCGCCCTCGAGTAAGAGGTCCGTCAAAACCATCCCGGGAGACAGCTGGTGCACGCCCACGGTTTCGACGTTCGCCGCCGCGAGCTCTTCCACGAGCGACACAGTGAGCTGACTCAAGCCGCGCTTCGTGGCTTTGTGCGTGCACGTGCTCTTGGAAAAGCTCGCGCCCCACGTGGAGAAACCAAAGTTGTACACGTGGAAAGGCACGGAGGCGTTTTTCGACGCAGAAGAAGACGTCTTCGGCGCGCGCTGCCGGACCATGATCTTCGCCGCCTTCTGGCAACACAACACCGCGCCGGTGAGGTTGGTGTTGCACACCCTTACGACCTCGGACGGCTCGACGTCCAAAAGCGTCTCTCGCGCGGAGACCATCCCCGCGTTGTTCAGCCAGTGGTGGATCGTGCCGACGGTGCTGGCGGCGAAGTCGCCGAAGTCGTCCACGTCGCGCGGGTCCGTCACGTCGCACGCCGCGCCCGCCACGCACCGGCCGGGGAACTCGAAACGAAGCGCCTTCACGGCGTTGTCCACCCGGATCTGCGAACGACCGCAGATACACACGCGGTCGCCGCGCGCGAGGAACTCCCGCGCCATGGCGTACCCCACGCCTTTCGTGCCCCCGGTGATCACGATCCCGAAGCCCTCCGCGGGCGCGGGGAAGTCCGCCGCGCGCGCGGGCGCCGCGGAAGTGGTGGTGGCGCTGCCGCGGTTCCGTCCCGCGGCGGGCATCCATCCGGACGGGTGACGCGGATGATTTCCAGTAGGAAGACGCGTCCCGCGACCTGACTGTTTGCTCATAGGCGCCGCGGCGCGCGCGGGAGCTTGCGCGCGCGCGGGAAGAGCGCTCGTCGCGGCGAGCATCGCGCGTGTCGAGCGGGACGCGGTGCGACGACCGCGGCCGTGAGCCAAGCTGTGGTCGGACGCGACCGAGAGCGCGCAAACAAGACGGACGATATTTACCGTGGTAGTGCCAACTGCCAAGTGTCGGATCCTCTCCTCTCCCGCGCGCCCCTTTCCAACGTCCTCGCGAAAAAGGAACTTCGGTCCGTTGCCCCCGACGAGGGGTCCAGTCGACGACGCGCGAACGCGCCGCGCGCGTGGAGCACGCGGACGGCGTCGCGGTCGGCGGAACGCTCGGGCAGTCGCGGAGAGCGCCGCCCGGACGCGTGCGGCGGTGCGAACCCGCTCGGCGCGACGACGCGAACCCGCGCGCGTCGCATCTCCTCGCACGTCAGACGGCTCGAGGGTGCGCAGCGCGACCCTCGTGTGGCGAACCGGGCGAAAACGAATCCGCGAGAGAGGAGGCCTGTGACGAACCCGGAGGTGTACGGACGGCGCCCGGTGGCTCGCGATGGGCGTCGCGGGCGACATGGACTCCCCTCACACCCCCGTCCGCGCGGACGCGTTCATCGGCGCGGTGCCTCGCGGGGATTCGTTCCTAAGAAAGGTGCTCAAGACGCTGTGGGTTTTGCTGAACCTGTGCGTCCTGGTGGCTCTTCCGCTGGCGGCGTGGGACATGCACCGCCACGACATGCACCCGCACTTCATCGCGTGGTTCGTGGCGGGTGTGTTCGTGCTGCTCGCGGTGCCCATCACGTTCTACGAGGTGGCGCAGCACCTGGAGCACTACCGCGCGCCGCGGCTGCAGAGACACGTGATTCGCATCTTGTTCATGGTCCCCATCTACGCCGTGGACTGCTGGCTCGCGCTGAGGTTCAAGGACCAGACCATCTACTTCGACACCATCCGCGAGTGCTACGAGGCGTACGTCGTGTATAACTTCTACGCGTACTGCACGGTGTACTTAGAGGCGTTCTGCGTCCCGGGGTTGGAAGCCATCGTCGCGCGAAAGCCGCAACAGCGACACATCTTCCCCATCAGCGCGCTGTGCGGCGCCATGCCGCCGATGGCGCCCGTCCCGGGGACCAACTCACTCGGATCGCCGTTTCTTAGACTTTGCCGCCACGGCGTGATCAACTACGTCGTGACCAGACCGCTCACCACGATGTGCGCGTTCGTGGCGCAGGCGGCGGGCGTGTACGGCGACGGCGACTTCACGAACCCGCTAGTAGCGTACCCGTACCTGGCGGTGATCAACAACGTCTCTCAAGCGTGGGCCATGTACTGCCTGATTCTCTTCTACCGAGCGTTGCACGAAGAGCTCGCGCCTATTCGGCCGTTCTACAAGTTTTTAACCGTCAAAGCCGTGGTGTTCCTTTCGTTTTGGCAAGGCCAAGCGTTGTTGCTCGCCACGAAACTGGACATGATCGACAGTTTGCGCGGCCGCGTGGAGGGCGACAAAAACGATGACGTCGATTACGAAAACGAGTCGAGCCCTTGGGCGAACTACGACGACGCTTCGTTCGCGACGGCGTTGCAGGAGTTTGCCATCTGCGTCGAGATGTTCTTCGCCGCCATCGCGCACGCGTACGCGTTCCCCGTTTCCGAGTACGACGGCGGACGAGGCGGCGAACACGGCCGCGGGTATAACTCCGGCGGCGCTCGCGCTTTCGGAGACAACGTGAGGGACATGTTCGACTTGCGAGACGTGTACCACGACGTGGTTACGTTTTCCGAGAGCAACAAGGATGAGTTTTGGGCGGAGGTGAATTTTCGGTACCGCGCGTTCATCGGGATCTTCACCGGCGCGACGCCGCTCAAGTCCGAGTACAGCCGCGTGCGGGACGAGAACGACGCGAACGACGATCGAGTGGACGAAGAGAGCGCGCGGGTCGCGCGCGCGACGCGGTTCGGACGGGGGGGGGGAACGGTTTCCGAGCTGCGCGGCGAATCGAAACGATCCGGCGGATCAAGCGCGTCCGGAGCGTTCAGCGAGCGCGAGCTGCGTTCGATGGGGCGCGGGCGTCGCGGTCCGGGTGGGTCTGACAACGAGTTGGGTGCCGAGGTGGCGCTGTTCGCGGGTGTCTCGCCGAAGGGATCGAACCGGGGCGAAGAAGGACACGCGTTCGCGCGCGTTCCAAACGCGGGGGCGTTTTCCATGCCGGGCGTCAGCGCGATTCCCGGCGTGGATCGCGAAATCGAAATCGCAAAAGCGAATAAACGCGACGATAACTCCGCGCGCGCTTCCGGTTCTGGCGGGGTCTCGGTGGCGCCGCTCGAACGCGAGGGACGCGCCGGGTCGAAGAAGTTCACGCTCGAGTGAGCCTTTCCTAGCCGGTCGATCGCGATCGTCAAAAGCGTTTTGAACGTAGTCGTAGCATCAGGTTTCGTTTCACGGCGCGAGCCGAAGGTCACGCCGCGACGTTTTCGTTTCCCGTCGCGAGACGGAGACAAACCTTTTTCACGCGGCGTCGACCGTTCACTCGCGTCATCGCAACCCGCGCGCCTTCGCGACGATGCCGGCGGCGCGCGCGGACGGGCGCACGCCCGGAATGATGCGCCAGCTCAAGCTGGAGCGCGCGTTTCTCTCCCGCGCGGATGGGTCCGCGCGGTGGGAACAAGGTGAGGCTCTCGCGAGCCCGCATCCGTGACCACCCCGCTCGGCACTTCGCTCGCGCGTGGGCTGACCGCCGACCCTTCCCCGTCCTCCCCCGTCGCCTCCAGACCGCTCGGTGGTGCTCGCGGCGGTGTACGGCCCGCGCGCCGTGCAATCGCGCAAGGAAGACCCCGAACGCATGATCATAGAAGTGGTGTGCAGGCCTGCCTCGGGACTCCAGAGTGCGTCCCCTCGACGTCGTCTCGATTCCGCCGCCGCCGCCGAGAAGGCGCGCATCTCGCGTTCGTCACCCACCGCCCACCGCCCCGCAGCGCCCGTCAACCCACGCCGGTCGCGCCGAAGCGTCCGAAGGCGGGTTTCGCGCGTCTCGCGCGTCTGACCCCACCCGCGTCTCCCCCCGCCCCTCCGACCCCACCCAGCCTCGGAGGAACGTGAGCTCGAGCACGTCGTGCGCCGCGCGCTGCAGCAGGTTGTGCTCGTGGAAAAGCACCCGCGGCTGGGATTGCTCGTCGTGCTGCAGGTGGTCTCCGCGGACGGCGGCGTCGAGGCGTGCGCGATGAACGCGGCTTCGGCGGCGATCATGGACGCGGCGGTGCCGTGCCGAGGCGTCCTGTGCTCCGCGGCGTCGTGCTCGATGGCGGCGCCGGGGTCGAGCGACGAGCCCTTCGTCGTCGTCGCCGACCCCACCGCCGACGAGTTGCGCGCGTGCGAAACCCAAACCGTCGCGTCGTTTTGTTTCCGCGGCGGCCGGTGTCCGGAGGACCTTTTATTCTCGAACGACGCATCGAACGACGACAAAAGCTCTTTCATCTTGCCTCCCGCCGCGCGCCCGGACGCGGAGCCGGAGGTGTTGCACACCACCTCCCGAGGCGTGTACCCGTCCGAGGAGGCGTACTGCGAGGCGACGGCGTTGACCCGCGACGCGGCGGCGAACGTGTTTCTTTTTCTCCGCGACCGCTTCATAGAAAAAACGAGCGCGAACGAAGGACGCCACGCGCACGCCGAACCGAACGCCATCGAGACGAGGCTAGACGACGCGCGACGAGAGAGGGAGATGTCTTCGCGCGCGAAAAAAACGCTCGACCCGGGATCCGGCGGGTTCCGGCGAACGTTCGGCGGCGACGGGGACGACGGCGACGGCGCGACGACGATGGTCGAGTGACGAGTGAGACGAGAGCACGAGAGTCACTTATCATCGTATGAAAGAATAGTATACCACTAAAGACGCCGTCCCGTCGTTTTTCCTCTGAGGCGGTGTCGGAGGATACCACCGCGCGCGGTGTCTCCGCCGCGCCTCTCGATCGCGGTCTCTCACGCGTCAGACGACATCATCAACCAAAAAGTCAGTCCTTGGACTTGAACACGGCTTGGTCGCCGAGCTCCTGCCCCGCGAGGCCCTCGACCGAGACCTTCTTGAAAAACGCCTCGAGCGTGTCCGTTCCGTACGACGGCGTCAAAGACGCGTCGTACTGTTCCGTCTCGGGGTCCATCACTAACATGGACTCCGCGGCGTAGTACCTCCCGATCTTGCCAAACTCCGCGGCGTCGCGCATGTTGGCGAAAAAACCCGCGAAGGTGTCCAAGACTTTGATCACGCCGTCCATCACCTCGATGGGCACCTTCACGAACTTGGGCTCCATGTCCAGAATCTCAAACAGCATCGTGCCCTGCTGCAGCGCGGACATCGCCTCGCCGGGACCGCCGATGGGCAGAACCTTGTTTTCCAAAGAGCTGTCCCGGATGCACTCCGCCATGTACTTAGCGAGGTCGCGCTCGGAGATGGGCTTGCACGACGCGAGCTGGCCGTCGCCGAACATGACGTACGGACCCCCTTTCTGCACGGACTCCACCTGGCCGGCGAGGCTCTTGAAGAACGCCGTGGGGCGCACGATGGAGTGCGAGATGTCCGTACACGCCGCGAGTTCTTGCTCGAACTTGAGCTTAGCAGCCTGGAACGTCAACAAAGGCTTCTGCACGCAGATGGCGCTGAGCAGCACGAAGTGCTTCGCGCCGAACTCGCGCGACACGTCTAATACGTTTTTCGTGGCTTGGTAATCGATGTCCCAGGAATCCTTGATGCCTCCCGTCCTCGACGCGAGGCAGGAAACCACGACGTCGTACGTAACCCCGCTCATAGAGGCGCGGATGGAATCGCAATCCGCGACGCTGCCGAACGTCACCGTGGCGTCGGGGAAGAGCGCCTTCGCGTCGTCCGCGCCCGTCTTGCCGCCGATGCCGGACTTCTCGCGCACCAGCGCGGTGACGTCGTAGCCCTGCGCGCAGAGCTCGCGCACGACGAACTTGCCGATGTACCCGGTGCCGCCCACCACGAGCACCTTGGTGTCCTTGTTCTCCTTGGGCAGGTCCGCGATGGACGCGCGGGGGGTCACCGCGCGGCGCGCGGCGACGCGCGCCGTCGATCTCGCGCGGAGCTGGGCCGCGCGGGGCGCGACGGAGGCGCGCGCGGACATCGCGGACGCGGCGGACATGGTGCGGGTCGAGGTTCGGGTCGCGGAAAGGCCGACCGGTCGGGTGGCTCGGGACGGGCGCTCGAGGGCGTGCCGGAGAGGCGTGCGTCGTCCGACGTGCGCGCTTGCGGTGTGCTCGGGTGACGATCGGAGATAAAACGCAGGTCGCGCGTCCGGACGACGCCAACTGGACAATCCGAAGGAGATCTTCTTCTTTTTAGAGTTACGCACTCGAGCTGATTTTGTACATTTATTGCTGACTGTTTTTCATAGCTACGTTTTGATCGACAGCGTTTTTTTAAGAGGGTGGAAAATTGAGACAACGACACAGCAGCAATTAGCCCCTCACGAGAAACTTCCCCACTCGAAAAACGGGTCGAGCACTAAAACGCCGCACGTCAACGCTCCGTCCGCTCTTCCGAGCTCCGGCTGCTCCACAGCAACGACCTCGATCTGTTTACCGCCCGCTTTCTTCACCTCCGCCGCAGCCGCGGGGTGGCAAAACACCACGCCCCCTGGTAACACGAGCACGTTCGCCGCGCCTTGCGAAGCTCTTTCCACGACAACCGGGTCGCTTTTAATTTTGTTCACGCTCGTCGCTTCGTGCGATTGTAAACAATCGCGCACCGCGCGGAACAACGGACATTCGGTCGACGACACGACGAAACCCACGTACGGCGCCCACGTCAACGCGGACTTCAAGTGCAGCCATGTTTTGTCCAGAGACATGTCGATCTCGTGCACGCGGAACAGATTTGAGTCGTCTGTCTCGGCTCGGGAGTTTTTTGAAGCATCCGCGTTTGGCTTCGCGGCGCGCGCGCGCGCCGCGCTCGCTTTAAGCGCGCGGCGCAGCGCGTCCGCGCCTTTGCTGTTTGAGCGGTTGCCGACGCCGACGAAGTAGTGGTGGTACACGTCGTCCCCCCCGCGGACGTAAAGCACGTCCCCGCCCTCGATGCGCTCGCCGTTCGAAGCCAGCGCCTCGCCGTCGACGTGAACGCGGCCCGCGGGGAACTCGAACGACACGGAGGCTGCGGCGTCCGCCACCGGCGGAACCTCGCCCGCGCGCGAGTCGTGCGGCGCGCACCGAAGCACGCCCCGCCCGGGGAGCGCCACCAGCGTGTCCTCGACGAACACGCAGTCGGGCTGGTGTGGGTCCGCGGGGATGTCGACGACCGTCGCCGAAGGGCCGCCTTTGTCGCGCAGGAGCGCGACGAAGGCTTCGTGCTCCTTCCGCGCGAGCGAAGAGTCGAGGGTTCCGTCATCTTCCATGCGCTGCGCCGCGGCGAACCCGGGGGAGACGCCGCGGGTCAGGTACACCACCCCGGACATCGACGGGGGCTTCTGCAGCTCGGACGCCTCGTCGGGGAGGCCCGAGAAGGGCACGGGGGGTATGCCGTCCATCACCGGAAGCCGAGTCTCGCGCGCGCCGAAGTCGTCGTCGTCGTCGCTCGCGGGTCTCGCGAAACGCGTCGGGACGAAATTTTTGTCGAAACGCGTCGATGCCACGATGTCGGGCTCTGAAAGGAAGTTCATCAAAATGCCTCAAAAAGGTGTCTTGTCTCCTCATCTTCGAAGTATCCCTTCGAAGCCGCGTCACAGAGCGTTAACTCGTCCCACGGGCATCCGTTCTCGCGCGCCCACTTCAGCACCTCGAGGTGGCCCTCGCGCGTCGCGTTCTCGCATGTGTCCTCGTCCCACGGGCAGCCGTTCGCGCGTGCCCACTTGAGGATCTCGAGGTGGCCGTTCTCCGCCGCGAACGCGCACGTCTTTTCGTCCCACGGGCAACCGTTCGCACGCGCCCACTTCAGCACCTCGAAGTGGCCCTTCTGCGCCGCGTTCGCGCACGTGTACTCGTCCACCGGGCAGCCGTTCGCGCGCAACCACTTCAGCACCTCGAGATGGCCGCTCCCCGCCGCCCAGCAGCACGTCCCCTTCCACCAGCACTCGTTCGTGCGCGCCCACTTCAGGAACTTGAGCTGGCCGCCCCCCGCCGCGAACGCGCACGTCCGCCAGTCCCAAGGAAAATTCTCCGCTCGCAACGCCTTCACTGCCTCGATATCTCCCGTCCTCGCCGCTGCCGCGCAAAGAAGACCCTCGTCCTCGTCAGACAGACGACCGTGTCGGCGCTGACACTTGAGCGAGCTCAGGTATCCGCGTCGGGCGGCAGTCCATCCCTCGAACTCCTCCACCTTCCGCCCGGTCGCGTCCACCGCGTCGCGCATGCCTTTGCTCACCGCGCGAAGCACCGCGAGGTCCGCGGGATCGGGCAGGTGCTTTTTAACAATCGAGACGGCGACATCGAAGGGAAGGCCCGGGAAGGAGACGCCCACCTGCGCAGCGAGGTCCCGCTTTCGCTTGCGCGCGCGCGTCTCGAAGCCGCGCATCGCATCGGCGACCATCCGCGGCTGGTGCCGCGTGTACCGCGCACGTCGTCGCGCGTGCCCCGCGCGCGTCGTTGTTCGTGCCGCGCCCGAGATCCCAGATTCGAAAACGCGGTGGTTTTAAAAAACGTCCCGCTCGTCCAACGGCAGCCGAAGCGTCCGACCGGTTTCTTTCTGAATCAAATCAAAACGTCGGAAAGGCGTTGTCACTTGTCAGAGCTCGCACTCCACGCCGCGTTCGCATCCTCCACCACTCACCCCGATGAGCGTGCCCGAAGTCATCTTCGTGCGCGAGCGCGAGGCCGCCGCCGACGCCAGCGCGGCGAAGAAGCCGAAGACCACGCCCAAGCCAAAGGCGGCGTCCAAGCCCAAGGCGAAGGCGGTCAAGGACCAACCCCACGTCGTCATCGAGGTGCCGCACAACGGCCCGTCCGGGCAGAGCATCAAGAGGTCGTACGGGAGACTCAAGATTCTGGGTATGTACCCGGACAAGGCGCGTGCCGAGCGCGCCGCCAAGGTGTACATCCAACGCAACGGCGGCGAAGTGGAAGCGTTCGGTACTGGGTACCCGAATATCGAGGGAGACACGTGGGATTCTCAGCTGCAGGTCATCGTCAAGCACGCCGGGGAGATGATCGGCTGAACCGACGGCGCCTTGGGCGAGGGACAAGCTTTTGGGACTGCGATAATGTCGTGACGAACGCGAAGACGCGATGTATTCCTAACATGTGCTATATGTACGGCGCCGACTCTCGCGTTGTTTGTTTTCGTCGTCGACAGAGACTCGAAAAACAAACGCCCGAACGATGTACCGCGACGCCGACGAACGTCGTCAACCGACGTTTAAATCAATCGCATCCGTCTACGGCGAGCCTCCCCGTGAGCAACGCGAGCGCCTTTTGTAAGTTCTCGATCGCCGTCGGCACGTCCTCGAACCCGAGCGCGGAAACGGCGAACTTGGCGTGCTTCTGCGCCTCCGCGACGGACGCGACGCCGATGCCCTCCGCGTAGTTCACCGGCGGAAGCGCCGCCGGCGGCGACGGCGTCGCGCGCGGTTTAGAACCCGCGCCGGGGGCATCGCTCCCGGAGAGGAGGTGGTTAGGCATCGCCGGCGGCGCGGAAGGGGGCGTGTACGCCGCGGGAGGCGGCGGCGCGGTTTCTAAACCCGGCGACGGGTTTATAAACCCGACGCCCGGAGGCGCGCCGCCGACGAATGTCGACGCCGGCAATGGCTCGTCGACATTCGATCCCGCCGCGTTTCCATCCGCCGACGACTCCGGCATCTCGTCGGACAGATGTCCGGCATCCGAGGGCTTCCCCGCGGAGGGTGGGGGAGGGGGTGTTTTGCCCTCGCGCGCGCACGCGCTGAGCTCTCCCGCGCGCCACGCCGCGTACCTCTGCTTCGCGAGCGTGTCTTCGTCCACCGCGCCCGGGAACTGATGACAGATCTCGAAAAACACGCTGGCGACGTAGAGCATCTTCGCGGTCTTCGCGGCGGTTCGTTCGGACCCGTCGCGGCGGTCCAGCGCGTCCGCTTTGGCGAAGATGCGCAGCGCGAAGTTCTCGCAGTACGCGCTGTCCTCCTCCGGGGAAACCAGACCCGCGTCCGGTTTCGTCCGCTCCAGAGTCTCCATCAGCGAGCCCAGCACGGAGACGAGCTCGTTGCTTTTGCCGGACACCTTCAGGCCCTCCTCCATGGCGAACACGCGGCAGTAGTACGCCACCTTCGGGTCCGCGCCCTTGAGCTCCTCCGCGCGCTGCAGGAAGGGCTGCAGCGCCTTCACGTGCGGGTCCGCGGGAAGAGCCATCTCGCGCGCGACGCCGAACCCGCCGGGCGAACGCAGCCCCGCCGGCCGCGCGCCTCGATGTCACCTCGCTCGGAAAACGGACACGCGGCGTCAAGCTCGTCCGGCGGGCCGCGCTCCCGCGCTGACACGGCGCGAAAAGCGTCGTCCAAGGAATGCAGAACCAAGGCTGTCTACGGAAGCGCGCGCGCACCACTACACGAGGCACGAAGCGACCCGGTCGCGTCGCCGCCAGACCTTTCCGCGCGTCTCAACGCGGTGCTCGCGAGATCTCGCGCGTCTCGCTCCCACCCCTAGACGCCCGCGCGCGTTCAACACTCGTCGTCACCGACGATCCGATTCGCCCTTCGCGACGCACCGTCACCGAAGATGTTCAACGCCTCCACGATCGGCGCGTCCACCGCGCGCCCCGCGCTGAGGTTCCCCAGCCTTAAGCGCGGACACATCGCGAGGCCCGCCGCCGCGTTCGGCGGCGGGAACGGCCGCGGGAACGGCCGCGGCGGCGGCGGCGGCGGCGACGGTAAAGGGGGCGATTCCGGTGAAGGGGACGACGACGACGCGCGTGAGAGGCGGTTCGACCCTCTCGCGCGATCGTTCGCCGTCGCGTCCGCGACGCTCGCGATGTCCTCCGCGGTGTCCCCCTCCGCGCACGCCGGCAAGGTTAAATCAACAGACCCTCCGAAGGGCGTGCAGCTCGCCGGGCTGGACATGGGCGACTTCGCCGCGCTGTTCACCACCGAGCTCGGCGTTTCCGGCGCGGTCGGCGTCGGCGTCGGCATCTTGGCCAAAGCCGCCGCCAAGACGGCTTTGATGGTGTTGGCCTCCGTCTACGCGTTCCTCCGATGGCTCGAGCTGAACGACATCGTGGACGTGAAGTGGGAGAATTTAAAGCGGCTCGTCGGCAAGACCACCAAGCTCGCTGATTTAAACAACGACGGCAAGATCGACGTTAAAGATCTGCGTTTGGCCAAGGCGAAAGCCGTCGGGTTCTTCGGATCCGCCGTGCCGTCCGCGTCGGGTCTCGCCGCCGGCATCGCGCTCGGGCTCAAGCTCTGACGCTGTTCGGTTCGGGTGTGTTTTATGACATATGTAAAGTATAGATAGGTTTTGTGTGACGTACGCGCTTAAACGCGCTGTTTACGTACGTTCGAAAGCCGCGCTCTTCGCGCGCTCTCCGCGTCGCCTCTGAAGAGGCGAGAACGACATGGATGCGAAAGAAAACGCGTTTCTTCGCGAGGAGAGCGAAAAAGGTTGATTCTTTTCCGGGCCAACGCGCAGTGACGTGTCTGGCGCGAAATATCCGGGTCGAGTCGCGCGGCGCCGCGTCATTACGCGCCCGCGCGCGATAGCCCCTAGATGACGCGATGAAGTTCGGGAAGCAGTTTCACTACGAACGCGTGGCCTCGGGGCCGCTCGCCGACGCGTTGCCGTGGATAGACTACGGGTGCGTCAGGCTGCTCCCGACCCGACACGACGAGAAATCTGCCGTTGTCGCTTTTTATTCCTTTCTCGGTCGGAACGCCTCCCCGACGTCGCGATGGTGGTCCGAAGCGCTCCGGCTCTCGGCTCTCGTCGGGCGAACCCCCGCGGCGCGGCCGCTGTCTCTCGAGAAGGCGTCGCGCGCTCGAAAACCGTCGTCTGACCCTTCCCCGCTCTTCCCTCCTCCTCAGGCGCTTGAAAAAGCTGCGGCGGTGCACGTGCGGTGGGGCGGACGAAGCGACGAGCGAGTCGCGAGATCCGACGGGCCCGGGCGACGACGCGGGGTCTCCGCGGGAGGTCCACCGGGGCGAGGACGTCTCCGTGTCGGCCTCGAACGATGGGTCGCCCACCTCAGACGCGGGGACGGACGACCCGAACGCGCGCCGTTCGACGCGCGCTTCCGGCCCGACTTCTCCGGCGGACGCCGCGGGCGAACGCGAGACGTCGGAGACGAACGACGACGAAAACGAAAACGAAAACCAAAACGAAAACCAAAACGAAAACGAGAGCGAAGCGGATTCCGAGGAAAACGACGACGGCGCGTGCGAGCGTTGCGCGTCCGCGTTTTACGCCGAGCTCGAACGCGAGATGGCCGCAGCGTCCAAGGCGTACTTCGGGTGGACGCTCAAGATATTGACTCGCGCGCCGCTCGGGGGCAAATCCCACAAGAGCGGCGTGTACAAGAAATCGATCTCGGGTTCGATTCTAAACCGCGCGCGGTTTCGCGGATTTCCCTGCGCGCCGCCTTTGTCCCGTCGCGAGTTAACAACCTCGGTGCGGCTCGGCACGCGGTTCGTCGAGGCGTCCCAGGACGCGCCCGACTTGCGAGGGCTGCACATCGACGCCACCACGGAGGCGCGCGAGTGCCTGCGCTGGGCGGAGCTCAACGCCACGGCGCTGCGCAAGATTTTGAAAAAGTGGGACAAGACCAATGTATCGTCGCGCGGCCGCAAGGCGCTCGCGGCGTACTGGAAAAAGTCCGAGTACCAGATGCTGCATTCGCCCGTCACCATGGAGCTCAGGGCGGTGGCGGGGATGCTCACCGAGGGGGAGGATGGGCCGGTGTGGGACACCAGTCTGCGAAACGCGGATAAAGGAAACAAAGAAAACGACGCGCCTCGTTCCTTCGGGACGTACCCGTCGTCCTCGTTCGGGTCGGGTAGCGAGATGGAAGGTTTAGACGTTTCCGCGTTCGACGCCGAACGAAGAAACGCCGTGGACGCACGACTAGCGTCACAAGACCAGCCCACGTGCGGCGTGTGTCTGGACACGCTGTACAAGCCCGTCGGCTTGGAATGCGGGCACGTGTTTTGCCGCGACTGCCTGCTCCGCGCGGCGGGCGTCCTCGACCACCGGGGCACATCGATCGCGGTGTCCCTGCGCGGGCGGCAGACGGTGTCGCGCGTCGCCGCGGGCGAAGCCGCGCTCGAGCCCGTGTCTTGGCGCGAGCGGGACAAGTGCCCCGAGTGCCGCCACGAGGGCGTTTTCCTCACCTCCACGCGGCTTAGGCACGTCGAGGCGTGCATCAAGCGATTGGACCCGGAGGGCCACGCGGCGCGGCGCGCCGAGTCGAAGCGCGCTTGGCGCGACGCCACCAAGTTCGCCTGGGGACACGTCCCCAAAGCCGTCGCGGACGCGCTGAAGAACCCGAGCGGGTCATCCGCGGTGCTCTCGGTGGCGTCGTTCGTCGTCGGGGTGGTGGTCGCGGTCGTCGCGCTGTGAGGCGAAGGATCGTAGTAGTACACTGTTTGTTGTCAAACGAAAAGCGTTTCCAACACGTCCGATGTCTTCGCACTTTGTGAAATGTGAGCGCAATCGTCCACGCCATTCCGCGTCTTGCTCCGTCGCGCGTGTCGTCGCCCCGACGCGCCGCACTGCTGTCGCGCGCCGAGCCCGCCGAGCCCGGCTCTCGCTTCCGTTCCCGCCCGAAGCGACGCGCGCGCGCGATGATCACCCGCCTGGGCACCAAGGTGGGCACCACCGACGAGATGCGCCTGCGCAGCGGCCACAGGGTGGGCGTGTCCGGCCCCGCGGCGAAGATGCCAACCTCGGCCGCGGAGGCGCGCGCGCTGCTCATGCGGGACGGTACGCGCACCAGCCCACCCTTCGTCTCCTCACCGGAACGCGGAAGCGCGCCTTCGACGCGCGTTCGCTCAGACGCCCGCGCCCGGCGCTCCGCTCGCCTCCGCGACGTCCTCGGCGTCCGCGCGCGCCCCACCCGTCGCGTCGCCGCCGCCGCCGCCGAGTCGCTGACGTTTTTTTCCCGAAACACCGAACCATGCAGTCACCAAGATGCCCGACGAGCACGCCGCAGCGTTTTGCGAAGGCCTCGCCGGCATTCTCAACCGCTGGACCGCGCTGCAGCTCGCGATCACCAACGAGTGGGGCGGCGCGGAGAGCGTGCAGAAGGGCGCGCAGATGTTAGAGGAGCTGGAGCACTGGTTCCTTAAACGGCGCGCCGGTAAGTACGCCGAGGATCTCGAAGAGCTGCTCGTCGAGATTCTGGGCGACGATTTCTGCGTGCAGTGCGAAGACGGGTCGCCGCGCGAGGTGGCGAAGATCGCCTGCGAGATGTACGAGCAGGTGGCGCAGGGGAACTACGCGCTCGCCAAGGACATATGCTCGAAACCTCTGCCAAGAGAACACCTCGAGCGGTGCCAGCGCGAGGAGGAGGACCGCCGCTGGACCGCGGGCGCGGCGATTTCGCGCGGCGGCGGCGGCGACGATTCCGGCGGCGACGACTCAGACGTCGACGCGATGGACGCGGACGACCTCGCGGCGGGCCTCGACGGCTTCTCCATGAAGCACGACCCCGAGGTGGACGACATGTCCACCGGAGGAAGACGCGGCCAGCCGGAGCCGGACGAGGACGGATGGTGTACCGTCCCGAAGAGGGGAGGGAGGTGATCGTGAACTGCTGATTCTGATTCGATCTTATGATTTCACGCATCACAAATCGGCGTCTGCGCGACGATACTCACCCCCGCGCGCGTTTCGGCTCTCGTCACGCTCGTCACATCATCATCCCCCCCACGTAGGGTTCCTCCTCCACCGAGATGATATCCTCCACCTCCACCTGCTCCTCGACGACATCCTCGTCCCCCCCGGGCTTCCAGCCGGGGTACCGCGCGCGCATCAGCGCCTCCACCTTGGCCGCGTACGCGGGCGCCTCCATCTCCGCCTTTCTAGCGGCGACCCACTTGTTCCAGTCGTCCAAAACGCCCTGCTTCTCGGCGGCGAGGTGCGAGTCCTGCGCGTTGCGGATGGCGTCGTCCAGCTCCTCGAACCTCTTGCTGTACTTCTTGAGGTTCTTCGCGATCTCGCGCTCCTTCTCCGCGCCCAGCAGCGAGGGCGCGCGAGGGCGCCACAGGAACTGGTAAAAGCGCTCGCGTCCGTGTTTGTATAAAAGTCGCCCGTTGAACGTCCAGACGTGGAAGCCGTTTTCCATCTGGTGCACGCTCGTGACGGCGGTGGTGACGTACCGCCCGGTGGGATCCCACTCCACGTCCGTGGCCATGAAGTGCTCCGCGCTCGCCATGGTTTCCATCTCGTCCACGTTGAAGAACTCGAACTGGCCGTTCATGGTCTTTAAACCAGCCAGCACGATCGTGCCGCCTTGGGGCGACCAAAACAGATGATTGGCGGTTTTGTTTTTGAGCGTCCCGATGAGCTTAACTTTGTTAATCGCGGAGTCCTTGTCGATCATCGTGTAGAACGACACATCCGGCCGCGCGCCGTCGCCGTGGATCACCGCGAAGCGGTGGCCCTTGGGCTCCCACGCGAACGCGACGATCTTCTGGTTCTTGTCGGGCAGCTCCAGCACTTCCATCGGGCAGTTGGGCTCCTTCACGCGGAACAGCTCGAAGCCGCTGTAGATGCTCTTCTTGGACTTGGTGTGGTGGTCAACCTTGCACGCGAAGTAGTCGCCGCTCTGCTGCCAGTACATCTTCACGTCCGACACCGAGAACAGGTTCTTGGAGCGGATCTCCTTCTTGCTCGGCAGCGAGATCAAAGACACGCGCGCGGGCTGGTTGCCGCCGCCCTGCTCGGGCTGAAACACGGACAGGATGGGGTCCGCGGGGGACCAGCAAAAGTCGATCACGCCCTCGAGGGAGATGGACTTTTTATCCACCAGGGTCATCGTCGGAGCTTCGTACACGGAAATCTGATCCTTCTTCATGCGCGCGAAGAACGCGCCTTCGGGGGAAGGGCCGCCCCACTTGAACACCGGCCACGTCAGACCGCCGCGCGCGCCGCTCCCCACGGCGAACTCGGAGATGGGACCCTGGAACGACCGGAGCTTCGCGCCGCTTCTCGTGTCGAAAAAGCTCACGAGAACAGTCGCTTCGCGTCCTTCGTCGTGCGTCGACCCCGAAGCCAAAAACCGCTCGCACGGCGAAAACTCGATGAACTGCACGCCGTTGTGCGAGAACTTCTGGAACCGCGTGAACCCCGGGCCACCCCACAGCGCGACACCTTGTCTGTGCACGGTGGCTAAAAAGTTCCCACGGGGGCTCCACTGCACGTACGACTCGGTCCAAAAGTCGCGTTTGTACACCTCAACCGGCGCGCTCTTCTGCGCGTCGTTCCAGTGAATCTCCGTCGCGTCTCCGAACCGAATCGCGTACTGATCTCGTCCGCGCTCGTCCAGCATGTACGATTGCGTGTTTTCCTTCGGTGTCCACGGTTTGGGCTTGGGTTGTTCGTAAACATCAGGCACGCGCTCAAACTTGGCGAAGTCGTCGAAGGACGACGTCTTGAACACGTGCGCCTTGTCCAGCTTGTATCCGTCCGTCTGCTCGCGCGCCGCCGCGGCTTCGGCGGCGCCGTGGAACTCGACGAACGCGAACCCCTTGGTGGACCCGGTGTCGTCCACGGGCATCACCAGGCCGTTTTCGCGGATCAACCCGATTTGGCCGAAGATCTTCTTAAGGACGGTCGTCAGCTTCTCCACCTTGGCGCTCGGGACTTTCGGGAGGTTGTCCACAACCACCACGTTACCGAATCCGCTCTCGCTCTTGACCTCCTCCACGTTCACGTCCTCGTCGTCGCTGTTCATGTGTGGATCGATGAAAGTGAAGATGATGGACGTGTCAGATGACGCGGCAAAAACGCGACATGTGCGTCGAGAGACGGTCGGAGGACGACGAGCTTCGTCGGAGGCGAGATGAATCGCGCGTCGTCGTTTGATTCGCGAAAAGTCCAAGCTCCCGGCTTAGGGTCGCGTTTTAGGGTCGAGCGCCACCGGGTGGGGTTGCGATCGCGCGCGCGTGACCCGCGCTCCGCCTCGACGTACCTGACGATTCCCATGTCGTCGCCCGCGGGGAGCTTCAGAGAGTCGATGTCGACCTGGTCCCACTTGACGTAACCATCCTGCGAGGGGAGGGAGGGCGGCGAGGTGAGCGGCGATCGCGCGGACGGACGAGCGGCACAGCGGGAACCGGCGCGGATCGATCGCGGGGCGGGGGCGGCTCCGTACCTCGCCGCGGGGGAGGTTCGCGGGGATGGTCTCCATTTGTCCCTCAAGGGCTTCTCCGACGCAGGCGCGAGTCGGGGCCGTCGACAAAGGGAGCGGCGCGGCGGATCACGAAGGTGCGCGCGCGAGAAAGGGCGAGGCGGCGGGCCGGTCACGCTCGTAGAGCAGCAGCCGCCGTCTCCCGATACCACGCCACCGCAAAAATCGCGAACGAAAACACGATTGAAGAGTTTCCGCTCGCGTCGTCCGCTGAGTCTTGCGTAATTCCACATCACCGCTGAGTCGTCCCTGTGTCGAGGCCAGACAGGCTGGCGTAAAGCGCCTCGCGTTCCCGGGAACGCGCGCGCGGAGGGTACCTCGGGGTCCTTTCGCGCGTGGCGGGAGCTGGCGGCGGCGCTCGCGACGAAGAGATGTCCTCCGGGGGCGAGCTCGCGTTCGTGGCGCTGCACGGCGTGGTGAAGCTCCTCGACACGGTGTTCTGGGTGTTCGGCAAGGGGCTCATCGCCGCCTTCCTCGCGGTCGTGGGGCTCGTCGCTCGGCTTATCCTCGGCGAGGACGCGGTGGCGCAAACTGGCGCGCACGGCGGCATTGACGGGAGACGGAACAGAGACTCTCGCGACGAGGCGCTCGCGTCGCTCCTGTCCGGCCCAGTCGACCGCCGAGTGTCGGAGGCGGCCAAGGGCGATGCGAAGAAGCTTCGCGAGAAACACGTCGGTTGGTGCGAGTGGTACGCCGACCACGACGTCGGCACGTTGCTCGATCGCGAGAAACCCGCGTTCGAGATCGTCAAGGCGTTTTATCCGCACGCGTTCCACGCGGTGACCAAGCAAGGCTTCGCGGTGCAGTTGGAGAAGCCCGGAAGGTTTCCCACGCTGCTCGCGGAGTTACGGAAAAGAGGATTCGCGAATCCGACGCGCGCCGTCGTCGAGCACGTCAGCTTCGTCATGACCCACGCGTTCGCAACGATCGACAACCGAGATTTCCCACAAGGACGAATCTTACGCATCGTGGACATGTCGAGGTTAGACTTATCCGACACGGGGTACGAGGCGTACGTCTTCCTGAAAGCCATGGCGCACGTCTCGTCCGTCGCGTTTCCCGAACGCGTGCACAAAGTCGTCATAGTCAACCCGCCCGCCGCGTTCAACGTGCTGTGGGGGGTCTTCTCGCCCATGGTCTCCGCGCGGACCATGGCGCGCGTGCGCATATGCAAGGACACGCAGAGCGCCAAAGAGACGCTGCTGGAGGACCTCGACATAAGGGACATACCGCGCGAGTACGGGGGCGAGTGCGAATGCGGCGCGAGACGGCGACGAAACAAAAAGAGCGGCGGCGACGAAACCTCCGCGCGCGACGGCGGCGGCGCGCGACTTCGCGGATGCCCCTCCGCGGAGTGCACGTCGTGCTGGCGGGACGCGCCGCTCGAGCGCGAGTTCTGGGACCGCGTGCGTTTAAGCAACGGGGGGGCGCACGGCGGCGTCGCCGGGCACTCGGGTTCGAAGCGCGACGGTACGCGGAGAGACGGTATAAATCGGCGGCGATCGACGGAGGGCGAGACTCCCGCGTCCGTGGGAGTCTCGCGGGAGTCTCGGTTGAGCGGGAGCGGCGCGTTTGCGATTCGCGAATCGGACCACCGTGGTCGAAGAACCGACCGACGCGGTCGCCGAGAGGGAGACGAACCGCGTGAAGAGGCGGACGAAAAGTCTTCGAAAACGTTCACGACGGACGGCGGTGAGCCTCCGCGGCAAGGCTCGAAGAAAACACGCAGGGGGTCGAGTTTGCGGTCGTCCAGTCTACGCGGGTCGCGCGGGAATCTGCAATCGCTCACCGAAAGCGCCTTCGGCGACGTCGAGACGGTGCGCGCGTCGGCGCCGCCGGTGTTCGCGGCGCCGCGAGCGAGACCGCCCGAGCCCGCCGCCGCCCATGCGGCGGAGCCGAAAGACGGGGAGGGTAACGGGAGCTGGTTCTTCTAGGCGTATACGCGTACGTAGGCGGTTTTTTAGATGATAGTGGGAGTGTGACGTTTCGCGATCGTGAACGCGGTTTTCCCCTCGACGGGAGACATCGGCGTGGCGCGCGTCACAACCGATGCGCTCGGCGTCGTGTCTCGCGCCGGCGCGCGTCGCGCCGCGCGTTTCGTCGACGTGCTCGGCGGCTCGCCGCGCGCGTCATCGCTCGTCCCGGCGCTGGCGCGTCTCGGCGAGCGGCGACGGGTCCTCTCCCGAGGATGACGACGCGGCCGCGAAGCGTCGGTACGTCAACGTCACGGGGTTCCCTTTCCCCCTCACGCCTTTGCTCAGCCGCAAAACCGTGGCCAAGACGCTCGTGCCCGGCCGCGTGTGGACGTTCGAGCAGGAGCAGGGCATCGGGCTCGGTCTGGGCGTCAGCACGAGCGTGGTGATGACCGTCGTGAAGCTCCGCGACGGGCGGCTGTGGGTGCACGACCCGATCGCACCCACGGGTGAGTGCCTGGAGTTGCTCGAAAAGCACTGCGGTTCGGGGTCTAACGAAGCTGCTGTAGACGTCGCGTACGTCGTGCTCGCGACGACGCAGTACGAGCACAAGATCTTCGTCGGCCCGTTCGCGCGCCGGTTCCCGAAAGCGCAGGTGTGGGTCGCGCCCGGCCAGTTCTCGTTCCCGGCGAACCTGCCGAGCCAGTTCTTCGGGATCTTCCCCGCCGGCGAGCTGGACGCCGACGGCTCGCGCGTGCCCTGGCGGGACGAGATCGCGACGAAGCTGCTGCGGCTCCCGCCTCTGTTCTGGAACCAGTACACGTACTGCGAAGCCGCGTTTTTGCACAGAGACTCGGGCACTTTGATCGTCACCGACGCCGCGGTGTTCGTCTCGACGCAACCGCCGGAGGTCATCCCGCGCTCGACGCTGATTGATCTCGGCGCCGAGGACGGGTTCACCATCTCGCTGTTACGGTTCGGGAACTACAGAGGGGGGCGTGATCTTCCCGGTTCCGGCGGAAACCGGGTGGAAACACCCGAGATGTGCGAGCGAATAGGGTGGCAAAGAATGGCGCTCTTTTCGCTGTTCATCGCGCCCGACGCGCGGAACATCTTAAAACCGGAGACATCGTTCACCGGTCTGGCGGGAAAGTTCGTGGTTTCGCCGATCGTGTTCGCGGTGGTGTTCCAGTTTCACCGCTCTCTGGTGTGGGAATGGGTGAAAGCCATCGAAACGGACTGGGGCGAAGATGTCAAACACGTCGTCTCCGCGCACTTCCCGGCGTTTTCCGCCGACGGAGCCGCGCGGAAATTCACAGAGGCGTTCGAGTGGGCGGCGACGCCGCGGTCGACGCCCAAGGAGTACGCGGACGCGAACGACCTGCGTAGTCTGGAACTGCTCGTGCGGGTCTTGCGGTTCTTAAAAGCGGTGCCCGAGAGCGAGTAGCGCCTTTCGTGTGATGAAACGTTTTTTGATTGGATGGCGCGTTCGCGTGTAACGCGCGTCGATAGACTATCAATCGTCGTTCGCGTCCGCGTCCGTTGAGGTACCGTCGCCGTCGCGTCGTCGGGAAAAAAAACGAATCGCGAATCGAAAAAGAATCCTTCGCCGATCGTCGCGCCGTTCGTCACCACTCGTCGTCGTCCTCCTCCTCCGCGCCGTCCGCTCCGCCGCTCATCGCGCCGTGCTCCCGGTTCCACTGTTCGTGGAACTCGATGTCCGCCTGCGTCACCGAGGGTCGAACCTGCTTCGACGCGCGCTTGAAGTCCGCCAACTTGATCGGCCGCATCGCGCTCGGCGACGGGATCCCGTCGCCGCCCGCGCCCGAAGAAGAAGAGAAACCGCCGGTTGCGGCGCGAGACGAAAAGAGCTCGCGAAGCGGCGCGCGCGCGGCTTCCTGCGTCAGGTGTTTCATGTCCGACCCCGAGTACCCCTCCGTCTTGGCGCAGATGACGTCTAAGTCCGAGTCGGACAGAGCGTGCGCCACGGACGCGTCGGAAGAAAGGATGTTAGTCACCATCGCGCGGCGCGCCTTGGCGCACGGAAGCGGAATGTACAGCTGCTTCGCTAAACGCCGGCGCGCGCCGTCGTCCAGCTCCTGCGGGCGGTTCGTGGCGCCGATGAGCAACATCCGCCCTTCATCCCCGCCTAAACCGTCCATCTGCACTAAAAACTCAGTCTTCATCCGCCGCGAGCTCTCGTGCTCGCCGTCGCTTTTGCGCGCGGAGAGCAGCGAGTCGATCTCGTCCACGAAAATCACAGCCGGCTCGCACGCCGCCGCCACGGCGAACAGCGCGCGGACCATTTTTTCGCCCTCGCCGATCCACTTGCTCGTCAGCGAGCTCGCGCTGATGCTGAAGAACGTCGCGCCGCACTGCGACGCCACCGCGCGACCGATCAGGGTCTTCCCGGTGCCGGGCGGGCCGAAGAGCAACAAGCCGCGCGGCACGGCGCGCGCGCCGCGGAACAACTCGGGTTTCATGAGCGGCCACACCGCCAGTTCCTGCACCGCGGCTTTCGCGTGCTCCAAACCCGCGATGTTCTCCCAGGACACCGTCGCGGGTGTTTCCAGAATCTCCGCCACGACGCGGTCGACGATGTCGCGGTCCATCTTTAAAAGCGTCTCGGGGATCGGTTCGCCGTTCGGGCTCAAGCGACGCATCGTCGCCTCGCAAAACGGAGGCTCTCCCTCGGCGTCGCCCGTCGGGTCCGATCTCGCAGACGGTGCCGCGCGATTTGAGACGCCGCCGGCCTTTTGTCGTTTCGCCGCCGTCTCGCCGCGAACGCCGTTCGAAGGTGCGTTCTTCGTGTCAGAACCCGCGAACGCCTTGCGCACGTACGGAGGCACGAAACCGTTCCGCGCGATCGCGTTCCCGCTCCGCTCGTCGGGAACGGTCCCGCCTCCGCGCGAGTCGCGCCTCCCGGGCGCGACGCCTTTCTTCGCGTTTTCGGCATCCAGCCTGTGGCCCGCGCTGACGAACCCCGCGCGGCGCGGAGGCGAAGCGTTTTCGGCGGCGTTCACGGAGGCGCTCTCGAAGTGCGCTTCGGCGGTTCGCGAACCCCGTGGCTCACGCCCGGGTCTTCGGGTGACCGCCCTCTGCGGCCCGCCGAGGTTTTTAGGAACCTCCGCGCGGGTCGGGTTCACCACGCAGAAGTCGTCGTCGTCGTCGTCGCTCCCGAACGGCTTTTCCCGCGCGCGACCCGCCGCGCCCCAGTCGTGCTTCGCCGCTTTGCGCTCGGGCCCGGGAAGGGACGCGCGTTTGGGCGAGGCGCGCTGTGGCGGGGGAACCGGCGCGGGCGCCGGCGATTTCAGGTTGCGCCGCGCCTCCGCGAGATCTGACTCGGCTTGCTCGATGAACGGGTTGAGCGCCACCGCGTCGGGGGGGTTGAGCCGGACCTGCTTCGAGAGCAGGTCCTTGATCTCCACGATCACGCGCTCGGCGGTGTGCCACTCGCGGGACTCGAACGCGTCCATCTGCGTGTGAGGAGGGGGGAAGGGCGTCAGGTCGCGGATACGAACACAGCTGTCTCGAGACACGTCGAATGAAGATGAAGGGGGGTGCCCGCTTTCTCGCGGGCGACGCGCGGGGTCGAAGCGCACCTGCGCCTTGGCCAGCCGAGCGAGCCTCTCCATGGTCGCTCGCGCGTCCGCCATCGCGGTCGTCGCGCGCGCGCGAGCGCCGCCGAGACTCGAGACGTGCCTCGCGCGTCTCGCTCTGAACGCGGCGTGGCGTCGCGCAAACGACGAACGACGAACGAGTCGTGGTTCGGAGCAAGCCGATTTCGATTTTCGAACGCGCGACGGCGCGAGGCATCGCGCGAAGAACGTGACCGAGACCGTGCCGCGCGTTTGGCGAACTCCGGTCGATCGCGAAAATCGCGGTCGGGCCTCGGTTTCGACCCGCCGGTCAACGCCTCGAAGCGCCTTTCAAAGAGAAAAAGGAAAGGCCGGCCACGTGGATCTCCGTCTAAACACGGGGTGCGCGAAAAGTCGCGTTATATTTAACCGCGATCTTTGCTTTTGGATTGCGCATCGCGCGGTGAGTTCCGAACCGTGATATCGTCACGCTTCACGAACGGTCCAAGAGGTGCCCTTTCGTTCGCGCGCTTTTATCGTCAAGCTCGTCGGCGGGCGCGGGGGCAGTGGAGCGCGCGCTCCCGCCGGCCACGATGATGACCGGCGCGCAAAACGCGGACCGCGCGAAGCTGATTCAGAGCGGATTCCTGGAGGGCCTGGGGCCGGACGTCGCCAGGTACGTCGAGTTCGTCCGCGCGCCAACCGCGCGTCGACCGAGATGTGCGACGCGCTTATGCCACGACCTTTCGCGAGGACTTCGGGCGGAATCCGAAATCCGCGCGTGGGGGGTCGCGGAGACGACGCTCCGCGGCGTCGCGCGCCTCGATGCGCGCGTTTTTCGACATCGACGCGCACGGCGAGCGCGTCCTCTTTTTTTCCACCGCGCGCGCGCCTTCCCGCGCTCACCGCCCCTCCCCCACCCTCCGTTGCCCTCTCGCGCGAATCTTGTCCATCTATCGTATCCCGCCGCAGCTTCGGGGTGGCGCAGTGGCCGTCGCGCAAGGACGAGGACCGCGTGTGCGTGACCGGCGCCGTCCCCGGTCTGTTCGACGCCGTCGTGCAGCTGTACGACGGGCACGGGGGTAAGCTCGCGGCGCGCCACTGCGTCGCGGAGCTCGTGCCGAGGGTCACGGAGGCGTTCTTCAAGCAAAAGGCGTGCCGCGCGTTCCGCTACGACACCGCAGGTTTGATGAAACAAACGCGCGACGGATTCCACCCTTTGTTCGACGCCGCCGTGATCACCGCGTTCGAGCAGCTGGATGAGGAAATAAAACGCCTCGATCCGAGCGGCACAACCGCGTCGGTGCTCTTCTTCAAGAAGAGCGACGACGGCGACGTGCACGTGAAGTGCGCGTGGGTCGGGGATTCGAGAGTCGTGTTAACGCGAGACTTCGACCCGTCGCGCACGATGGATTTAAGCGACGACCACAAGCCGTCCAGCCCGTCGGAGGTGTTCCGCATTCGCAAACACTACGAGGCGCTGCACGGGAACGAGGTGTTCAAATCCAGGGACGAGGTGTTAGCGCACTTCGAGGCGTCCGTCAGAGGCGGGCGCGAGAGCGGGGGCAAGGGCAAAAAGCCGCTGCCGCCCGGATTTGGGAAGATGGGCAACCACTCGCCTTTATCGTCCTCGCCGGGGGGCTCCACACGGGGAAACTCCACGGCTCAGTCGCGCGAGAGCTCGCAGCGGGGACCTAGAGCGAGTGGAAGTCCAAGACCCGGCGCGGGACCGAACTCCCGGGGTAACTCCCGGAACGGACCGGACCTCGCCGCGCGCGACGGCATGCCCGCGGTGGAGATGACTCTCGGGCACGCGGCGGCGATCGAAGAAGCGGTGTGGGGCGCGCTCGAGGTTCCTAATGGGCTCGAGGGTTTTGGTTCCGGCGATGGTTCGGAACTCGGAACGACCGGCAAAGTCGAGGTGGTTGTCACCACGAAGGCGCAGAGGGAAGCGGCGCTCATGGCTTCCACACGCGCGGTGACGGAGTCTTACCAAGCCGGAAGCGTTTCGTTCGAGGACCTGAGCGAGCTCCGCGCCATCGCCGAGCGGTCGCCCGGCGCGGCGCGCGGCGACAGCGCCAACGGCACGTCCTCCGTGCCTTCGGCGGTGATCGAGAGCACGTCCGTGGCGTTCACGAGCATCAACATGAGTAGTTCGGTGGACGACGCGATCGTGGCGAGCTTCGACAAGAGCTCCGAAAAAGAAAAAGAAGCGACGCGCGCGCAGCTGCCGCCGTCGCGCGAGCCGAGCGACGGGGACGGTTTGCGCGTCGACGAATTCAAAACCTCGGCGAAGAAAACGGATTCGACCGAGGACGAGGCTGATGGAGACGAGGACGAGGACGAGCTCGGTTCGCTCGACGGTGACTCCGAACCGGGCGTGTTTCGAAGAGTCGACCTGGCGCGCATGTCCTTCGTCGGGTACTACAAGAACGAGCAAGGAAAAGCGCTTTCGAAACCCCGCGTGTTTTCTTCGTCGGGGGAGAGCCACGGCGTTTCGCGATCGATCGGCGACCGCGGAAGCGCGCGCGCGTGCGTGGCGACGCCCGAGATACGCACCGTCGTCGTGCCGTTCGGCTCGGGCGCGCGCATCATGGCGTGCAGCGACGGGGTTTGGGATTGCTTCACCTCGGAAAAAGCCGTGAGAAGAGTATCGCGTTTCGTCTCGCCGCAGGGCGCGGCGAAACGCGTGTGCGTCTACGCGCGCGAACGCGCCGAGTACAGAGGGATGTACGCCGACGACATAACCGCCGTCGTCGTGGACGTCGGCGTCAACGAGCGGGGGGGGGAACCGCAGTGCGCGGGGTGCGTCGTGTCGTGATGACGGAAGGAAACGCTTGCTTTGTCGTGAAAGATTTCTTCATTGTTGTACGAACACTTTTTTCCTCCTCCTTTCGAAAGTCGAGAGCTCACTACTTGTAGGAGACCTCACTTACACTCGCGGCAGAGGTTTCCTATGCGCCCGTCCACGACGAGCGTCGCGTCGAGTTGTCCGAATTTTTCGTACACCGCCGCGTAGTGGTCGACGGCGTGCTTCACGTCCTTCGCGGAGCACATCTCGCGCACGGAGTGCATGGAGAGCTGCGGCGCGCCGACGTCCACGGTGCGTATGCCCGTGTTCGTCGACAGCGTGGGGCCGATGGTGGAGCCGCAGCCGAGGTCCGAGCGCACGACGAATTCCTGCACGGGGACGTTCGCGTAGCGTTCGCCGATTTCGCGAAACAGCCACCCCGTGATGGCATCCGTGGCGTACCTCTGATTGGCGTTGTGCTTGATCACGACGCCGGCACCGAACCGGGGTCTGTGACCCGGCTCGTGTTTGTCGGCGTAGTTGGGGTGCACGGCGTGCGCCATGTCCGCGGAAACGACGAACGACGCGCGCCGAGCGCGCGCGTCGAGATCGTCGAAGTCGTTCGCGCCGTCCGCACCTGAAAGCGCGCGCGTGATCCTCCGGAGCGCGTCCTCCGTCATCGAGCTCCCCGCGCCCTGCGCCGAGTCCGATCCCACCTCCTCGTGGTCGTAGTGGACCATCATGCGCGTCAGGTGCTCGTGTTCCAAGCTCGCGTCCGAGGAAGCTCTAATGAGCGCGCAAAGAGACGCGTGGCAGCTCTGCAGGTTATCCAGCCGACCTGAAAACACGTACTCGTTGCGCGCGCCGCCGATGGCGCTTTTCTGAGTGTCGCACAGCTGGCACTCGAAATCCAGGATATCACCCGGGTCGCAATTAAGCTCCTCCGCGAACAGCTCTAAAAGCACGGGACAGTGCTTAGAGGAGGAGTCTTTGTCCTTCGTCGTCTTTCGGCGTTTCGAGTCGTCTTCGTTCGAGTCGCCGCCGCCTAAAACTCTCTCCACCTCGTCGGCGATGATGGGCGCCATGTGGGTTTGGAAGTTCACCTTGAACCCGTCGTTTAACGTGCGATCGAGGTGGATCGCGAGGCTGCTTATGCGCATCACGGGGCGGTCCACGCGCACGAGCTCGTGTGTAGGCGTGGAGGACGTTCCATCCGCGTCTCTACGGTTCACCAACACCCGCCCCGCGACGCCCAGATCGCGGTCGAACCAGGTGTACCACAAACCTCCGCCGTAGTTTTGCACGCGCGTTTGTAAAAACGTTTCGTTTTTCGCTTTCGTTTTCGGTTTCAATTTAGGACACGGCGAATCGGTGTGCGCGCCGATTATGACGAACCCCGACCCGGGTTTGTGGTTCTTGCCGACCGCGAACGCGCACACGGCGGACATGTTCCGAGTGAAGAAGTACTTGCCGCCCGGCTTTAAAGAGCCGCTCCACGAATCGCGCTCGGAGATTTCCTGGGTTTTTTTTTAACGTCGTCCATTGGTTTTTTCGTGAAGGTCGTTTTGAGGGATGAGGACGGGAGACGTCAGCGAAGACGCAAATGTGTGTTCCACGCGGGTCGTCCAAAGTCGCGCGACGTCGCGGTCGTCGCGGCGTCACTGTCCCACGCGCGTCTCCCTGAGGAACCGGTAGCGCGCTGTCGCCGCGCGCACGCGGCCAGCCTCCGGATGCGCAGGAAAAGAAAAGTCGTTCGGGATCGCGAGAGACGGAAAGAGGGGCGCGCTCGCGGACTCGCCTCGAACCCCGCGGCCATGAGTCTTTTGCACGACGCGAGCACGGCGTGGTACGGCGTCCACGCCTCGTTGAGGTACTCCACGAGGTCCACCGCCTCGGGCGGGGGGGCGTTGGGAGGCGCCATCGGGGGTTGGGAAGGGCACGCGCGCCCGATGGAAGTGAAGCCATCGTCCTTTTTTTGTGAACGTTCGAAGCGACCGCGTCTGACTGGACAGCCGCGTCACCGCCTCTCCGCCTGCAGGCTGCAGGTTTCGATTTCGGCGTGACTGGACTTTTCTCGACCGGGACGGTCGATCGGGCTGACCGGCGCGTCGGTGAAAAGCGACTGGATTCGATCGGTAAACTTGGAATAACTTTTCGGATTCAGGAATCCCCGAAGCGCCGTTCGTCGAATGGGGGCGCTCCGTCGGCGCGCTTTTCTATCCTTCTCGAGGACTGAGCAACCTTTTTCACGCGGAAGCGGATGGGTCGACCACGCTCGGGACGGCGCCGGGTCGCGCACTTCTCGCCGCGTGCGACACTCGAGCACGTTCGCGCGCGTACCCCACCCAGAGAAGCGCATGCAGGCGTCCATGGTTCACGCCCTCGGGCACGTCGCGCCCGCCGCGTCGCCCCGCGCCGGCTCGAAGGCTGTCACCGGCAAAGCTCGCGCTCTCGCGACGCCGACTTTGAGCGTCCGCGCACGCGCTTCGGCGAACGCGCGCCGCGTCTCGGTCAAGGCCGCCGCGCCCGCCGCGATCGGCTCTTCGTTCGCGCGCAACGCCGCGCTTAATGCGGTCGTCGCGAAGCAGACCGAACTCCGGTCGCACGCCTCGAGGACCGTCGTCAAGTGCGACGCCTCCGCGGACAGGTGCGTAACGAGAACCATCCGCACGTTTTTGTTAGAACGATGATCGCTTCGAAAGCACGCGCGGGAATGACGGCGCGAGGCTCGCGGCGAGCACGGCTCGCCGCGTCGTCGGCTCGTCGCCGCGCGCGCCCGGTCGCTTCGACGGCGAGCGCCGGCGTCGTCTCCCGACCCGTGCCCATCACGGACCCGTCCCGAGCGCCCCCCGCGCGTCTCGCCGCGCCGCCCCCCGCGAAGGGTATCGCCCGCAGAGATTGTCGGGGCGGTAAAACCCCCAGCGCCCGAACCGGGAATTTTCCGTTCCCGAGGGAAACCGCGCCGTTTTGCCGCAGTTTTTTTTTCGCCAATTTGTGGCGAGCGGGATGATGGATTGTTCTTCTGCGTCTCGTCTAACCCACGTGTTCCCAAAAAAACGCTCATCTCGCAGCGCGTCCGCCAGCTCCGGCAACCCCCTCGAGTCGTTCTTCGCGAAGAACCCTCAGCTCGAGACGGTGTGCTACTTCGCGCTGTGGTACTGGCTCAACATCCAGTTTAACATCATCAACAAACAGATCTACAACTACTTCCCGTTTCCGTGGTTCGTCTCCGCGGTGCACCTCGCGGTGGGTCTGCTGATCATGACGTTCTTCTGGACCACGCGCCTCGTGAAGTACGAGAAGCCGGACAAGGAGTTCCTCAAAGCCGTCACCCTTCCCTCGTTCCTGCACGCGTTCGGACACTGTTTGACCAACGTGTCGTTCGCGGCCGTCGCGGTTTCGCTGACGCACACCATCAAGACGTTAGAGCCGGTGTTCTCCGCCGCCGGGTCTTTCCTGGTGAACGGCACCGTCTACGCGTTCCCGGTGTACCTCGCGCTGCTTCCCATCATCGGCGGCGTCGCGCTCGCGTCCGCCACCGAGTTGTCTTTCAGCTGGCTCGGGTTCAGCACCGCTATGGCGTCCAACGTCGCGTTCAGCGCGCGCGCCATCTTCTCGAAGAAGCTCATGAGCCGCATGAGCCCGCTGAACCTGTACAACTTCGTGACCATCGTGTCGCTGCTGTTCTGCATTCCGTTCGTCGTCGCGTTCGAAGGCTCCACGCTCGCCGCGGGCATCCAGAAAGCGATCGAGATCAAAGGCCAGAAGGAGTTCACCATCGCGCTCTTAAAGGTTGGCGCGTTTTACCACCTGTACAACCAGGTTGCGTATCAGGCGCTCGGGAAGGTTGAGCCGGTGACGCACGCGGTGGGCAACGTCGGGAAGCGCATCTTCGTCATCGGCTTCACCATCCTGGCGTTCGGGAACAAAATCAGCGCGCAGACCGCGATCGGCTCCGGCATCGCCGTCGTCGGCGCCGGGCTCTACGGCTGGCTCAAGGCGAAGTACGCGGACCAGACCAAGACGCTCAAGCGCGACTGAAAAACGACTTTGCGTTTTGAAGTGTCACTCGAGAGGACGGGGCGGAACTTTAATCTCTTCTGAAAGCGCTCCGGAACGAGACGGAACGAGAAGAAGTCATCCGGCCGAGCCGTCACGCGTTGAGCCCGGGTATCGCACGACTCGGGCGAGGTGGGAGATCGCCGGCGAGCGATCGCGTTGTACTAGCAGAGCGACGAAGTCGTTTGCGCGCGCGCAAATTTGAATGAAGGATTTGCGGCTTCGAAAAAAAAACCTCGTCGCGTCGCCTCTTCGTCGCCTTGGAAGTCGTTCCTTATCATCCTCTCGCCACTACCGATCCTACAGGGTCTACGTTCGCGCGGCGGTTCCGGTGACGGTTAAGACGGTTCGACCGGCCCCTCGGGCGTGAACCTGTAGCTCTCGCTCGGGAACTCCCTGTTCCCCTCCATGATGAGGTCGTAAAGAACCTTAAGGCACCACTGGCGGTTGTGCTCGCGGTTGCGCGAGCGCGAACACACGACGCGAAGTTCATCCTTCTTCGCGTCGTACCGCGGGCCGCATATCTCCCACATGTACGCCAACGCCTCGGTTGAAAGGCCCGTCTCGCGTTGCAGGTCCGCGCCGGAAACCCGCATGACCACCTTGCGATTCAGCGGGTGGTCGTTGTCGCCGCCGGCTTCGTGCACCATGGTCACCTCCCAGGTGATGATCTGCTTCTCTTTTTCCTCCTCCGCCAACTCGAAGGACTCGTTGTACCTCTGAATGAACGCCTCGTCGGACAATCCTTTCTCCCCTCCGTTGTTTTCGTAGATGGCCTTTTGCGTGTCGATGTAGTCCTGGGTGACCCTACCGAGCAAACCCGGATCGGTCTCCACGGTTTTCGCCGCGAAATCGGACACGTTGTACAGCGCCCCGGTGGGCGGCTCAAACTCAGAGTAGGAGTCGATCTCGGTCAGGAACCCCTCGTACGAGCCCTTCTGCTCGCGCGTGCGTTTCTTCTGCAACCAAGAGGGGCGCATCAAGTGAGGGGGGAGCTCGTCGTCCTGAGGAAGGCTCGCGGGGTCGACCGACGCGACGTCGCCCGCCGCGGCGGACCCGACGTAAACCTCATCACCCGCATCCCCAGTCGCGGCCTCCCCGGAGGAGGAGCCGTCCCCGTCCTCGGGGGAGCCGTCCCCGTCCCCGGACGGTCCCCCCGCGGCGGCGGCGGCGTATCCGCGGAAACCCTTCGTGCGCCTCGCGCCGGAGTCCGTCCAGCGCATGCCGTCGCGCGCGGGCGCCGGGCGAACCGGCGCGCGCGTTCGCGTGCCCTCGAGGCGACGATTCGCCGCGCCCGCGTCGTTGCGCGAGGTGGTGGACGCGATCGCGTCCTCACCGATCGATCGACCGTGCGCGTAGCGTGGATCGACGCGCGCGTGCGCGCCGCCGTCACGCGTCCATGCCCGGGCATCGAGGCCCTCCACGGCGCCGCGCGCGGAGACCGCCGAAACGCGCGATCCCGCGGCGGCGTGCGCGGGGCTTCCGCTGGTGGAGGCCACCGCGCCGAGACGGCGGAGCAACGCGGCGCGCGCGGACATCGCTCTATCCGGTCGTGCGCCAACCCACGAAATCCACGAGGTCTACGAGCCCTCGACTAAGAACGGCGCGCGGTGCGCGACCGATGTGGGGCAGCTGGCGTCGACGCGGTTATCAGCTCGATCGCAACGTCGACAGCGCGGTCGCGTGAAAACGAAGAGTCCTCGTTTGGCGAAACACGACAGCGCCAAACAGTCGGCAGTTCCCGCAGTTGAGGATCTCGCGTTCAGCGCGTTTCATTGGCTCTCACTCTTGTCGCGTGGCGCGAGTGGCGAAACGGAAAGTGACATCGTCGCGTCGCGCACACCCGACTACACGACGAGATGTTCGCCGTCTCCGCCTCCCCCGTCGCGCCCCTCCGCGCCGGCGCGCGCCCCACGCGCCGCGCGCGTCGCGCCTCCGCGCGCGCGTTCTTCACCAAGGAGAAGGCCAAGCCCGTGGCGACCAAGACGGGCAAGAAGCTGTCGCAGGACGAGAGCATGAAGGAGATGTCGTCGATCGTGGCGCAGGCGTTCGGGCTCGGCATCTCCCTGCCCGTCGGCGTCGTGGGGCTCATGGAGGCCTCCAAGAGCGTCGCGCCCGACCAGGACGTCGGTCTGTACGGTTTCCTCGCGCTGGCGCTCGGGTGCGCGGCGTGGTGGGGCGCCAAGTCCGCGGCGAGGGACAAACTCAAGGCGGAGCTCCAGGCGAAGGGCCTCGACATGTCCACTGTGGACAACATCGGCGTACTGAAATGGGTCAAGAAGCAGGACGACCTGGGCAAGGGCAAGCAGGCGGTGCGCGAGATCTACAAGGCGTACGAGACGGAGTCCAACCCGTGGAGCCCGTTCTTCAAGCCCGCGGGGGTGGGGAAGGGAGGACCCAAGAAGTGAGACGCGTGATGAGCGACGATTGGATTGATTTATCGATGAAGCGACGCGTGTCGTCTCGTGTCGTTGTCTAAAAAAGCTCCGCCGATGCGTACGCGTCGAGTCTACTTACGAGTCTACGTCAAGTCCACCACCTCGTCCCCCCCCGCCCCCCCCGCTGGGCGCCGGGGAACGCGCGCGTTCCATCTCTCGCGCACGTGGGGACCCCCTCCCGCGTTCGCGGACGGGGACACGGGGGTCTCCGTCTCCTGCGACGCGACGAGGTCGATGGAGACGGCGGAGGCGGCTTTGTTTCGCTCGCGCGGCGCGCGCCGCCGCGCGCCGCCGCCGGCGGCGCCGGGCGATCCGGTTCCGGCTCCCCCCGCCGCGTCCTTGTCCGCGCCGACCAGGTCGACGTTCTCCACCACCGCCGGCCCCGCCGGTCGAGCACCCCTGGCTCCGCCTCCGGCGCGTCTCGCCGCGCGGGCGTCCCGAGCCGCCTGCTCCGCCTCCTCCCGCTGCTTCCGCTTCTTCTCCGCGCGCTCGCGACGCAGCGGCCCGAGCTCGCCGGGCCCGATTTCGCCCGGGAGCCTCCCGAACCCCGGCCCGGGGATGCCCGCGTCCAGGAGCTCCTGCAGCGGGTCGACGAAAGGCGCGCCGACTCCGTGAGCCCCTCCCGGTGGCCCGAACACGCCGGGGTCGAACGCCCCAGCGACCCGAACCCCGACGCGGTGGTTCCCGCCACCCCCTCGCGCGAACATCGCCGCCGCGAGTTCCATGGCGCGCCCGAGCGCCGCTCTTCCTCGCGCGGCGCCCCCGTCGCCGTCGCCGTCCAAGCCTCCCCCACGCGCGCCTCCTCCCGCGGCGCCGCGCGCGTTGTTGTTCTGCCTCCCCAAACGCGCGCGCTGCGCGGCCGCGGCTTTGTCCGCCTTCTCGATGTCCTTGTCTCTTTTCTTGGCGGAGCGCGCGACGTCGGCGCGCGCGATGTTCAGGTCGCGAAGCTCGTCGTCGAGCGCGTTCAAAAGCGCCGTTCGATCGTCGTCGTCGAAGCGCTCCAAGTAAAGCGCGAGGTGTTTGCACCGCCTTCGTTTCTGAGCCACTTCAAACGCTTGTTTCGTGCCGTACACCGTGGCGGGGTGGCCACCCACACGTCTGTTCCCGACGCCAGCGGCTTTCAGACTATCTTTGCCTTCCGCGCACGTTCCGACGTGCGCGTGCGCGTCTTTGCCGCAATCCGCTAAGCAGTACGCGCAAAACGCCGCGCGGCATCGTCCGCAGTTCAACGCGAAACACCCGTCGAAATCAATAAACGCCTGTGAGCATCGAGGGCATGATAGCGTCAAGATTTTTTCCACGACGTGTTCCTTTGCGAGTCGTAGCTTTTCCACCGAACCCGCTTCTGAGGCTAAAATCTCCGCTCTTTTCTTTTCCTCAAGAACGCGCCGCTCCATCTCGACGCGCATCTCTTCCGCGACGGCGGTTTCGCGAATACCCGCGCGCGCTCTTAGATACCGCTCGAACGTGTCGTGCGTTAAACGTGTGGCGACGTCCTTGTCCGCGAAAGGCCGCGCGACGCATCGGTCGGCGCCCGCGCTCGCGGTGTTCCTAGGGCACAAACACCGGCCCTCGGGCTCGCGCTTGCGGATCTCGCCCACGGGTTTCTCAACCTCGCTCTTGACGTACGACTCGAAGCACTCGACGCACGTGAAGTGCGCCTCCGCGCACGAGATGCCCTCGGCCGCGGGCGCGTCGCAGAAGCATATCGTGCACGTCTGCGAAGAAAGGGGGGGACGCGCGGAGGTCAGCGCGTGGACGCGGAGAAGGCGACCGGGGGAGGCGCGCGCGAGCGCGAGATCTGGTGCCGAGGTTCCGAACGCGTTCCGCCGCGAGACGGAGGGGTGCCTTCAATCTCGGCCACCGCGCGGGGAGACGCGCGCGGGACGCGACACGCGAGCGCGGTGGCGCCTCGCGCGCGTGGGTTCGCGCACCTTCTCTTCGGATGCCGCCATGCCGGGCGCCTCGCCCGCGCCCAGGGCCCTCGCGTGCGGCGCACTGCGCCGGCGGCGGAGAGGCGGACCAAAAGCACAGCAACGGTTTGCGAGGCGCACCTCGTCAGCAAACGCGGGTTTCAAACGCGACGGCCGGCGGGTCGATTTGCGTCAACGTGGCAGCGGCGCACGCGTTTTGTTCGGGAAGAAACATTTTAACGTAAAAAAAAACTACCGGTACGTACCTACGCGAGCTCTCCCCTGAGTATCCTCCCCGCCCGCCTCGCGGCTTCGCGCACGCTCGCCGCCGAGTCTCTCTTCCCGGCGTCTTCTTTCGCACGCGACAGACCCTCGGTCACGGACGCCTCGTCCGCGAGCGCGCGCTCGAGCGACGCGCGCGTCGCGCCTAATTCGCCTCCGCGTCCCAACCCTTTTTCGGCGAGCGTCTGGAACACCACCGTCGCTTTCGTTTGTTTCGCGTTTGGGACGCTCAGCAAAGCTTGCAGCAGAAGCCGGCGGAACAGGCGCGCGCCTAAGCTCGAACCCGCGCCGTCGATCTCGGTGCTCCCGAAATCAACCACCTTGAGCGCGGAGGGCGCCAACGCGCCGCTCACCAGAGCGCCGGCGACGAACCGCGCGAGGTGCGCGACGCGACGCACGGAAAGTTTGGCGTTTTTTTCCTTTTCCGAAAAACTTGGAAAGACGTTTTGTTTTTCGTCTCGCCCCTCCGCGACGGACGGCGCCACTTCGCGCACGTGGTCCCAGACACAAAGCTGCAGCGCGAGTTTGTGTTTCTTCGGCGCGCGCTCGCACAGCTTCGTGGCGAGCGTCTCGTAGTACGGGTTGTACGCCGTCTCCTGCAGGCAGCACTCCAACAAAACGCGCGGGATCTCTCTTTGCTGCGTCTCGGCCAAAGGCAGACGAAGCAAGCCGTCCAGCGCGTCGGCGAAATCCTCCGCGCCCATCACCACGCAGAAAACCGCTCGGCGGCTCTCGGTGTTCATGCGCATCGCCTTGGCTTTGCGCAGAAGAGCGGCGCCCTCGCCCGTCTCGCGCGCCGCCGACGCCGCCGCCGAAGCCGCCGCGCCGCGCTCGGCGTCTCGAGTCGCGTCTCGAGCCGCGAACCAAGCCTCCGTGCCCGCCGCCTCCGGGAGCCACCACTGGCCTTTTAGTCCGGCGCCGTCACCGTCGTCACCTAAACCCGCGCGCTTGAGCTTGTCGTACGTCAGCGTCCGCAGCGCCACGCACGCATCTAAAACGCCGGCGTCCGCCTTCGTGAACCGCGAAAGCGCGAGCGGGAAACCCCACTGGTCCTCGCCGTCGCGTCCGCCCGCGCCGCCGGCGTCGCCGCCGACGACGCGCTTGTTGTTCTTCAAGTCCACAACCATGTTCAGCATCAAACGCGCGCGGCGAGACATCTTTTCGCCGACGACGACGGTTTTGTTTCTGTTCTCGGAAGAAACCGTCTCTTCCGGAGCAGTCTCCTCCGCGACGCGATCGCGAAGACACTCGACGTATCGCTTCATGCCCACCGGGTCCTCCGCGCGGAGGCGCGGGCCGGCGACGCGCAAGACGCCCAGAGTCAAAGTCGCGTCCAGCTCGCTCAGTCGTTTCGAGGCATCCTCCAAGAAGCCCCAGCACGTGGCGCTGGGAAACAACCCGCACACGAACAGACGCGCTAACACGGCGCACAGGTTGGAAGCCGCGCGCACGTTTTCAGTCTCGCGTTTTTCACCCGTAGAAAAGCCCCGCGCCTCGTCGAGCTTGGCGACGAGCGCGGCGCCGAAGCGCGCGCCCGCCTCCGGGCCGAGCGCGCCGGCGAGCCCGGCGACGAACGCCGCGATCACGGACGCGTACTGCGAAGACGCGCGCGGTCCGTCCACGAGGGCTTTCAGAGCCTCCTCCGTCGCGGCGTCGCCGACCGCGCGGCGAGGCAACGAATTGCGAAGCGCGGCGACGCCGGAGACGATGGACGGAACGTTGGCTTCGCCCATGCGGTTCATCAACCCGCGAACCTGGCGTTTCGCCGTCTCCGCGTCGGCGGCGGCTTTCGCGTCCGCGGGCGACACGCCGCGCGCCTTCGCGCTCTCCGCGGCCATCGCCGCGCGAAGCGCGGGAGGAACGTACGTTTTTCCGATCGACGGCGATGGCGCCGCGACGACTCCCGATTTCCCGCCGTCGTCGGAGTCGTCGTCGGCGTCGCCGTCCGAGTCGCCGTCGGAGTCGCTATCCTCGTCCTCGTCATCCTCGTCCGAAAAATCGGACCCGCCCATCCCGAACGGGTCCCCGTCGTCCTCGCTCGCGGAAACGTCTTCGAGATCCTCTTCGTCGCTGTCCAGCGTGACCTTCGGCCGCCGAGACGCCGTCGTCGCCGCGGCGCGAAGCGCGCGCCTTTGTTTTTCTTTTTCCTCATCGGCTTTTTCTTTTTCGTCGGCGTCGTCCGCCAGGAGCTCCAGACCGGGCAGAGACTCGAAGAAACTCCCGAGTCCGTCGTCCGGGCCCTTTTGCCTCCCCTTGAGCCGCTTCAGAAGACGCTTCTGCTCAGCCTCGTCTCGCCGGTACGCGTCGAGCACGGCTCGGCTCATCCTCCGCTCGGGCGCGAGTTGCGTTTTAACCGCGGGAGCTCTCTTCGCGGCGACGGGATCGCGCGAAGAGTCGCCTATTCTCCTCTCGGACGCGTCGTCCGAGAGACGCCTTCGCGAAGACGACGGCCTTGGCGCGTCGGCGTCCGACGAGGCGCTCTTCTTCGCGCGTTTCCCGGAGTCGCGCGCGTCTTCGCGGTCGTCCATTTTCCCGCGCTTACGACCGCCCGCTCCCGGCTTCGAGTCGTCTCGAGCCTTCGTCCCATCGCCGGCGCCTCCGCCGCCGCCGCCGTCGCGAGCCTTGACGCGAGCCTTGCGTTCGCTCCACTGCTGCCTCTGCGCCTTCTCGCGCTCCTTCGCGAGCTTGCGCTGCTGCTTGCGGTCCAGAACAGTGCCCCTTCCTCCCCTGCCGCCCCGACCGCCGCGGCCACCGTCGCCGCGCGCGCCGCCCGGCCCGCGCTTCTCCCCGAGATCGCTCTCCTCGAATCCGGAAGAGCGCTTTTCCGAGGCGGCCAACTCGAGCTCGTCGCGCATCCCGCGAGGCAGCGTGGGCCCATCGTTCCGGGACCCGCGCCCGCCTCCGCGCCCGCGGCCGCGCCCGCCGAACCGACCCATCGCGCGGTCGACGCGTCGCGCGAACTGACACTCGTCGAGCAGCCGGTCGTGTCGTGTCGGCGTCATCCTCGAGCGGCGACGAGTTTAGGCGACGAGAAACGTCGCGAATCACCGCATCGACGCAAACAGGAAAATTTTTTACAAAGTGCGCAGCATCACACAAAACAAATCAAAGTCGTCTCGATATCTCTCACCTCTCATCTCTCGTGTCTCTTCTCGCGTCTCGCGTCTCGCGTCTCGCACGCGCCCGAACCCGCCCACCGCGTCGCGCAGAAAGGCGAGCGGCGCGTCCACGCTCGCGCGCGCTCCGCCGCTCGCTACCTACCAAAAAAAAATCAAACAGGCGAACGGGTTGAAAAAAACCAAACCGTCGAAACCGGCTCACCTCGCGCCCACCGCGTCGCGGTACGGCGACGCTTTCGGCGCGTTTCGCTCCGGCTGCGCGGGTCCGAACTTTGGACCTCGCGAAGAAAGGCTCGCGCCTGAACCATACGGGGAACCCAAACTCGTGTCATACCGGGAACCCGCGCCTCTTAATCCGCCCGGCGCGAACGCGGGCGCCGACGCGCTCATGCTCTGCGCGGCGCGCGCGAAGGGCGCGCCGCGGGGATCCCCCGCGACTGAATGCCCATACGCGAGGGGAGACGGATTGACTCGATCGGTACCGTACGGAAACCGCGTCGCGTCTCCTCCGAGTGTGTGTTCCGTCGAAAAGTACGTCCCGCTCGGCGTTTGGACGTACGGGTACCGATTAGAGCCGGGAAAAACCACCGCGGGCGGCGCGGACATAAAAGAAGCCGCGTTTGATACACCGCGTCGCTGCGAAACCAAACCGAACGCGTTCGCGTTCGCGTTCGTCTTACCGGTCCCACGCTCCCCGTCAGAGCGCGCTTTCGCGCTTTTGATGTCCGCGCGCGCCTTCTCGCGCGCGCCGTAGAACTCGAAGTCGTCCAGCAGACTCGTGTTGGTCGTAAAGTTCCGGAACACGTTCAGAACCAAACGCGCGGAGTTCGGCTCAACCTCCTGCGCGTCCCGCGCGTTGGTCACGGGCTTGCGGTCGGACTCAACCAGCCGGATGTGCCGTAAAGACGCGTTGGGCACGTCCTTGACGTAGTGCCAGCGCACGTCGAAGCACCCAGGCCACTTGTCCCGCTGCCAGAAGTCCGCGCGCGAGTCAAAGTCCACCGCGCTGGTCATCTCCGCGACGCCGCAGAAGTGCCCGCTGGAGTTGACGCTGAAAAACAATAAAACGCGCGGGCGACGGCGCGTTGCGCGAAGAGCGTCGTCGGAGACGTCTTCGGAGGCGTCGTCGGAGCGGTCAAACAGAGGCGACGTCTGAGGCGACGTCTGAGGTGACGTCTCCGTCTCCGTCTGCGTCTCCGCCTCCGCCGTCTCGCGCCGCGCCTTCTCGACATCGAAATCGGCGTCGTCGCGGCGCGCGAGGTGCTCCTTTCGGTTCCTTTCCTCCAGCGCGCGCTCGGCGGCGCGCGCGAGCTCCAGGAACGCCGCGTCCACCGTCTTTGCGCCCCCGAAGACGTCTTCGTTCTCGTCTCCGTCGTCGTCGCCGTTTCGTGAAAACGCGGCGTCGAGCCGCGCGTTGCCCGTGGCCGTGCTCGTCCATTTCCCGTACTTCACGCTCTTGTGCACGTCGTCCTCGGTGTACGACTTGATCACGAAGAAACGGTCGTGGCCGGAGGCGAAGTCCAGGCCCTCGAGCAATTCGCCGTCGAAGCGATCGCGAAAGAGCTCTTTCGAATCCGCCATCGGAACGTTCCGATCGGCTCGGCGCCACACGGCGTCGCGGAACTCGGGGTCCGCCGCGACGCCCGCGCGCGCCGCGCGGTTGGCCGCGAGCGAAGAAGCGCGCGCCGCCGAGGACAACGAGGCGTCCGCCGCGTCCAAAGACGACGCGACGTCGTGCGCCGGAGAGCTCTTGGCGAGCTCTTGCGCGACGGAAGCCGCCGTCTCGGACCGCTTCGCGTCTTCGGACGCGGCGCTCGCCGCCGCCGCCGCCGCCGCCCGCGGCCCCCTCGTGGCCTCTCCCAGCCCGTCCCCGCCGGACCCGACGAGCACGGCGCCCGACGCCGAGCCGAGCCCGGCGCGGTCCGCGAGCGTGCGCGAGCGCGTGTCGCGAAGGGAGGCGGCCAAGGGGGAGACCGCGTCTCGCCGGTTCGCCGCGATGTCCTTGTCTCGGCGATGTTTGCCGCGACGCGAGGACCCGTTCCGCGGCGAGACGGAATGCCCGTACGCGCAGAAGGAGGGACCGGCGTAGAACGCGCCGTGAACGCCGTGAACGCCGCCGCCGTCGGCGCGAGGGAACCACCCTGTCGGCGGCGACGGAGGGTACATGCCGTCGGCGGCGTACGGGCCCGCCTCGACGCCGAAACCGGGCGGGGAGAGCGGGAACGGAGCGGAACGGAGCGGTCCACCCGGTGCGTGTGCGAACCAGCGCGCGTCGCCGCTCGAAGGGTACGCGAAGGGTCCCACCTGATGCCTTAAAGGGAACGTGGGCGACGCCGCGCGGCTCGAGACGGACGACGCCGCGGGCGACGCTTCGCCCGGAGGCGTGCCCGCGGGCGTGCTCCGCAAAGACAGCGCGTCCGCAACCTCGGCCAGCCCTGAGACCTCAGGGTGCGCCAGCGACCACGCGCGCATGGCGTTGGCGTACTCCGCCTCGTACGCGTACGCCGCGGCGGCCGCCACCTGCGGGCTCGAGGTCAGCGACGCGGGAAGCGCGTACCCGTAACCCGAGGGATACGGGTAATCCGACCCGGGAAAAGTTCCTTGACTTCCCCCGGGGGTCGAGGGACCCGAGGGACCCCAGGAACCCGAAAGAACTCCTCCTTCGCCTCCCTCCGGACCAGGCGGAGACGCGTCGGAGGACGCGTCGGAGGACGCGTCTCTGTTCGTCGCCTCTTCCTCCGCCGCGTCGGCCGCTTCGCCGCTCGCCTTGTGTTCCGTGACGGAGCCCGCGTCCGCCTCGCCCGCGCGTTTCCGCGCCATCGCGGCGGCGGCGAAGGTGAGGAAACTCGAAGCGCGCGCTGGTGCCTTGCGCTCCTCGGAAGGGCTCGCGCGGGCGAACGGGAGCCTCGACGGATCCACCGGCTCGGGGAACCGCGTCGCCGCCGGCGAGTACGGCCCCGGAGAGGGCGGAACGAACGGCGAGAACCCGAGCGCCGACGCGGGATCGAACCCGGGGCTGTACGCCGCGTAACCGGCTCCCGATGCGGGTTTAGGAGGAGGAGGCGTCCTCGCGCCGGGCGCCGAGGCTGAATGCCCATACGCGGCTTTCGCGGCGGCGGCGGCGGCGGCCAGCACGGCGCGCGGAATGGGCTCGGAGACGCTCTGTTTTCCCTCGCGAGAAGACGCGCGCTCTCGCGCGTCGCTCCCGCCGGTCGCCGCGTCTCGCGTCTCGTCCTGCGCGTCGTCCCCGGCGTCGACCAAAGACGTTTTCTTCGCGGAGGTCTTCGCGTTTCCGGTTTCCGCGGCGTCTCCGAGGCTCGCGCGTGGGATGTAGAAGTACCCCATCGTCTCGTTCCCGAACGCGTACGTGTCCTCGGAGAGCCGCGACAGCACGGGCGGAGGCATCGCCGGAGGGGGCGTGCCCGGCGCGCCGTGCGCGAGCGCGAAGGCGCCCGCCCCGGAGACTGGTCGCCCGTACGCCGCGGCGGATGAAGCGGCCGCGACGCCGGGAACCGGCGCGCCCCCCGCGCCGTACACGGCGGCGGTAGAGACGTCGTTTGAGGAAAGCTGAGTGTACACGTGCGTGTGTGCGTGCGTGCGCGTTCGGGTTCGAGAGGAACGGGGTATGCGCGTCCGGTCAAAACGTGTCGTTTCGTTCAAGCGCCGGCGCGACGCGTGATGAAATATTTTGGCATTTTTACCCATTTTTCGCGCGAAGCGCACACCTGGCGCGCGCGTGCGTCGTTGTTTTTCTGCGCTCGCGCGCGAAAGAAACGTCGTGGCGCGCGAGGGAGCGCGAGGGAGCGCGGCGCACCTTCGCCGGCGTGCTGGGCGTCGGCCAGATGGCGTCATCCGTCAGGCGCGAGCCGAGGACGGCTTCTGCGCGAGTCGAGAGGAGGGCGCAGGGGTCGAGCGGGTCAGCGGGGGCTCGGGTCACCGCCGCCGCGCGTTTTCTCGGAACGCGCGACAGCTCGAGCGTCGAGATCTGGCCGCGATGCGGCGAAGGCGCGGGTCGCGCGAGACGCGAGACGCACCCGGCGACGCTTCGGGCGCGTCGGTGGACGATTCGCGGTCGTGCCGGTCGGTGACGCTCGCGTGGCGCGATGACTTGGTCATCCTCGCGCGTCTCCGCCCGAGCGCGCCTCAGACGGTTCGAGTCGTGGCTCCCCGCGCGCGCTCGAGGAGAGGAGAGGAGCGCCTCCGCGCCCGGCGCGTCGCTCTGTCCTTTGGACCGGCGGCACCGCGCGAGACGAGACGCGAGCCGACGTGAGACGCGGCGAGACGGGCGAACGTGCGCGCCGGCGCGCCGGGGGAGTGCGGCCGCGAGGCTCGCGAGCGTTTGGAAGCCTCTCGATCCGCGACACGCGCGAAACGCCCGAATCCTCGGAACCGCCGACGGGGTCACGGAACGAGCCGAAAAGGCTGCAGCAGAGGAGCGCTCTTCTCTTCGCGTTGGCGGGAGACTTCGAATGCGTCGTATCGTGTGCGTTTTCAGTCTTCAAAAATTCGTCTCCGAAGTCAAAAAGTTCGACTTGAGATATTCTCCCGCGACCAACTACTCAAAATTCGGCGGAATCGGGGCGCGCGTGCATTCGGGTTCGCGCGTTCCGGCGCACGCGCGCGTCGTCGGCGGCGATGAAACCCACGCGCATCGGGCGGCGGCGCAAGGGAGGCAAAGGCGGAGCCGCCAAGACCATCGAGGGCGATGCGTTTTTGCTGCAGGCGTCTGTTTTGGTGTGCTCGGCGGCGTCGCTCGGATGGACCACGCTGCAAATCGTGCTGTACGGGGGTAGCGAGCCCGCGATGATCGCCGTGCCGCTCATGTACAACGTGATCGTGTACGGCGCCGTGGCGTACGAGCGGTTCCACCTGCGCGTGCGACCCTTCCGCGTGCTCGTGCACGCGCACCTCACGGCGGTGGCGATTTTGCCCGCGATGCTGGAGATGGAATCGGGCGGCTTCGCGCGATCGGGGGGCGTCCTGGGGTGGGCCGCGGTGTGTCCTTTCACCGCCATGGTGGTGTTACAAGACCGACCCACGCAGTTGCGGTACATCGGGTTGTTCGTCACCGTCGTGCTCGTGTCCATCGCGCACGAAGTGGCGTGGCGCGTCGAGGACAAGCCAGGCCGCGCGTTGTTCTTTGAGCACGTCGTCGAGACGTGGACGTGGCAGATTTACATGTACTACGTCGCCACGCTCATGGGCGTCACCGCGAACGGCGTCATACTCATGACCATGCTCACCGAGAAGTCAACGAACGCCATACAGGCGCACAAGATGTTAGCGTGCTCGATCATGCCCCCACCCGTCGCCAAGGAGGTGTTTGAACTCCAATGGTCGCGACTGCAGGAGGGGAAAATCGCCGCGCGACGCGTCGCGGGGGGGGTCGGGAGGCGATTCGAAGCTCTGCACAGCGGCGGTCTGAAGGGCGCCGCGTTCGCCGGACGCGGCGGATTCGGCGTGGAAAAACGCGAAACGCTCGCGCGCAGGCTTCTCGGCCCGCTTCTGAGGGCGATCATGGGCGACGACGGCTCGTCGGACGGCCGGAGCGCCTCGGCGTCAGGGAGCCGCACCTCGAGCGTCATGTCCTTTTCGCAGCTGTGCGGGCCGCGAAGCCTCTCCGCGCGGACGCCGGGAAGCGTGGACGAAGACACGCTCAGCGCGCACAGCGGGCTGAGCCGAAGGACGGGATCCGCCGTTTCCCTTGAGTCTGTCGCGAACCTCCCTTCGGTCTCGTCCATGGATAACCTGGAGCAAAGCGGCTCGGACATCGGGAGCGATTTCGAGCGTCGCGATCGTCGCGGCGGAACGGGTCCGCGCGTGAGTTTCGACGCGCCGCCTTCGCCGTCCGCCACGGCCACGCGCGTGCAGTCGGCGTCGCAGACCGTGGACCGCTCCGTGCTCGGGGCGCTGCGGAGCTCTGCGGCGCGCGGCGCGCGCTCACAGCGGTCCTCCTCGGGCGTGCGCGCGCGCAACCACGCAGACGTGACTGTGATTTTCGTGGACATCGTCAGCTTCTCCGACATGTGCAAGCGCGTTCGCCCCATCGGCGTTTTACGGTTCCTGGAGCACTACTTCGAGACGGTGGACAAGGTGGCGGAGGAGCACGGCGTGACGAAGGTCCGAACAGTGGGCGACGGGTACCTCGCCGTGGCCGGGCTCATGGCGGACATGGGGGTGGCGCAGGACGCGCACAGGCACGTCCTGCGCGCGATGACGTTTGGTCTTGGCGTGATCCAGGAGATCCAGGACACCGGGCTGCGTCTGCCGGACGGCCAGCCTTTGGTCGTGCGCGTGGGCTTGGCGCACGGGCCGGTGTTCAGCGGCGTCGTCGGGCGCACGTGCATGCAGTACGACATCTTCGGCGACACGCCCAACTTGGCGGCGCGCATGGAGCAGACGTGCCCGCACGGCGGCGTGCACATGCCCGTGTCTTCGTTCTCGAAGATGCGCGCGGATCTGGGCGAGGATTTGGAATCCGCGTTTGACGAGCTTCGCTTCGAGACGCACGACAAGGTGGAGATCAAGAACATGGGCGTGGTGGACACGGTGAGTTTGTCGTTTAAGGGGAACGAGGAGGGCATCGAGCGGGTGTTAGCGAGCTCCATCGGCGACGACGCCAATCGCGCCGTCGCCGCGCACATCGGCGTTTTAGCTGAGCAGTTCCGCAAAGCCTCGTGGGGAGGCGCGGAGAAGCGCGACAGCGGAGAAGGCGCGGATCTCGACGAGGCGTCGGAAAGCGAGCCCGAGGAGGAGGCGAACGCGAACGACAGGACTGGCGTCTCGGCGGAGCGCCGGACATCGACGTCTCGCGAGACGAAAACGAAAACGGACGAAAACGCCGCCGGCGCGCCGGACGTCGTCGTGGACGTGCGCGACCGATCCGCCCCGGACGACGTCTGACTTTTTGTCTCTCGACGCGCTAAAAACAAACAGCTTCGACCGGTAAAATAAACGATAGACTATGTATTACACAGAGACTCCTACGGTAGACTACCTAACTATCATCGACGTGATATCGTTAAAAAAACCTCCTCACTTTCAGACGATGGAGTGTTTACGCGCGCGCACGCGCAGCGGGTGCGCCTCCGTGTTGAACACCCACTCGTCCAAGTTTATGACGTCTCCGTCGGCGAAGATGAGGTAAAAGTATTTCAGCGTCTCGGCGAAGAAGAAGGATTGCGTCAGATCGTCGCGCTGGGGCGGGTTCACGCGCACGTCTTTCAGACCACACCAACCGGATTCCGTGCGGTACTGCGCCTTCATGCTTTGGAACATCTCCCACGCCCACTCGCGGTACATCTCGTCGCCCGTCTTGCGGTACATGTAGAAGATGCTCTCGATCGCCTCCGGGCGCTGGATGTTCGATCGTTGGCCGACGTGCGCGGTTCCGCCGCGGAAACCGATCGTTTCGGGCGCGATGCCGGTGGGGGAGTCCGCGTACATCTTGTAGCACGTCTTCGTGATCTTCCGCGCCGTCTCCAGGTACAGCTTTTCTTGTTCCGTGACCCCAGAGCCCGAGCCCAAACAAAACATTCCCCCCACGAAGCACGACAGGTGGTCCATCTCGTGCACCGGACCGCCTCCGTCCCACGACGCGACAAACGCGTCGTCGTCGTTCCCGTCGATGACGAGATTTTCCAGAATGCCCCGCGCCACGTTTTGCCAGGCGTCCAGCCAGCCGCGCATAGCCTCCGTGCGGCCTCCCTGCACCCACACCTTCAGCAGGTACTCGTACCAGCTGTCCCCCATCGCGCCCACGGAAACTTTGGTGTTCGTCCAGACCGCTCTTGTGCTGTCGAAGTACAGGGGGTACAGGCCGTTCGGGACGTTCCTAGGGAGGTTCTTTTTATCCGACTTCCCAATCGCAACCTTCACCGGGGTCTCGCCGAGCACGCGCCACTTCTCGTCCCTCGGCGTGACTCTTTCGGAGAGCGCCCCGAACTCCATCGCGAGCGATCCGAACTCGGAGAGCACCACCACACCAGGCGCGCCCGTCCACGGCGGCGTTTTCGCCTCGCCCGTTTTCAGGTTGACGATGTTTTTTGGCACGCCCGTCGGCGTGCGAAACGCCGGCTCCAGTCGCGTCGCGAGCTCGAGACATTTTTCGACGTACATCTCGTCGCCGGACAGGTCGTACGCGGCGAGGAGACCCCCCAAGACCCTGATGGTGGTTTCGAACACGGAGGCTTCCCATTCGCGGTCGAAGTACAGGTATTCGTCCACCCAGTTCCGAGCGCGCGAGTAGTGATCGCTTAAGCCCATGATCCACAAAGTGTCCAGCGAATCGATGATCGTCGCGCCCAGCGCGCCGAACGCGTTTTTGCCCCTCTTCGCTTGCGGACGCAACTCGTCATCCCCGAACGCGTACTTCTCGTACGCGTCGTACGCGTCCACCATCGCGTCGCGAACGGCATCGCGACGCGCGACGTCCGCTTTAATGCCGCGATGCCAGCCGCCGTCGGGAACGGCGCCGTCTCGCGCGTCATCGCCCCCCGCGCCGGTGCGGACGACGTTCGTTTTCTCGTCAATCGCCGGTCTCGGAAAGTCACCGGCTCCCGAGGTGAGCGTGACCGGCGGCGCGGGAGGCTCATCGGGGAGATTCCACTTCATGGAGTCCATCAGAGCCTCGGCAGCCGCGCGAAGCTCCTCGGGCGTGCCTTCGTCGTCGTCGTCCGCCGCGGCGGCGAAGTTCTTCGCGGGAGAGGCGATCTCGTCGGCGGTTTCGAGTTCTTTTGGCCTCTCCTCCGCCGGCCGCGGGTCGGCGTGGACCACGCGCGCGCGCTCTTGGTCCGAGGAGGGCGTCGCGAGGCGCTCCGCGAGCGTGGCGCCGCGCGGTGTCGCCGCGCGCCGCTCGCCCAGCACCTCGTGCTGCTTGTACAGCACGAACAGGAACGCCCACGCGGCGCATCCGAGGATCGGGAGGAGCACGTACCGGCGAGCTCTGCGACGCGACGTCTTCGACGCGCCGTAGGCCCGGCTGGACGTCGGCTTGGCGCGGAGCAGCGACGGCGACCCCTCCGCGCGCATGTTGGCGGCCGATGCGCGAGCGAGGCCGGTCCGAAGTCGCCGCGCGACGCCGTGCCGGGGCCTCTGACCCACGCGCGATGGACGATCGGCACGTCCATCACGCGGCTCGGCGTTTCGCGTATCACGCGGCTCGGATTCCAAAAAAAAACTCGTTTTTCCATTAAAAAAAACGCGTGTCCTACGACAACTCGAACCCCGCGCCCGCGTATATCGCGGTCCGCAACTTGGCCTTCATCGTGTCCAGCCGCTTGAAGTTGGGTAACTTCAAGACGTTGAAGCACGTCGACGCCGTCGGTAATCGCTGCACGTCCTTTACGAGCCCGAACGTTACCAGCGCGTTTCCAAAAAGACCTCCGCTTGAACCCGGTACATCGCAACGCACTTTGTGGATCGTGAACGGCGGATGTAGGTGTTGAAATCCGCGCACCGGGGGAGCGGCGGACGACGTGACGAACTTTAACAGTGCCCTTCGTTCCTCCCGCGTGAAAGAACCGACGCACTCCCAGAACATAAGCACCGTCCGCGAAGTCGCGCCGTACCCGCCGCCAAACGCGCAGTGTCGTTTCAAGTCGTCCACGTCGACGTCGCCGTCGGCGTCGCCGGTCATCAAACAACCGAGCTCGTTCGCGCCGAACAGACGTAACCACGACGGGTTTATGATCTTGAACAGACCTGTTTTGAACGCGTTATCCGCGTTCGTTCGTCGCCTCACTAAGTGAAACTCCGCCGTCGCGTGCGCCCATTGTAAAGTCTCGTGCGACTCCACGACGTCGTCACACGTTTTCTCCCCCGGCCGTAAACTACGCGCGACGACTTTACCGAAAACCTCCTCGCGTACAAACCAGTCCAGGCACAGATCGCGTACGTCGCCTTCGTACCGCATCACCTGCTTCAGGCTTCTGTGTATTGTTCCGTCTAGACTGGGCAGGTCATCGAGCGATAAAGGTCTTTGTAACAGTTTCTTCGCGAAGAACGGCGCGAGGCGGAACGCGTGAAGCACGCCCTCGTACAGCGCCTTCCCGAAGAGCATACCGGCCAGCTCGAGCAACGCCGCCGACTCGGGATCGTCCCCGGCGCGAGCGGCGGGGTATATCGACGCGGACGACGACAAAGGCGACGACGAAGACGACTCCTCGGAAGAGTGGCTCCATAAACCGCGTCTCGGGTCGACGAGCTCGGCGAGCGACGTCTCCATGAGCTCTTTGAACAAGCCCCCCGCGTCGACGCCGGCTTCGTCCAAACCGGCGGCGTTGACGAACGTCACCGCGATTCGGCCCTTCAGTCGCGAGCCGAGCGGTAGTAACGCGGTAAGCGTGTCCTCCAATATACGGTCTCGGCGCACGCGAAACGAACACACCGGTATGACTCTTTGCCCTTGCGTCGCTCGGTCGGCGTCGACGCCGCCCGCCTGCGCGCCGACGCCGAGACGCGCGCGGTCAAGAGCCACGAGCGCGCGGAAAATCTCGACGCGCGTCTCGAAAGGAAGCGCGTGCGGGCAGTCTTTTAAAAACGCCGCGAAGCCTTCGCCGTTTCCCGACGCGTTTTTTTCCTCCGACGCGCCGAACAGCGCAGCCGCCGCCGCCTCCGGTTTTAGCACACTCGAGACGCGCGCTTTCGCCGGCGCCAGCCACAGTCCGTCGGGCGCGAAACGACGACGCTCGTCGCGCGTCACCAGCGCTCTTAGCAGAGACGCGCACGCGTCCGCGCACTTGTCGCGATCGACGTTAACGGCGTCGACGTCGTTTTCTTTCGTACGGGTAATGAGTCTCAGCCGTTCGCGCACGACGAGCGTGTTGGCGAACGCCGCGACCGCTTTTCGTTCGCCGGACGTGAACGAATATATTGTACCTGCGTCGTGGAACTCGTCGTCGTCGACAACCTCGAGCAAGTGCGCGTAGGCGAGCGCGAACGCGCCCACCGTCGGGAGAACCGCCGCGTCAATCGACGCGACGCCGAGCGCCGACGCGGGACATGTCCAGAGTCGGTTCGAACGCTCGTCGGCGCCGAGCGACACCGCCGCGGAAACGCGCGACGCGCACCGAACCCAAAGGCGTCGCACGGTCCCGGGCGCGAACGCCAAAGCGCCGAGAAGCCTGCGACGTCGCGAAAGCGCCGCCGCGGACGTTTGTTTATCGGTTTCTTCTTCCCGACACGCGCGCCAGTAGAGCCTCGCCGTCGCGTCGAGCGACGCGTCGTCGCCCTCGCGCGCGACGCCCGCCACGAACCACGCCTCGCGCAGCGCGGGAACGCGCGCGTAGCCGCTCTCGCGCGCGACGCCCGCCACGAACCACGCCTCGCGCAGCGCGGAGACGCGCGCGTAGCGGCTCGCTTCCGTATGCGTATCCGACGAGTATTTCGCGATTTCGCCATCCGGAGTCGCCACGAGCAAAGAATCGAGCGTCTCCACGAACGCGCAGACGGTCGAGCGAGGCAGGGCCGCGAGTCGCGCGCGCGCCGCCTTCGCGGACGGCGCGGGGTCGAGCCCCGAGGGGGGATGCCACCCCGCGACGAGCCACACCAGATTATTCGCCGCCGCGACGGGATCGAACGGAACGCGCGCGTCGCGCGCGGAGGTTCGCGCGAGATCGCGAAACGCCGCGAGGAACGACTCCAACGCCGAGTAACACACGGACCCGTCGCGAGATCCGTCGGTCGCGACGAGTCTCGAGAACCACGCCGTCTGGGCGACGAGATGCAACGCCGTGTCTTTCGCACCGAAGACGCGCCAGGCGACGTTCGTCACTGCGCGCGCCGAGAAACGCACTTCGGCGTCTTCGGCCGAAACGGCGTTAACGCTCTCGGACGGCGCGTCGTTTTTATCCGCGCAAATCTCGGATCGAAAGACGCACCCGTCCGTCGCCACGCGAACGAGCGTCTTCGCGCACCTCTCAGTATCGTCGCTCTTTTGCCCCCTTTGTGTCGCGCGGATCACAGACGCGGCGACGTCGCACACGCGCGCGTGGTACGTAGAAGCACAGTGGATCGAGTCACGCAGACTCTTTTCGTGCGTCGCACAACTCGTCGCGCGCGTATCGTCGCCTTCGGCTTTTGTAAAAAAAAAAGCGGAAAAGCCGTCGGTCGCGTCGTGCGTCGCGGCGAGCAGACGCGTCGCGCACTCGCGCGTCGCCCTCCTCTGCTCGCTTACGTCGCTGCCGTCGTCCGAGACGTTCGCCGCCAACGCGTCGAGCGCGAAGTTTTGCAGTCGACGCGTCTTCGCGGGAAATGAGCTTTGAAGCACGCACGCGTTTGTCTCCGATATCGTGCCGAGCGCGAGCG
>ENA-OUOG01000263-OUOG01000263.1-marine-metagenome-genome-assembly--contig:-NODE-263-length-70012-cov-6.632616_pt1 | contig 70012 bp, 47 predicted proteins | sample MGYA00248635_ERZ508505 | MGnify/ENA primary metagenome ERZ508505 (study PRJEB26176, sample SAMN06267871) | marine metagenome | isolation source: Saanich Inlet, British Columbia, Canada | place: Pacific... | reverse complement strand
GTGCGAGGGCGTGACCGTCATCGCCGAGGCGCTGAAACCGCTCTGGGTCCCGATGCCGGCCGGTTCAGGGAACGAAGAACGAGACGCGGACTCAAATCGCCAAAAAGGCCGGTGGGTGGCGAACGACGCGCTGGAGCGGCTGAATTTAAATTTTTGCGAGGTTGGCGCGCGCGGCGCGGCGGCTCTGGCGTCTGCGCTCGCGCCGCGCCTCAGCGAGTTCGACCAGGGGCGCTGGCGCCACTACGGCGGGCTCACGCACCTGTCGCTGTTCCACAACCGGCTCGGCGCGGAGGGCGCGCGCTTGCTCGCCGAGGCGCTCGCGCCGAGAGCGCAGCCGAGTGTTTTCGAAAACACGATTCGGGCGCCTCACGTGCCTCACGGTCGCCGAGACGTCTCAGCAGAGCCACTCGCGTGCGCGCGTGACAACGGGGGGGACCCTGTTGATGATTTCGCGTTCCACCCGACCCTTCGCTCGCTGAACGTGGGACGCAATCAGCTCGGGGATGTCGGCTTAGCGCGCATCGCGCGCGCCTTCGCCCCCGTGCGTCTGCGCGACGGGTCGTGGATGTACAACCAAACCTTCAAGCACCTGCACGCCAACGCGAACTCGTGTTTGTCGCAGGAGGGCCCTTTAGCGCTTTCCGAGTCGCTCGCGCCGCGGCAGAACCCCGACGCCAAGTGGGCGTTCGCCGCGACGCTCTCCACCATCCACCTCGCGAACGTACTGTTAGGGGAGGAGGGCGGCGGCGCGCTCGCGGACGTGTTCCGCCCGAGGCGGTGTTCAAACGCGAAATCGTGGACCTTCCCCAGCAACTTACGAGTTTTGAACCTGAGCAAAACCGGGTTGGGGGACGGCGGCGCGAAACACATCGCCGACGCGCTTCGCCCTAGGCGCGAGCCGTGTGGGAGGTGGACACACAACCCGCGGCTTCGGGAGTTACATCTGGGCGGCGCCACGATCGGCGTGGAGGGCGCGAACGCTTTGGCCGATGCTATTAAACCCAGACGCAACGGCTCTGGAGGCGTCTCCGGCTTCGACGACGACGACGCGCTGGACGACGTGGAAGGGCCGTGGGGGAGGAAGTGTCTCCGAAATTCGTATTATCCTAGCGGGTATCGAGCGCCGCGATGGACGTTCAACGTCGCGTTGCAGGTTTTGGACCTGCGCGATAACGTGCTCGGCCCCGAGGGCGTCGCCGCGCTCGCGAAAGCGGTGGCGCCCGTGCTGGACGAGGACGAACGCGAATCGACTTTTAAAGACGATCTCTCTAGATCCTCGGGAGGCTGCTCGGAGTACTCCGAGGAGGGTGAGACGTTGGAGGGAAAGGACGCGAAGGGAAAGGACGGCGTAGACGCGATGGAGACGGATCACGGTTTCGGGTCGCCAACCGTTGACGTTGACTCGAACGACGCGTGTACCGAAAAGGGAAAGGAAAAGCCCAGACGGTGGCTCTTCGGAGGCGCGCTCGCCGTGCTCAACCTCGAGTTCAACGACGCCGGCGCGGAAGGCGTCGCCGCGCTCGCCGCCGCGCTCGCGCCGCGGTGGTGCGTCGGGCCCCGTCGCGCGCGCGGAGAACGGCGAACGGAGAACGCCTCCGTCGGCGCGTTCTCGTTCGGGCGCGTTCCCGTCGGGAACGGCTCGGGGAACACCAACGGGACGTCTTTGCCCGGCTCGAACACCGCGTCGAGGCCCGCGTCGAGGCCGACGTCGGCGAGAGTCGCGAGTCTCCCGTCGCACGCGTCGCGAGAGGTGAGCGGGTCGTTATCCCCGGGCTCGTCGCTCGCGGGGTCGCCCGCGGCGACCCCGCGCGCGTGGACGAACACCGAAGGCATAGGCGACGTCCGCGGGGCTTTTCACGGCCACTCAACCGGGACCTTGGGGACGCGGTCCGGAGAACGGTCGCTTCCCGGTTCGGCGCCCGGCTCGAGGCCGCAGTCGGCGAACCGTCGCTCGCCGCTCGCCGTCGCGTCGGGAAAAGGTCTTCCGTCTGACGAAAAGACGAAACAAATTGTTTCGGACGTCGACGCTTCCGATCCGTTCGCAGGATGTCTCGTTGGCGAAGCGTCGCGACATCCTCAGAACGTCCACGTCGCGCACTGGGCCGCGAACGAAACACTTCGCGCGCTCGGCGTCGGCGGCAATCGCGCCGGGGACGAGGGCGCGAACGCTTTAGCGAAAGCGGTGAAACCGCGGCGTAACCCGGACGGGACGTGGACGGCGACGTCGTTAGTGAAGTTGGACGCGTCGGAGAACGCCATCGGGACCGAAGGTCTGTTCGCGCTCGCCGAGGCGATCGACCCGAAACGGTCTGAGTCGTTCGATTCGGTAAAAACGCGCACACACGACGACGACCTCGCGCGCTCGTTCGCGGCGACCAGCGTCACGGCGGGGGCGGGTCCGAACGGTGACCGCGGCAAGGAGGATCCAAACGCGCGAACCCTGGAATCGTCGTCGCCGCGCGGCGTCGTCGGCTCGGGAGTCTCTTCGGGCGTCGCGACGCCGTCTCCCGGGAACGAACCGAATCCTTTAGTGTCTCCGCGAAACCCCGATTCGTACGAGACGTACGACGTGCACTCCGGCCTGCGTAAGCTGGACCTGGCGCGGAACAACAGCGACGAGAACGTGCGCGAGCGCTTCAACGAGCTGCGAGAGAAGCTCAGGCGCGCGCCCTGCGCGCACGGGTGCGACGTCTGCATATGAGAAACACGATACGCGTCCGGCAGACAGGACGTGTACCACATGACGCTGTGTTAACAGTCTACTATATAGCTAGTCTACGATATTAGCGGTTGTATCACGCGATGAACGCATATGTGAAATCCCACTACTCGTCCCCTCGCCGCGTACCCTGCGGGACCTCGTCGAGGATCTCCCAGAAGTCCTCGGCGTGCTCGCCGTGCGGATTGGACACGCGGTCGGGCGACATGCGCTGCGCGAAATCGGCGGCGACGACGGAGACGACATCCTCCATCCGCACGCGGACTCTCGGCCGCACGTGCGACTCGAGCCACACCCCCGTCTCGGGCTCTTCGCACAGAGGCGTCACCAGGCACGCGCCGCTCTCGGGCTCCACGTCCACCACCGCGCCGAGGCTGCACGGCGAGCCGCTTCTCGAGGCGACGTTCCCCGCGTCGCGATACAGCACCACATCGAACGCGAGGGGGGTCGGCGGGTCGTCGGCGGCGGCGCGAAGGGGGGTCGCGAGGCGCTGAGGCCGGTGCCAGTGCTGCACGCGGGGGCGGACCGCGGCGGTGCGCGCGGAGACGCACGCGCAGCGCGACGCCATCACTGACGACGAAACGAGGGAGCACGCCGTGCTTTTCGCGATCTCGTCAGCTCGGCACGCCCGCGGCCAAATCTCGACCAGTCTTTCCCCTCGAACCGGAGCGTTTTTCTCGGCGGAAGCGATTCGGGACCGATGCGCGCGCCCGAGCAGTGCCTTCCCGCACGCCGCCGGCGCCGCCGACGATGCCGATTTTCGGCGCGCCCCTCCGCGAAGCGTGTAGGGATGGGTGCGGAGGTGTCCCTCGCGTCGTCGCGGAGACCATCGCGTGGCTCGATGCGCACGGTGCGTCCCGTCCCGACCGAACTTTCTTGTTCCCCTCGCGCGTCCGTCTCGGAGCAGGCGCGCGTCCCCGACGCGCGGCCGCGGTCGAGCCTCCCCGGCGCGGTCCCGAGAGGCTCTCGAGGGGCGGTCTTCGACGACGCGCGTCCTCGCGTCGCACGCGCGCGTCTCGCCAGGAGCTCGACCACGTCCCGTCCCTGACCTCCGCCCCTCGTCCCCGCGTCGGTCCATTCGTCGTCGCCCTCCCTAACATCGAATCCTCCTCTTTCCTCGTCCGCGCAGTCGCCGTGAAGCCCGTCCCCGGGTTACACCGCGTCCCCGGGGACACCCGCGTCGTCGCCGAGTGCGCGTCCCGGTACGACGAGCGCGAAGACGCGCCGTTGCGAGGTGTGCGCGACGCGCGCGCGGTGGCGAGCGTCTTGAAGCTCTACCTGGACGCGCTCCCGACGCCTCTCCTGCGCGCCGGTCCGGGCGCAGCGGCGGGAAACGCCCCTTTCGCTTCCGTCGCCGCCGTCGCTGAGACGCGGCGCGAGCGCGGGCACGACGCGGCTCTCGCGGCGCTTAGATCGTTCGTCGCGAACAGTCTGCCGGTCTGCAACCGGGACGCGCTCAGGGCCACCTGCGCGCACCTGCGGCGCGTCGCGCAGGCGGAGACGGAGGCGGCGGAGACCCTCCGAGACGTCGAAAAAAATTTCGCAGAGGCGACCAAAACGCTCGCGGCGGCTTTCGGCAAGACGCTCTGCGGAGAGTCCCTGGGCTCAAATAAGGCTGTGCGGGGCGTCGTGGAGATGCTCCTCGTTGACCACGACGCGGTCTTCGGAACGAAAAGCCCTCCAGGGTCCGAGACGACGTTTAAGACGACGGTTAAGACGACCGCGAAAGGAGCGGAGAAGGAAAACGCGGTTCCAAACGCCGACAAAAACGAGTGTGTGACTCAAAAGACAAAAACAAACGCGGACGATTTCGACTCCGCCGTCTCCGCGACGACGTCTTTGTCGTTTGAAAAAGACATCGCGTCGTACGTCGACAAAGAGACGCTGGATGTCGTACACGGCTTTCTGTTCGACGGCGACGAGAACGTCTGCGCCGAGGCGGATCGCGCGTTGGGCGGATCGATCGTCTCGCTGTACGCGGACGAAAACGTTTTGGAAAACGCGAGTTTCGAGTGGTTGCGGCGGGAAAAGACGGCGATCAAGCGGCGGCTGCGCGCGTTCGACGTCTCCGTCGAGCGCTCGAGCGGGATGAAGTCGACGAAGGAAGACAAGAAACACCTTCGGCCGCTGTACCTGCGGCTGGCGCGGGTGAAGCGCCGGATGCAAATCGCCGCCGCCGAGGGCGCGGCGTGAGCGTTGACGTCATTCTTTTATGTAGTAGTACAAGTGTCTCTCACGCCGGAGTCTCGTCGTCGTCCAGGTCGACGTCGAGCGGGATCATCACCGCGTTGGCGCCCGTGGTGTCCATCTTGGGGAACTTGGTGGACGCCGGTATCGCGGCTCTCACGGTATCCTGCGCGCCCCACTCGGTGAGCAGCTCGGCCACCGCGTCGAGCTGCTCGACGTACTGCGCCTCGGTCATCGGGAAGCTCTTCTGCCCGACGAACTTCCACATGATCTGCAGGTACAAGCCGAGCTTGTTGAACTGATCGCGCCGCTGGTGGATGCGCGTGTCGTACATCTTACCCCACTTGTTGAGCACCAGCTTGCGCAGCTCCTCCCCGTCCATCGCCGACCCGGGCTCGCCGATGTAGTCGTCCGCGCGCGCGTCCGACCCCGAGACCGCGACGCCGCCGTCGGCGCCCTCCTCCTCCGCCATCTGCGCCTCCAGGAAGGAAAAGAGGTCGTCGTCGTCGTCATCCGTCGCGGCGAGCGCCGTCCTCGCGCGACGCGACGAAGCGCGAGGCCGAGGGACGCACGCCGCGCGGCGAGCAGACTTAGCATCGGTCGTGTTACGACGCGCGAGCCCCGCCGCGCGCGATGTCGCGACGGGGACGGTACACCGGCTCGCCATCGCCAGCATGTCGCGCGAGCCACTCTGGCACGAGGCGCTTATCCTGGGACGGGACGGCGCGCTGAGGAATCACGTGTCGCCTAAACGCTAAAACACATCGCAAAAAACATCGCAAAAAATTGTCTACCTACGCGACCGCGACCCACGCCGCCGCCGCCACCGCGCCTGTGACCCCCGCGACAGTCGCGGGCGAGAGCCTGTCGAGGAACGCCGCCCTCGCTTCTCTGTGTTCGCCGACGAGCGCGATGAACCGCGCGTACCCGATCGCGGCGAACCCGCACACCGCCGTCGCCAAAACGCAACGCTCGACGCGAAGGAAAAAACCATTCTCCGCCTCGGCGTCGCGAGTCGTCTCGCGCCGATTTTGATTTTCACGCGCGCGGCGCCCGTGCCGCGTTTTATCCCCGCTCGGCGTCCCCGGGGACGTCCCCGGGACGCTCCCGGGGTACAACACCGCGTTGCTCTCCTTCGCGCCGAAGGCCAGGTCCAGGAACTTCACGAGGTCGACGGACTCGACCGCGTCGCCCGCCGCCGCGAAAAACGAGAAGAGAGCCGTCGCCGCGCGAAGCGCGACGATCGCCGCCGCCGCCGCCAACGGCGCGAACGATTCCATCTCGTCCATGGAGTCGTCGTGCGCCTTCCACAGCGCGAGCTCCGCCCGCTTCAGGTCCCGACGAGGCACGCCCACGCCTCGGCTCCAGCACCACGCCAGGCTCACCGAGCCCTCCGGAAGCCCGAGCAGAGACGCCTCCTCGTAGTGAAACGCCACGCGGCGCATTCGCGTGAACCCCCTCGGCGGCGACGCCGGCGCCGGCGGGCGCGGCGGATCGAGGGTCCCATGCGCGGAGCCTATAAGCGGAGACGAAAACACACCGAGGCTCCACGTCTCGTCTCCACGGCTCTCCGATTCCGAAGGGGTCGAAGAAGAAGCGCGAGGGGGCGGGACCGGAGGCGGCGGCGTGGCGAACGCGACCGAAGCCGAGTCCGGAGCCGGGTCCGCGGGCGGGCGCGGTGTGGCGCTGTTCCACGACGTCTCCGCCTCGGGACCCGGCGGCAAAAGCGGATCAAAAGCCACCTCCGTCTCTTCCGTCTCTTCTTCGTCCCCCTCCACCGCCGCCGCCCACTCTATGTCCCCCAGGTCGACGCGCGCCTCGACGTCGCCCATGGCCGCGAGACGCGTCAGGGCCTCTCTGGCGGCGTCGCGCGCGGCGCGGCGCGTGACGTGCCGGGGGAGCGGCGCGCCGTTCGCGTTGAAAAACGTCGATTTCGATTTCGCCGCGCCCGCCTTTTTCGCCAGGAACGCGGCGTTGGCGAGGCCCGCCTCGCCGCCGCGCTCGGCGATGAGCGCGTAGCGCACCAGCGCGCTCCAGGGGTCGGGCCCAACCTCCGTCTCATCGAAATACATACCGTCGTTCTCGGTTTCCGAAATCGTTTCCTTCGCGTGAGCCTTGAGCTCCGCGGCGGAGACGGAGGCGTCGTCGACGAATCCCCCCTCCAGCGCGGCGAGCGCGGCTTCGTGCTCGTCCGAAAAGACGATGAGCCGCTCTTCGACAAACGCCATCACCAGCCGCGCGGCTTCGCGGCAGTTCCTCTCCACTCCTTCTCCGCTTTCATCGATGACCGATTCTTCGTCGCGTTCGGAACGCGTCTCGGGAGCGTGGGCGTCGGACGAAGCGTCGGAAGCGTCGGAAAGCCCGTCGCGAGAGGGAGGATGCCATCCCTCGAGCGTGAGTTTGGCCACCGCCAGCGGCGCGCGCCAGTGTCCCGCGTCGCTCGCGGCTTGGTACCGCGCGTACGCCAGAGAGTGGTCCACGGGCAGACCGCCGGCGCCCGTCTGGTACAGAGTACCCAGGTTGAAGGAGGCATCCGGGTCGCCGGCGGCTGCGCCCGCCTCGAACCGCGCGCGCGCCGCGACGACGTTCGGCGCGCCGTCCGCCGTCGCCCATCCGTTGTAGTCCAACACGCCGACGCCGTTGTGCGCGGCGGCGACGTCCAACGACGCCGCCTTCTCGAACAAGCGTCGAGCCTCGGTGTGGTTCACCTCCGTTCCCACGCCGCGCATGTGCATGTACCCGAGGTTGAACATCGCCAGGGGGTCACCCAGGTTCGCGGCGTTGCCGAAACGACGCAGCGCGTCTTGTTCGTCTCTTCGCACGCCTCTACCAACGAGCGCGCGGTACCCCAAGTGCCTCTCCGCCTCGGGGACGCCCCGCGCCGCCATGTCCCGCTCCATCTCGATCTGCGCGTCGCCGTCGTCCTCGGCGTCCGCGTCGTCGACGTACCCCGCGTCGCGCTCGCGATCGCGAAGACGAGGCGGCTCGGAGGGCACTCTGACGTCGCCGTCCGCCTCGGCGGCGTCGGCGATACGTTCGGCGACGGGGAACAAGTACACGCGCGTCGCGCGCTCGCACGCCGCGTCGATTCGCGTCAACGACGCCTCCGTCTCGTCGTCGTCATCCTCCGGGACGAACGTTTTCGCGAACCGGAAACCTCGGCCTCGGAGCACGCGGTCGCCGGCGGCGAGGCGCGCCTCGCGCGAGCCCATCTCGGCGGCGGCGAACACCGCAGCCGCCGCCCACGCCTTGGGCGAGGCGAGCGCGGGGTGCGTCGGGACCAAAACGGGCGCGGAGGGGTCGGCGTCGGCGAAGTGCACGTCCGACCACCGACCGTCGGGGTCCGTCTCGAAGAGTCGTTCTTCGCGTTTCTCCTCGCCTTCTCGGTGGGCGCGCTATTCGCCAAAACAAAACGCGAGCTCGATCCGCGGCTCGGGGTAGGCGTCGCGCGTCCGCGGCGCGACGCCGAGTTCCACCAGCGAGGCGAGCAGGTACAGCGCGTCCGCGACCGCGCGCCAATCCGCGGGCAAATCCTCGAGGGACGCGACCGTTTGCTCATTCGCGGCATTTTCCGCGGCGTTATTTTCACCCAGCCGCGACGCGCGCCGCGCCGCGGCGCGCGCCAGCTCGTCGCGCGCTCGCTCCGGAGACGGCGCGTCCGCGACGAACGAGAAGAGTTCGCGAAACGCGGACTCGACGTCCCGTTCGCTCTGTTCACTCTGTTCATCCCGGGATCCCGACGCGGTTTTCGTCAGAAGCGCGCTTCCGTACAGCCTCTCCTCGATGTCCGCGAGCGCATCTTCGTACGCCGCGCGCGCCTCGGCGTGTCGCGTCCGCTCGTCGCCGAGAGAATGCCAATCTCCGTCCCCAGCCTCGTCGCGCTCGTCCAGCACCAGCTCCGCGTCCATGTCCTCCACGTGCACGAGCGCGCGGAAGCGGGGCGCGGCGTGGCCGCCCGCGACCGCGCCGCTCGCGGCCGCGGGCGAGGCCGCGCACGCCACCGCCGCGAAGGCGGCCAAGATCCCGGGGATCGCGAGCCGCGGGGAGTACGCCGGGACGCGGGGACGCGCGCCAGCCCCGCGTCCCCGCGACCCCGCGACCCCACGCCCGGGCGACATGACGTCGCCGCGCCGTGCGGCGGAAGACCTCGACGAGTTTCCCGAGGAAAACGCCGCGCGAACGCGCCGCGGCGTGCCTCGCCCGCCAGTGTATGTCTGGCAAGAGAGATTTCACGCGCAAGAAGAAGCTCAGACCAGAGAGCTTCTGGCTTCGTCAACCGCGGCGAGCGACGCCCTCCTTTTCTCAAAAAAACTCCGGGGTGACATTTTCATTTCAAACTCCTGAGCGCTGCTCGAGGGCAGCCGCGCACCGCCATGGCGGCGACCTCGTCTAGGTCGAGTCCTTCCTCGAGGCGCGCGAGTCTGGGCGCGTTCGGGGTGGGGGGATTCACGGCGTGGGTTTGGCTCGCGGTGGCGTCCACTTCGGCCGTCGCGCCGGTCGAGGCGCAGTACTCGCCTCCTCCGTCGCCCCCCCCCCCTCCCCCTTCGCCCCCGCCCCCCTCGCCCCCCCCCCCGAGCCCGTCCCCCCCCCCGCCGCCGCCCGCGACGGGGTTCACGCCCACGGTGCGCGTGCTCGGCACGGACACGGGCTTAGAATCGGTGGGCGCGGTGAACACCACCAACTGCTGCCAGTGGTACAAGTGGTGCGACAACACGAACGTCACCACGCAGTGCACGTCTCAGCTCCTGACGGATTGCGACGCCGTCGTCGCGGGCGGCGGGACGTGGAACGCGAGCTGCGCGGCGTGCGGCATGTGCCGCGACAGCGCGGGGAGCGCGGCGGACATGCGCAAGAAGGCGTACCTGGCCATCGACCACGCGTACCAGGCGTGCATCGACACGCGGAGGACGGTGCAGACGCAGGCGCAAGTCGCGGATCCGACAATCACGAACCAGTCCGTCGCGAAGTACACGCAAATCGCGCGCGACTACACCAACGACGCGGCGCCGGATTTCGTGGTGTGCTCGACGTTGAATTATAAGTGTCTGAAACAACGATCGAGCGCGGGGTGTCAGGTGATCCCTGGTGTGAAGATCCCGGGCGTGAAGCACTCGAGCACGTTCGGGCGGAGCGCCGACGCGTCGGCGAAGGATCCGCGCCGAGGGCCGGTGGACGGCCGCCTGAACCTGGGGTCGGGGATGATGGTGTACGACGCGGACCGCGACTTTGACAAGGTGGCGGACATGCACGACCGCGGCAACTCCACGCACACCGGGTTCGAGTACCCGTACGGCATAACCAAAAACGACGGCGACGGGCTGCACGCGTCCTACGACGCGCAGACCAAATACTCGAACACCAGCGATCCCATCGGGCGAAAACGGCGAGCGCTGTTTGCGCTGCGGGGCGAGCGACGGTGACGTCAGTCGCGTCGCGTTTTTCGACGCGTTCGCGTCGTTTTTAGACCACGCACCGCAGCGACGGGGTTTGAAGTACTACACTTATACGAGACGCGTGACAAAAACGACGAGAGCGCTCCGATTATATAAAACGTCGCCGCCGCGCGTCGGAGACCGACGCTAATAAGAGGAGAAATCACATGTCCTTCTTCTGCTCGATTTTCTCTTCGGGGAGCGTCTCGGAGGACCCCGCCTCCGCCTGCTTGAACCGGAAGCCCTCCTCCGTCTCGGCCACCACCTGCTCCTCCGCGGGCGCCGAATCGGAAGCCGCATCGACGGGCTCCGGCTCAGGCTCCGGCTCAGGCTCCGGCTCCGGCTCCGGCTCCGGCTCAGGCTCCGGCTCAGGCTCCGGCGCCTTCGCCTTCGCCGGCGCGGGCGCCGGCGCGGGCGCCTTTTTGGGCGCGGGCGGTTTGGGCGGGGGCGTCGCCGCGGCGCTCTCCGCGAGCCCCGCGACGGCATCCTTGACGTCCTCGAGGAGCGCCATGGGGCTTTCGTACGCGAGCGCCTTGTTGATGAGCGTCAGCTCCAAACCCAGGACGCCCAGGAACTGCAGCGTGACGTGATAGTTGTACGCCGCGGCGGCTATTCCCGCGGCGCCGAGGCCGAGCGGCAGCAGCTCGAGCGGTTCCTTCTCCGAGAGCGTGGTTTTCGCCGTCCCCGCCGCCGCGGAGACGCGCCTGGTGAACGCGGCGGTCGCCGCGGAAGTTTCCTCGCCCACCACATCCAACGCGTTCTTCTCGTACCGACCGTTCGCGCGCACCTTCAGCCCGCCGCCGCGCCACGCTTCGAAACCCCCGGACACGACGAACGCCGCGCGACCGCCGGGAAGCGCCTCCACCGCGCGCGCGAGCGCGCCGGCGTCGGGCCCCATCACGTACACACGAGCGTTGTTCTTCGTGAGCACGGCGATCTTCTTCGCGGCGAGCTCGAGTTCCAACGCGCGCGCCGAGCCCTTGGTGCGCCGCCGCACGGACTCTTCCAGAGGCTCCACCGGCACCGCCGCGCCTCGCGCGCGCGCCGCGCCGCGCAGGTCAGGCACGCCGTCCGTGACTCTGACCGCCTCGTCGCGCGTGTCCACCAGGAACGCCCTCTTGTCCTTCGACAGCTTCTCGTCCAAAACGAACGCGTTGACGTCGCCGGAGTAGCCGCGCAGCGCGGAGACCAGGGAGGACAACGCGACGGGCGCGGCGATTAGCGCCGCGGCGACCGCGATCGCGACGTCCGAGTCCGTCTTCGCGAGCGCGACGAGGTCGGCGAACTCGGGGGGAAGCGCGGACTCGAGCGCGGAAACGACACCGGAGGAAACCGCGGTGACCTGCGCCGTCGCCGCCGACACGGAGGAAGACGCCGCCGACGACGCCTGATTAGCGGCGCCCGCGGCGGCGCCCAAGCCGGCGCCGACCGCGCCGGCGCCCGAGCCCACAGCCTTCGCCGCGCCGTCGAGCACGGGCGCCGCCGACTTGGCGGCGCCCCCGAGCGCGTCCGAGGCGGAGCCGGTCAGGCCCCCCAGCTTGGACGCGAGCGCGGCGGCGGCGTCGGCAGCCTGCGACGCCGCCTGCGACGCCGCCTGCGACGCGGCGTCCGCCGCCGCGCCCGCGGCGGCGGCGGCATCCGCCGCGGCGTCCGCGGCGGCCGCGGACGCGGCGGCGGCGGCGTCCGCGGCGGCATCGGTAGCGGCGGACGCGGCGTCGCCCGCGTCCGCGGGAGCCTCGAGTTCGTCCGCGCGCGCGGGGAGAACCGCGGCGGCGGATGCGACGATCGCGGCGGAGCGCAGCGCGATCGTCGTTTCAGCGTCGTCAGCGCGCGCGGTCGCGACGACGCGGGCGGGCACGGCTCTGGGCGCGCCGACGGATTTGCGCGCGCGCGCGTTCAGGAGACGCGCGCCGGGCGCGAGCGCGGCGCTGGACGACAGCATCGCGGCCATGACTGACTCTCAGTCGCGCGGAACGCGATCGGCGCGTGAGTCTGCGGGCGTGAGACGTGTGGGAGCGGTGAGGACGACGATTCGGGGACGCGACGGGGACGAGACAGACGCGCGGCGAGGCTCGGGTCGATCGCGGCGCGCGCGGCTCGGACGCGATCGGTCGCGCGCGCGCGTCCGAAAGAGAGGCTCTCGAGACGCGGGGGACGTACCCGCGACGTGTGCGGAGGAGTGGAGGCGCGTAGCCGTCTCGAGCCGTCTCGTTTCCGTCGCTCGTCTCGGAAAGCGCGAGGCGCACGCGCGACGCGCCGTCGAGGTGGCACACCGTGATTCGCCGAATCCCAATCCGCGGGCGTGCCGCACACGCGGGTGTTTTGGCACCCGCCTCGAACACCCGCGTGTGCGGCCCATCTGGTCCGGAAAGACGTTTTTCTCGGCACCGCCGCTGTTCCCCTCAATCAGATCTCGGCGCGCGGCGTCGCGCCAGGCCCCGCCCCCGCGACCATGAGGCCCCGCACGTCGCGCGCGTCGCGCGGCTACGTGCCACCGCTGCTCGCGCTCCTCGCGCTCCTCGCGCTGACCCCCGCGCCGTCCGCCTCCGCGGACGTCGCGGGGGGCGCCTCCGGGTCGCCCGGCGCTTCCGAGGCGCTCGGGGCGGCGCGCGCGAGGCCCCTGCGCGTGGGCGACGCGGGCGCGTCCGCTCGCGTCACGGCGACTCCCGGCGAGCCCCTCGCGCGCGCGCAGGCGGTGGAGGTGCGCGGCTTCTCGCGGCTCACGCAGCCGCACAAGGCGTTCCATCACGTCACCCTGGAGGTTTTCGACGACGCGCGATCGTCCTTCGTTAAGAACGAGTGCGAGCTGCGGTTCGCGGACGGCCGCCCTCTCCGCTCCAGACGCGGACCCGGGTGGCCGCGGAAACGAGACATCGCGCTCAAGTACTTGACGCGCGAAACATCGAACGCGAACGAAGCCAAGGATGACGCGTCGTTAAGCGGAGCGTATCCGAAGCCGTCGCTCGTCGCCGACTTGGGCCCGTTCGACGTCGCGCGCGTCATCGCGACGTGCGGCGCGGCGTCGGAGGTACCCCAAACGAATTCGTTCACGGTCACCTTTCGCGTCGTCGCGAACGACTCGGAGGTACGAGTTCGCAAATGGCGGTTCGTCGCGGGCATCGCGTTGGTGGCGTTTGCGCCGAGACTCGCCGACGTCGCCGCGGCGTACTACGTCGCCGGCGCTCTGTTGGGCGTCGTCGCGTTGGCGTTTCTCTTCGTCGCGAAGATGGCGCGCGCGGTTCCCGGCGGACGCGCGACGCGCGCGGGCGCGGGCGTTCTCGCCGCGGTCTCCGCGTTCGTCGTTCCCCAAGAGCACGTCTCCAAGGTGCTCGAGATGTACGTCAGCCTGTGGCTCGCGCCCGCGAGGCTGACGCTCGCCGCCGCGCGCCGAGCGCTCTTTCCAAACATCTCTTCGTCATCGTCATCCTCTTATGGGGCGGAGATGGGCTCGTACGATCTCTCGTCGTCCACTCCGGATGACTCGTACCTCACGCTCGCGTACGCGCTCGCGGGCACGGTCCTGACGCTCGCGGGCGCGGGCGCGGGGCTCTGGGCGACCAGAGCGTGGGTCATTGAAAAAAAAACGGGGGACGTCTCAACGCACGTCGCGGCGTTCGCGCGCGTCGCCGCGCGCGCGCTCGGCGCCGTGCTCCTGCAGTTCTGCAGCCTGGACTCTTTGTTCGGAGGCGCCGCGGCCTCGATCGCGGTCGCGATGGCGGTCGCCGACAACGCGCGCGCGATGGCGGACGCGTGGCGCGGGCGAGGCGGCGACGTCTACGCGAAGGGGCGGCGAAACGGGAAGGCGCGGAGAAGTGCGGGCGGGTTGGATTCTCGCGACGGACGGTTCGTCGACGTCTCCGAGGAGAGCGATTCCGACGAGCTTGAACGTTTTTCCTCTCGGCGGCGAAGCGGAGGAAGAGCTTCCGGTTCTTCCCAGAGGTGGGACCGGCGCGACGAGAGCGAAACGGACGACGACGAAAGCGAAGGGGTTGGAAAACACACACACGCGTCGCCCGGCTGGAACTGGTTCGGCGGAGCCCGAGGGCGTAGCGCGGTACGGCGGCGGCGACGAGATAAAAACGTCTCAGGAAAAAAAACGCATACCCCACGAACGATGGACCCCGAGCCGAGGACCCCGCCCGTGGTGCTTCTCGGGACGGGCGCGGGCGCGCTGGGCGCGTCCCCCGGCCGGACCCCCGGCGCCGGGTTGCGGCCGTGGCTGTTTTCGTCGCCGTTTTCCTTCGGGCGCGGTCGCTCGGGAAGCCGCGACTCGGACTCCGAGGAGGATTTGGACGGCGACGCGCTGCTCCAGGAGAGGCACCGCGCGGCGGCGGCGAACGGCGAGGCGAGTTTAAGGCGATCGGCGGGGTCCGGGTCCGCTGAGAAAAGCGGAAAAAAAAACGCGGGGAAAAGGCGTGTTAGCGGGAAGACGAAGCCGACTTCGGCGCGTCGATCACCCGATTCGAACCCGGTCCCGGTGGGCATGGCGGCGCGCGCGCGAGGAAGGTTCATGACGCGCGCGGAGTACGACGCGCTCGGCGCCGAGAGCACGGACCGAGGCCTGGACGAGCTGTGCGGCACGCCCGAGTTCGCCAAGTGGATGGCGAAGCAGTCGCACCGCGTCCGGCTGGTCGCGACGGACCTCGACAGCGACGAGGACTGATCGCGTTTACGACGACGCGTTTTTTTAGGACGGTAGCTTCGAGAGGGTGTGTTTTTTTTTTTTTTCGAGGACGACGACTTGGACGACTCGGCTCCGACTCGCGGCGCGGCGGCTCGAATCCACCTCGTGAAGAAAAAGACGTTCAGGGCGCGTCTTCGGGTGTCGTTCGCGTATCGCTCTCGTTCGTGAGCTCTCGTTCGTTCTCGTCGCATACGAGCGTACGTAACACGACTATACGCGTTCTACCGCTCGGCGATTCCGCTTTTTTCCATCCACGCTCGCAACTGCTCGGGATCGATCTCCAACGTCCCATCTTCCGACTCTGAGCCCGGCAGGTCCGCCTTGCCGCGCGCCACGCCCTCGCCGCGCTCGCTTAAGAAATCCTCGATGGTGCCTTTGTCCCCGAACCACCCGTGGTGGTCCGCGACCAGGTGCTGCGACTGGCACCCGGGGCACCGAACGATCACCACGCCGTTCTCGTAGGCTTGCCGGGAGAAACCTTTCGCCGCGCGCGTCTCGCAGACGCCGCACGTGAACATCATGTACAGGTCCTTCCGGGGGTTCACGCGCGTCGCGTCGGCGCTCTCGAGGTCCTCGACGCGCGCCGGAAGGTCGTCCTTCGCCTCGGACGACCAGCTCCGCGACGCGGCGAGGCCGGTGGGCGCGGCGAACGCGGAACGAACGCGCGTCGGCGGACGCGAGGTAGCGCTCGACCAGACGTGAAGGGGAGCCTCGCGGCGCGAGGGCGCGGCGCCCACGTGTCTACAGACGGGCGCGTTCGCGCACGAGACTCGACGACTCGCCTCCGCGAGAGCGCGCGCGAGCGCGCGGCGCGACGCTCCAGCCATCGCGCGCGTGGAAGTGTCGGTGCAGAGTCTCGGAAGGATGGACGACGTGAAATTGCGTCGGGAGACGAGCGCTCGACACGTGTGTGGTTTTCTCGTTCGCGTCGCGACGCGCGCGCAGGTGCTCATCGTGACCCTCGACTGCTCCGTGGGTACCCTCGCCCGCTGGCTACTAGACTGGCTAGCTAGACTACGGTATCCGCTCGTTCTCCTCCCGCTCGCGCTTCAGCTCTCGCTCGCGCTCGTACTTCATGAGCCCGACGTTCACCACGGCCAACCCGCACACCAGGCTCCCGACACCCGCGATCCACCTGTTGTATCCGACGTACAGCTCGGGGTTGAACACGCGGAACAGAAGCGTGCTCGTGGGCCGCGCCGGGGGCTTCGACGTGTTACCGGACCCGCCGCCGCCGCCTTCCATGACCCCCGGATCCCGAGCCCCGAGTGCGCGACGCGGAATGAACGTCTCGCGTCTGGTTGTCTCAATAATGCGGACAGTTTCCGGTTGTCAGCGAGACGTTGTTGTTTCTCGGGACATCCCTCGGCCTCAGACGGCGCCGCGCGTCCCGGGGTGGGGACGCTCGGGTGTTCCGGGACACGCGTCGGAGAAGTCGTTCGGGGACATCCCCGGAGAGAAGGCTCCGAGCCCTCGTCACGCCTCCCCTCGGTGCGCGGGAGCGCCATGGAGTCCCTTCCGTACGAGCAGAAGGTTGAGATCCTTCGCCGCCTCCCCCGCGACGGTCTGCTCGCCGTGGCGCAGACGTCGACCGCGATGCTGGACGCGGCGTCGGATGAGCGGCTGTGGCGGGAGGGAGGCTTCGCCGCGGTGACGCGCGCGAGCGACAAAGGCTGGGCGTCGGTCGGAAAGTCCACGGATCGTCGTGACGCGCGAAAGTCGACGAACGCGACCGACGCCGAATCGACGTTAGCGCCCATCGGCAGCCTTCATCCGTCGTCGCGCTCGATCGTCGAGTGCGTCGCGCTGAACGGCGTCGCGGCGTGGATCGCGCGCGTCCTGCGGTTCCCTTCGTACGCGATCACACCGATGATCACGCACGAGCGGAACTCACCGTTCCATCTGCGGGTATCGCTGCATCCGATGAAACAATCGCTCGCGGCGGCGGAGACTCTCTCGTTCCGGAGTTTCGGAAAACACAAAAACCAAGACCCGACGACGACGGAGGTCTCGCCGCTTTTAAACAGCGCCGATCGCGCCGTCGCCGCCGCCGGCGAGTTCGCCGCCGTCGCCGAGCGTCTCGCGGAGGTCCTGCGCGACGACGCCGAAAGCACGCGCCGCCGCCTGAAGACCTCGAAGACTTTGTCGCAGACGCTCCCGCGGGACGAGCGAGAAAGCTCGGCGACGAAGAGCGACCGCGTCGTCGACGCCGCGGCGGCGGCGGCGGAATCCGTCCGCGCCGAGCGAGGAAGCCTACGCGTGCGTCTCACCGCGTCGTTCCTCGTGGGCGTCCACGGGAACGAAGCGCTGTGGACGTCGCGTCTTTCGCGCGACGAAGAAGAAGGCGCGCGACGAAAACGAAACGTCGTCGTTTTGAGCCGGTCGCCGCCGCCGTGGTCGAGGGGTTTGCGCGCGGACGCGGAGGCGCCGACGACGAAGGAAGAAAACCGCGACGCTCACCGCGACGACGCGTCCTACACGCGACAGTCTCCCGGGATCACACCCGCTCGTGTCATCACGCGCGCACCGTGTCCCGCGACGCCGTGGTCGCTCCTGCGCGCGCGGCTCGTGGGCGAGGCGCTCGCCGCGCTCGCCGCGAGCGCCCCCGAAGAGGAACGAAAAGGAAAAACGCTTTTGGCGTGGGGGCGCGCGACGCGCGCGGTATCCGCCGCGGCGCGCGACGAAGAGACTTCCTCGGGTGACCCCAACGACGCCGACGACGCGAGTGACGCCGTGCCGCTTCATGACGGGATCATGATGACAAGCGACGCGCCTTCGTCGCCGACGAATGACCAATCAGTCGCGGACGCGCGCGCGGGCGTGGCGTGGCCGGCGCTGGTGCGCGACCCGCGCGAAGCGGCGACGCGCGCGACGGAATTCGCCGCGCGCGCCGCGGCTGAGCGCGGCGGGCAAACCGAGCGCCCTCGCGGGTTCGTCGTGGGGGGATGCGCGTGCCGCGACCGCGTCGCGGCCGTCGTCCACGGCGCGCTCGCGGCGTCGGACCCGACGTCGTTCCTGGACGAGCTCGCGCTCGACGACGGCGACGCGCGAGCCGACGCCGGGGACGGGGACCGGGTCGGGGACGAAGCGTCCGCCGCCCGTCGGCTGAGCGCGGACCACCGCGCGGGCGCCACCGCGCTCGCCGTGCTGGCGTGCGCGCCGCGCGCGCACGAGTGTACGCTCGGCGCCGGTCGGTTCGCGAGGCTCCTGGGCAGAGCGGCGTGGACGCTGCGGCTGCGCGACGCGCTGCACGACCGCTCGGACGCGCTCCGCGAAGCGCGCTGGGATGCCGTACTCGACGCCGAACAACCGGCGGAGTCCTTCTCTTCCTCCCGCGCGGAGAAGGACGCCTTCTTCTTCTGCCCCGGCGCGACCGAGTCCGACGCGTGCCTCGCGATGTGGCTCGAGCGGTGCGCGGTGGCGCTCGAAGACGCGCGCGAGAAGTGGGAGCCTCGCGAAGCCGCCGAGGCGGCGACTGAGCTCGCCGCGGCGGCGGCGCCGGTCGCGCGCGCCACGCTCGTCGCCGACCCGGGCGGTCCCGGCGACGCCCCCGGGGCGGGGGCGGGGGCGGGGGCGGGGTCGTCGCACGACGCGCGCGGAGACTCGGAACAGCTGCGAGCGGCGAGGCGCGTGATGTTGCGGCGTGCCCGCGAAACGCTGGACCAGTGCCTCGTCGCCGTCGGCGTGCTGGAACGGCGGGGCTGGTGAAAACAAACCGCGCGGTTTTTGAAAACATTCGCGAGTGAAATTTTTTTAGCACGACTCTGCATGATTCTCGGACTGAAATCCCACTGGCCTACAGTGCATTTGACTCGTTCGCGCGCGCCGTATCGTCGTTGTTACCGGGAAACACGTCTCCGCCTCGGGTCTGCCGCCGCGCCACAGGCCCGCGCCCGAGCCACGCGTCCGGAGGGTTCGATGTCCAGCCACTACGCCCCCCCCGCGCCCCGCGCCGGGACGTACGACTCGTCGCAGAACCCCGGGAACGCGCAGAGCACGGCGACGCCGTTCATGGAGCGCACGTTCCCGTGCGGCTCGCTCTTCGGCATCCCCATCAAGATACACGTGCTCTTCCCCATCTACATGCTCATCACCGCGCTGTACGGCTTCAGCGGGGGAGACCCCGAGTACGGCGCCATGCAGCTCCTTTTGAACGGGCCGGTGCTCTTCGGCACCGTGCTCGTGCACGAGCTCGGGCACTGCTTCGCCACCTGGCACGTGGGGGGGCAGGTGCGGCAGATCCTGCTCTGGCCATTGGGAGGTCTCGCGTACGTCGGCCACGACGGCGACGCGAGCGACGACTTGAAGGTTTCCATCGCGGGGCCTTTGACGCACATTCCCCAAAGCCTGGTGTGGGTAGTACTCCTCGCGGCGTCCAATAACGGGCAGGTGTCGTTGACGCTCGAGCGCGACGCGTTCTTCGCCAACCTCTGCCGCGAAGCGATCGTGATTAACGTCGCGCTCTTCGCGTTTAATCTTCTCGTACCGGCGTACCCCCTGGACGGCGGTCGCATCTTCTGCGCGTCCCTGTTACTGTGCGGCGTGGGCGTGAGCACGGCGGCGACCGTCACCGTGTACGTCTCCGCGGTACTCGCCCTGCTCATCATCGCGCTGGGCGTGTACCTGTACAACGTCATGTCCATCTTCGTCGGCGCCTGGGTGGGCGCCAAGGCGTACGAGCTTTACAAAGTGAACCAGCAGGGTAGACTGGATCTGCACCCGGTGTTCAACAAGTACTGCGACGGCGGAGGCTCGAACCCCGGCGGGGGCGGGGGCGCGCAGCCGCGGAGCGCCGACGCGGGCGCGGGGGGGATCGCGGGCGCGCTGGGGGGAAGCGGGCGCGTGTGACGAGAGAGACGACGACGCTCTCGGCGTATCGTCTTCTTCTTTCGCGAAACACGAAACGCGGTCGGGTTGTTTTTCCTCGACGTCGATATAAAAGAAGAGCTCGTCATGACGATAAAAACACATACCTTTTTGCGCGTACTATTCCACGTAGACGGTCTTCGCGGACGTCGTTCGCTCCGCGAGCGTCGTCCGCGTCGGCTCGACGCGCTCCGCGTCGCGCGCGAACGAATCGAACGGCTCGTTCGGGTCGCAAACCGGAGAGGCGCTCTTTTCTTTCCGCCGACGAGCCTCGCGCCGGGCCGTTCCTCCGGGCGCGTCCACCGGCGTCGGCCTCGCGCGCGCGCGCGCCGATTTGTTGAACGCCGTGGGTTTCCTCTCTCCCACTAAAGAGAGCTTCTCAGCCTCCAGCCGCGCCGCGCGCGCCGCTTCCCGCGCGAAAACGTTTTCGCGCAGCGGGAGCGCCGCCACCGTCCGCAGTGAGCATTTAGTCACGCCGTCGAACCCGTCGTACGCCCGATCGGTTTCGTCCGACGACACCGAAGAGTCTGCGTCTTCGAAGCTTTTGTCGTCCGCGTTGTCCGACAAACACTCGTCCACGCTCGTGAGCTCGCACTCGTCTAACAGTAAAGCGCCGGCTATGCCGGACATGCCGACGTGCCTCAAACGCATTAAACGCGCGCGAGAGCAGAGCCCGGCGTTGGCGGCGGCGCGCTCGCGGCGCACAAAAGCCGCGTGCGCCTTCGGGTCGTGCAGAGTCACGCGGTGCGCGCGCAGAGACGCGAACCGCTCGAGCTCCCCGAGCCACACCGGAGAGAAGTTCTCGAGCTCGACGCCGTGCGAAAGCAGCGCGTCGCGCTCGGCGACCGACATGAGCGCGGATGACGAGTTTTCGGGAAACTCCGCGCGCGCGTCCGACGACGCGTTCTGAACCGCAACCGTCGCCGCGCGCGCGCGAACGTTCGCCAACCACACGGCGAGTTCCGACCCGAGCGGCGGCTCCGCGTACTCGCCCTTTTCCTTCTGGAACGCCTTCAGGGAGGCGATCATCGACAACGTCTCGCGGTCGAGCGTCTCGGTCGGCTCGACGCGAGCAGACGTCAAAGGCGTCGTCTCCTTCTCGGCGCTCGTTCGCTTTCGCTCCGTCTTCGCCTTCGCCTTCGACGTCGCCTTCGCCGGCGTCGGCTCGTACCCCTCGAACGAGACGCCGAGCGCCAGCAGACGCGCGAGCGCCTTCTCCGGTAACGTACCCTCCAAATGCTTACGCCTCTGCCTCTCGACCCACAGCCCTAGGCCGGCGTCGGCGCGGTTCTCGGGAACCTCGCACGACCCGACGACGTTTTTATACTCGACGAGCTCGTCGAACCACATCTCCCAGGTGCGGTTGCTCTCGCCGCCCGCGGCTTCCTTCACCGTCGCGTCGAAGCCCGCGATGTCCAGCAAATACAGCTGCTCCTGCGTCAAGCGACCGCACTGACGCTTATCCCTCACGTCCTCCACCCAAGGCTTGAGCGGGTCAGAGCCCGCGCGCGCGCGGCGCGCGACGACGCGCGCGTCGCTCGACTCGTTCGCGTTGGATCCGACAGATCCGACAATCTGTTCGTTTTTCAAAATGCGGCGCGTCTTCCTCGCCTCCGCGGCGGCGCGTCGCTCGATGCTCGCCTCCGCCTGGTTCATGCTCTTCTGCGCGGGGAGTCTGGCCTTGAGCTTGAGCCGCCCGAACCGGCCCCCGCCGGGCACCTTCGCGCGCACGACGTACTCCAGCAGGTTCCGGTTCCACTCATCCTTCGGCACAACCGCCAAAATCTGCGGCATCTGCCGCAGCAGGTCCGGGACGTCCTCCATGGACGCGCCCAGCTCGCACAGCGCCTCCACCGCGGCGCACGTGTTCGCCTGCACGGCGCGCATGATCTTGCGGTCCACCAGCGCGCGGCCCCCGCGCGTGACACGCCAAGCCGCCGCCGCCGAAACGATCGTCGCCGCCTCGTCGCCGCTCAGCCCCAGAGTCGTCTGAAGGTACGCCTGCGCCGGGTCCGGCGCGGACCTGCGGCTGGCCGCCGCCGCCGCCGCGGCGGCCACCGGGCGACGACGCATGGCGACGTGAGGAAACACCTCCTCCGCCCAACCGTCGCCGCGGCGCTCGAGAACCATCACCAGCTCGGTGTCGGCGTTCTTCGGCGCGGAAGGGGCGGAGTATCGGTCGGCGGCGGAGGAGACGTCTTCCGCGGAACCTTCCCCGCCGGTCGACGTCGCCGCCGCGCGCGGCTTCGTCTCCGCGTCCGTTCGCGTCGGGGCGGAGGTCACGACGCGAGTATCGGTCGACGGGTCCGTCTTTTCCGCGGCGCGCGACGTACGCGCGTCGTCGTCGAAACCGTCGTACTCGCCGCTTCCCCACCGATGGACGCCGATGGCGCCTCGCCTGAGCTTGGCTCGCCCCGCGCTCGCGCGGCGCTTCGAGGGCGAGGGCGCGACCGCGAAGTCCCGCGCCGGGTCCGAGACCGCGCCGGACGTAGAAGGCGTCTCGTCCGCGCCGTTCCGCGCCGCGCAGCCCCCGGCGCCGGCGCCCTCGCCCGACGCGCGGACGCGCGACGGTCGAGACCGACTCGAACTCGACGCGCGCGGGAGCGCGCGCGGCGCGACGCGCGCGAACGAAGGCGTCGTCAGGCGGTGCGTCGCGCGCATCGCCGCCGGCGTCGCCATGCTCGCCGCTCTCCCGCGGTACGCGCGCTCGCGGACCCCGCGACCTCCCCGATCGACCCCGCGAGTTTCCCCTCTCGGCGCGAGGTGACGTCAATCAGGAACGCCTCCGGCACCCGATTGGCCCCGCGACGCGACCCTCCGCTCGACGCACGCCTCGCCTCTGCCGCGCGACCTCCGTGCGTGAGGCGGGGGAGGACGAACACGCGCCGCGTGTCTCGTCGCCCCTCTTCAGGTGTCTCGACGCCGCTCCGAGTGCCGGACAGACCGAGCCCGCGTCGCGTGTCCCCTCCGTCACCGATGCTCCGTGGACGCGCGGGTGACAGGTGCCTCGACCGGCCGCTCGGCGAATCAGCGCGCGGCATTTCGCGACCATCGAATCGCGGAAATAGATTTTAACGCGGAACGTCACGGCGTGCGGAGTCTTCAAATTTGGGAAAAAGATCTCAGACAGACTAAAAAACCCATAGCGTTTTTCGCTAGAAAAATCGCATCGCTTCATCGATGCGTCAGCGTCTGTCCGCCGAGATCACTCTCGTTACTCTCGTTATGCATGCGATCGTTTTTTTTCCGACCGCCATTCCCCCTCGCACACGCACACACATCATGGGCTGCATGCAATCCGTACCCCTCCCCGACCCCGTGGCGAAGTTTTTCCACGGTAAGCCGATGACTCCCGAGCTCCAGGCCTCGCTCGAGGCGGTCCTTTCGGACGACTTCGAACTCCGCTTCGTCGGCGAATTCGTCCCTGAATACGCCAAGCCCGTCGTGTTGGACAGATCGAAGTTCCCTGGTGCGCTCAAGAACCTGCAAGCCTCGTTCCCGAACCTCACGTTCGCGCCCACCAAATCGGTGAAGCAGAAGGCCAACGGCTCGTGGGCCGCGCTCACGCTCGTGAGCGGTGACCACACCGGCGAGCCCTTTGCGCCCATGCCGCACCTCGAGAAGATTCCGACGTCACAAAAGAACGTCAAGATCGGGCCGGAGGAGTTCGCGCTGTTCCTCACCGAGGACGGCACGAAGATCAACAAGGTCGAAATCACGCCGCAGCACGAGGGCGCGGAGGTGGGCCCGCCCGGATTTTACAGGAAGCTCGGCGGCGAACTCAAGCCTCCGCCCAAGTGAAGGGAGGTAGACGGTTGAACGTTTTGAACGTTTTGAACAACACTTGAAAACTCGAAAAAACACTTGGCAAAAAAATGTCTTCTTCGCGTCACCTCCGCGACCGCCGCGGCTCTCCGCCGTCGATCGTTTCGTTTCACTTCACGCGCGTCACCTCCGCGCACCAGTTCCCGCAGTCGTAGTACACGCGGTCCACCCTGCACCACTCGCGGAGGTGGTCGAACAAAGACTCGAGCTCGCCCTCCTTGTACACGTGGCAGTACCGCTGAAACACCCGCGCGGCTCCGTCCTCGGGAGAGACTTTTTGGTCTTCTCCCTCGCTGACTTTTGCGTCTTGGTCTCGGTCTCGGTCGCCATCCTCCGCATCCTCCGAGAGGGTTTTTTCTTTTTTTTTCTTCCCGACCGTCTCTGCTCTCTTGTGAAACGGCACGAGCACGTCCTGGGACTCGAACCTGTGACCGGACACACCCCCCGTCTCCTGCTCGAGCGCCCAGGCGTAGAACAGCGCGACTCCCCCCACGCGCAACAACCGCATGGTCTCCGAGACGAGCGCCCGGCGTCGGTCAGACGTGCTCGCGTGATGCAGCACCGCGATGTTCAGCGCGGCGTCGAAACACGAAGAGCGCATCGGCAACGACGCCGCGTCGGCGGCGAACGCCTCGACGCGTTCGTCGCCGCGTTCGGTGGCGCAAATCTCCAGCAGAGGAATGGAAAAGTCGCATCCGATCACCTCCGCGCCGCCTCGCGTTTGACCGAAACGAACAACCGCCGGCGCGTTCTTACCGTTCCCGCACCCGACGTCCGCGACGAGCGCGCCGCGGAGATTCATTCGGTTCACAAAATCCTCCACCCCGCTCCAGGCGCGGTAGCGCGTGCCGTGCCATTGCTTCGCGACGGCGTCGTACACGCGCTGGACGTTCTCCAACTCGACGCGAGGAATGACTTTCGTAGAAATTCGTTCGCTCGGGCTCTGCGCGGTTGTCGCGTTTTTCGCGTCGCCGCCTCCGTTCGCCGAGACCGTCGAGGAGCTCTCGAGGAGCTCGGGCGGGCACGGCGGGCACGACCGCGTCTTGCCGCGCCGCTCGACGCACGTGACGCCGTCCGCCGATCGCGCGAACGATTTCGGAGATTTCGGCGCGGCGCGAAGAGTCTCGCGTTTCCCTTCTCGTCCTGCGTTTTCGTCCTCGAGAGCGTCGTCCGCGATCTCTTGGCTCGCGCCGGGACCTCGCGCGTCCGCCTCGCGCCGCTCGCGCTTCGCGACAGCCTTCGCGGCCTTCTTCGCCTCCTTCTTCGCGCGGGATTTCGAGACGGACAAGACGTTCGAGGCGGCGTCGGAGGCGCGACACACTCCGCCGGCGTCCGAAGGAGCGGGAGCGTGGGAGTATTTTTTTTCGCGCTTCGCGGCGACGGCGCCTTCGCGCGCGCGGCGTCTCGCCTCCGCCGCCGCGACTTCCTCGGGCAGAGGCCCGACTCTGCCGACCGCGCCCTTCGGGCCCACGAGGCCGAATCCTCTTCGCACGTTTACTTCGCGAATTTTACACCGCTCAGCACGGTACTGCGCCCTGATTGCGTCGGCGCGCGCGACTCTTTTCTTCGTCGCCGGAGATTTTTCGTCGCCGAGCGCGCGAAACGTCAGCGAGACGCGCGGTTCAAGGACGGGAGGAATCGCGTGCTCGTACTCGTCCGCGGCGGCGCCGCGTAACACGACGGCGCTGCGTTTCGGTAACGTGACGGTGACGAGACTTTTTGGGTTTTCTTGAGACGTTTGCGTTTCTTCGTCGCGCGTTTCCGTTTCTTCGAAAACGGCGCCGCGTCCGAGCGTCATGCGCTGCGTCGAGCGCAGCGAAACCGTCACTATTGGCCGATCGAACGCCGGGTTATCGATGTGCGGCGGGATCCACTGGCCTTTCTCGTAGAAGTTCACGGTGCAACTCGTGGGAAGCGCGTTTTCGTTTTCGGTACTGTCGTACACGCCCGCTCTTTGCAAACACGCCACCACCGTTTTCAACTCCGGCGGCATCGGCGCGACGTCGCGAAACGACTCGACTCGGTTCGAGTGCGTGTACGTGCCAAACTGCAGCATCTCGCGGCTCTGGTTGCGCTTCTGCCACTTATCCGGGATGGGCGCGTACGTGTCCCCGCGAAGCGCGCCCGCGCGGCCTTGCTCCAACGTCTTCAGAAGCCACGAGACGACGCGATCGTGCTGCGCCTCGCTCAGGACGTCGAGCACGACGCGAAGGCCGGGGACGGGCTCGTGCGTCGGCGGGTCCGAGGATGACGCGGCGGCGGCGTCCGCCGCCGCTCCGGCAGCATGCGCATCCTCCGCGGCGAGGGCCGAAGCCGAGGAGGACGCGCGCGCGGGGTCGTCACGCGCGGCCTTGCCGGCCTTGTTGCCCATGGCGCGCGGGCCGCGGCCGTGCGCGCGGAGGCGAGTGCGGCGGCGGACGCCATCGGGTGTCGAGTGTTTTCGTTTTTTCGTTCACGGTTCACGCGCGTGTGTACTTTTTTTTCCTACAGTAGATACCGTACAAACCCGCGCTCAGAACCTGCGCATGTCTTTCGGGGGCACGAACGGCAAGTTCGGGTGCGTCTCCTCCGACGCGTCCTCGTCCTGCTTCCACATCTTGATGGTCTTGTCCGCCTCGACGGTGATGAGCCGCGTCCCGGTTTTGTCAAAGGTCGCGGCGAACACGCCGGCTTCGCTCTCCATCGACCCGGGCTGCACCTTCGCCTGGCTCTGCTGGAAGCAGTGCCCGGAGTTGTAATCCCAGAACCACAAGCTCCCGTCGTCTCCGCCCGAAACCACGACGTCGTCCTCGCTCACCGCCAGCGCGTTGACGATCGTTCGCTGTTTCGTAAGCATGTTGTGCTTGAACGCCGCGCCGCCTCCCCCCTCGCTGCTCATTCCAAACTTCTTGATGTTATCCGCGCTGGCGCTCAGGAAACTAAACTCGCGCGGGTGCAGCGCGAGCGCTCTTACTCCCTTCTTGTGGTGCGTCAAGGTCGTCGCGCACTTTCCCGCGGCGAGGTCCCAGAGCTTCACCGTGCTGTCGTACGAGCCCGTCATGACCTGCGGGTTTGTGCGCTGCGACACAATGCACCCGACCGTGTTGTCGTGGCCGCTCAGACACATCGCCTGTACTTTGGTGCGCATGTCCCAAACTCGGCAGGCGCTGTCCCGCCCGCCGGTCATCAGCACGTCCAGCTCGGGGTGCAGCGCCAGCGCGTACACCCCGGACAAGTGCCCGTGGTAGTGCCGGATGACTTTGTTGTACTCCAGGTCCCAGCACTTCACCTGCTTGTCCAGGCCGCACGAGAACATGTACGGGTGGCGATCGGACACGGCGAGGCCCGTGACCTGCTCGATGTGCCCCGTCAGCGTCAGCCGCAGCTGCCCGGACGCGAGGTCCCAGACCTTGATCGTGCGGTCCGCGGAGCCGGTGACGAACCACTCGTTCGAGGGGTCGACGTGCACGGACCGAACCCAGCCCATGTGCCCGGAGATGACGCGGTACAGCTTCCAGGGCTGGTGCCACTTCGGACGCGGCCACTTGCTCGCCAGGCGCGGAATCAAAGCCGCGCTCGTCTCGTGCCGCTTCTTGAACGCGGCGTGCACGCCGGCCGACTGAGAAGGGTCACCCCCGTGGCTCACGGCGAGCGCGCCGGACGCGACAGAAACGATCGTCCGCGCCTTCGCCTTCGATCGGTCGTCGTCGTCGATGGCGTCGATGAGCGCCGCGACGTCGCTCGAAGTCTTCTCCTTCGCCGAAGCCGCCGCGTCCAAGCCGGGGATGAACGACTCGCTCGCGCCTTCGGAAGGCTTCGCCGCGGAAGGCACCGCGACGTTCGGCGCGGGCGCGTTCTGAGGCATCGCGCCGTGCGCGACGACGCCGACGACGCCGCGCGCTCCGCGGCGCACGGCGTCGAAATCGTCCCTGATCTTCACAGCCATCTTGAGCCGCACCGAGGGCTCGTGCGTCGGCGGGCGGTCGGACGTGCTCGCGGTCTCGAACATCGAGAGCGTGCGCTTCGCGCTGCGCTCGCACAGCTCGCGGACGGAAACGGAAGCGGGCGAGGCCGCGACCGCGGGGCCGCCGCGATCTCCCCCGCGAGGCGCCATCGCTTCTCGGCTTTCGACGTGCTGCGCGTCCCCGTCGTTCGACGCAATCCGAGCGCTCGCGGCGGTCGTGCCCCGGCGGATGCTTCCGAAACGCGTCGCTTCGCTCCCGGCCCGCCTCGACGACTCGCGCTCCAGACGCTCGAGACTCCGGAAACGGTCCGAGGCGCGTCTCCGAGTGACGCGCGCGGCGCTCGTGGCGAAGAGATTGGACGCCGCCAAACCCTGCGTTTGCTTTTCCTCTCGCGCGCGCGTTGGCTCTCTCGGTTTCGAATTCACCGGAGCCGACCGACTCGCACCGCGTGGACTCGGTCGAATCGACCCTCGACCCGACCGAGGATTCGTGAACGAGTTCAAACGCGAAAGAGGAGTGCCAACCGAGTCAAACCGCAGTGCTCGGCGCGCGCGTGTCTCGGGACACCCCACGCGCATCTCCCATGGACGAGGAGGAGGACCTCGCGTCCCAGCTCGGCCCGCGAACGTCGCAGTGCGTTTCCCGTCTCGCGCGCGTCTTTCCACCCCGCGACGCACCGGCCGGGCTTCGGTCGATCGAAGGCTTAGGCACCCGTCGAGGCTTTCTCCGTCCCGAGATCGCGCGCCGACGCGACCGCCGTGAAGCCGAGCCCCTTCCAGCGCTGACCGAGCCGCGCGTCTCCTTTTGAACCACTTACCCCTCCCCGTCGGGAACCGCGCAGAGTGCCGGACACGGACGTCTCGCGGTTGAAGCGCGCGTACGTGAACGAGAAGTGCGCGCCCGAGATTTTGCCATTCGAACACGACCTGATGCGCCGCGTGACGGAGTCGGTGGACGCGCAGGAGAGCACCGTGGCGGCGTCGCGCGCGGCCGCCGGCTCGGGCGCGAGCAGCGCGACGGACGACCTCACCGCGCACGTGTACCACGCGGAGCTGAACCGGATACGGTTCCTGATGCGCGCGTATTACCGCGCGCGCCTGCGCAAGATCGAGACGCACGCCGTGCATTGCCTGAAGGAACCCGACGTGCTCGAGAGGCTGAGCGATCTGGAGCAGCGATACGCGAGCGACTACGCGAACATCGTGGAAGAGCACTTTTCCAGCGTTTTGGGGCAAATGCCGGAAGGGTACGAGTCCATGGTGCAGCAGATCATCGAGGAGGATGGCGCGTTCGACATGGTCCCCGAACCCGACGCCGACGCGCACGTGTTTTGCCGCGTGCGCGAAGACCGCGGGGACGTGATGCTGGACCCGGACGACCCGGAGAACACCATGGACCTGGAGCGGGACGACATACTGATGATCCGGTACCGCCTGATCAAGAAACTGCTGGAGGATGAAGCGGTGGACCTGATGTGATACCTCAAAGGAGGTTTTTGTGTCGGAAGGAGGGATCGCTCCGCGGCGCGGTCGTTCGAGACTCTTAGCGATGAACGACACGCGTAGACCGCGGTACGTAGTTTATGAAGGTACAGTACGACAAAAAAACGCATCGCGTCTTCTCTAATACGGGCACGCCTTGGGGAGCTTGATCTTGACGTTCTGCCCGTTGAGGTCGAACTTCTTGATGGAGGCGTTCCCCTGGAACATGTTGTTCCGCTCGTACTTGCGCGCCGCCTTCTGCGCGCGCTTGACCATGATGGAGATCTGCAAACCCACGAACCGACCGGCGGTGTCGAACTTTTGCAAACCACGCTCGCCCGCGCGCGTCTCGCCGAGACGAACCAACCCTCGCTCGCGCGTCGACGCTTGGTTCGCCAGCACAGACGCGCGGTCGTCCTCGGGTCTGTGCCTTTGCTTGTAGTACCGGCGCAACTCGCGCGGCCCGATTCTTTTTTTCGTGCCGTCGTCGCGAGTGATGATCAGCTCGTACCCGTTCTCCGCCAAACGCACGGGCGCGTTTGTCAAATCCAGCTCCATGCCGGAAGCGTCGGAATCGTTTGAATCGTCATCCGACGCGTCATCGTAATCGTCGTCGTCGTCGTCGTCGGCAGCCATGCGGTCCATGCGCGCCAGAACCTCCTGTGCCTCGTCCTCGTCCATGCTCTCCCAGCCGTCCTCCGAACCGTCCTCCGATTCGTTCTCTTCGTCGTCGTCGTTCTCGTCGTCGTCGGCGGCGGCGTCGTCGGCGGCCCAGCGCCGCTCGCGCGCTTCCATCGCCGCCTGCGCGGCTTCGATCTCGTCCCTGTGGTGCTCGATCCACGTCTCCAGCCGCTTCGCCTTAGCCACCGACCTCGGCTCCTGCTCCGGTCTCTTGAGGTGCGACCGGCCGGTGGCTTTTTTCTCCTCGCCGGCTGCGCCCGCGGCTTGCGCCATCACGCGCTGGAACAGCTCCTTGCCGACCACGGGTAACCCCGCGACTTTTCGTTTCAGATTGTACCGGTGCCAGTCGCTGCGGTAGTGCTCCTTCAGCTCCTCCATCGTGCCGAACGCCACGCCGGGCGCGGTGTGGCACGTCAACGCCTCCTCCTCGTACTCCATCGTCCCCTTCGCGGCGAGTTCCCCCGACGGCTTTTTCGCTTCGGAGCGCGAGAGAGACGCGCTTCCGCTACCGAACCCGACGGGCGGAGCGAATCTCGCGGCGCGCGTGCCACGACAGACCCGGGCGCTCGCGTCGATTCTCCCGAGACGACGGAGAGGGAAGACGCGGGGGTGAAGGGTGCCCCGGGTTGAGCGCGCGGGTGAGAAGCGGGTTCGCGGCGGCGCGGGTCGCCTGAGTCGTTCGAACGCGCGCTCGGCGCTCGGCGCTCGGCGCGTGCGTGCGTGGCGCAATGCGCCGCCGCAGCGGCGGCACGAGCGGTTTCCGGCACACTGCCGAAACGCGCGTGGCGGCTGCGCCAAAGCGGCGCGCTCGGGTGGCGGCGGTGCAAAAAACGCGAAGTTTGTGTGAAGACCCAGTCGGAAGAAACCGCAAACGTCGATGATTTCGCGAGACTCGAGAAATCTCGTTGTTCGGCGCTCGACGTCCGCCGCCCGCCTCGCGTTCTCCGCGCGGCACTCCCCACCGCGCGCGCGCGAGTCGACACACAGGCAGGCACGCGTCATGGGTAAGAAAGCGAGCGGGGCGAAGTCCCCCGGCGGCGGCGCCGGCGCGAGCGGCACCATCAGCAAGAAGCCCAGCGGCCATTCCATGTCCACCGTCGGCCGCGGCAAAGGCTCGCAGAGCATGCGCTCCGCCGCGACCGTGCGCCGCCTGATGATGTACAAGCAGAAGCCCGTGCGGGACAAGAAGGGCAAGGTGCTGAAGCAGGACCTGCAGAGCAAGGAGCTCCCGAGCACGCGCATCGTCCCCGACCGGCGCTGGTTCGGGAACACGCGCGTCATCGGCCAGAAGGCTCTCGATGAGTTCCGCGAGGACATGGCGAACAAGAGCAAGGATGGGTACACCGTGCTCATCAAGCAGAAGAAGCTCCCTCTGTCACTTTTAGCGGACCCGGAGAAGGGCCGAGCGAGGCGCGTGAACTTGCTGGGAAACTCGCCGTTCGCCGAGACCTTCAGCGCGGGACGCCGACAGAAGAAACCGAAGCTCGCGACGGATGACTTGTCGGCGCTCGCCGCGCGCGCGACGGCGTCTGGCGAGGCGTACGCCGACGGCATCGACGCCGGCGTCCTGGCGGATCGGGATCTGGTGGTGGCGTCGGACGGCGCTTTGGACGCGGCTCGGGGGTCTTTATTCGAGAAGGGCCAGAGCAAACGCATCTGGGGCGAGCTGTACAAGGTGGTGGACTCCTCGGACGTCATCGTGCAGGTTTTAGACGCGCGCGACCCGATGGGCACGCGGTGCAAACACCTGGAGCACCATCTGAAGAAGGATGCGATGAAGCGGCACAAGCACGTCATTTTGCTGTTAAACAAAGTCGACCTCGTGCCGGCGTGGGTCACGAAACGGTGGTTACACGCGCTGTCGCGCGAGTACCCCACGCTGGCGTTCCACGCGTCCGTCACGAACCCCTTCGGCAAAGGCGCGCTCCTGTCGCTGTTAAGGCAGTTTTCACGACTGCGCATGGACAAGCAAAACGTGAGCGTGGGATTCATCGGGTACCCCAACGTCGGCAAGTCCAGCGTGATCAACGCGTTAAGAACGAAGAAAGTCTGCGTCACCGCGCCCATTCCGGGCGAAACAAAAGTGTGGCAGTACGTCAACCTCACCAAAAGAATCTTTCTCATCGATTGCCCGGGAGTGGTGTACCACGACACCAACGACTCGGACACCGACGCGGTGTTGAAAGGCGTCGTGCGCGTGTCGCTCCTGGAGGATGCGTGGGAGCACATCCCGGATGTCGTCGCGCGCGTGAAGCCCGATTATTTGAGAAGAGCGTACAAGGTGCAGAGCTGGGAGAGCCCCGAGGATTTCCTGCAGCAGGTGGCGCGTTTGACCGGGCGTCTGTTGAAAGGAGGCGAGCCGGACCTGAACACCGCGGCGAAGATGGTTCTGTACGACTGGCAGAGGGGCCGCATCCCGTTTTTCGCGCCGCCGCCGCAGCTCCCGGAGCACATGCGCGGGCCGGCGGCGATTAAGCACAACCTTCCCGAGGACGCCGCGGACGCCGAGATGGCCGCCGCGAACGCCTTCGTGGAGAAGGCCAACGAGGCTGTGAGCAGGCAGGTCGGGCGGCGCATGCCCGCGGCGCACGGCATGTTCGACGAGGAGGACCAGCGGGGCGACGACGACGATCTCGAAGAAGAAAGAGGAGCGGGCGACGACGAAGAAAACGACGCGGGGTCGGGTTCGGACGACGACGGCGCGTCCGGTTCCGAGGACGAGGTCGGATCGGAGCGTTCCGACCTCTCGGACGAAGACGACGAAGACGACGACGAGGAAGACGAACGCGGCGGCGAATCCTCCGGCTCGGAGGATGTGCCTCTTTCGGACGACGAGGACGGCGGGCTGGATGACGCCGCGCTCGCCAAGTTTGCCAGCGACGACGAGGAGGATGACGTCGGGGAAAAACGCGTCGACGACGACAGCGGCGACGAGAGCGACGGGTACGGCGACGGCGGTCTGAGCTGGGACGCCGTGCTCGCGGACGTGCGCGGCGACAAGAATGCTCAGGACGACGACAAGAAAAAGAAGGCCTTGAAGGAGGGGGGGGGGAAGAGAGGCGATACGAAGCTGAGCGCGTTTCGACACGACGCCGCGCGCGCGAAGGGTAAGGCTGGCAAAAAAGCGCCTCGCGGCACGGTTTCTTTCATGCCCAAGGAAGGCGCGACGAAAGGGCGCGACCGGAGCCGCGGCGCGGCGCGTAACCGCATGGCGGAGAAGAAAGCCAAACGACAGGTGGAGGTGTGATGCGTGATGTGTGTGATGCGTGATGTCGGACTGCCGTAGATACACGGTAAGAGTGCGTAATACAAGCGCGGTTGTCTCGCGGTTTTCAGAAAAAAATCTTTCCTCGTCGCGAAAAAAAAAAGTCGTCAGCGCATGTTTGTCTGGCTCTCCGCGGCGTCCCCCACGAGCGGGAGCTTGACGTTTTTCCCCAGCGCGCTCGCGCCCACCCCCACGACGCTGCTTAAGTACACGTACAAAAACACGGTGTTGTACATGAGCACCTGGATCTCCAACCCGGGACCGCCGGTGAGCAGCGCGTCGTCGCCCCCGAGTCCGCTCGCGAGCCGCGCCAGGACGTCGGGGACGATGAGCAAAATGTCCAACAACACCGCTTGTTGCGCGTTGTACCGCGTGAAGTACTTCATATTCTGGTTCTGCACCACGCCCAGGTACAGGCCGAAGAACACCGCGATCTGCAGGAACCCGAGGCCGTACCACAAGTCGATCGCGGGTTTCAGGGGAAGCAGCGCTAAGCCGAAGAGCGGGAACTGCATCAGCAGAAACTTGGAGTACTTCAGCCCGTCGAGCAGGGGAAGGAGGTACGACAGAGCCGCGATGGCGCGGTCAGCAGCTCCGGTGTCTTCGTCTGCTTCCGAGCCGCCGCTCACAGCGCGCGTCACGACAGGAGGTTTCGTTTTGCCGGCCTCGTTCGCGGCGCGCGCGGCGCGCGCCGCATCCTGTTCCTCCCGCGCCTCCCTCAACTCCTTCTCCACGCGCTCCTCCTCGGCTCTCTGCGCCCGGAGCTCCTCCTCGGGGTCGATGCCCAGGATGGAGCTCAGGCTGTCCAGCACATCCTTGCTGTCCTTGGTCTTCTCGTCGCCGTCCACCGCGCGCGCGGCGACGCCGCGGCGGCGAGGAGAGAAGCCCCCGACGCGGATCTCGTCGCGCCGGACGGCACGTGGCACTAAGGTGGTCTTGGCGGAAGCGCCCGCGCGGACGGCGACGCCGCGCGCCAGCCCGCGAGCGAGGGACGCGGGCGCGGAGATGGCGATGGTCGCCATGATGTGCAGTTCGCGCGACGAAAGCTTCGCGCCCCGCGTGTGCAGTGCGGACGGTTGTGCGCGCGCGGACGCGTCGAGGTCGCGTGAAACGCGACACTCCGAGCGTCGTTTGCCAACGTGGCGCGCTCTGCACGCTCGGCGTTTTGGGCAATGTCGCGACTCGGCTCGCGATACGGAAAAGATCAGTGGCAAACAGTCTGCTCGGCACGCGGACCGCGCGTCGTGAATCAGATTTCGTTCGCGCGACATCCTGGCGGAAATTTTCGACTCCGGTTTTTCAAGAAGGAGCGCATTTCCTTCGGCGAATCTCACGCGCGTCTCCGCCCGGCTTGTCTCGCGCGAGTCGAACCCGCAGGCGTTTCGCTCGGCAGAGTCGCAGTCGCGGACCGCCGCGGGACCGCCGCGATGCTCGTCGCCACGGGCGTCAAGGTGTTGATAGGCACGTTGTTCTGGGAGTTCCAGTTCCAGATCGTGCGCGCCATCTTCAGCGGTCTGCCGAGCAAGACGGAGAAGGAGCGCGCGTTCAAGAAGTGCGCGCCCTCGTACATCGTGAGCTACGTGCACGCGTTCTTCCTGGCGTGGGCGGGGTGGCGGATCGTGCTGCGGCTGGAGCGCGCGGACCTCTCTTCGCAGTCGTTCCTGTACGACAGCGCGCAGACCGATCCCGACTTCGTGTTTTTCGTCGAGCTCACCACCTTGGTGTTCTTCACGTACGTGCTGTATGACATGTTCCACCTGATCATCGAGTTCCCCGACCTGGGCGGGTACGACATGGCCGCGCACCACGTCGGGTTTCTCATCGCCGCCATGGGCGCGTACACGTACGGCGCGTACCCGCTCGTGCTCGGGTGGCTGTGCACGTGCGAGACCTCCACGCCGGTGCTAAGCACGCGCTGGTTCGTGCGGCAGATGAAGGACATCGACTACGCGTCGCCGCTGATCGATTCGTTCGCCAAAACCATCGGCATGAAGACGCGCGGTTTAGTCGCCGCGAATCGCATCGAGTACTACGTCGCGATCGTGTTCCTTTTCGTGTTCGTGCTCGTGCGGAACGTAGGGTACGGGTGGGCGATGGTGGGTTTGGTCAGAGTCATTCGCGCGGGCGACGCGCTGGAAGTAAACGCGGCGGTGCCCGCGCCGGCGAGGCACGGGCTGTGCTTCCTGACCGTCTGCGGCTTCTGCCTGAACCTGATGTGGGTGCACAAGATCGTCTCCATGGCGTTCTCGGAGAAAAGAAGGAAGTGGCTGCGGAAGGACGCCGAGCAGTGACTTTTTGCGCGGGGAGGGCGGAACGGCGCGCGCACTACGAGCGCGTGCGTCTAGTGTAACCGACGATAAAAAGTTCAGGATATCCTATACGTGGAAAAAAAAAACGCAGTCGCGCTCGCCGCGTCTCTTCTCCTCACCTCCCGAACGGGGAGCCCCTCCGTTGCCACGGGAACCCGCCGCCGTCGCCGCCTCCTCCTCCTCCGCCTCCTTGTTCCGGTCGCGCGCTTTTGTTGGGGTTCATCATCTGCTCGTTCGCGACGGACGACGCGGAGGCGAAGCCGGTGGCGATGATCGTAACTTGGATCTCGCCGTTGTACTTCTCGTCGACCACAGATCCGAAGATGACGTTCGCGTCCGGGTCGGCGAGGCTCGTGACCACCTCGGAGACGGCGTTGATCTCCTGCAACGTGAGGTCCGTGCCGCCGGTGATGTTGAACACGATCCCGGTCGCGCGGTCGATGCTCTGCTCGATGAGCGGCGCGGAGATGGCCGCCATCGCCGCTTCCTCGGCGCGGTTCTTCCCCTGCGCGACGCCCACCCCGAGCATCGCGGTGCCGCTGTTCTTCATCACCGCGCGCACGTCCGCGAAGTCGATGTTGACCAACCCAGAGACGGTGATGATGTCGGAGATGCCCTGCACGCCTTGTCTTAACACGTCGTCCGCCAATAAAAACGCCTCCTGCAGCGGCGCGTCGTCCTCGACGACGTCCAACAGGCGGTCGTTCGGGATCACGATTAGGGTGTCGACGTTTTGGCGCAGGAGCGCGACGGATTCCATCGCCGCCGCCTGTCTTCTTCTTCCTTCGAACGTGAACGGGAGCGTCACGACGCCGACGGTCAGGTTGCCAGCCTCCTTCGAGAGCTTCGCGACGAGCGGCGCGGACCCCGAGCCCGTGCCGCCGCCCATGCCGGCGGTGACGAAAACCAGATCCGCGCCCTTCACGGCTTGCGCGATGGCGTCGCGCGACTCCTTCGCCGCCGCTTCGCCAATCTCCGCGTTGCCCCCCGCGCCCAGCCCTCGCGTGACGCCCTTGCCGATCTGAAGGCGGTTGTCCGCCGCGCTCTGCACCAGCGCCTGCGCGTCGGTGTTGAGTGACCAGAACTCGACGCCGCGTAAGCCGCTGTTCACCATCCGGTTCACCGCGTTTCCGCCACCTCCGCCGCAGCCGATCACCTTGATCTTCGCCTCGTTCGCGGCCATCGCCACGGTCAGAGGCTCGGCGCGCGAGCGCGCGCGAGCGTGGCCGCGCGCGCGCGTCTTACCCAACGCGTGCCGGTCGCGAGACACCGCGCCGCGCGACGAGAGCGCCGAGGTGGTCACCGCGGGGGCGAACGATGCCGACATCGCGCTTCTCGTGTCGGGATGCGGAATGAACTCGGAAGACGCGAGGGGGGACCGCGCGACGAACGACGGGTGTCTGCTCGGCGGGCTTTTGTGCGGCGCGAGCGCTCGCGGTCTCTCACTCCGAAGTCGCGAACGAGCGCGGGTGCCTGCGCGCGCGCTGTGAGCGGTGGGGTGTGGCGATCCCGGAGAATCGGACGGCGGATGTCGTAATTTATCGCGACCACGACGCGTCACGCGTGATCTGGCGATTTTCTCCTCACGCGCCCGTCGCGTCAGTGATTTCGCGCATCATGGCGGGCGCGTCCACCGCTCTCGGACGGAAAACGTCATTTAGCGCGATCGTTTTTGTTTTTCGCAGCTGAAAACACGAACGAACGCATTTTTTAAGCAAATACTTTGTCTACGTTCGTTTCATCGCCGCTCTAACCTCGGTCCCCGCTTCTTCGCGCTCGCGCCGCCGTCTCGCTAACTCCTCTTCCCACCACGCCGCCTCGTACGCCTCGCCGCCCATCTCGACCAGCCTCGAGACGCACCGCGCCGCGGCTCGAAACGTGAAGTTGTGAAGTTGCAGATCCGCCAGCGCCGCGCCGTTTCGTCCGGTGGCGCTCCACTCCGCGTCGCCAACCATCGGCGCGACGCGACCGCTCGAGCCCCCGCGTTTGTTGTCGAGCGCGAACGCACCTCGGCTGCCCTCTAAACGCACGCGCGCGCGCGTGGAGAACACGCTCGATCCGTCCGTGGACGTGGACGTGGACGTGGACGAAGCGTACGACGAAGCGTCAGACTCCGAAACCAAAAACCAATCGCGCGCATCATCCGCTTCCACCAACGCCTCCGGCGAAACCTCCGTCGCCGCGATCAAGAGCGTCTTGGTTTCGTACGCGATGTCTATGAAGTTCACGAACCGACGCAACGCGTCTTCGTCTTCCGACCGAAACGTGGGTATCACGGTGTCGAGAAAAACGACGTCGTAACGCGCGAGCAGCGTAGAGTAATCCGCCGCGCCGAGCCTAGAGGCGGAGCCGAACAGATCGACAAACGAGAATCGGCACCCGCGGCCGCGCGCGATCGGCACGCGAAGAAAACGACCGGCGGAGATGGCAATCTCCGCGTCGTGTTGCTCGACGCCGGACGTCGCCGCGCGCCACGTCGCGAGAAGCGCATTGGTGAGATCGCGGTCGTGCACGGTATCGTTCCCACACGAACGCGTCTTCACGAGGAGCGCCGAGCGATTTCCCGCGGCGACGGACGGCCGCGGGTGTTCCGCCGCGTCTCTCAAAGAGTGTTTTTTCGCCGCCGCCTCGCGTTCGCGGTTAACACGCCGGTGATCGACGCTTCCTCCGTGCCCTCCGCGTTGACCCGCATGAACGACGGTCGAGTCCGTCGAGACGTCGTTAAACGCGACGCCTTCGCGTCTCGAGAAAAGCTCGTCGTCCAGCGACACCACTTTTGTTCTTTTCTCGAGCTCTCGCGTGAACGGCGCAAACGCCGCGCGGTTTATGCCGCCGTCGTACAACTTCGCCGGCGCCGCGTTGCTCGTCGCGACCAAAACGCCGCCGTGTTCGAAAACCTTCTCGAAGACTCTTTTGAACACGAGCGCGTCCGCGACGTCACTCAGCTCCACCTCGTCGAAGCACACCAGGGGGGAACGCACGACGATCTCGTTCGCGACGAGCGCGAGCGGGTCGCGGCGCGGATCGTTTTCGTTAACGATGTTTTCGTTTCTGTCGTTGTCTCTTTCGTCTCGAGACGACGCGTCGAGGGAGAAGGACGATCCATCCGGCGCGAAGCGCACGCGCGTGTGGTGCGTGGATTTTGTCAGCGCGTGGAGCCGCGCGTGTACCTCCGCCATGAACGCGTGGAAGTGTACGCGCCGGGCTTTGCGTTTGACGTGTTCGGGGAGCGTCGCGAAGAACGCGTCCATGAGCATGGTCTTGCCGCGGCCGACGCCGCCGTGCAGATACACGCCCTGCGACTTGTCTTGGGAAAAGACCAAGCCGCCGACCGCCTCTGTTCCCTCTCCTGTCACGGGACTCGCGCGCCAAAGCGCGTGCTCGCGACCGAGACGCGCGCCTCGCGGGTCCGCCAACCGCGTCCGGAGGTCCTGGAGACTCTCCAGCGCCTCGACTTGTCTCGCGTCCGCGCGCAACGATCCCTCGCGAACGCGGCGACGGTACCACCGCAGCGGGCCATCATCATCCTCGCCCGAACTCGGCGCGGACCGCCGCGAAGCCTCGGGGACGCGCCTGTCCGGCTCGGGGACCCGCGCACCCGCACCGCGAAGCGCCGCGGAGCCGCGCGCCAAGTGCAGCCGCGCGGCGGACGCCAGACCCGCCAGCCCGGACGCCACGCGGCGCGCCATGCGAATGGACGCGTCGCTCTTTCGCAACCGGCGCTCCGACAGCGAGAGCTTGCCAAATGGCTGCAGATGGATAGAATGTGCATTGTGCAGTGAGTATGTGCCTGTCCGAGACGGAATATTCAGACTGAATGCCTGTCGATTTTTCGCCGCGTGTGACCGACAATGAATGCGCCACGCTCTTTTTCGCCTTTTTCGCCGCGCCTCTTCGGAAAGAGGACGGGCACGTCGCAGTCACACCTCGTTCGCGGCCGCGTCGGCGCAGAGGTTCCTCTGAGTCCGTCACGCTCGTGTCTGTCACGCCCCCCGATTCGAGCGCGCCACCGAAGGCGGTACCGGGTGTTCATCGAAGAGTCTTCTCGAGAAGGCGCTCGACGACCGCGGGTTCCCTGATTGTGCCTTTTCACGGCGAACGCCCCCCGCGACGTCGCCGCGATGGCTCCTCCGCCCTCCGGTCCGTTGGCGGACATCGACTCGAAGCAGCTGCAGGTCCAGCGCACCCGCCGCCCTCTGCCGAAGTGCCCGGACGAGCAGCTCGGTTTCGGCAAGGTGATCACCGACCACATGCTGAAGGTGCAGTGGAGGTCGGGCAAGGGATGGGCGGCACCCCAGATCGTGCCCAGCGGCCCGGTGGGCCTCCACCCGTTCGCGCACGTGTTCCACTACGCCATCGAGTGCTACGAGGGCATGAAGGCGTACGTGGACGACGAAGGCGAGACGCGCTTATTCCGCCCGGACATGAACATGAAGCGGTTCAACGACTCCGCCGCCAGGCTGTGTTTGCCCGCGTTCGACGGCGACGAGCTCTTGGAGTGCATCAAAGAGCTGCTAAGGGTCGATAAAGAGTGGATACCACACAAACGCGGGTACAGCATGTACTTACGACCGGTCATATTCAGCACCACGCCGTGGCTAGGCTTAACGCAGTGCTCGGAGGCGATGATCTTAGTGTTGATGTCCCCGGTCGGGCCGTACTTCAAGAGCGGGTTCGTGCCCATCAAGCTCGCCGTCGACGCCAAGTACATCCGCGCGTGGCCCGGCGGGACGGGTGACATTAAATACGGCGGCAACTACGGAAGCACGGTTATTTCGCAAAAAGAAGCCGCGAGCGGAGGCGCGAGCCAGTCGCTGTACGTGTACGACGTTGATGAGTTCATCACCGAGGCGGGGACGATGAACGTTTTTTTCCTGTGGACGAACACAGAGGGCGTCAAGGAGCTCGTCACGCCGACGCTGGAAGACGGGACGATCCTCCCCGGCGTCACGCGGCGGAGCGTGTTAGATCTCGCCGCGGAGTGGAACGAGTGCGCCGTCACGGAAAAGCTCCTGCCCTTCCGCGAGGTGGCGGCGGCGTTCGAGAGGAACGAGATTCACGAGGTGTTCGGCACCGGGACGGCGGCGGTGATCCAGCCCATCGGCTTCATCAAGTACCGGGAAAAGACGTACGAGGTGCCCCAGAGCGCGTTCGAGCCGGGGTCGTTCCAGCTGCGTTTGACCAACGAACTGTACGGGATCCAGTACGGGAAGATCCCGCACCCGTGGTCTGTCGTGGTGTGAGCTGTAAAACGCCGTAAAACGGGATCGTCGGTAGTGCGGACGCCGGGGTGCCGAGAAAACACGAAAGGCGAAACGAAGAGCCGCGAGACGCCCTACGCGTCGGCGGGACGCGAAACTCGGCCCGAAGAAAACATTTTTATGAACGTACCGAAAATGGGTACAGTATGTCTACGAACGAAAACGTCTTCTATCCGTCGCGCAAAAAGTCACGCCTTTTCCTTCTCCGGCGCCTTCCACAGCCGTTTCGCCGTGCGCGTGATCCCCTCGCCCTTGGTGTTGAGCGTGAACAGGCCCGCCAGGGTCAAGCACGTCAGCCCGAGAAGCCCCGCGCGCGCCGCCGGCGCCGCCTTGGTCGGGACGTAATCCGAAACCACGAAATTCAGCGCGATGTGCGAGTGCACCGGGAGCGCCACGCCGAGCGCCAGGTCGAGTGGGAGCAACCCGCCGGGGATCGCCATCGCGGTGGGGACCAAACCTTTGTGTTGTTCATGTCACATTCGTGTGTGTATTGGAGGTTCGGTCAGTCGTCGCGTAAGTCTCTCGTTCGTCGTAGTCTTTGTCTTTGCGCGAAAACGAGACGCGCGTTCGCGACGGGAGGGATCTGGGGTGGTCGGGAGAGAGGGAGAAAGGGCGGCGGTGATCCAGGGAGGACGTACCCGCGAGCGCGATGCCGGAGGCGTGGTAGATCTTCATCATCATCGCGCCACGGTCGGCTGCGGGGCGGGGAGGGAGAGCGGGGGACGGGTCAGTCGGGGCGTGGGCGCGACGAGGCGGCATCCTCGAGGGAAACTCGGCCCGGGGTCGGATGCGCCCCACGCGGTGGGGCGCGGCCGACCCCCGGGCGGGCGGGGCGCGCACGCAGAGGCGAGACGCACCGGCGAGAATGCCCGCCATCTCGGGTTTGCTTCGCGACTCAGGAAGGGGGTATCGCGACCTGCGACGGGGTGAATGGCGAGCCCAGGGCAGAGATATTTTTTTCGGGGCGACCGTCGCGTCCAAGACTGAAGCTTTTTCTGTGCGCTCTGAAAGCGATGTGCGCTTTACTCCCCGCCGCGCCTCGGTCTCGGCGCGGCGGGTCAACGCGCCGCCATGGACGAGTTTCAGGTGCGATCCGACCCGACGCGGACGTCCCCGCGTCGCCATCCACCATCCCCGCGCTGACCCTCCCCGACGTCCACCGACTCGACCCGTCCCGTCGCCGCCGACAACTCGCGAACGCCTCGGAAACAGCGCTGGCTCAGGGCGTCCGGGTTCTGGTGGGACGAGACCGCGATAGAGCTGGGAAGCGTTTTCCCCGGCCGAAACGCCGACGGCACACCCCACGTGGGCGTGCGCGCGCTCAGGGACCTCGCCGAAGGTGCGCGCGGGGACGGGGCCGCGGACGTATCCTCCCGCGTCGCGCGCTCGTTGTCATTTCCTCTCGTCGCGAAAACGCACCTGACCGCCCGTTCCCTCTCGCCCGCCCGCGCGCAGGCGAGACCGTCGCGCTCATGCCCACCTCCCGGTGCCTGACGCGCTCGGCGTGCGCGCACGCGGACGCGGTCCTTCGGCTCAGGGACGACATCGGGGACGACGCGCAGTGGCTCGCCGCCCTCGGCGCCGCGCTTCTCCTCGAACGCCTGGGGTTGGAGGAAACCGACGGGGAAAGGAAGGAGGAAACAGACGGCGCTCTTTCAAAAAAAAACGACGGAAACGACAAATACGCGCGTCTCTCCGGCTACGTCGCTTCCCTCCCCGTTCGCGAGCCGAACGTCGTCGCGTCGTGGCCCGAGACGCGGCGCAGGTTCTTAGCCGGGACGGACGTCGAGCGCGCGCTGCGGTGCGAGCGCGCGGCGGCGAAGAACGAGTGGGAACAATTCGTCGAGCGTCGAATTCGCGAAGAGCTCGCGGCGTCGTCCGCGAAGATGGAACGCAAAAAAAACCGTTTGACGTTCGAGGCGTACCTGGACGCGCGGTCCGTGGTCTCGTCGCGCGCGTTTCACGTGACGGACGAGGTCGGACCCGGCTTAGTGCCGATCGCGGACCTGTTCAACCACCGCACGGGCGGGAACCACGTCGCGATGCGCCTGACGGACGAGGAAGAAAAAAGCTCATCCGGGTCCTCCGAAAAAAAAAAAAGAAAAGTCGCCACAAAACTCGCCGCGACGGTTGTGGCGCGCGTCGCGAAAGGAGAAGAGGTGTTCAACACGTACGGATTGTTGGGCAACGCGAGTTTGCTCAACTCGTACGGGTTCACGCAGGAACACAACCCAAAAGATACCGTCAGCGTCTCCGTGCCCGACCTGCGCGCGGCGGCGGCGATGCGAGGCGCGCCGGGACGCGTGGTATCTAAACGCCTCGCGGCGTGCTTCGAAAAAAAAAGCCTCGCGCCGTTTCAGGAGCACTCGCTTTTCCCGCTCCGCCGCGTCGAGGCGGGTTCGGAGGCGCGTCCCCCGACGGCGCTCCTCGTCGCGCTGTGGGCGGTCACCGCGACCGACGAGGCGTTCGCGAAAGCCGAGCGCGAGATCGACCAGTCACTGATGGGGGTTCACGACTTGGGCGACCGGGAGGAAGAGGAGGACGCGGAGGACAACAGTCGCGCGTCGTCGACGTGGCGCGCCGCCGCCGAGCGCGCGGATGTCTCGGGATCGATCGTCACCGCCGCGGCTTCGGAGGTGTTCCTGGAGATTCTCGACCGGCGGCGGCGCATGTACGTGGACGTGCCGGCGGATTTTCGCGAAGACGAGCCGTCCACGAGCGACGCGGAAAGCGAAAGCGCCGGCTGGCGGGCCAGTCTGAGAATTCTGGTCGAGTCCGAGCGCGCCATCGTTGACGCGCACGCCGCGGCGACCGAGCGACGGCTCGCGGCGACGCGCGGCGGAGAATTAGCGGAGAAGGACGACGACGCGAAACGACGCGAGAAAATCCAAAACGCGTCCGTCGCCGAGGCCGCGGACGCGTTCGCGTTGTTCGATTGATGGGTCAAGGTATACCGGTATAGGACGCGAGCGAGAAGCGGTTGTTATTAGAAATAAAAAACTACGTCGCGCGTCACGCCAGCCCCGTGATGGTGGTCATGACGATCCACAGGCGCGCCCCCAGGAGGTTGTTGGACAGCCGCGTCGCCACCGACGCGAGCTTCGCGACGTTTTCGGGGAGAATCGAGAAGAGCACGCGCTCGATGCCGTTCACGATCTGGTACCTCGTGTTGGCGGAGATGCCCATGTGCAGCGCGCCCGTCATGAGCGCGCGGAAGAGGTACTCGGGCGTCAGCTTCGCCATCTGCCCGCTCAGCGCCAGCGCCAGGAACATGGAGAACGTGCACGAGACCGCACCGACCAACGCGTAGAAACGCCCCTTCGCGAGGTAGCACCCTATCCGCTGCGCGAGCGAAAAGTCACCCTCCTGGAAGATGTGCGCAATCTCCGGCGCGTCGGATTTCTTCGCCGAAGAAACGCCGTCATCCTTCACCGGCGCTAAGCAGTAAACGAGGATGATGTCGTTGACCGCTGCGGTGAGCATCTGGCACAGCACCTGCAGCTTGTCCCCGAGCAGCCACCCTGTGGGGTTGCCTCTCACGCCCACGTTCACCAGGACGGTCATGAACTCGTCCAGCGTCACCTCCGCGCCGAGCTTGAAGGGGAAGTTGGCATCCGCAGCCATGCGGCCGCGTAACCCTCGGACGAAGCCGGCGATGAGGCCCGCGGGAGGGGGGAGGGGGGGGGAAGGGCTCGCCGAGGCGCCGCCCTCGTCCGAGGAGGGCGAGGCTGCGGCGGCATCGCCGGTCGAGCGCGGCGTGAGCGCCGCGCCGCGGCGGCGAGGCGCGGCGGGGAACGACGCCGGGCGCGCGCGGGGAGGGCGTCGGCCGGCGTTTTCGACGTTGCAGGAAAGCGCGACCGCGCGCGCGGCGACGCCGCCGCGCGCCGTCAAAGGGGAGGCGACGCGCGCGCGGACGGCGCGTGCGCGCGAGGCATCGAGCCGCGGCGCGAGCGCCGGGGCGGAGCAGATGACGGCCGCCATGAGGAGTTGGCGGGATGTTATGCGAGGCGATGCGGCAGAACCGGATAGAAAGAGGGCAGAAGAGCTTCTGCGAAACGCGTCTCTCCAGTGGCGGAATCGACAGCGCCCTGCAAAGCGCAAACTCAATTAAATCAAGAATGACGGTCTAAAAACGCCGTATCTCGACATTTTTTTTTTTCTTGGCGCCAAGAGCTGTGCCTTGTCGGGCACTCGGGCTTGTCGTGCTCGGCGACGCGAGTTTTTAAACGCTCGACCGAGCAAAAAACCGCCTCGCACGCCACTCCAGATCGCGCGCCTCGTCCGCCTTTGTCGACCTTTGCGCCGCCATGGGGATCAAAGGCCTGACGAAGCTCCTCTCCGACCACGCGCCCGGGTGCATGCGCGAGCAGAAGTTCGAGGGGTACCTCGACCGCAAGGTGGCCATCGACGCCTCCATGCACATCTACCAGTTCATGATGGTGGTGGGCAGGCAGGGCGACCAGCAGCTGACGAACGACGCGGGCGAGGTCACCTCGCACCTCCAGGGCATGTTCATGCGCACGTGCCGCATGCTCGAGGCGGGCATCAAGCCCGTGTACGTGTTCGACGGCAAGCCGCCGACCATGAAGGGCGGCGAGCTCGCCAAGCGCAAGGACAAGCGCGAGCAGGCGGAGGCGGATCTCGCCAAGGCGAAGGAAGCCGGCGACGCCGAGATGATCGAGAAGATGTCCAAGCGCACGGTTCGCGTCTCGCGCGAACAGTCGCAGGAGGTGATGCGCCTGGCCAGACTGCTCGGGCTCCCCGTCTTCGAGGCGCCATGCGAGGCCGAGGCGAGCTGCGCGGCGCTGTGCAAGGCTGGCCTCGTGTACGCGGCGGCGTCGGAGGACATGGACACGCTGTGTTTCTCCTGCCCGAAGCTCGCGCGCAACCTCATGGCGCCGGCGTCGCAGGGCAAGCCCATCCTCGAGTTCGACTTCGAGCGGTGTCTGAAGGAGCTCGAGCTGACGTGGGACCAGTTCATCGACGTGTGCATCATGTGCGGCTGCGACTACTGCGACTCCATCAAGGGCATCGGGCCGGTCAAGGCTCTGCAGCTCATCAAGAAGCACGGCTGCATCGAGAAGATGCTTTTGGACCTGGACAAGGAGAAGTACGTCGTCCCGGAGGATTGGCCCTTCGACGAAGCCAGGAAGCTGTTCAAGAACCCCGACGTGGTGGACACGAACGGTTTAGAGTTGAAGTTCACGCAGCCCGACGAGGAGGGCGTCGTGGACTTTTTAGTCAAAGAGAAACAGTTCTCCGAGGACCGCGTGCGCAACGCGCTCAAGAAGCTGAAAGCCGCCAAAGGCAAGAGCTCGCAGAATCGGCTCGAGTCCTTCTTCGGCGCCGCCTTCGTCAAGTCCTCCACGGTGGGCAAGCGCAAGGAGCCGGAGAAGGGCAAGGGCGGGAAGAACGGCAAGGGACCGGGGAAGAAGAGCAAGGGCGTCACCAAGCGCAAGTGAAGCGACGAGCGAAGCGAGGCTTTTATTAGGAGCGTACGTACGTGTTTAATCGTGTAACGCCGATCAAAAACGTCTTCGCGTTCGGACGACTAAAAGCCCACGCGCCGCGCGCTCGCGTCGCTTCGCCGTCTCCTCCGAACCGTCTCGGAAGATGTGTGAAAAATCAATACACGATGGGCCCCTTCAGGCTCCCCGTCGCGAACTGCCGCACGATGGGCTCCTCCGTGGTGTCGAACTCCTCCGAGGTGCCCTCCCACACCACCTTGCCCGCGTGCAGGAAGATCAGCCGGTCCACCGCCCGGCGGATGGTCGAGTGCTGATGCGTCACCACGATGTAACTCGGCACGCCCCCCTTCTTCTCCTTTTCCCCTTTGGACCGATCGCCTTTCTCCTTCGCGCTCGTGTCGTGCATGTTCCGCATCAGGTCCTCCACGACCGTGGACGCCACGGGGTCCAATCCCGCGGTCGGCTCATCGTACATCACCACCTCCTCCAGCGCGTCTTTCGAATCGACAACCTCGCCGTCCCACTTGGAGTCGACGCCGTCGACGCTCTCTTTAATGATGGCGCGCGCGAGCGCGGCGCGCTTCTTCATGCCGCCGCTGAGCTGCGCCGGGTACCGGTCCTCCACGCCGGAGAGGCCGACGGAATCCAAACTCGCTTTGATCAGCTTCTTGATCTCCGCGTCGGGCAAGTCGCTGTGCTCGTAGAGCTTGAACCCGACGTTTTCGCCGACGGTGAGCGAGTCGAAGAGCGCCGCCGACTGAAACACCATCCCGACTTTCAAACGCGGATTCTTCTCGTCGCTCAGCAATCCCTCCCTCGGAACGCCGCGGATGATCACCTCACCCTCGTCCGGCGCGAGCAGACCCGCCATGATGCGCAGCACCGTGCTCTTGCCCGTCCCGGAGGACCCGATTATGCCCACCGCCTCGCCGCGTCGGATCTTGAAGCTCGCGCCGTCCAGTACCACCTTCTTCCCAAAGGATTTTTTCACCCCGCGGAGCTCGATGAGCACCTCCGCCTCGTCGTCGGCGTTCTCGTCCGCGGCGCCCGCGGAACGCGTCGGGGAGTCCGCGATCGCGCGCGGAGGGTGACGAGGAACACGACGCGACCTCCAGGCGGCGGTGCCGCGCGTCGAGTCGTCCGCCCCGAAGCGCCGTCCCCGGCTCGGCAGGGACGCCCCCCCTCTCGTCTCATTCCCGTCGCCAAAACGCGGGGACGCGGGGGCCGCGCGCCCGACGGCGGCACGCGCCGCGTGCATCGCGCCGACGACGGAAACGCACCGGTCTCCGCGTCTCGCGTCGGGTACGACCTGCGCCTGCCGGCGCGCTCGCGGTGAGTGACGCGCGGCGGGACGCACCCCGAGGCGAGGCACAGAGATTGATGCGTCGTTGCGTTCCACGGTGGAGACGAGTCGATTTTTTTTATGATTGCGTTCGTATGGGAAGCAGTCTTGAACGGTCTGTGAAGACGTCACCAGTCGAATCGAGGCTCGCGGGCTCGGCGCGACCGATGCAGTCGCGTCAACTTGCTTCTTCGGCGCACAATTCGCCCGGGCAGACGGCGGAGCGTTCGCGCTCCTGCCGGCGGGTCCTCGCGAGGCGCACCGAGACGCGGCGCAGCAGGCACCGCCACGTGATCAGTCGCGTCCCGCTTCCGGTCGCGAGGGGAACGCTCCGCGTCGCCGCTGCGCGTTTCACGACTCCCGCTCGGCGGTGCGCCATTTTTAGCTCGCCTCAGTACGGCGCTCGCGGGTCCCCTCCGCGCGCGCGATGGAGGACGTCTCCGATGACAAGCCCCCGGTGTTGACCGGCCTGGACGCCATCGTGAACAGCTTCGCGACGTACGAGGACTACCTGGATAACCAGGTCACGCCGGTGGACATGTACTACCTGGAGAACGAGCAGATGGCGAGGCAGCTCGTGGAGCTCGGGTACCGCGGCGAGGGGGAGATTTTGCGCCGCGAGGAGTTTGATGCGCGCAAGGAGGCTATGTACGTCGTGTCCCGTTCGAGGGCGAACAAGAAGCCGAAGAAGCTGGCGAGCGCGGGGAAGGATCTGAGCAAGACGCCTTTGCTCAAGGCGCTGGCGCAGAGGGAAGAGGCTGTGCGGACGGGCAAGCTCGCGACGATCATCTACGTGCGCGACTTCAACAAGAAGGGACACGAAATTTCCGGGTACGTCGATTACGCGCAAAGGCTGCGACGCACGGATTTCGAAGCCGTGTTCGACGGGAAGAAAAACATCATGCCCACCGTAAACGACCTGAGCTACTTCAACTGGGAAACCATGAACTCGAAAGTCACGAGCTCAGAAAACTGGATCGTGCTGACGGACGACGAGCGCGGCGTGCTGTTCAAGCACGCGCGCGACGGGAAGATCGTCGACGTCGATCCCGACGCGAAACCCGGGGACAACACCGCGCGCTTCGATATCAAGACGGACGAGTACCACCACGTCGTGCTGTACGACCACATCACGAGACGGAGGAAGTGAAGGCGGTTTAGAGCGTTTGTGTACATCGCGTTTTACCGTATATGATATGTGTGGTGTGTGATGATATCGCCTTTTCGCGGCGAAGCGTCAAACGCAAAGGCGCGCCAAAATAAGACAAAAGTCTTTTCGTCGCTCTGGAAACGTCGGACGTCAGTTCGCGTCTTTCGCGAGCGTTCTTCAACTCTCGGCGGACCGACGATTTGCGAGCCACGTGCGATCAACTGACGGCTCTGCGCACTTTTCCACAAGCCTCCGGAGCCTTCGTGAGTTTCCCGACACCGCGCCCCGCCGGACACTTCCCGCAGCGCCGGTCGCGACGCTCCGCGCGTTCCCCCGCGTGCACAGTCAGTCACTCGCCCTCGTCCAAAACCGACGGGTCTCACGATGGTCGCTCTCACCCTCGTCGCGAACGCGGCGCGCGCGGTGCCCACGCGCCAATCGGCGAAATCTGCCGCGAAAGCGCACGCAGTCGGCGCCACGCCGGCGTTCGTCGCGCGTCGCCGCGGCGACGCCGGCGTCGCCGTGAGCGCGCGCTCCCGCAAAGCCTCGCACAGGCTGGTTATCGCCCGCGCGGGCGGAGAGGTGCGTGTGAACTCCCAGCGGCCCACCCACGGAAGCGTCAGGCGTCGTGTCGTTCGCATCTTTCGGCCTATCCGGTGTGCCTCGCGCTACAGGGTTTAGGTCGAGCGCGCGACGCGCGATTCGCGTAGACACGCGTGACCGGTTCGCCCCCGCCCCCCTCGTCCCACCCGCTGACCCTTCCCCTCCCCACGCCGCTCTCGACGAACAGGGTGACGAGCTGGACGACGAGGAGAACAACCGCCGCACCGCGGAGGCTGAGGTGGAGGTGGTCGAGGATGAGGATGACGAGGAGGAGGAGGAGGCGGAGGAAGCCGCTCCCCCCACGCGCGTTTCGGAGATTATGGCGCGGCTTCAGGAGGCGGTCGACGCGGGCACCGGCGGCGACGTGCTCGCCGAGCTCCTCCCCGAGCTCACCACGGAGGTTACCGGGATCGAGTCCGCGTTCAAGGACATCCAGGCTGCGAACGTGGGCCTGGAGGACCAGGCGGCGGCGGTGAAGGATCAGTTTCTGCGTCTCACCGCGGATTTCGACAACTTCAAGAAGCGCACCGTCAAGGAGAAGCAGCAGCTCGGGGAGACGGCGAAGAGCAAGGTGTTCGAGGCGATGCTTCCCGCGCTGGACAACTTCGACCTCGCCAAGGCCAACCTGAAACCCGAGTCCGAGGAGGGCGAGAAGATCATGAGCCAGTACCAGGGCTTGTACGAGGGGCTCATGACGATCCTCTCCAACCAGGGCCTCACCGCGGTGGACGGCGTGGGCGCGCCGTTCGACCCCAACTTCCACGAGGCGATCATGCGTGAGGAGAGCGAGGAGCCGGAGGACGTGATCATCGAGGAGTTCAGGAAGGGGTACAAGATGGGCGAGGACACGCTCGTGCGCGCGTCCATGGTGAAGGTGAGCGCGGGGCCCGCGTCGGAGTAACGTCGCGGCGCGCGCCGCGAAATTTTACGCCTCATACATTCTTTCTTTACTTTACGGCGCGCGGCGACTTTCTGACGATTCGCCGCGCGATCCGCCACTCGTCCCTAAACTCTCATCGATCCCTCGCGCTTCGATCAACGCTCTGCGGACAACGCTCTGTTCGCCGCGCTCATCCCCGCGAGTCGGCCGCTGGTCCAGGCCCACAGGAAGTTGAACCCCCCGATGCGTCCGAAGACGTCGCACACCTCGCCGCAGAAAAACACCGAGCGCGCGGTTTTCGATTCCATCGTCGAGCAGTCGATGTCGTCCAGCGCGACGCCCCCGCCCGTGACCTCAGCCTTCCTGTACCCCTGGTGCCCGCTCACCTCGATCGCGTACTTGGTCAGGACATCGAGCAGTGCGCCGCGGTCGGCTTTTTTCAAATCCGCGACTTTGGTGTCGGGCGACACGCCGGCTTCGCTCATCAGCGCCTCCGCCAGACGCGCGGGGAGCTCCTCTTTGACGCGCGTGGCGACCAGCGCCCTGCCCGGGGGCTCCGTCAGTCGGGTCTGCCACAGATCCCGACTCTCTCCGCTCCAATTCACGATGAGCGCGGGGAGCGTCTCGTTCGCGGCGGTCTCGAGCGGCGTGTCCGCTTCCTGTCCAAATGACTTTTTAGTCTCAACTTCGAAGCCGCCGGCTTTGGATCGCGCCAGCGGCCGCACCAGGTTGTGCGACAGGTCAAGCACGCTCGGCCCGGAGAAGCCCCTGTGCGTGAACAAAAACCCCTCGCGCGACGCCTTGGCTTTCTTCTTCTTCTTACCGCCCGTACCCAAATCCAGCGGGCGCGCGCACTCCAGCGAGACATCCACGCTGAGGCCGGGCATCCGCTCGCCGCCGGGGTGCTCTCCGGTGAGCGGCACGAGCGCGGGGTAGGGCTCCTTGAGTGTATGCCCCAGGTCCCTGCGCGCGATGGCGTAGCCCGTGCCGTCCGTCCCGACCGCGGGGAAGCTCAGGCCCCCCATCGCCAGCACCACCACCGGCGCGCGCTCCTCGGGCGCGTCCGCCAGGCGAAGCGCCCAGCCCGATTCGTCGCCTCCATCCGCGCCGCCCACGCGTCTAAGCGCCTCGACGCTGGCGCCGTATCGCACGCGTACGCCCGCGTCTTCGCACGCGCGCAGCAGTTTGTCCCGCACCTCCTTGGAGGAGTTGCTGAGCGGGAAGTACTTGTTGCTGACGTGCTCGATGCCGAGCTCCAGGCCGAGGTCGTCCTCCAGCCACTCGCGGCACCGCTCGACGTTCCACGACGCGAGGACGTTCTTCATCAGACGAGGGGTGCTCTCGGTGACGAAATCCTCGACGCGCGCGGACACGGGCAGCACGTTGCACCGCGCGCCGCCGGACATGAGGATCTTCTTGCCCGTCTCCTTGTTCCGCTCGTACACCGTGACCCGCGCGCCGGCCTTCGCGGCGAAGTACGCCGCGGTCAGGCCCGCCGCGCCGCCGCCCAGCACGGCCACGTCCGTGAACTCCGCGTCGGCGGCCGCGACGAGGGGCCTCGCCGCGAACCGACGCCTCGCGCGGAACGCCACGCCGAAGCCGCGCGCCGCGCGCGCCTCGGCGCCCAGCGAGCGGTAGGAGAGACGTGCCGCCACCGGCAACGCGTGCGCTTGGACCCCCACCATCCCGACGCACAGGGTCCCGCCCGTCCGGCGCCCCGGAGAATGCGGGCGACGCGCGAAACCGATTGATTGATTTCGGCACATCCTTCGGGCCGCCTGCGAAGTGTCCGACAAAAACCGACAGACGAAAAGCGCGTTTTTCGAGCTCTCAAGAGCCTCTATCGATAATAAGCTACGCGCGCGAGGACTCCGGCGCGGGCGTGTCTCCTCCCCCCTCCATGATCGCCTTCTTAGCGAGAGCCCGCTGCGTCGCCAGGTACGAGGCGTAGCCGTACACCCAGCCGGTGACCGGCGGGAGGTACGCGAACCAAGCCACGTACGCCCAAAACGTGAAGATGGACGTGGACGCGTCGTTGGCGCGCCGCAGCAGCGTCGCCTCGTCCGGCGACGTGCCGCTCAGCACGCTCACGTACGATTCCTTGCGACACCACGCGTTGACGTCCATAATCCACGAGAGCTCCGCGTGGATGAACACGAACACGCCGACGTTCACCAGCATGCTCGGGAGCACGGCGCGGGTGTAGAACTTGAACCAATCGCCATCCTTCACGTAACCGATGGCCAACAGCGTGACGATGAACACGATGAGCTGCGCGAGGCAGAAGTGGAAGCAAATCACGATCGGCGCGCGGTACTTGTCCCACCCGTCGCACGCGATGAGCTGCTCGAAGCTGATGGCGGAGTCCGCGGAGATGGCGCTGCCCAGGCTGAGCGCCACGATGATGCCCATCGTCTCGATGAGAAGCGTGACCTGGTCTCGCCCGAGGCCGAGGTTCTTGATGGCGTCCAGCGCGGCGTCCGGGATGCGCACGGAACTCGTCGCGCGGTCGAGCCGCATCGCGCGCATGACGGGCTCGATGGCGCGTTCGGGGGGACGGCAGCCGCGCGAGGCCCGTCAGAAGTGTCGAGTCGGTCAAAAAAAACCGGCGTCTTTTCGTGTTGACGTTTTTCCCGGAGGGCTGCCCGATTTCGGTCGCGATCGCTTGTCGACCCTTGGCGACCGAGATTTCCTCTCCGTCGCGTCGATCAACTATGGTAATGCGTTCCTCCGCAACCATGAATGACAGCGTTTCTATAAGCCTACAGTCTCGAAAAAAATCGCGACATCGAAAAGCCGATCGCGCGAACCGGTGGCCGAGAATGCTCGACCGCTTGGGATACTGCGTGGGATAGTTGTCCCCCCGCGCCACTCGTGTTTTTTGAAGGCCGCGAACCGGCGGCGAGGCCACAACTCCTGTTGCCGGCGACGCGTCGTCTCCGTGACAGCCGCTTCGGGTCCAGGACACCTCGTCCGAGCCCTTCCGTCAGCCCGCGTCCCCGCCGCGCGCTCACGTTTCCGCCGCACGCGTCGATCGTCCGATCGCGCTCGCCGTTTCGCTCAAGAAGATGACTTCTTCCGCCGTCGTCGGCGACATCGTCGCCAAGCTGGACAACCCCACGGTGAAGTGGGTGGCGGTGGGCGCGGGCGTCTCCGGCGCCGCGTACCTCGCCACGAAGGTCTCGTGGTTCCGCAAGAACCCCCTCCACTCGTTCGGCGGCAAGACCGGCGCGATGGCCAAGGATCTCGTCAACTCCGGCATCAACTCGTACAACCAGTTTTTCGATCAGGAGGACGGCAAGGGCGTCGGGTCGCGCATCTTGTCCACCCCCGAGTTCGTGGACAAGTTCTACTCCCTCATCACCGACTTCTACGAGTACGGCTGGGGCGAGTCCTTCCACTTCGCCGCGCGCGAAATCGGCGAGTCCTTCGAGGCGTCCATCATCCGCCAGGAGACCGGTACGTCACCGCCCGAACCTCGCGCGCTTCGTTTTTCGCCACGTGCCAGACTGGCGCCGGCGGCCGGCGCGAACGTTCGGCGTGGTTTTCGCCATTTCCCGAAAACGGCGCGCGGCGTCGCGTTCGGCGACGCGCGTGTCTCTTCTCCCATTTCATTTTCCCCGACCCGACCTGACCTTTCCCTACCACCACACGACGTTATCCGCGAACGCAGCCATCGCGGAGACGATCGGTTTGAAGCCCGGCATGCGCGCGCTCGACATCGGCTGCGGCGTCGGCGGTCCCATGCGCAACATCGTGAAGGCGACGGGCGGCCACGTGACCGGCATCACCATCAACGAGTACCAGGTGGGTCGTTGCTTGAAGCTCAACAAGGAAGCGGGCGTTTCCGACCTGACGGACATCAAGCAGGGCGACTTCATGGACCTCGACAAGGTGTTCCCCGCCGAGTCCTTCGACGGCGCGTACGCCATCGAGGCGGCGTGCCACGCCTCCAACACCGCCGCGCTGTACAAGAAGGTGTTCACCGTGCTCAAGCCCGGCGCGCTCTTCTCGTCGTACGAGTGGCTCCGCACCAACAAGTACGACAAGAACAACAAGCGCCACGTCGACGTGGTGGACGGGATCGCGGAGGGGAACGCGCTCCCTGAGGTGCGCACCATCGAGGACTGCATCGCCGCCGCGAAGGAGGCTGGGTTCGAAGTGCAGTACACGTTTGACCGCGCGACGACCGGCGGTAAGCCCTGGCAGGCGGCGATGAAGTCGGCGCGCCGCGCCGCGTACATCACGCACATCCTCACTGGTGTTCTCGAGTTCATCCGCTTCGCCCCCAAGGGCACCCAGGCGGTGCACACGATGCTCCTCAAGGCGGCGGTGAACCTCGAGGCGGGCGGCGACCTCGGCATCTTCTCGCCCATGTACCTCATCGTCATGAAGAAGCCCGTCGCGTAAGGCGTGAAAGCCCTTCACGCGCGCGAGACGGTCGGACCGAGTCGCGCGCCACGGAGAGAGAGGAGAATTCTTTACACAGTAAAAGGCGAGCGCGCAATGGCAATGGCGCGTCGAGTATGAAATACACGTGAGATACTACTAAACGCGTCGTTTTTTTGTTTTCGCGCGCCGCGCCGCGCAAAAAGTCGGCTCTACTTTTTCCTTTTCATCTTGGGCCGTCTCGTTCGCGCCCGGCGTCCCTCCGCACGTTCGCTCCGCCCACCGAGGAGAACAGACGAGTGGGGTCCGCGGCGAGCGACGAGTTCCGTCCGTTGTTCATCGGCCGGCCTTTCATCTTCCGGTACTCCGAGATGGCCTGCTCGCGCAACGCCTCGATCTCCGCGGCGCGCCGCAGACCCACAACCGCGTTCGGGGCGCGGCCCTTCGCGGCGCCGCCGCTCGCGCCCGCCATGAGGTTGGCGAAAATCTGCGCCTGCCTGTTCCCCGCGCCCTTGCTCCCCGCGATCTTGTGCCCGGACTCAGCCACGGGCACAGCCTTCGCGCCCTTGCCGCCGCTCTTGCGCTTCAGTGTGATGGTCGGCGGTGCGTCCGCCACCTCGCCGAAGGTCGGCGCGCCGGCGCGACCTCCGTCGCTCGCCTCCGACGCGACGCCTATGAACGCGTCCCCCTCTTCCCGCGCGGCTTTCGCAGCCTTGCGCGCCTCGCTCTTGCGCTCGCGAAGCGACTTATACTTGCGCTTACCCTTGCGTCCTTCGGCGTCGTCCTCGGCGTCGGCGTCCTTCGCGGCGGCGGCGTCGGCGACGACGGCGCTCTTTTTCTGCTTCGGCTGTTTTTTTTTCGAGTGCGCGGCTTCTTCGAACGCGACGTCGTCCGCGACGCCCGCGCCGCCGTCGCCCTGGTCCGGACGAAGCCACGTGTGCGTGGTCTCGTCGTCCGTGTCGGACTCGCCGGCGCCGCCGGAGTCGTCTCGCGTTTCGCGTTCGTCACCCTTTTTTCGTTCCGCGGCGTCGTCGTCGCCGCGCTCGTCATCCGAACCCTCCAAGCCTCGCGCGACGCGAGCGCGCCTGTCTCGTCTGTCCCGCTGCTCCTTCGCGCGTCTCGTCGCCTCCATGAACCGACGGAACGACGACGGCGCCTTCAGCAGCTCCTCCCGGGACACCTGGCCGTCGATGAGCTCGATTTTCGGCTCGCGAAACGACCCGGTCTTCTTGTCGAACACCTTCGCATTCTCCTTCAGCTTCTGGCGGCGGCGAGCGCCTTTGCCTTTGCCGCCGATGCCACCCATGACGACTCGTCGCTACCTCGTGGGCGCGAACGGTTCCCGCCCGTGAGCCGCGGCGCTTCTCGTGCCTCCGAACACAAAGGCAAACCCGGCGTGCGCGCCTTCCGCGTGTCTCGCGGTGACCCCCGCGCGCGAGCGAAAGTGCGCGCGCGTCGGCGGACGCGCCGAGAAAGCGGCGAGGGCGCCCCGGTGAACGCGCGACGCGCGAAGAGTTTTTTTGACTACTCTCACGCCTCGACTTGCCGAATCTCGTCCGTGCTGCTCACTCCGCACGACGCGCGGCGCGCACGAGCCATGCAGCGTCAGGGTCAAACGCCGAGCATAGTCGATCGGCCGCTTCCGAAGGTGCGCGCCGCTCCCCCGTTTCCCGTCGCGTCCTCCAACCTCCCCGTGCGCTGACTGACAAAACCAAACGCGCGCGTCTCGATGCGCAGGGGAGGAGCGAAGTGAGCCTGAGCGCGTTCTCGTTCCTGTTCTCGGAGCTCGTGCAGTACCACCGGACCAGGGCGAGCAGCATCGCGGAGCTCGAGCAGAAGCTCTCCGAGGCGGGCGAAGGCGTCGGATCGCGCATGCTCGAGGTGCTGGCGCATCGCGAGAAGAGCAACAGGCGCGAGATTCGTTTGCAGGGGATCCTCCAGTTCATAAACACGAACGTGTGGCGGTGTCTGTTCGGCAAGGTTGCCGATTCGCTGGAGATTTACAACGACGACGAGTACGTGCTCGGAGACAAGTCGCTCGTGGTGAACAGGTACATCAGCGTCCCCAAGGATCTCGGGGACCTGAACTGCGGCGCGTTCGCGGCGGGGGTGGTGAAGGGCGTCCTGCGAGACGCGGGGTTTCCGGCGGAGGTGAGCGCGTATTACGCTGAGGTCGACGGACAGCGCACGCCGAAAACCAACATCCTCATGAAGTTCGCGCCGGAGGTGCTGGAACGTGAGAAAAGGCTCGGGGCGTGAGCGGCGACGCGCGTGGTGAACGACATAGAAACCTCCTAGCTAGAGTGAAACGATAGATAGTAACGCGCGGTAAGTCTACGCTTTATTTCGTCGGCGGCGCGCGCGTCACTACAGCGCGTCCATGACGTAATTCAGATGCGCGCGGAGCTGCATGGCGGCGGGGTACGACATGTCTCTCGGCACGCCGACTCTGTCGCGGAGGTACGCGAGACACTTCGCGACCTCCTTCCCCTGTGCGCTCGTCGTCCCCGCGCTCTCACCCGCGGACCCGTCCAGCAACAGCGACGCGGTGACGCGGAGCATTTCGTCCACCTTCTTTTCGTACTTCAAGTTGGGCACGGCGGTGGGGTCCGCGAGCGGCGCGCCGTATTGCTTCGCGCCCTTCTCCCCCATCCCGCGGCACGCGAACTTCGCGATCGCAGAGGCGTTCGCCGCGAGTCTGTACGCCGCCTCGTGGCGCGCGGCCTCGTCTCCGTGGTTCATTGAGTCCGGAAGCGGCTCCAGGTCCGCGGCGGAGAGGTTCAGAGGAAGTTTCCAGCTTTCGCCGTCAATCACGCGCTGCGCCTCGGCGGTCGCGTCGTTGTTATCGGAAAACCCGGGACCGTACTGGGGGGGAATGTCCATGACGTGCGTGTAGTAGTCGGATTTGCACGCGTGGTAGCACGGGAGCTCCTCGAACGCGAGGAACCAGCGCTCGAGGTTGGCCCAGCGCTCGGTTCCGCGAAGCTGCAAGCCTTTCCAGTACAGGCACGACGCGTTCATGCGTTCGATGTGGCTGACGTACTGCAGGTCGACGATGGACGGGGTATCGCCGCCCAGGAACCAGGGCCCCTCCGTTTCGCCGAGCCCGGCATCGACTGCGTCGAGGGTCTCCTCGAACTGCTTCCGTGCGCCGCCACCGAACGGGCCGGGCATGCCCGGTCGGAAAACGAGCCCGCACCAGTCGGAGAAGAGACGGCGCTCGAGGCGGAGCAGCTCGTTCGCGCGGTCGAAGCCGTCTTCCGGCAACATGCAGTTCTCGGGGAACGTGCTCTCCAGGATCTGCATGATCACGAGAGATTCGGTGATGATCTCGCCGTCCAGCTCGACGACGGGAAGGAGACCGGAGGGGACCTTCTTCAGGAAGGACGCGGGTTTCTCGCCGTAGCTTCGCATGTTGATGCGCTCGATGCGATACGGGATCTGCTTCAGCTCAAACATCATCCAGAGCTTCTGGCAGTACGGACACCATCCGGCGTGGTCGCGGTACAGGGTCACACGGACATCCTCTTCGGCGTGCCCGAAAAGACGAAGCTTGGACGTCACGTGCGGCAAGCCCTCGCCCTTCTCGCGAAGCGCCTCCTCCGCGGCGAGCTTCTTGCCCGTCTCGGTGTCGTGGCACGCCGCGGAGATCGCCTGCCAGTCTAGGACCGTCTCAGGCAGCGTGGCCGACGCCGCGGCCGTCATGGGCGCTCGGATCGACTTGGTTCGGAGGCCGGAACGCGCGCTCCGCCGGGGTCCGACGCTAGCGCTGGCCGGACGGGCAAAGGAAGCGGCGACCGACAGCATGGGAGCGCGCTGATTGAGTGGATAGATCATCCGGAGCCACGTGGCTTTCGTGAAGAGCTCGAGAAAAAATGCCGGGGCGTCGCCGCGTTTTACGTTTGCAGACATTTCAATACATGTACTCCAACAACGCTTTACAATCGTCGCGCGGTTTGGAGGATCAGCCGAATTTAGCGATGAGTCTAGCAAGAATCTTCGCGGCGTCCTTCATGTCGCTCAGCGAGCAGTACTCGTTGTCCGCGTGGTACACCGACATTTTACCGAAGCCAATCAGCTGAATATCGAATCCCTCTGACTGCATCTCGTGCACGAGAGGCAGCGACCCGGTGAGCGAGTACGGCTCTGCCTTGCCCTTAACCTCTTCGATGGCGTCGCACATCAAGCCGAACGCAGGGGAAGTCAAGTCACACGCGATGCCAGTCAGGAGGTGATCGCCCCATTCGAGCTTGATGTTCCCCACGATGGGCTCGCCGCCGCCCGGCGGCGTGATGACGTACTTCGAGCACGGTCCGCGCGTGGGAAGCGCTTCGATGTCTGCGTTGATCGCCGCGACTTCAGCCTCGATGCTCGCCTTGAGAGCGTCGACGTCATAGAACGGGGTGAGACGAATGTCTCCGCTGACCGTGGCATCGGGGGGGATCTGGTTGAGTCCACCGGGAGCGCACTTCACCTGCGTGGGTTTCATCGTGCTCGGCGTGATGAACTTGTACTCCGCCTCTTTTTCGCACGCCGGGAACGATTCGTAAAACTTCTTCTGGATACGCGACGTCGCCTCCATCGCCAGCTCGATGGCGTTGATACCCTTGTGAGGCAGACCAGAGTGGAACCTGTGTCCGTTAGCGGTGAGGTGCCACGTGATAGCACCGGCGGTGCCGATGCACGGCTGGCTGTCCGCGCAGTCCACCCACACAACCGGTCCGGGCTTGCAATGGTCCAGCCGTCCCTCATCCACGAGTCCGTCGACGCCGATGCCGGGACCGGATGCCTCTTCGCTGGCGATGAACACGCACGTCAGAGACGTCTTGAGCTCAGGTTTAAGCTCGGCGAGCTGCGAAAAGAGCGTCGTCATCAGCGCGACGTGGCCGAGGCAATCGGTCGTGCCGCGGCCGAAAAGCTTATCGCCGTCGACTGTCAAGCTGAACGGGTCCACTTCCCAAGCGTCGGGGTTGGCGGGGACGACGTCCAAGTGGCTACCAACGAAGCTCAGCACATCCTCGGCGGAGCCGGTGCCGGGATACTTGATGATCAAGTTACCTCGACCTTCCGTGTACGTCACGTGTTCGATCTCGAGAGGACCGCCGTTTTCCTTTCTGTGCGGCGCGAGGACCTCGAGGCAGTGCTTGATGGCGAGATCTTCCTGGGGGACGTACGCGGTGCCCACGCCCGTGTTTTGCAGGTGCTCCACCTCACCGATGAGGTTGCGAAGCAGGCCAACGAAGCGTTCTTCGTTGAGCTCGAGTCCCTGCAGGGCGGTCTGAGCATCCGTCATCGATGCCTGACGTCCAAGGGTTCGCAGGGTTATGGCGGAGCAAGGAGAGGAGAGGTTTTTAGGTCAGAGGTGAACAACGACGTGTCGGTCGAGCCAAAGATGGTCTCAGTCTCACCTTCGGTGTGCTCGCGTGTCGTCGTGTGGGGCGTGTACGCCTTTGCGCTAAGCTGTTGCGGCGGGCACTGGTCGATGCGGTGACCCTGACAGGGGTAAGGGCGACGTGGGGGCAGTAGAGCATCGCACACTGAGCGATTTTGACCGATCAGCGTGCTTTTCGTGTAGAGGAGGAACCGCGTACGTGTTTTACAAGCCGTCCTCTGGCGGGGGTTCATGGCCCTCACCTACCCCGTCTTCAAGTCTTTTGCCGCTTATTCTTGCCCGCTTTGAGAAACTTGTCGACATCATCTTCCTCCACCTCCTCGTTGTCCGCGAAGGCATCCTCGTTCGCATCCACCGTCGTCTTGCCCCCTCCCACGGTTGGCTTGTCCTTCATGTAGTTGGTCAAGTGGTCCATCACTTGCCCTCGGAACCCGGTGAGCGCCTCCGAGAGAGTCCCGCTTACCTCGGTCGTAATCGTCGCGGGCTCCTCTCCCTCGAATGCAAACGTGCCGACGACGCTCTTCGCCATGGTCGCTACCTGGTAGACGCTCGACTTTCGTGCCGGGTGCCGAGGGATGTTAGTTAGCCCCAAGCGAATTCCTGCGCAAAACGCGTCGCCCGGCGCCCCCGACTGGGAAAAGCCACTCGACGCCAGACCGCCCTCGTGCCGGCGCCGCTAAAAGTACTTTTTGCGGCGATCGGTCTATCCATTCCCCCCTCGCGCGGTCCGAGCCCGCGTTCCACTCGAGTACTCAGTCAGAGCACTTTCGCACGTCAAGCCTCGATGGATCTCAAGCCCCACCCCGTGATCCCCCAGAAGAAGCCCGTCCTCGTGTGCATCTTGGACGGATGGGGAGAGAACCCCATCAAAGATGAGTACAACGCTTGTCACTCGTCGAAGTCCCCCACCATGGACGCGCTCGCCGCGAAGGGTCCGGACTACTACCGTTCCGTCCTCGCCCACGGACCCGCGGTCGGTCTTCCCACTGACCAGGATATGGGTAACAGCGAGGTAGGTCTCCCAATATCACCAGCTCTGTCCCCTCACGCGTGTGTTCGATCCGCGCTTCGGGGCGTTCCGAGACGAGAGGAATTCCCCGACGTGTGCTTTTTCTGCGATGTGCTCTTTCTGACCCGCCTCCTCTCCTCCCTTTGCAGGTCGGTCACAACGCCCTCGGCGCCGGAAAGATAATCGCGCAGGGCGCGTCCCTCGTCGACATCGCCATCGAGAAGAAGTCCATCTTCAACGACGCCGGCTGGCAGTACATCAAGCCCGCGTTCGCGGCCAACACGCTGCACATCATCACCTTGCTCAGCTCCGGTGGCGTGCACTCTCGCTACGATCAGCTCAAGGGCATCATGGACGGCGCGGTTGCGGACGGTTGCAAGAAGTTGCGTGTCCACGTCCTAACCGACGGCCGCGATGTCCCGGATAACAGCTGCCACGAATATATGGCCACGCTCGTCGCTGATCTCGCCAAGCTCGAGGGCTGCGACGCGAAGGTTGCCTCCGGCGGCGGCCGCATGAAGGTCACCATGGATCGCTACGAGGCCGACTGGCCGATGGTCGAGAGGGGCTGGAAGGCGCACGTCCTTGGCGATGCGCCCAACAAGTTCACCGACCCCGTCGAGGCGCTTAAGAAGCTCAAGGAGGGTGGCGACAGCGATCAGTACGTCGAGCCTTTCGTGATCGTAGACGAGGCGGGCAAGGCTGTGGGCACCGTCGAGGACAACGACGCGGTTGTCATCGCCAACTTCCGCGCGGACCGCGTGGTTGAGATTTCCAAGGCGTTCGAGTACGCCGACTTCAACAGCTTCGACCGCGTCAGGTTCCCCAAGGTCAAGTTCGTCGGTCTGATGCAGTACGACGGCGATCTCAAGCTTCCCGCCAACTACTTGGTGCCTCCTCCTCTCATCGAACGCACCTCAGGCGAAGTGCTTGCCGCTAACGGTCTCAAGACGTTTGCGTGCAGCGAGACGCAAAAGTTCGGTCACGTCACCTTCTTCTGGAACGGCAACCGCTCCGGTTACTTCAACGAGGAGCTCGAGACGTACGTCGAGATCCCCAGCGACAACGTGCCTTTCAACCAGGCGCCCTTGATGAAGGCTCGCGAGATCACTGCCGCGGGCAAGGAGGCTCTGAAGAGCGGTAAGTACGACGTGGTGCGCGTCAACTACGCCAACCCGGACATGGTTGGCCACACCGGTGACCTCGCCGCCACGATTGCTGCGTGCGAGGAGTGTGACCAGTGCGTGAAGGAACTCCTCGACCTCGTGGACGAGCTCGGCGGTATGTACCTGGTCACTGCCGACCACGGAAACGCGGATGATATGGTGCAGCGCAACAAGAAGGGCGGGGTGCTCATGGCTGAGGACGGCACGACCCCTCTGTCGCTCACCTCGCACACTCTCGCGCCCGTTCCGGTTGCCATCGGAGGCCCCGCACTCCCGCCCAACATTAAGTTCCGCGACGACCTCCCCAAGGCAGGCCTCGCGAACGTCACGGCCACGTACATCAACCTCATGGGTTACGAAGCTCCCGCTGAGATGGAGCCTTCCCTCATCTGCGCGAAGTAAACACCAAAAAAGATTCAGTCGGAAGGAAGGTAGCACGCGTTGAAACGAAAAGATGACGGTAAAACTCACCCGCTCGAAACAAAAACTCGCGAAAGGTCAAAACAGATTCGTCAAAATAAAATTAATCAAAACGCCAACGCGGCCGAAAAGCGCTTTGCCAAAACATCCGAGTCATACTCGGCACGTGAACCTGCAGCCATCGCTGCTCGCACGCGGCAACGCAAGGGCTTCGAGCCTGTTGCCGCGGCTAGTGGGATGCAGTCTAAAGATGGCGAGGATACGTTGAAGGGCTTGCCGACATGGCTTGGTGACCTGTGGGGCCTGGCCTCACCGCAACCGCCCGCGGCTCTGTCGAGGCAAAGCTCGATGTCTAGGACGAGCTCGAAGCCAACTCTGCCGGTGTTCTTCGACAGGGACGGCAGGGTTGGACCTACGAAGCTGTGGCTCAAAGAGACCCACGCGGTGGCGGGCTTGACGCTAGATAAAGACGCGAAAGAGAAACAGAAACAGGAGGCTGAACTCGCACGAGCCGCGCAGGTTGCCCTCGAGATTGCGCAGGTACGTTGCCTCTTCCGAGGGATTTGTTTTCGATTTAGTATCCCGAGGTTGCGCTGTTTACTCACCAGTAGATTTCCACCTTACCGCTCCCGACAGGCTGCTTCTCGAGAGCTTCTGAATGACCTACACAACGTCACCATATCGCTTGGATTCTGGGAGACGAAGCTTCATGACAGTCCGCGGAGTTTGTGGTGGTTCTTGCTGCTTCAAACCGGGCCTCGTCACTTTTTGGGAGACTTGGTGAAGGGTTTGAGAGCCGTGTTCTCGGCTTGTTCGTCGACGATTTCTGCGCGGTCTCCGAAGAAGCTGAATCAAGAGCTCACATCCATGTCCAGATCACCACACCTTCACGTCGACGAGAAGGTGAGAGCGCTTTCTGCGATGCAGTTTAGCCTAGCATCCGCCGTCGGCGAAGTGCACAGGCACGCGGGAATCGTCGCCATGGCGTGGGGAAACGCAAACTTGGACTCCGAGCACCTTCGGTCGCTGTTGCACGAAGAGCTTCACGGTTTGATGGGGACGCTCCAGGAAGTGAGCACCTCGAAGTCAACGAAGAACACTTCGGGTCAGATAACCTCTCCTAAGATGGCACAGAGCCCGTTGAGTAAAGCCGTCAACACCGAGTTCACTCCGAGACCGTCACCGCTTGGAGCAGAAAAAGCACACAACGGGCTGCCCCACGTCAAAGCAAACGCGCATTCACGCAGTTCATCGAACGGGGAATCAGTTTCTGAAGAAATCGAAGACATTTGGAAGCTCGTGCACGCGCTGGAAGTGGAAGGCAGTCGAGCCTCGGCCAAGGCGAAAGCAGTGATTCTGGCGAACGAGAAGCCACTGAAGTGGCAGCGCCGATGGGTCGTCTACTCAGCGCTCTCATCAGCTATCGGATCGCTGTCGTTTTACGCCATACGGCACAGCAGACTGTGCGGCTCAAGTGACCTTGATAATTTGATGCAGAGCATCTGGTCAGCACTTTTGCGATTCTGGAATACGCATGCAGCGACACCCTGGAAGTACGTACAGAATAATTCAAATTGAAGCGTGCGCGCTGATCAAATGCATCTCGTACGAGTAAATCACTGACCACGCTTTGAATTTCATTCGCAGGGAAATTAAATCCGAACTCTCTCGCGCGTTCGATCAGAACACGGACGTCGTCGGCTTACAGCAGCTAGAGGTACGTCAACACAGAAGCTTCACAATTACTCGTGCATTTCAGCTGACCGCATACCTCATTCGTTAACAGGAATCGAAAGCGTCTCTCGATAGGATGCTTACCCAATACACTGCTCAAGCGACAAAACCCGGATACAGCGCCCCACTCTATCGTGCATACCGCGCCGTCGCTGGGGGCACGACGGAGCAAGGTGTAGTTGTGCCGCCTGACCCTTTTGAGCTCGTGACCGCGCGCGTAGAAGAGGAACTGAAGAGCCCTTTGCAGAACATGTTAGGGGTAAGTTCGAAACACGAAACGCAGAGTGTTTATTTGAATGTTTTACTGACTCTTCCGTTCGTTATCGCAGGGAGACTTGATGCAGCTACTTCTCATTCAGACGCAGGTGATGAAGGTGGACATGGAGAGTGCACTGTTGCAAATGGACCAGATCATGCGCGCGAACAGACTTAACTTCTCGATAATGGCTGGCATGCCGGCTCTTATTGCCGTAATGTTATCGGGTTCAGTGGGATCTACTTCTCTCGGTGAGTTATTTCTTATGCGCTCTCAAGATTGAATCTTTCTGACTCTTTTCAATAATCCACAGGCATACGCACGCATCGACGTCGCACTCAAAACCGCGAGGATATGCGCATGTTACTCGGCGAGGCTGAGCGCGCTCTGACAGAACTGCAGTACAGCCGCGACCAGAGCTTCGCCAGCGGCATGCTCTTGTATGCGTTGAACACGCTGTATCAATCGGTTCAGCGTCACCGGCAGTTCTTCTCTCCTGCAGAGTGGCGCGCCGTCAGGGTTGATATCATGACGTTGAGTGATAACGAGGTCCCCATTGAAGCAAAGACTCTGGTCGTCGGTCGTCTTGCTCGCATCAAGGCGTTCATTCCTGAGCCTCATCGTGTTCCCAACTTGTAGGAAAAGGCTTGTAGTAAACACACTGGATGTCCTTTACACCACAAAATGGCTAAGTCACGCTTCTTGGCATGCGTCTATGCTATCTACTCTCTATGGTTGCGTTCCGCCCTCCCTTCGTGTTGCACACCGCCAAAACGTGCTGCTTACACCTCTCGTCCGGGCAAGCTTCGAATAATTGTGCCACCTCGGAGACCATTCTCTCGTTGTCACACAACTTTCCAGCCAGCTCCAAGGCGACATTAAGTAAGATGTCTCGCGCCTTCTCGCTCGAATGAGTTGTCATCTGCGATAAGACCACGCTCACGCACCTTAAGTTGTGAAACGCGGTAGCTAAAAAGTCGACGTCCGTGTGATGCTCTCCGTCCGTCGCCGACGCCTCATTGACCCTCGTTGCAGCGCTGGCTAGCTGCCTCGACACGGTTTCGATGTCTCTGTTCTTCCCGGAAATTTCCATCTGCGCTAGTGACACTCTCGTCAAGAAGTCTACCACGAGAGGCCCGCAAGATCCCTGATCTCCTTCTGGCGCTCCCTGAACAGAGCCCAACAAACGCGGCAACGCTTCTTGAAGGACAACATCGAATTCTCTCGCCGTCAGTCGTGGCAGTAAAGTGGTGCAAGCTTCGAGCAACGCTCTGCGAAGCTCCGACGAAGACCCCGAACAATCTCGAACACGTTCAATGATCTCTTTGAGATTGCCGTCGGCACTTCGGTTTCCGTGAATTAGGTCCATGATATCGTCGCCACGCAAAAACTGAGTTGCGCACAAAAGGATCACGTCAGCCAACGCCGAAGCCGTTGCGCTGACGTCATCCTCGGGTCCAAGAGAAGGAGCTGCAGGTGGACTCCGTGTCGGAGTAGGACGAATCTCACGGACTCGACGCATCAGTGTCTCCATGAGCATTCTCGTGTGCCAAGTCAGCCGCGTGGCAGCTTCAGCATCAGCGTGTGCGAGCGATTCGAGCGTCGAGACGTCTTCTTCTCTGTCAAGGCTGCTAGAGTTCAAAGCGGCCACGCAGCACTGCAGCAGACGCGCCGCGAGTTCACGGGTCCTTTCAGCAACACTTCCTGACCGAGAATCAATCCGCGACGCCATAGCAAGAAGCATACTACCAGGATACGTGGCTCGAAGCAGTCTCGTACCGCTCGGCGAACATTCGATTGGAGTTTCGGCATTTCCCGTCTTGTCCCCGTCAAACCCGGTGAGCAGTGTCTGAAGTATTCGCAAAGCCCAAAATTCAAACTCCGAATCCGTCTCTTCGACCGTCAGAGATAGCGCCGGAATGACGATGAACAGTAACACATGCCTATGATCGAGCTGTGAGCGGGAAGGAAGCGCCAGACGCCGTTTCCCGAAGCGTTCGCCGTCGTCGTTGGCGTCAGACAACGCCTGTCGCGGCTGACACAAAGCTTCGATGAGCGTTTTTAATCCCTCGAGCGCATGGGAACCTTTGAGCTCTGCGGGTGGCTTGTGGAGCAAGCGCGCGAGCTCCATCAACATACGCGGAGGCTCGGATGGATTCATCTGCATCCTCACGATACCTGGTTGCGCAAAGAACGCGGATAGCAGCAAAGATGCCTGTGAGGTGTTCGTGCTGGCAACGCGCACGAGGCGAGTGAGCGTCGTCTCCGGACTAGTGAGCAGCAGCTGTACGAGTTCCACGGCCAAGGCCCCGGCATCTCGATTCGATGCCGCATCAGCATCCCCTCGGATTCGATTCAGCACAGCGACGAGTTCTCGATCGGCATCGTTCGTATCGCTGGCTTCTGATCGACGTTTCTCCCGCGATTCCTGGTACCGCTCTGAACACAACAACGACGTCCCGGCGAGTTTCGCGCAAGTGAAAAGGTCGTCTCGGGCGGCTTGCCGAACAGATTCCAGGAGGAAATCAACATCATGCGCAACTTCATGCGACGACGGCCCGGCATCTTCGCTCTTCAGCGATGTACGTTCGTCCGTCTCGGTCTTTGCCCGTCGAGATACACCCTCGTCGTCGTCACTCGCTTCGTCGCCGGACGAGAATAACGATTCGTCGAGGAGAGCGATGATTTTTCGCGACGCGGCGTCTGGCACTCGGCGTAGCGTATCTCGAAGCTCGCGTCCGAGGTTCAGCTCGCGCACCGCGGCTTCGAACTGCTTCAGCGAGAGTCTCCACAAGCTCCGAGCGGTGAAGGGATCACCAGGAGTCACTCCGATGGACGGCGCATGCGACACCCACGCGAAGAAGAACGCGTCGAACACGAGCGCCTTCGCGTCGTGAAACCCGCCGCGCGCCGCTTCCAGCGCTTCCCGCCCGCACGACACGACGGCACGTATGACGTCGCTGTCGTCCTCGTTCTCCGCGTCTCGGTCGTATCGCATGCGCAGGTACTCGAACAACGGTCCAAGCCGTTTTTCGAGGTTCTGCACGCCGACATCGCGTAGACCTGCGCGAGCGTTGCGCGCCACCATTTTCCAGCGAGCACGCAGATTGTTATCAGATTACCGCGCTGCTCCCGGCTTACGCATCCTTCCCGGCCTTGCCTTCCACAGGTTTGCTTCGCATCCAGCGATATACACGCTTAGGAAGCACGTATAAGCAAACGACCGCGAGGAGTGTCAACAACACGAAGTCCTGCGGGGAGAGTTGGGAGTGTGCGTGAGCGACGCGATCCAACCGTCAACCCTAAACGTTTCTGTCGCCAGTGTCATTCTGCGGTCGGGAGAGAACATCCGCGTTTTACGCATCGGGTCACGTACCGTTTGCGTCAGCACGTACACGGTACCCTCGCCACCTGCCATCTGTTTTTCGCGGCGCCTAACGCGCTCTCGCGCTTTCCCGGCACCAGCGACGCTGACCGTGGTGTGACAGGATGCTCAAAGTCGACAGCGACGAAAACATTCCAACGCACGTCCTCGGTTTGATAAAATCGCTCGCTCGCTCCAAACAAAAGTGCGGGTTGCCTCTTTTCGTTTGGTCGTGTTTTGCCGGGAAAGGATCTCGCATCCTTCCCCCGAATGCAGGCCCTTTTCTGTCCGTCTATAACCCAGGAACTCGCCTCGACTCGTTTCCCGAAACGCATTTTTTCGCCACCTCATCAATTTTTCTCGCGAGCGTATCCACTGGCGCGGCACCCGCGCCCCGCACAAAGCGACGCGCTCGTCCGCGGTGCAACACCGGGACCGGACGTGGTGATACTGCGGGGATGGTCGTCGACTCCGCGTTGTGGTCTCGATGGATCCCCTCTGTCCCCACGGACGGCACCGACTCGTTCACGCTTCGCAACGCCCGCGTCCCGATATGCGTCACGCGGGGCGCGTCGGAAGAGCTAGAGACGGACCGCGACGGTCTGTGCTTGGTGGACATCGAGATACGCGAAGGACGGATTTACGCCATCGTCCCCGCTGGTAAACCTCGCGCGAGCAACCTCCGCCAGGTCGACGTCGACGGAGGCATGTGCTGGCCCACCTTCAGCGATATCCACTGCCACATCGACAAAGGGCACACGTGCGAACGAACGAGGAACGAATCTGGATCTCTCGCGGGGGCTGACGACTCGTGCGCGAAGGATGAGGCGCACTGGGACCGCGAGGACGTGCGTCGACGCATGGAGTTCAGCTTGAAATCCGCGTACGCGCACGGCACATCCGCGATTCGCACGCACATCATGTCCGGCCCGAAGCAGGGCGCCATCGCGTGGCCGGTGTTTTACGAGCTCCGCGGGAAGTGGAAGGGCAAGGTTGAGCTCCAGGGCGTATCGCTGAACATCCTCTCGTTTTTCCGAGACGAAGTCGCGGCCAAAGAGCTCGCGGACAACGTCAAATCGCACGGCGGGATCCTCGGCGCCGCGGTGTCGTGCACGGACCGCGGCGGGTACGCCGACGACGAGTACACGACGTGCGGGGACGACATGCCCGCGCTGCTGGACGTCGTCTTCCGACTCGCCAGCGAGCGCGGTCTGGACCTGGACTTCCACGTCGACGAGAACGGTAACGAAGCCTCCAAGGGCCTGCTGCACATCTCCGAGGCTGCGATGCGCAACGGCTTCAAAGGTCGCATCGTGTGCGGACATTGCTGCTCGCTTGCCGCGCAATCGCCGGCGGAGCTCGCGCGCATCGTCGCCGTCGCGAAGCGCGCCGGAGTCGTCGTCGTGTCGCTTCCGATCGTGAACCAGTGGTTACAGAACCGCGACGAACTCGGCGTCCGCACGCCCATCAGGCGTGGCGTGACCACGCTGAAGGAGCTCGACGACGCCGGCGTGCCGGTGTGCCTGGCGAGCGATAACACTCGCGACCAGTTTTACGGGTACGGCGACCTGGACATGCTCGAGATCTTCCGCGAGTCGTGCCGCATCGGGCATCTCGACAGGCCCATATCGCGCTGGCCGCTCGCCGTCACCGCGCGCCCGGCCGAGATTATGGGTCTCCACGCGCACAGCGGCCTGGTCTCGGTCGGCGGACCCGCCGACCTCGTCGTGTTTCGAGGCAGGCACTACAGCGAGCTGTTGTCTCGCCCGCAGCTGGACAGGTTGGTCCTGCGCGACGGGAAGCCTCTGACGGAGGACGTGCCGGATTACAGAGAGCTGGACGACCTCGGCGCGGTCGAGGGGAAGAGGGAACGACGATCGTCGGTGACGTTCGACGCGGGGGGGCGTTCGGGTGGCGCGTGAGCGCGCGGTGTATTGCTATATCGCAAGCAAGGACTGACGTTTGTTTTCGCGGCTTCGCGGTGATGTTCGTTTTTCTCTTCTCCGCCTCGGCATCTTCGGCACCGACTTGCGCACGTGTCGAGGTAGGAAACGACAAAAAAATGGATATTTTTAGGATTTTTTGCACTGCCGGAGCTGTGGGTGCCGTGTTCGGAAACGTCACTCGTATGGCATGCAGTCACAGAAAAAGACAAAAATAGCGATTTTTTTTTCAAAAGGCGGTC